>Ga0182014_10002708_pt1 | contig 21925 bp, 9 predicted proteins | sample 612S2DmetaG_FD_120489 | JGI IMG/M metagenome (GOLD analysis project Ga0182014, IMG submission 120489) | Permafrost microbial communities from Stordalen Mire, Sweden - 612S2D metaG | ecosystem: Environmental > Terrestrial > Soil > Wetlands > Permafrost | place: Sweden: Stordalen | collected...
GAGGCGCGGGCGAACCGCTCTCCCAGCGCCGCGTTTTACGAAGCGGAACAATTCGCGCCGCTGCGCGAGGCGCTAGCGGGCTATCGGCCGAGCGCGACGGCGCGGCTGGATCATCCCTATTTCGCGGCGCCGGAGCCCTGCGCGATGTTGATCGACGAAGTAGAGGCGATCTGGAGCGCCATCGCCGAGCGCGACGACTGGGGTCCGTTCCAGGCGAAGCTCGCGCGGATCGCGCAAATGCGCGCGGCCTATGCGGGGGAGTGAGACGGCACCGCATCGAGGAGTTCATCGAGAACGCAGCGCCGCCGTGCCGCGGCTATAGTCCGCGTCGTCAAAACCCGTCCAAGGCGGCGATCCGCGATCCGAATCGCGGCGCTATTACAGCGGCTTTGCAAACCTGCCGATATTCACGCCATTCTGGGCAAGCCAGTTGCGCAGAGTAGCGGAAACAGGCACGACGCTGGAAGCATTGCTATTGGTCTGGCAAGCATTCCTTAGGACAATATATCTACCATAAATTTGACTAACTTCATGGTCGCCAATGACCGAACGCGCCTTGGTAAGGAGCATATTGACATCGGATTCGCTATACATGTTTATTAGTTGGCAGCCGATAACAAAATTGTTTGCATAAGCGGTCGATGAAATCAGCATCGACGCGATGACCAGTGCGGGAAGTTTCATGTGTACCACCTCTCAAGTTTGAGTCGCCTTGCTTCTTCATTTCGATTGGCCACTCGAGTCATGGCGACAAAGGCTTGGCCTTTGTCGTTGCATTGTTTCGACGGGTTCGTGCTTGTTTGATGGAGCTGTAGCATCGAGAATGCATTCAATCAAGATGCTACTGTTCAGCTAAAGTTTATCTTGGTCCTATGCGATTCATCGCAAGTATTATCGGCGAAAGTTTGACCATTACTGTCAAGGTTTTGGCTGTTCTTCCCCGGGGCGCCGCGCATCGCGCTTGTTCGGCCTGATCACGAGGGAATGCAATGTGAGCACTGGCCGCGCGCCGCTGGGCCTTTAGTTAACGCGTTCTGCGTGGAAAAAACGGAGAGCCGTCGTGTCCGTTGAAACTACCAATCGAACGACGCATCCGCTCAATCCAGAGAGCCCCTCGCGAGACGAAAGGAAGTTGCATCCGATCGCCCTCGGCGTCGAGCGCATCGGCCTTCTGTCTTTGTCGCATCCCTGGATTGTCGCCATCGCCGCGATCGGGTTGATGATCGCCGCGGCCTTTGGCGTCACGCGAATCAAAGTCGACGATTCGCTCAGTCAGCTGTTTCGCTCGAATACGCCCGAGTTCAGACAGTACGAGGAGGTGACGCGGCGATTTCCGTCGAGCGAATTCGACGTGCTCGTCGTCGTCGAAGGCAAGGACCTGCTCGCGCGCGACTCGGTCGAAAAATTGCGAGACCTCGTCATAGACCTTCAGTTGGTCGATGGCGCGCGAGGGGTGATCTCGATGTTCTCGGCGCGCCAGCCCAAGGAAAAAGACAAGATTCCGGCGCCTCTGTTTCCAGATCAGCTGCCGGAAGGCGCCGCCTACGGCAAACTGATTGACCGCGTGATGGCCAATGAGATCATTCGCGGCAAGCTTTTGTCGCAAGACGGCCAACTGACCCTGGTCGTTCTCGCTCTCGCGCCAGAGGTCGCCGAGGGCAATGAACTGGGCGCCGCCGTCGACGACATCCACAAAACGGTGGCCGCCGATCTCGGCGGTTCGGGGCTGACCGCGGAGCTTTCCGGCGTTCCCGTGATGCAACTTGAAATCCGCGAGGCCGTCGAACACGACAGGCTCGTTTACAACACCGTGGGTTTCCTCGCCGGCTGCCTCATCGCGATCCTTTTCTTCCGGCATGTGTCTTTCATGATCATGGCGGCCGGACCGCCATTGACGGCCATTCTATTGGCGCTCGGCGCGCTGGGCTGGCTCGGTTTCCGCCTTAACATGTTTCTCAATGTGATGACCCCGCTCATCATGGTCATCAGCTTTTCCGATAGCATGCAGCTTACCTTCGCCGCGCGCGACAGATTGCTCGAGGGACAAAGTAAGTATGAGGCGTTGCGCAATTCATTGCTGGTTGTCGGCCCGGCCTGTGTTTTAACCCATGCGACGGCGGCGCTGTCCTTCGTCGCATTGCAGTTTTCCGATTCGGATTTGATCCGCTCATTCGGGGAAGCGGGTTTTATCGCGACGCTCATCGCGCTCATCGCGATCCTGCTGTTGACGCCGCTGCTCGGCGTTTTGGTTCTGCGCGACGACCTGGCGTTCGTCGCCCGGATCAAGCGACATGATTTCGGCGTCGAAACGTTGCGGCGTTTTTGCGCCTTTATCGCGGTACATATGGTCAGTCGACCGGGGCTTTACAGTTTCTTGGGTCTTGTCGTCGTCGTCGGGCTGGGTTTGAACTACGCCAACCTCCAGCCGAGATACCGGCTGGCCGATCAGGTTCCGGATCGGCAACGGGCGGTCGCGGCGAGCGAGCGCCTGGATGTCAAATTGACGGGCGCCAATCCGATTGATGTGCTGATCGAGTTTCCGCCGGGCGCGTCGCTCTATGCGCCGGAGACGCTGAACGTGATCGCCAGCGTCCATGCGCTTCTCGAGAAGCAGCAAGGCGTCGGCAATGTCTGGTCGCTCGAGACATTGCGCCGCTGGCTCGCCGAGAAGGCCCGCAAAAGCGACGTCGCGGTTCTCAAGCAATATGTCGACATGCTGCCGGAGCATTTGCGGGGGCGGTTTCTTTCCCACGAAGGGGACGCCGTCGTTGTGTCGGGGCGGGTTCCCGACTTCGACGCGAGCCGGCTGCTGCCGATTGTCGATAGCCTCGACAAGGCGCTCGCCGGGGTTCGCGCCGCGCATCCGGGCTATACGATAGCGGTGACGGGACTCTCGGCGATCGCCGCGCGCAACAGCGCCAATATGATCGCGAAACTGAACCGAGGGCTGACGGTCGAGTTCGCCGGCGTCGCCATTTTCCTCGGCTTGGCTTTTCGTTCCGTCGTCGTAATGTTTTCGGCGATCCTGCCGGGGATTTTTCCGATTGTCGCCTCTGGCCTTTTGCTCACCATAACCGGAGTAGGTCTCCAGTTCGCGAGCGTCGTGGCGCTCACCGTGTCTTTCGGATTGGGCCTCAGCGCGACGATCCATTTCCTCAATCGCGCGCGGATCGAGGACTATCCCGACGCCGACCCCGCCATCGCGATCGAACGGGCGACGGTTCTGATGGGGCCGGCTTTGATCCTGACATCGCTGGTGCTGGCCTGCGGACTGGCGGTGACGGTGTTCTCCAACCTTCCGTCGCTGCGGCTGTTCGGGTGGCTGAGCGCCTTCGCGATGATCGCGGCCCTGGTCGCCGATCTGTTGATTCTGCGCCCGACGACGATGTTCCTGCGCCGGACGGCGAGCCGCCTCGCCCGGAGCAGGTCTAGCGCCTCGCCATAAATTGCGCTTCCGTCCGCCTCATCCCTTGCGCAGGGTGATCGACATCGTTCTCACATCGGTTCCGGCTTGCGGTCGTATGGTGACCGACTGGCCGCCGCCATGCGTCCTTATGCCGATGCTGGCGGAAAAGCCCGCGCCGGACACATAGGCCTGAATATCGGAACTATTGGCGCGGCCGGAAATGCTTCCGGAAATGGAATGCGTCGCCTCGCTCCAACTGCCGGAAAGGCCGCCGCCATTCGACACGACATTGGCGGTGACGTGCAGATTATAACTGGCGCTGGCGGAACTCAGCGTCTGGTTGAGGGCGGCGCCGGTTGAAGCGACGGCGTAGACCGCCCTGCAATGAATGCGTTCCGTGGACCCGTCCGACAATGTGATCGCGCCGCCGCCCGACCAATGACCGGCAAGACCCGAGAACGGGCCGCCCTGCTGCGCGAAACCAGGTGGCGAAACAAGCGTCAAGCCGATCGCGACCATCGTTCGTCCGAGCCAACGCCCCGCTCCTTCCGTCGAGGAAAAAGACATGATCCTTGCTCTCGCTAAAACCGTTGAGAGGTCCGCGCGCGCCTCCCGCGCCGCGGACCGTCGGCGACGATTCGTTCGAAAGTGAAGGCGATTACGTCGCCGCGCCCAACTCGCGCCCCCCCGCCCGCGCTAGGCCGACGGGAGGCGGCGAGCATTAGGGGACCGCCCCGGCGACCGCGCCGGGGAACTCGGCTACGCCGTTGAAAACGGCGCCGGTCGCTTCGAACGGCAGGGCGAGCGGCGCGGTCAAGGGTCCCAGCGGGCCTTCGTCGGCGGGCGAGCCCGGCGGCGTCGCGCTGACGAGGACCGGCGTATAGACATAACCCAATTGGCCCGCGTAGGCCGCCTCGCACCATCCGCGAACGCAACGCTCCATGTTGATCACGGACTGCGCCGGGATGACCATTATCACGGCGGCCCTTGGCGACGGATGGGTCCGCAACGCCTTGGGCGCGACAATCTCCGCGTCGAACGCAAAGGCCGAGCCGACGGTAGCCGCCATGGCCACGCCGGCGAGCGCAGGAACAAATTTCGATAACATTGCCGCCTCCATTCCAATTCGACGTTACGGCCGAGGAAATAGAGCGCTTGCGCGACACGACCATCGTCCGGATTGGATTTTTTTCCAGTCCGGAGGACAGCCTTCGCCAGGCGAGCGCCCGTCGCGATAGTCGCGGACGTTGGGAAAGACGCCAAAAAAGCCGCTAGGCAAACCGTGAGGGCCGCCTCCGCCCAGACCGTTGAATTCTGCGAGGACACCGAGGCCGCGTTGAATTGCGCCGCTCCCATGCAAGTCACCCACGGCGCGATTTCACCGCCGAAAAATGTAACGAGCGACTTGACCGGGGCTAGCGTTTAAATGTTATAACATAACATCCGCCCGCACGTCGGGCCTTCGAAATGCCCGGCAAAATCCAATGAAAGCTGAACACGGGAGACGCTATTTCCTTTGCGCCATGGCCGCGCTCTGGAGCGTTGGCGCCTCGGCCCAAGAGGCCTTACCCACCATCGAGGTTGGCGCGGCGGCCAAACACGCCGCCATGCAGGTCGCCGCGCCCGCGCCGACTCCCGCCGCGACGGCATCCGCGCCGCAACCCTTTGCAGACCCGGCCAACCCGTTTGAACGCGAACTTCTCCCCAAGGAGGGAGCCAATATCTACGCCCTGGACCGCGCGGCGATCGAGGCGCTTCCGCAGGGCGATCAGACGCCACTCGAAAAAGTTCTGCTGCAAACGCCAGGCGTGTCGCAGGATTCCGCCGCCAGCGGCAATCTCCATATCCGCAACGAGCACGCCAATGTGCGGTATCGCGTCGACGGCATTCTGCTGCCGGATGGCGTTTCCGGTTTTTCGCAGCTTATGGAGACGAGCTTCGCCAGTTCGATGTCGCTCGTCACCGGGGCTCTGCCGGCCCAATATGGGCTGCGCACCTCCGCGCTTGTCGACATCGTCTCGCGCGCGCCGCCCACGACGCCGGGCGGCAGCGTCACGCTTTATGGCGGCAGTCATGGAACCGGCCAGACCGCGTTCGACTATGGCGCGAAGATCGGCCAATGGGAGGTCTTCGCGGCGGGCCGGCTGGTCATGAACAGTCTGGGGATCGAAAACCCGACAAGCAGCTATGAGGCGATCCATGACCGGACGCGGCAGGGCAGGTTCTTCGGTTTTCTGTCCTATGCCGTCGACGACGCGACCAAGCTCAGCTTCATCACGGGAACGTCGGTCGCCAATTATCAGATTCCGAACAATCCCGGCCAGCCGCCACAGTTTACGGCCTTCGGGATAGGCTACTTCGATTCCGGCAAGCTCAACGAGAACCAGGTCGAGCGCAGTTACTACAATGTCGTCGCCTTGACCCATGCGGGCGGCGACATCGATACGCAACTGTCGTACTTCTCGCGCTATTCGGAGCTGCATTTCGTGCCGGACGAGGTCGGCGATCTCGTCTTCAACGGCGTTTCGTCTGACATCTATCGCTCCAGTTTCGTCAACGGCCTGCAGGGCGACGGGGCTTACCGGATCGGCGGCGGGCACACCCTGCGCGCCGGCTTCACGGCGAGCGGCGAGAACACGCAAACCGTCAATTCCTCGATCATCGAACCGCTCGACGTGAATGGGAATCCGATCGATGCGCCGTTCGGCGTGAGCGACCGGAATTCCAAGCTCGGCTGGCTCACCGGCATCTATGCGCAGGAGGAATGGAAGATCACCGACCTGCTGACGCTGAATTCTGGCTTGCGTTTCGATCAGATGTGGCAGTTCGTCGATGCGAACCAGCTTAGCCCGCGCGTCAGCGTCGTCTATAAGCCCGCAAATGAAACCGCCTTCCATATCGGCTACGCCCGTTATTTCACGCCGCCGCAGCAAGCCCTCGCGGTTCCCACGAATTTGGCGCTCTATAACAACACGACGCAACAGCCGTCCGTCCCCCTCTCAAGCCCGGTCCGTCCCGAGCGGGCGAATTACATCGACACGGGAGTGACGCAGAAACTGACGAAGGAACTTGAAGTCGGCGTCGACGCCTATTTCAAGCGCGCGCGCAATCTGATCGACGACGGGCAATTCGGTCAGGCGCTGGTGCTCACCGCCTTCAATTATGATCGCGCTTACAACACCGGCGTCGAATTCAAGTCGGTCTATCAGAGCGGCGATTTCCGCGCTTACGGCAACCTCGCCTGGGGCCGCCAGCGGGCGACAAAGGTCATTTCCAATCAATTTCTCTTCGGCGCCGATGAATTTCCCTATATAGCGACGAATTACATCTACACGGACCACGCGCAAACATGGACGGGATCGGCGGGCGCCTCATATCGCTGGCTCGGGACGCTGGTTTCCGCCGATCTGATCTATGGCGGCGGCTTGCGCAGCGGCTTCGCCAACACCGATCATGTCGCGCCCTACACCCAGGTGAACCTCGGCCTGTCGCGCGAATTTTCGACGCCATGGGGCAAGCCGGTCACTCTCCGCTTCGATGTCGTCAACCTTCTCGACTACCCATATGCCATTCGCGGCGGCTCCGGCATCGGCGTGTTCGCCCCTCAATATGGCCCGCGCCGGGGCTTTTTCGCGGGGCTGAAACAGGAGTTCTGACCCTGGCGAGGACGATGCGCGGAGGCGTTCGAACAAAAACGCGCGGCCGACGAAAAAAGGCCCCCGCGCTTTCCGGCGCGAAGGCTTGAATCATGATGCGCTGTCGCGCGCTTTCGGCGTCGCGTCAGCGGTGATCGTAGTGTCCGCCGCCGCCGTATCCGCCGCCGCCATGTCCCCAACCGCCGCGTCCCCCTCCCCCGCGTCCGTTCCAGCGCCAGTTGTTCCAGCCATAGCCGCCGCCCCAGCCATAGCCCCGGCGGAAGGCGTAGCCGCAATAGTACCAGCCGGGGCCGTTCCAGGCCGAGTCGTACCAGCAGTAACGCTGGTTGCCGAAGAGATAGGGATAGGGCGCGACGGGAAGGGGCGCGACGGGGAGCGGCGCGACCACCGGCGGAGGCGCGGGATAGCCATAGCCATAGCCGCCGTAGGGATCGGCGTATTGCGCCGTCGCGGACCCGGCCAGACCGCACAGAGCGGCCAAAAATCCCGAGGCCGCGAAAAGGGCGATGCGTTTGTTCGTCATAAGTTGCTTTCTCCTCTCGTCAAGCGTCGCGACCAAGGGGACGCGCGGCCGGAAGAATCCGAATCGCGTTAGACGGCGATAGCCGTTAGGCGGGGAAAATGGCCGAATGCGGGCCAGTCGTGCAATTCGGGTTAGAAGCGGCCGTCGTAATAATATTCGCCTGGACCGCCCCACTGGGAGTAGCGGGGTTGGGGAGCGGGGGCTTGCCCGTCGATCCGGCCGCTTTCGGTGACGACAACCCATTTTCGGCCGATTTTTTCGACCCCCAAGACCTTGCCCGCGCCCGGCAGCCAGTCGCCGGGACCAACTTCGTAAAGCCCGCCGGCGCGGCCCTGCACGAGCGCTATGCCGTCCTGGACCTTTCGCACCGTATAATCGCCGATCGGCCTCGCGGCGTCGGCGGCTTTGACATTCGCGCCGCCGGCCGTCGCGGCTGGGGCGGGGGCCGCGACTTTCGCCGCCGGCTTGACGCTCCCCTTGGCGTCGTTGCTGGCCGTTGACGGGACCGGCGACTTGGCGGAAATAGCCGCCGCCGGGGTGGGAGCCGCGACTTTTGGCGCAGGCTTGACGCCGCCCTTGGCGTCGTCGTTGGCCGTCGCCGGGACCGACGAATTGGCGGAAATCGCCGCTTCGAGCCGCTCCATGGACTTGTCGTTCTTTTCGAGCCTCGCCGCGATTTGCACGGCGACATTGGCCGCATCGACGTGGTTGGCCTCGATTTTTCGGTCGAGCGAGTTCAGCTTGGCTTCGAGGGTTCCTCTTTCCGGGGCGTCGCTTCGCTTGTCGAGAGAGTCGAGCTTTGCTTGAAGCGCGCGAATTTCCTCGCGCAAGGCGCGGATGTCGCCGCGCTCCGCTTCATCGGCGGCGAGTTTTCGAGCCGCATTCGCGTCGCCACGGGAGTCCGCGGCTTCGCGCGACTGAAATTTGGTTCCGACGGCCCAGCCGGTCCCCAGCGTCAAGGCCAGCGCGCAGGCCGCGAGGCCAAGACGGCGCCAGGATTGCCGCTTGAGCCGGGACTTTTCTTGCTCGTCCGGGCCGGGTCCGGTCGGGCCGACGTTCGTGTCGGGCGGATTGGGTAGGACTATGAGCTCGTTCATAATGTGGAACCCCCGTGGTGATCTCCCGCGCCCGCGCGCCAAAGCGATGAACCCCGAATGCTTTCAGATAGCGCTAACCATGTTGGCGCCAGTGAGTTAACGCGCGGTTATCCCTCCGCGCGTAGTGCTCCGATGGACATCGGAGCGATGCGAAATCGCCCCATACCCAAATACTGAAATCATGTTCTTTTCGCGGAACTTCGTCGGCCTTCGCGTGACTTGCTCCAGCGCACGCCCAGGATCGTCGCGCCGCGCTAATAAAGGCTCGCCAATCCCTTCCAAGCGGGATTAAGCTGCCAGCGATTTCGCTTAGGCTCCTTTTGGAGACCGCATGAAGCCCTTTGTTATCAGTCTTGGCGCGCTCGCGCTGGTTGCTTCGCTCGCGGTGGGCGCTGGCGCCGCGCGGCCGGAACCCGCTGTCGCGCAAAAAGCCAAACCCGCCCCGGCGCGGCTTTCGCCGGCCGAGCTTCCAGCCGACCGCGACGGTTCCGCGATACTGACGACGCCGGCGCCGGGACGCTACAGCATTCGCGTCAAAAGCCCGTCGGGCGCCCGCATCGAACTCGTCGACATGATCGAGGGCCCGACCGATTCCTCCGGCGCGCCGGGGCTGCGCGACGGACGCATAGACGCGCTGCTCGACAAGGGCGCATATAAAATCCGCGTCGCCAACGCCAAAGGCGCGAGCGGCAAGGCGCTGCTGTCGGCGGAACTCTTCGTCGAGGTCGACGGCGGGACTCCGGCTCTTGTCGCGGGACTGACCCAAAGCGGCGAACTCGGCGATTTGCGGCAACGGAGCTATGCGCTCGATGTCGGGCCGGAGGGCCGCGTCGCGATCGAGGCCGAGGGACGCGCCCTCGCCGACATGCGGCTTTGGCGCCCAGGCGGCGAATTGGTCGATCTCGCCTTCGAGCGACGCAATGTCGAGCCCAAGCCCGGCCAGTTCATGACGCTGATCCGGCTGGAGGGCGCGCTGGCGCCGGGCCATTACCTCGTCACCGCCTACGGCGGCGAGCCGCTGGTCTGGGCGAGCGGCGCGACCGCGCAACCGTTTTTATTGCGCCTCGAGAGCTGGACCTCGCTCGACGCGGGTCTGTTCGAGGGCGTGATCGGTCCCTTCGGCTCGCTGCGCTTCGCGGCGCCGGCGGGCTACGACGGTTTTCGCTTGGAGACGCCGCAACCCGCGCCGGTGACACTGCAAGCGCTACGCGGCGCGTCGATGGCGCGATCCGGCGCGATCGCCAAGAACAGCCGCGATCCCTTCGTCACGCTGGATCTCCCCTCCGACGGCAAGGAGCCGGCGAAGCTCGAGGTTTCCGGTTACGAGGGCCAGGCCTTCTCGCTGCGCGCGGTGCGGCGCGACGCGCATTTCAGCTTCGACGGCTCCGGGCCGCATCTCGTTGGCCTCGACATCGCCGGCGAGGGCGGCGACGAAATCGCGGCCACGGCCCTGTTCGCGCGAGTCGAGAAGGACGGCAAGACGCGGGTGCTTGTCTCCGACATGCCGCGCCTCGTCAATGGCCGTCCCTGGCGCGGCAAGTTCAACTTGCGCGGACGCACGACGCTGCTGTTCGAGGTCGTGGACGCCGGTCCGGTCGCCATCGACGCCAAGGGCGTCAAGCTGGCGGCGACGATCGAGCCGACGTTTGGCGCGCTGGCGCCGCGCGCCGACGGCAAGATTCCGAATCGCTATGATTTGGCGGCGGCCTTTTATACGCTCGTGCTGGACCCGATCGGCGACGCCGCCGGCGTCGTCGACGTTACGCTCGGAAGCCCCGGCGTCGCGGTCCCGGCGCCGGTTCAGGCCCCGGCGCGCGTCGCGATTTCGTTCGGCGAGCAGCGGCTGGAGCGGGACGGCTCGTATCTCATCATCGCCAATGTCGCGCCGGAACTGCTGGTGGGGCCGCGCGTCGTCGCCTTGCCGGCCAATCTCGAAAAGGCGCCCCTGCCGCTGTGGCAAGGCGCGGACGAGACGATTTCAATTCCGCTGCGCTCGCCGAAGAACGGCAGGATCGTCGCGCGTGACAGCAGGGGCGGCGATGTCGCGCTGACGTTTGGGCCCGAGACGATCGACGACGCGATGTTCGTCAGAACGGTGAAAATCGCGCCCAGCGGCAAGGCCCGCGCGCTTGGCCTCGCCTTTGTCCCGGACCCCGCCGCGAAGACTGAGGAGAAAGAGGAAGCAAAAGACGCGGATAAGGAAAAGCAGGAAGAGTCCAATGCCGCGCCAAAGCCGTCGAAGCCCTCGCCGGGCCGCGCGCCGCTGGTCGCGGCGGCGGGGCGTCCGACCTATTTCGACCTGGCGCGGGACGAGACACGCGAATTGCGCTTTGATGTGGCGCAAGGCGGGCTCTACCGGGTGGAGACCTTGGGGCGCTTGCAAACAGCGATCAAGATCGGCGCGGCGATTGCGACCAATCTCGGCGCCGGCGAAAACAATGGGCCCGGCCACAACGGCCTCGTCACGACCTATTTGCGCGCCGGACCCTATCGCGCCGCCGTCACCGCGGAGGAGTCGGCGGGTCGGCTCGGCTTCTCGGCGGCGCCCGCGACATTGATCGAGACGCCAAAACTCATCGACGAGGGCAGCGCGCGGGCGACGCTCGCGCCCGGCAAGGGGGCGAGCGTCCCGCTGGAAATCACGCAAGACGGCCTCTACACGATCGATCTTCTGGGCGTCGGCCGCCGCTGGCGGGCGCGTCTGGAGGATTTTGAGGGTTGGCCGCTTGGCAAGCCCGGCGAAACCCGGCTGCTGACGCGCCAATTCGAAAAAGGGAGCTATCGTCTCGTCGTCTCGCCCGAGGATGTCGAAGCGCGCATGGCGGCGCGGCTGCGACGCTTTACCCCGTCGCCGGATCTTGTTGGCCACGGACCGCATCCCCTGCCGTTCGAGGCGCCGCAGAAGCTGCAATGGCGCGAACCGTCGGCGCAAGGCGCGCGCGACCCCGATATCTGGCGCTTCTCGCTACGGGGCGACGCGGATGTCGCGCTGTCGATCACCGACGGCATGACGGCCGAGATTTTACGCGGCGACAAGGAGAGCGTCGGCAAGGCGGCGGCCGGGCGCGATTTTCAAGGGCGGCTTGGCGCCGGCGACTATCGCGTGGAGGCGCGCGCGATCTCCCGCGACGACCGGCTCGACTATGAAATTTCGCTGAAATCCAAGGAGTTGCAGCCCGGCGTCGCGCGCTTCGTCGACTTGCCGGCGAAGGTCGCCTTTTCGCTGGCGCGGGACGCGGTCGTCGATCTGACGAGTTTTGGCGACAAGGAAACGCTCGGCGTGCTGAAGGGTTCGGGCGGTTTGGTCGTCGAACAACTGACCGGGCGGGCCGACGACTGGAACATCGCGCTGTCGCGCCGCCTCCCGCCGGGCGCCTACACGTTGGAACTCGCCGCGCTCGGCGCCAGCCCGCGAAGCGCGCCGGGCGACGGAGAGGATTCGAGCGCGGACAATAGCGAGGCCAAGAACGACGACAGCGGGAACCAGACCGAGTTGCGCCTCGCGCTGCCGGTCGAGACCGACGACGGCGCCCTTGCTGCGGCGGCCTCGAAGACGCTGACAGGCGCTGGCGCGCATGTGTTGGCGCTTCCCGCGGCGCAAGCGGGAAGTCTGGAACTGGTGGAGGCGCGATCCTCGTCCGAAATCGCGCTGTCGATCGAGCGCCGCGACGCCGATGGCGCGTGGAAGGTCGTCGGATCGCGGCGCGGCGTCGCGCCCTTCGCGGCATGGCCGGCGCCCGCTTCGGATAAGAGTTCTTGGCGCGCCGTCGTCTGGAGCGTCGGCGGGGCGAACGCGCCGATCACGATCGCCGCCCGCGCGGTCGAGCGGCGCGGACAAGGCGGGGCGGAGATCGCGCTCGATCCCGTCGAGGGCGCGCCCGCGCCGATCTGCGTCGGGCTCGCCGAACTTCCCGCCGCCTCGGTCGTCGAGATCGCGACTCCTTCCGCGGGTCTCTTCACGGGCTCTTCACCGGGACAACTTTTGCGCGACGCGCGCGCGGGCGCGCTGGCGCCGCAATCGCGCAATCTCTGGTTCGTCGCCCCCGGCGATTGCAAGACCGGCGTCGCGGTGAAAAGTTTGGAATGGCGCGGCGAGCAAATCGCGCTCGATCTCGCCGCCGGCGAGCGCGCGGAACTGCCGCTATTGGCGCCGCCCAAGGGCAAGGCGCGGCTGTGGCTGGCGGAATCGGCGCAAATGCGGGTCGGGCTGGTCGCCGGCGGCGGCATGGCGGTGTCGCGGGACGCGACGCTGGCTCTGGCGGGCGATGCGCCCCCACGCCTCTGGAACGCTTCGGGGGCTGGGCCCCTACGGCTCAGCTTGCGCGCGATCGACGTCGATGTGGCGCCCGTGGCGCAAGGCGGCGCGCTGTTTCGCGCGGTGATTCCGCCCTTGACCGCGCAGCCGGTGACGCTCGCGACCGGCGACGCGCCGCTGGCTCTGGAGCTGCCCGCGGAAGTCGCGGCTTTCGCGGCGCCGGGCGAGACTTCCGATTTCGCGATTTACGGCGGCGCTTCGCCGCTCGCCGCGACCCATCACGGCGCGCCGAATGGCGGCAAATTCTGGCTGGTGAATCTTTCCAGCACGCCTGCTCCCGTGCTGGCGGCGTCCGCGCCCGGCAAGCGCGAGACCGCCTCGACGACGCATGCGTTCAAAGGTTTTTTCGGCGCCGCCGGCGAGATTGTCGTTCCCGTCGACGGCGCCAAGGGCGACCGGCTGGTGTCGCTCGGCGGCGAGACGCGCTTCGTTTCGCGGAGCGGGTCCGTGTCGGGCGGCGCGACGATTGAAATCGACGGCCCCGGCGTCGCTCTGCTCGATCACCCGCCGGGGCTCGCGGCGCTATGGCTGGAGCGCGCCGGAAAAGGGCCGTGGCCCACGGTCGCCGCCAAGCCGCTGAGCCCGCCGGGCCATGTGGCGCTGGAGGGTTCGGCTGCGAGTTTCGCGCTACATCAAAACGAGCCCGTGCTGCTGACGGCGCGCGCAGACGCACCGGCCATCGTCGCCTTCACGCAAAACGGCCAGCGCGAGGTGCTGGCATTTCCGAGCGGCGTCGAATTGCGCCGCCTGATGATCGCCGGAGACGCCACGCTCGAAGTGTATTCGCCGCACGAAGGGCCGCTGACCGGCGCGCTGGATATTTTCACCAGTCCGGTGATCGAGGCGCATGAGGGCATCAACGACGCCGTGACGCTGGCGCCGGGCGCGGCGGCGCTGTTCGCGTTCGAGACCAAGCGCGAGGCCGAGATTGGCCTTGGGCTGCGCGCCGAACCCGACCGCGCGACGCTGCGGCTGCTGCGCGCCGACGGCCAGTCGCTCGGCGAGGGCGTCGAACAATCGCTCAAGCTCCCCGTGGGGCGCTATCTCGTCGAGGCGCGCATTCCCGCCGACGCGCCCTTGAGCGTCGTGCGGCTGGCCGTGCTCGGCCTCTCGCCGCCGCCGATGGGGCCGCCGGACGAGGTCGTGGCGGAATTCCTGGACAAGGCCGGACTGAAGAAGGCCAAGACTCGATAGGGCGGAACAAGCAGCTCGTCTCGAAAGACGGGCCAGGCCGCGATAGGGAACGAGACGCTTCGATGAAAAACAGATTTCTCGCCTTGCTCGCGGTCGTGTCGCTCGCCCTCTTCGCGCCGGCGCCGCGCGCCGAGCCGCAAAGCCCGCCCACCAATTTCGACCGCGTTCAGCGCGCCGACGGCGCCCGCGTCGTGCCGGAAAAATTCCTGCGCGACTGGGATCCCGTCACCGTGTTCTTCGATTCCGACGCCGGGCCCAAAAACGGCGGTCCCGCCGACGCGCATGAAAAATTCGCGAGCATGACGCCGGAGCCGGCCGGCGAATGGCGCTGGCTGGGGCCGCGCGCCCTGCAGTTTCGCCCGGCGGAGCCCTGGACGCCGCTGGCGCGGTTCGTGGTGAAATCCGGCTCAAGCGAAACGCGGCTGGTCGCGCTGCTGCCGACGCCAAGCTCCACGACGCCGGCCGAGGGAGCTGACCCCATAGCCGAATTGACGCAAATCGCGCTGACTTTCCCCTCGCCGGTAGAGGCGAAAGCGCTGGCGCGCCTGCTCGCCATCGAAATACGGCCGTCACCGGGCGTCTCGCCGCGCGGCGGGCGGATGTTGTCGTCAGGCGATTTCGACATTCTGCCGCTCGAGCGAAGCAAGCGCTCGGCCGAGCAAAGCTATGTCATAAAATTTCGCGAGGCCATCGCCGACGGCCAACTCGCGGTCATCAGGCTGAAACTCGCCGACGAGCCCGGCTTCGACGAGGAAACCTTCGAATTGCGCGTGCGCACGGCGACGCCCTTCACTGTTGCCGACTCGACCTGCGGCCGCGGCTGGAACGACGACAAGATCGACGGCGTGCTGCGCTGCGCGTCGAACGGCGCCGCCGCGCCGGCGCCAGAGAGTGACGCGGAAGAAGGCGGCGACGCGGGCTCGCAATACGCGCCCGCCAACAAGCGGCGCCTGTCGCTGCGATTTTCCGCCGAGCCAGCGCCGCTCGATATCTTACGCGCGCGAGAAGCGCTGCGCTTTACGCCGCCCGTCGACGATCTCAGCGTCGAGGTCGACCGCCAGCGCCTGAAGATCACGGCCAAGTTTTTATCGGATCGCGTTTACGAGTTGAACATCGCGCCGGGCGCGTTGCATGACGCGCGAGGGCGGACCTTGGCCGGCGCCTTCGCGCAACGCTTCGCCTTCACGCGCGACGCGCCCGCCCTGCAATGGGACGCGGGTTTTGGAATCGTCGAACGTCTTGGCCCACAAGTCTTGCCGCTGCGCGGGCGCGGCGTCGAGCGCGCCGATATTCGCATTCACGCGATCGACCCCTTGTCGCGCGACTTCTGGCCCTTCCCCGATCATGGCGTCGACACCGCCGACGCCGCCGCGCCGCCGCTGCCCGGCGATGAGCCCAAGGCCTGGAGCGAGACCGCCGACATCGAGGCCGACGCGATCAAGGATCGCATCAAGGCGCTGGGATCGCCCGCCGTCTCGAGACTCGCCATCCTGCCGTTGCGGCGCGACGGCGCCGACGCCAGGTTCGGGATTGATCTTTCCGAGGATTTCGCCCGCATCAAGGGGCGCGAACAGCCCGGCGCCTATCTGGTCGGGCTGCGCGCGCCGGGCGAGAGCGCGCGCCACTGGCTGCGCGTCGTCGTCACCGATTTGACGCTCAGCGCCATTGAAGAGCCGGGGAGGGTACGTTTCGCCGTCACCTCGCTCGCCACGGCTCAGCCCATCGCCGGGGCGCAACTCCGCGTCGAGGGCGTCAGGGACGATAAATTCGTCACGCTGGCGCAAGGGACGACCGACGCTTCGGGCTTCTTCACCTGGAGCCTCGCGAAGCGCGCCGAAGCGGAACTACGCCGCGTCGTCGTCACCAAGGGGCTTGATACGCTGGTGGTCGATCCGGGTAGCGCGCCGTCGGAATACGCGAACGAAAATTGGTCGAAGCCTGACGCCGACTGGCTCGCCTGGACCACGAACCCCGAGCAGCAGCGCATCGAGAGGCCGCGCACGCTATGCCATCTTTTCACGGAAAGGCCGATCTATCGTCCCGAGGAGGCCGTGCATATCAAGGGCTACGTGCGGGTGTATCGCGGCGGCGTGTTGAGCCTGCCGAAGCAAGGCGGGACGCTGGTCGTCAGCGGTCCCGGCAATCAGGAATGGCGCATTCCGGTCAAGCCCGACGCCAGCGGCGGCTTTTATCACAAGTTCGACGCATTGACGCCGGCGACCGGGGATTATGCGATCAAATACGAACCCGCCGGGATGAAGCCGAAAGCGAAGGAGCCGGCCAAGGACGCCGACGCGGCGGATGAAACGAAAGACGACCAACAGGTCGAGAACGGTGACGAGCAGGCCGCGCCCGCCGCCGCGCCGGAAGACCTCTCCTGCGGAAACTTTCCGTTCAAGAAGGAGGCCTATCGCCTGCCGACCTTCGAGGTCGTGCTGAACGCGCCGCAAATGGTTCCGCTCGACGGCGAATTCAGCGTCGATCTCCTGGCGCGCTATTTCGCCGGCGGCCTCGCGGCTGATCGTCCGGTCAAATGGCGCGCGGCGCAGTTTCCTTATGTATTTACGCCGCCGGGTCGCGAGGGTTTTCTGTTTTCGACCGACGCGCGCTTTTCCGGCGGCGCCAAGTTCAAATCGACCGCCGTTTTGGAGCGCGATCAGCGCACCGACGCCGGCGGCGCCGCGCGCATGAGTTTCGACACCACCATCGAGCCGACGGCCCAGCCGCGCCGCTATTCTATCGAGGCCACCGTGACCGGCGACGACGGCATAGAGGTGCGAAATGTGCAGAATGTGATCGCCGTGCCGCCCTTCGTGCTCGGCGTCAAGACGCCGCGCTATGTCGCGCGGCCCGGCGCCATCACGCCGGAACTCATCGCCATTAACGGCAAGGGCGAGGCCGTCGAAGGATTGGAGATGACGCTGCGCTTCATCAGGCGCAATTGGATTTCCACCTTGCAGGCATCTGATTTCGCGCAAGGCGCCGCCAAATATGTGACGCAGGTTCAGGACGAAACGCTGCTTGAGCGCAAGGTGAAGAGCGCGAAGGAAGCGCAGGCGATCCAGTTGGAGGCGAAGGACGCCGGCGTCTACGTCGTGCAACTCGAAGCCTACGACCGCATCGGCCGGCGCCAGCAGGTCAGCGTCGACTTTTTCGTCGGCGGCGACACGCCCGTCACCTTCCAGCGTCCGCCGTCCTCAACCGCGACCATCACGCTCGACAAGGAGAAATACGCTCCGGGCGAGACCGCGACGCTGCTGGTTCAATCGCCGTTCCAGAACGCGCGCGCGCTCGTCATCGTCGAACAGCCAAGCGGCGTCTATGACTATCAATTCATCGACATCGCCAATGGCTTTGGCCGCTATGCGCTGACGCTCAAAAAGGAGCAGACGCCAAAACTCGCCGTGCATTTTCTGATCATGCGCGGACGCCTCAAGGACAGCGCGCCAACCGCCGCCTCCAGCATCGACCAGGGCAAGCCGATCACGATCGCCGCGACGAAATGGATCGAGGTGACGCCGGTCAAGAACATCGTCACGGTGAAACTGGAGGCGCCGGGCAAGGCGCGGCCGGGCCAGGAGGTGGAGGTTTCGCTGCGGCTCGCCGACGACGCGGGCAAGCCGCTCGCTGGGGAGGCCACATTCTGGATGGTCGATCAGGCCGTGTTGTCGCTGGCGAAGGAGCAGCCGCTCGATCCGCTCGCCAATTTCATCGTCGCGCGCGACACCAAAATGGCGGCGCGCGACACCCGCAACATGGCCTTCGGAATCATCCCGCTGGAGGAGGTTCCCGGCGGCGACGGCGCGGCGCTGGAGGAATGGGGCGCCGAGAACAACATCTCCGTCCGGAAAAATTTCACGCCCGTGCCGATCTATCTGCCGAGCGTGAAAATCGGCGCCGACGGGATCGCCAAAATCAAGGTGAAGCTGCCCGACACCCTGACCGTGTTCAAGCTGCGCGCCAAGGCGGTGAGTGGTCCCGACCGCTTCGGCTATGCCGGCGGCGAAATGCTGATCCGTCAGGAACTGGTGGCGCAGCCCGCCTTGCCGCGCTTCGTGCGGCCCGGCGATACGCTCGATCTCGGGCTCGTCGCGCGCGTCGTCGAAGGGCCGGGCGGCGCCGGCTCCGCGTCGATATTAGCGCAAGGTCTCGATCTACAGGGCGCGGCGAGTCAAAAGATCGAGTGGACGCAAAACAAGCCCGCGCGCCTCGACGTTCGCGCCAGCGTTCCCGAGCAAAAGCTGAGCGCGCAAAGCGTCAAGCTCGGTTTCAAGATCGAACGCGACGCCGATCACGCAAGGGACGCTGTTGAAATCGACCTGCCAATCAAGCCCGACCGCGAGCCTACGCGCCGATATGAGGTCGTCGAGATCGCCGCCGGCGAGAGCAAGACGCTTCCCGCCGTGAGCGACGAACTTCGTCCTGAAAGTTTCTCACGCAAGATCGTGCTGGCCGGCGATCCCGCCGTCGTTAAGCTCGTCGCGGGACTGAACGCTCTGGTCGAATATCCCTACGGCTGCACCGAGCAACGTCTTTCGCTGGCGCGCTCGGGTCTCGCGCTGAAGGGCTTCTCGCCGATCCTCGCGGCGGCGGGGCTGGAGGGGCGCATCTCCGCCAATGTGAAGACGACCGCGCAGGCGGTCGAACAATCCATCGACGGCGATGGACTCGTCGCCTTCTGGCCGCGCGCGCCCGGCGACGTCTCGCTGACCGCCTGGTCTTACGCCTTTCTCGTCGAGGCCGAGAAAGCCGGCGAACCCATCGACAAGACGCTGCTCGACAGGCTCGCCAATGTGCTCAAAAACTCGCTGCGTTCGGATTATCCGCGTCTGCTGCGCGGCGACGAATTGCGCGAGCGGGTCGAGGCGCTGAACGCGCTGGCAGAAGGCGGCAAGCTCGACGAATCCTATGTCGCGGAATTTTTGCGACAGGCGGATTTCCTGCCCAACATCAGCGTCGCGGAAATGGCCGGCGCGGCGGCCAAAGGCGGGGGCGGCGACGCGCGCGCCGTCGCCTCGCTGCTCGACGCGATGTGGGCGAGGGTGAAGTTTCTGCAAAGGGGCGGCGCGCTGGTCTATGGCGGGCAGGCGGCCGATGGCGGCAGCCCGATCATCCCGCCATCCGAATCGCGCGCGCTCGCCGAAATGACCCGGGCCGCCTTTTTGGCCGCGCCCGGCGATCCGCGCGCGCCGGTGCTGCGCGAGGCGCTGCTGCGCCTTGGCGAGGGCGACGGCTGGGGCAGCACCGACGCCGACGCCGCCGCGATCCGCGCGCTCGCCGAGGGCTGGCGCCGGCCAGCGAATCCCATCGCGCTGACGCTGACGCAAGGAGCCGCCGCGCCGCAAGCGCGAACGCTCGACGCCAATACGCCGGCGCTGAACTACGCCAGCGGCGAGAACACGCCGCTCGTCATCGCCAATGGCTCCAACGCGCCGGTCATCGCGCTTGTGGAGACGAGCTTCGAGCCTTCGGAGCCCGGCGCGAAAGCGCCCGCCCGCGCGCAAGGTTTCGCGCTGACGACGACGCTGTGGCGCGTCAATCCTGGCGACGCGCCGCCCTCAAGGCTTGAGCCGTCGGACAGCGGCGTCATCGCGCTGAAACAAGGCGATGTCATCGAGGAGACGGCGGAATTGGTCAATCCGCAGGATCGCACCCATGTCGCGATCTCGCTGCCGCTGCCGGCGGGGTTCGAGCCGCTGAACCCCAATATCGCCACCGCGTCGCGCGAGGCCCGGCCCTCGACCGCGCCGACGCTCGCGCCGAGTTGGACCTCTTACGGCGACGACCTTGTGTTCCATGCCTATGACACATTGCCGAAGGGTAATTACCGCTTCGCCTTCCGCGCCAAGGCGCAGACAGTCGGGGCGTTTACGCAGCCCTCCGGCGTCGTCGAGACCATGTATAAAAAGGGCGTTTCGGGCGCCAGCGCCGGCTTGCGCATCGAGATCGCCAAATGAAACGGCGCCTCGCGCTCGCTTTCGCCGTCGTCCTTTGCGCGGCGATTGGCGGCGGCGTCTGGCTGGCGCGCGAAGCTTTTGCGCGCGCCGAACTCGTTGCGCCGAGGGCGACCGAGATCGTCTATGACCGCGAGGGCGTCTTTCTCACGCAGATCGCTCATGGCGAGAGCGCGGGTTACGGCTATTGGCCGCTGGAAAAAATACCGGAGCGCTTCGTGGCGGCGACATTGGCGCTCGAGGATCGGCGCTTTTATTCGCATGGCGGCGTCGATCTTTTGGCCATCGCCCGCGCGGCCTGGAACAACATCGCGCGGCGCGGCCGGCGCGAAGGCGCCTCGACCATCGCGATGCAGGTGGCGCGGATGCAGAATCCAGGCCCGCGTGGGCTTAAGCGCAAGATCATCGAGGCGGCGACGGCGGTCGCGTTGATCGCGCGCCACGGCCGCGAGGCGGTTCTGGCGCAATATCTGCGCCTCGCGCCCTATGGCGCCGAAAGCCACGGCGTCGCCCACGCGGCGCGCTATTATTTCGACAAGCCGGTCGAGGATCTCTCCTGGGCCGAGACGGCGCTGCTCGCCGCGGTTCCCCAGGCGCCGGGCCGCATGAATCTCTCGCGCGAGGGCGGTCTCTCGCGCGCCTCGACGCGGGCCGCGCGCGCGCTCGACAAATTGACGCGCATGGGCGCGCTCGATCCCGCGCAGGCGGCGCTGGCGAAGGCGCGACTCGCCGCGATGAAGCGGATCGCTCCGCCGAGGCGCCCCGAGACGCTGCATCTCGCGCTGCGCTATGAGCGTCTCGCGCGCGAAGGCAGGATCGTGGCCGCGTCGCCATATGATCCGCGTATTCACGCCAGCATCGACCTTGGCGTCGAGGAGGAGGTCGCGCTGATGGCGCGGCGCTATCTCAACGGCTTTCGCGGCGCCGGCGCGCGGCAGGTCGCCGTCATGGTCGCCGAACGCGGCGCGACTTTAGGCGGCGCCGCTCGAGACACTGGCGGTTCCAACACCGTTGTCGCGGAGGTCGGCTCCGCGCGCTTTGGCGGCGCGGGCTCCGGCGCCTTCGACTTCACGCGGGTGACGCGCTCGCCGGGGTCGACGCTGAAGCCCTTCGTCTATGCGCTGGCCTTCGAGCGCGGCGCGCTCAGCGCGACCGACATTCTCGCCGATGTTCCCGAGGGCGCCTCGGGCGTCAACAATGCCGATGGGGCGTTTCTGGGGCCGATGTCGCCGCGTCAGGCGCTCGCCAATTCGCGCAACGTCCCAGCGGCCAATCTGTTGCGCCGCGTCGGCATCGAGGCGAACTTCCACTTCCTGCACGAACTCGGCCTGCACGATCTCGAAGCGCCGCCCGAATCCTTCGGCGTTTCGATGGCGATCGGTTCGCTGCCGACGAAGCTGGAGAATCTGATGCGCGCCTATGCCGCGCTCGCCGACGACGGCGTCCTCGGCGATCTCGTCTATGCGCGAGAGCAGCGTCGCTCCGCCCCGCGCCGCGTCATGTCGGTCGACACCGCGCGGCTCGTCACCTCCTTCCTCTCGGATCCACAGGCGCGGCTGCCGACCTTCCCGCGTTACGGGCCGCTCGAATATCCCTTCGCCGTCGCGGTGAAGACCGGCACCAGCCAGGGCTATCGCGACGCCTGGACGCTGGCCTATTCGACGAAATTCATCGTCGGCGTCTGGCTCGGGCGCGCCGACGCCGGAACGATGAAGGAGTTGGGCGGCGCGGCGTCGAGCGCCCGCCTCGCTCATGCGATTCTGGTGAAGCTGCACGGCGC
>Ga0182014_10002710_pt1 | contig 21921 bp, 14 predicted proteins | sample 612S2DmetaG_FD_120489 | JGI IMG/M metagenome (GOLD analysis project Ga0182014, IMG submission 120489) | Permafrost microbial communities from Stordalen Mire, Sweden - 612S2D metaG | ecosystem: Environmental > Terrestrial > Soil > Wetlands > Permafrost | place: Sweden: Stordalen | collected...
CACCCGGCGGTACCGGGTCACCCGGCGGGTACGGGACCTGGCGGCTGCGGCCCGTCCCCGGCGGCCCGGACCTGACCGTGGACCTGGAACCTATCGCGGTCACCGATTGTGACCACCGGCGCGAAACCGGCGCGCACGATCCGAGCGACCGGCTCCGCCACCTGGTCGAGATCCGGGACGGGGAATGCACGTGGCCGCCCTGCCGGCGAGCCGCCCGGCGCTGCGATTTCGAACATGCGATCCCCTGGGAACAAGGCGGGAAAACCTGCGCATGCAACGCAGGCCCCCGCTGTCGTCATCACCACCACCAGAAACAAGCCCCCGGCTGGCGGCTGGAGCAGCACCTGCCCGGCTACCACACATGGACCACCCCCAGCGGCCGGCAGTACACCACGGGGCCCACCACCTACCCCATCTGAGGTGCCCCGAAGGGGCCTGGTCCGCCGCCTTTGCGCCTTGACAGCCCGGATGCTCGCGAGTCAGGCCAGCGTGAGCGGTTTCCCGAACACGACGGCGAGAACCACGAGCGCGCCGGCCCCGGCAAGCAGGGTTTCCGCCAGCACGCTGTTGCCGCCGCTCTGCCCGCCCGAGGACAGGATGCTGGCCCCGGTAACGCGGATCGCCGCCTCGGTGCACGACCACCTGGAGAGCCTGGACCCTTAGCGAAGCGCGGCGCCCGCCCCGGTCCGGGCGGGCGCGCGCCATTCGCGGCCGCCTACGTCACGGGCGGCGATCCCACGGGGGCCGGCTGGTCATGCGGATGGGGTGTCGAAGTAGTGGCCCTTGCCGAGGTCCTCGATGAGCCCGGGATGAACCGGCTGCCACCCCATCAGCTCGCGGGTCAGTGCGCTCGAGGCCGGGCTGTCGAGGCCGAGGAAGCCGGCCAGCCACGTGAAGTGCCCGGGTGCATCCTCGGGAGCGATGGAGACCACTGGCACGTTCAGCTGGCGGCCTATCACCTCGGCGATGTCGCGGACCGGCACGCCCTCGTCGGCGACCGCGTGCAGCGTCGATCCCGCCGGCGCCTTCTCCACCGCCAGGCGGAAGAGGAGCGCCGAATCGAGTCGGTGCACCGCGGGCCAGCGGTTGGTCCCGTCGCCGATGTAGCCGGATACGCCCTTGTCGCGGGCGATGCTGACCAGGGTCGCCATAAAGCCATTGTCCCCGTCGCCGTGATTCGTCGGAGGGAGCCGCATGATCGACGAGCGGACGCCGCGGGCAGCGAAGGAGAGCACCAGCTCGGCAGTGGCATGCCGAGTCTGCGGGCCGGTGCCGTGAGCGGCCAGAGCCGGGTCGGCTTCATGCCCGTCCCGTTCGGTCGCCACCCGCCCGGGAGTGAGCCCGAGCAGCCCGGAGGCGAGGACAAACGGCCGGCCAGAACCGGCCAGCGCCTCGCCGAAGGTCTCGACGGCGCGGCGGTCCGCGTCGGCCGCGCCCTGGAAGTCCCCCGAGAACGCCAGGTCGTGCTTGAACGCGAGGTGGATCACGCCGTCCGACGCGTCAGCGGCCGCGCGCAGGCCGTCGAGGTCGTCGAGCGTGCCGCGGTGCACCTCGGCCCCGGCGGCGGTGAGGGCAGCGGCCGAGGCGTCCGAGCGGGCGAGCCCGACCACTTGGTGGCCTGCGCCGATGAGCTCGGGAACGACGGCTGAGCCGATCCAGCCGGACGCGCCGGTAACGAACACACGCATGAAAGGACCTCCAGGTGCGTGGCTGTCCTCGCGTAGAGGTGAAACGCGGGGGCAACCTGATGTCAGTTGCTGTCATCACTGTAGCACGTGATGTCAGCGGCTGCCATCAAGTGCGATTGTGGCAGGCAAATGATCACCGACCGGGGCCGGGCGCGACGTCGGCCCTAGTCCTCTAGCGCGACGCCGGATTAGCGCGACGCCGGAGCCGGGCGCGACGTCGGGGCCGGGCGCGACGTTCGGGTTCTAAGGTGGCGGGCCAGTGCCGGAAGCGCCTGGGCCGCGAGCGGGCGACGATGTCCTCGTGCAGGAAGCGCTCGACCACCGGCGCCAGCTCCGCGGCCTCGGTGACCAGCCCGAGATGGCCGCCGCTGAAGACGTGCAGGCGCGAGTCCGGGATGAGCCGGTGCATCAGGTGGGCGTTGGCCAGCGGGATGATCGGGTCGTCGTCCCCGGACATGATGAGCGTCGGCTGCCGCAGGAAAGGCAGGAACGGCAGGCTGGTCCAGCCGGCCGAGGCGGCGAGCTGGTAGAGATAGCCGCGGGGCGACGCGGAGCGGTTGTTCCCGTTCAGATGGGTGATCGCGAGTTCCGGGTCGGTTCGTGCGGACCCACCGTACAGGGAGGCGGCGGACTCCCCGAGATAGCCCACGTCGGTGAAGCGCCGTGGCGTGGCCATCCGCGCCAGGACGCCGGGCCGGGCGGGCATCATGATCGTACCGGTGGCCGTGCTGACCAGGATCAGGCGGCGGCAGCGCTCGGGCTGGAACCTCGCGAAGTGCTGCGCGACGCCACCGCCCCAGGAGATGCCGAGTACGTCGGCCGACTCGTGCCCGAGGTGGGACAGCAGCCCGGCGATCATCTTGCTCAGGCCGCTGAAGCGGTACGGGCGCCGGGGCAGCGGTGAGCCGCCGACGCCGGGCGCGTCGAAACGGATCACGGTCACGGACGGGTCCAGGGCATCCACGAACGGCTGCAGGGCTTCCAGGCTGGCACCGATGCCGTTGATCAGGAGCAGGGGAACCGGGTCACGGTCCCCGTGACGTACCGAGACGTTCAGCGGCTGGCCATCGATGCTGATGAGCTCGTTGGTCACCTCATGCCGCGCAGCGCTGCGCCTTAGCAACTTCATAGCTCCCTCACCGGTTGAGCATGCCGGAGCGCAAGGCTGGCATGAATCTAGATGCTTGATACCCGCCAGTGGACCTGGGCAAACCGGGCCGGGGTGCCCCGGGGCTGGCTGAGCTGGTGCGATCGGGACCCAGCGGGCCCGGTGACCTGGGCAAACCCGGCCGGGTGCCGCGGGGGCTGGCTGAGCTGGTGCGACCGGGACCCGGCGGACTCGGCGGGCCCGGCGGCCCGGGCGCTCAGCAGCCCGTGTGGCCAGTTTCCCGGAATGCAGGGCACAAAGTCCCTTTCGGGAGGCTGGGACACAGCCGAGGATACAGACCTATCGACCGGCCTGAGGCCATCCCGTGCGGGTGCCCTGGCCAGAGGAGAGGTACGGATATGTCACAGGAGACACAGCGAGTTGCCATCGTAACCGGAGCCGCCCGCGGGATCGGGGCCGGAATTGCCATCCGGCTGGCCGCGGACGGGATGGCCGTGGCCGTCCTCGACCTGAACGAGGCCGACTGCGCGGGAACGGTGAAGGAGATCGAGAACGCCGGCGGGAAGGCACTCGCGGTCGGTGCCGACGTCAGCAAGACCGATGAGGCGAACGCCGCGGTCGAGCGGGTGGCGGTCGAGCTCGGCGAGCCGACGGTGCTGGTCAACAACGCCGGGATCACCCGCGACGCCATGCTGTTCAAGATGACCGACGAGCAGTGGGACACAGTGGTCGCCGTCAACCTGCGCGGCCCGTTCGTGATGACCAGGGCGGCGCAGAAGTACATGAGCGGGCAGAAGTGGGGGCGGATCGTCAACATCTCGTCGTCGTCGGCGCTCGGCAACCGCGGGCAGGCCAACTACGCGGCCACCAAGGCCGGCGTGGAGGGCTTCACCAAGACGCTCGCCAAGGAACTGGGCAAGTTCGGGATCACCGCGAACGCGGTCGGGCCGCACTTCATCGCCACCGACATGACCGCGAACATGGCCACCAGCCTGAAGATGTCGTTCGAGGACCTCGTGGCGACCTACTCGAAGCAGATTCCGGTCGGACGGGTCGGCCAGCCGGCCGACGTGGCGGCCGCTGTTTCCTTCCTCGTCGGCGAGGACGCCGGCTTTGTCTCCGGCCAGGTCCTCTACGTGGCCGGCGGTCCCCTTAACTGACCCGGTCATGAACTGCACGCTGCACGTCGCCTGGGATGACCGGCTCGCGGGGTACGACTTCGGAGCCGGCCATCCGATGGCGCCCGCGCGGGTGCAGCTGACGATCGAACTGGCGCGCGCTTTCGGCCTGTTCTCGATGCCCGGGGTGTCGGTCGAGCCCCCCGAGGCGGCCACGGACGTGGACCTGGAGGCGGTGCATCTGCAGCGCTACATCGCCGCGGTGCGGCACGCAAGTGACCCGGAACACGCGGCTGGCCCGGAACCGGACGAGTCGCAACCAGGCGAGCTGGGGGCGGCCTTCGGCCTGGGCACGGAGGACAATCCGGTGTTCGCGCGCATGCACGACGCGTCGGCGCTGGTTGCCGGGGCCACGTTAGCGGCGGCCCGGGCCGTGTGGACGGGGGCGGCGCAGCATGGCGCGAGCATCGCCGGCGGCCTGCATCACGCCATGAGCGGCAGCGCCAGCGGGTTCTGCGTCTACAACGATCCGGCCATCGCGATCAGCTGGCTGCTGCGGGCGGGTGCCACCCGGGTCGCCTACGTCGACATGGATGTGCACCACGGCGACGGGGTGCAGGCGGCCTTCTACGACGATCCACGGGTGCTGACGATCAGCCTGCACGAGCACCCGGAGACGCTGTGGCCGGGGACCGGGTGGCCGTCGGAAACCGGCGGCCCGGGGGCGGCGGGAACCGCGGCGAACGTGGCGCTTCCCGCCGGGACCGGGGACGCCGGGTGGCTGCGCGCCTTCGACGCCGTGGTGCCCGCGCTGCTGCGGGCGTTTGCCCCGGAGATCCTGGTCAGCCAGCATGGCTGTGACACGCATTGGCTCGACCCGATGGCCAACCTTCGGCTGTCGATCGACGCCCAGCGCGTGGCGCACGCCTCGATTCACCGGCTCGCCCATGAGGTGACCGGCGGCCGCTGGCTGCTCACCGGGGGAGGCGGCTACGAGCCGCTCCAGGTCGTGGCGCGGACCTGGACACATCTCCTGGCCGAGGCAGCCGGGTGCCCCATCGATCCCCGCGTGCTCATCCCGCCCGCCTGGCGCGAGTATGCCGCCCGCCACACGGGCCAGGAGGCGCCTGAGACCATGACCGACGGCGCCGAGCCGAGGTTCACGCGGTTCGAAACCGGATTCAACCCGTCTGATCCCGTCGACCGGGCCATCTTCGCCACCCGCGCGGCCGTCTTCCCCGAGCACGGTCTACTGCCAGAACCTTAGCCCGCTCAAACCCCCCAACCCGGGTGAGCGGGCCTGTGCTGACACGAGCACCGCAGCGGCCCCACGGCGAGTGCGGCCCTACGGCGAGGCGATCGTGACCGGCCCAGCGACCCCGGGCCTTGTGCCCGGGTGAGTGGCCGGTGTGTCGGCGGGTACCGCAGCGGGGCGCGGAGCGCAGCGGGGGGTCCGGGGGGTCGCCCCCCCGGACCAGCACCGCCTCATTCAGCCGTTCGCTCCCGGCGGCTACAGCCGCTCGAAGATCGCGGCGATGCCCTGCCCGCCGCCGATGCACATCGTCACCAGCGCGTACCGGCCGCCGGTCCGCTTCAGCTCGTACAGCGCCTTGACGGTCAGGATGGAGCCCGTGGCCGCGACCGGGTGCCCCAGCGAGATGCCGCTGCCGTTGGGGTTGGTCCGGTCCTCGGGCAGGCCGAGCTCGCGGATGCAGGCGAGGGCCTGGGCCGCGAAGGCCTCGTTCACCTCGAACACGTCGATCTCGTCCAGCTTCAGGCCGCTCTTCTCCAGCACCTTCTTGGTGGCCGGCACCGGGCCGATGCCCATGACCCTGGGCTCGACGCCCGCGTGGCTGTAGGCGACCAGGCGGCCGATCGGCTGTAGCCCGTGGCTCTCCGCGTACGCGCTGCTGGCCAGCACGACGGCGGAGGCCGCGTCGTTCATGCCCGAGGCGTTCCCGGCCGTCACCGTGCCGTCCTTGGCGAACGCCGGCCGCAGCCGGGCCATGGACTCCAGGCTGACGTCCTCCCGGAAGTGCTCGTCGGTCCTGAACTCGACGGTCTTCTTCTTGACGGTGACCTCGATGGGCGTGATCTGCTCGTCGAAGTAGTGCGCCGCCGTCGCGGCCGCGGCCCGGCGGTGGCTTTCGACCGCCAGCGCGTCCTGGTCCTCGCGGGAGATCCCGTAATCCTGGGCCACGTTCTCCGCGGTGATGCCCATGTGGCAGGAATCCCACGGGTCGTTCAGCGCGCCGACCACCGGGTCGATGGCCTTGGTGTCGCCCATCCGCTGGCCCCAGCGCATGTCCTGCAGCCAGTACGGGCCGCGGCTCATCGACTCGGCCCCGCCCGCCACGGCGACCTCGGCGTCGCCCAGCGAGATGAGCTGGGCGGCCGAGACGATGGCCTGCAGCCCGCTGCCGCACAGCCGGTTGACGGTGAAGGCCGGCACCTTTACGGGGAGGCCACCGTTGACGGCCGCGACCCGGCTCAGGTACATGTCCCGGGGCTGGGTGTGGATCACGTTGCCGAATACGGCGTGCCCGAAGTCCTCCGGATCGACGGCGGACCGGCGTACCGCTTCGCGGACCACCGTCGCCGCCAGGTCGCACGGCGGTACGCTCGCCAGGCTGCCGCCGTACCGGCCGATGGCCGTGCGGGTGCCGGACAGCACCACCACATCGTTTAGTTCGGTCATACCGTTCCCCTTACCTGTCCAGGCCGCCGTGGTCTGCCCAGATCTGCCGGCCGGGCCGGCAGACCAGCAAACCGCCAGGAAGCTCATCGACGCAGATGCTCCCCTGAGCCTCCGTCAGGCCGTGCCGCGCGGCAAGAGGACGAACGTCCCGCGCTGCCGGACCGTCGGCCCGCGTAACCTCCCGCCCGGCGGCTAGCCGGAACGGGACCTTAGCCCCTACGTGCCAGCGGGCCGCCGAAATAATTTAACACTTATTGTTGATGCGGCATGTGCGGGAATTGATTCTCCACGATGGCGGATCTGATGAATTTGAATATTTAATCATGCCGGGATGAGCCGGCAAATCCCGAGAGGTGCCCCATATGGACTTCGAGCTGACCGACGAGCAGGAACTGGTGCGCAGCACGGTACGAGAGTTCGCCGAGGCTGAGCTGGCTCCTGTGGCGGGTGAGATCGACCGCGACCACCGATTCCCCGAGGAGGTTCTCCCGAAAATGGCGGGTATGAACCTGATGGGAATGCCCTATCCCGAGGAATATGGCGGCGCCGGGACGGACTACGTAAGCTACATGATCGCGCTGGAGGAAGTATCGCGGGGGTGCGCGACCACGGGTGTCATCATGACCGCGCACACCACGCTGGCCACCTTCCCCATTTACAAGTTCGGGAGCCAGGCCCAGAAGGACAAGTACCTCTCCGACATGGCCTCCGGCCGCCGCCTGGGCGCGTTCGCGCTGACCGAGCCCGCCGCCGGGACCGACGCCGCGGCCGGGACGTGCACGGCCATCCGCAAGGACAACTCCTACGTCCTGAACGGGTCGAAGATCTTCATCTCCAACGCCCCCTTCGCCGAGATCTACATCGTCTTCGCCAAGACCGACCCGGACGCGCAGGGCACCCGCGGGATGAGCGCCTTCATCGTGGAACGGGACACCCCCGGGTTCTCCGTCGGCGAGGCCGAGCACAAGCTGGGGATCCGCGGGTCCAGCACGCCGCCCCTGTACTTCACCAACTGCCAGGTGCCCGCGGACGCACTGCTGGGGCAGGAGGGGCAGGGCTTCAAGATCGCCATGCAGACGCTTGACGGCGGGCGGATCGGGATCGGCGCGCAGGCCCTGGGCATCGCCCAGGCGGCCCTCGACGCGGCCGTCGCGTACGCCAAGGAGCGCGTCCAGTTCGGCAAGCCGATCGCGAGCCTGCAGGCCATCCAGTGGATGATCGCCGACATGGCGACGTCGATCGACGCCGCGCGGCTGCTCGTTTACCGCGCCGCCTCCAACATCGACCACGGCTTCCCCTATTCCACCGAGGGCGCCATGGCCAAGCTGTTCGCCTCCGAGACCGCGACCAGGGTGGCGGACCGGGCCATCCAGATTCACGGCGGATACGGTTATACCGAGAGCTATCCGGTCGAGCGGCACTATCGCGACGCCAAGATCACCGAGCTTTACGAGGGAACCTCCGAGGTCCAGCGCATGGTGATCGCGCGCGCCGCCCTGCGGTGACCAATCACCCTGCCCGCCGCTGCCCCCCAGGAGGAGCGCTATGAAGATTGTGGTCGCCTACAAGTGGACCAGCGATCCGGAGGAAGCCACGGTCGGCGCCGACGGTGTCGTGAACTGGAGCCGGGCCCGGCCCGGGATCAGCACCTACGACCCCGTGGCCATCGAGGTGGCCCGCGGCCTCGCCGCGGCGACGAGCGCCGAGCTGATCGGCGTGACCGTCGGGGCGAAGGGGGTCGGCACGCCGCTGGCCGCCAAGGCCGCCCTGTCCCGTGGCCTGGACCGGGCCGTGATCGTCGAGGACGACTCCCTCAAGGGCGCCGGTCAGGCCGAGCTGGCCGCGGTGGTTGCCGCGGTCGTGCGCCGCATCGGCGACGTGGACCTGGTCATCACCGGCGACTCGTCGGTGGACGTGGCGGCCAAGATGGTGCCGACCGTGCTGGCCGGCGAGCTCGGCTGGCCCGCGGTCGCCGAGGTCACCGACGTGACCGGGCAGCCCGGCGCGCTGCGGGTGGGCCGCGCGGTCCCCGGCGGGGCGCAGGTGCTGGAGATCTCCGGCCCGGCCGTGCTGGCCACCTCCGCGGACGCCACGACACCGCACGTGCCCGGCATGAAGGACCTCCTCGCCGCGGGCAAGAAGCCGGTGGAGCACGTGGACCTCGCGGCCCTGGACGTACCGGCCAGCAGCGCGGTCATGACCATCACCGGCCGGGCGCGCCCGGCCCGCAAGGAGCGCAAGCACCAGCTCCTGGACACGTCCGACCCCGCCGAGGCCGCGGCCGAGCTCGTCAAGGCGCTGCGCGAAGTGGGTGCGCTGTGACTGGGTGCACGGTTACTGGGTGCACTGGCAGTGGGTGCGCTGTGAGAAAGGATTCGGCATGAGCGTGAACGCCTGGATCGTCGTGGGTGATCAGCCGGCGATCGGCAACCTGATCACCGTCGCGCGCTCGCTGGGCGGGGACGGGACCATCGCGGCGGTCGTCGCCGGTCCCCGGGCGGTGGCCGAGACGGTCGCGGCCAGTGGCGTCGACCGGGTGGTCTGGTGCGGTACGCCAGACGGATCGCCCGCCGAAGCCTCCGCGCCGGCCGTCGCGGAGGCGGTCGCGGCCGACCCGCCGCGTGTCGTGCTCGGCGGGCGCAACCCGGGCGACCGGGTGCTGCTCGGTGCCGCCGCCGCCGCGCTGCACGCCGCCGTGCTGACCGGCGCGCGCTCGGTGACCGTCGGCGCGGACACGGTCACGGTCGTGAACGCGGTGTACGGCGACATCTCCGACGAAACCGTCGAGATATCCGGGCCGGTGGCCCTGCTGCTGGACGGCGGCTCCGTCCCGGCCGCCAGCGGCGCCGGCGTGCCCATCGAGGAGGTCACCGCGACGCCGTACGGCGTGAAGGTGCTCGAGACGATCCCGTCGGAGTTCGAGGAAGTCGACCTGAACGCGGCGCAGCGGGTGATCGGTGTCGGCCGCGGCCTCAAGGCCAAGGAGGACCTCTCCCTGATCGAGGCGCTCGCCGCGGCCCTCAAGGCCGAGATCGCCTGTTCCCGCCCGGTGGCCGAGGGCCTCAACTGGATGGGCAAGGACCGCTATATCGGCAGCTCCGGGGCGCGCATCTCGCCCCAGCTCTATCTCGCGGTGGGGATCTCGGGCCAGCTGCAGCACATGGTCGGCGTGACGGGGGCGGAGACGATCGTGGCGATCAACTCCGACCCGAACGCGGCGGTCTTCGCCCAGACGGACTACGGCCTCGTCGGTGACCTGTACGAGCTGGTGGCCGAGATCACCAGCGTCCTCAAGTGAGGGTGTGACATGCCAGAGGTGGCTGAACCTGACTTCGACGTCATCGTCGTCGGTGCGGGGATCGCCGGCTGCGTCACCGCCTACCAGCTCGCCCAGCAGGGACGTGAGGTCCTGCTGATCGAGCGCGGCGAGGCGCCCGGGTCGAAGAACCTCTCCGGCGGCGTGCTGTACTCCCGGGGCATCCAGGAGGTCTTTCCCGGCTTCCTGGACGAGGCCCCGGTCGAGCGCCGGATCACCCGTAATTGCGTGACGTTCCTCAACGCCACCAGTTCCGTCGGCCTGGACTACCAGGACGCGCGGCTGGCCGATCCGGTCAACGCGGTCACGGTCCTGCGGGCCCGGCTGGACCCCTGGCTCGCCGGGAAGTGCGAGGAGGCCGGGGTCACCGTCATGCCGGGCGTGCGCGTGGACCGGGTGCTGACCGAGGACGGCCCGGCCGCGAACGCGGCCGGGGCCGCGCCCTGGCACGCCAACGGCACCACCGGGCGCCGGGTCGTCGGCGTCCAGGCCGGCGATGACGAACTGCGGGCCCGGGTGGTCGTCGCCGCCGACGGCGTGAACTCCTTCCTCGCCCGGGACGCGGGGCTCCGCCCCAAGGACCCGCTGAACCACCTCGCCGTCGGCGTGAAGTCGGTGGTCTCGCTGCCCCGGGAGACGATCGAGGCCCGGTTCAACCTGACCGGGGACGAGGGCACGGCGATCGCCGTGGTCGGTGACTGCACCGAGGGAGTCGGGGGCGGCGGTTTCCTCTACACCAACACCGATTCCGTGTCCGTCGGCGTGGTCGTGCGCCTGGACGACCTGACCGCCCAGCAGAAGGTCGTCACCGATATCTTCGACCACTTCCTCGCGCACCGGTTCATCGCCCCGTACCTCGAGGGCGGCGAACTGGCTGAGTACGGCTGCCACCTGGTGGCCGAGGGCGGCCTGAAGATGATCGGCGAGATCGTCATGGACGGCATGGTCGTCGTCGGTGACGCGGCCGGCCTGACCCTCAACACGGGCCTGACCGTGCGCGGGATGGACCTCGCGGTCGCCTCGGCGGTCGCCGCGGCCGGGGGTATCGGCGCCGCCCTGGAGAACAAGGACACCTCGAAGGCAGGCCTGACGGGCTACCGGGAAAGGTTCTTCGCCTCCTACGCCGGCCAGGACATGAAGACCTACGCGAAGGCCCCCGCCTTCCTCGAGCACGAGCGCATGTACAAGCAGTACGGAGAGCTGTTCGCCGACGTGCTGTACGGCGCCTTCAGCCTCGACACCCGGCCCCGCCGGCACCTGCTGAGCGTCGCGCGCCGGGCGCTGGCACATTCGCCCCTGAAGATGAGGCATCTGGTCAGCGACGGCATCGCGGGAGGGCGCGCCCTATGAAACCACTGTCGGTCCCCGAGCGGCTGGCCAAGAACCGGTTCAACCTCGACGAGGAAGAGTCCCACATCGAGGTCAACCAGGAGATCGCGCGGGCCACCGGAACCGGCCGGGCCATCGTCGCGTGCTGCCCGGCGCACGTCTACGCCGAGGAGCCCGACGGCACGATCTCGGTCGAGTACGCGGCCTGCCTCGAGTGCGGGACCTGCCTCGCGGTCGCCGCTCCCGGCGCGCTCAAGTGGCATTATCCCCGCGGCGGGTTCGGCGTCCAGTTCCGCGAGGGATAACGCCGCAGACTCGCCGTTGCGCCGGCCCCTGAAGCCAAGGGCCAATTTTTCTTCTTAACGGGACTTGCCGGGAGCAGGCCGCCCGCCGGACCCTACGGAGGAGTGCGGCTCTGCACGAGGTCCGGCCTGCAGCACGTCCGTTACGGAGCAATCACGCTGTCCGCAGGCGAGGGCCCGGCACACTCGCGAGGGCCCGGCGGACGCGCGGGGGGCCGGCCGATCTGCGGTCGTCCCGGCATGCGCGGACCACCTCGCGGCAGGTCCGTTACGGAGCAGTCGCGCTGTCCGCAGGCGAAGGCCCGGCACCGGGCCTCCCCCCGGGTGCCGGGCCGCCTCGCCGGGCGCTACCGCTGCAGCACGTACGTGCCGGGCGCGGGATCCGTCGCCGGGTACTTCGTGCTGCCCAGGTGGCGCGGGGCGTCCTTCATGTCGCCGCTGCGGCTTTCCAGCCAGGTGGTGTAGTCCGGCCACCAGCTGCCCTGGACCGTCTTGGCCTCGGCCAGCCACTCGTGGGAGTCAAGCCCCTCGGCGGACCCGATCCGGAACGTGGCCTTGGGGTTGGTCGGCGGGTTGACCATGGCGGCGATGTGGCCGCTGTTGGAGAGCACGAACCGGTGCGTGCCGCCCAGCAGCTGGGTGGCACGGTAGGCCGCCTTCCAGGGGGCGATGTGGTCGTCGACGCCGGCCACGATGTAGAGGTCGCGGTTGACGATGGACAGGTCGACGGGGGTGCCGAGCATCGTGGCTGCTCCCTGCTTGACCAGCGCGTTGTCCATGGCGATCTTGATGAAATCGCGATGCAGCGCGGCGGGCATCCGCGTGGTGTCGGCGTTCCAGTACAGGATGTCGAACGGTGGCGGGGTCTTGCCCTGCAGGTAGTTGTTGACCCAGTAGTTCCACACCAGGTCGTCGGGCCGCAGCCAGGCGAAGACCTCGGCCAGCGACTTCCCGTCCATGTATCCCTTGACCCGGGAGGCCATCATCGATGCTGCGGCCGTGCTGTCGCTCATCAGCGAGACCGTCGTACCGGCCCGCGTCATGTCGAGCAGCGTCACGCCCAGGCACAGGCTGGACACGTCATCGATCTGCCCGGTCGCGGTCAGGTGCGCGGCGACCATCGAGGACAGGATGCCGCCGGCGCACAGGCCGATCACGTTGACCTTCGGGGACTTGGTGATCTCGCGGGCCGTCTGCATCGATTCCACGATGGCCCCGCCGTAGGTGTTCGTATCCCAGTTCCGCTCGTGCTGGCCGGGGTTCCGCCAGGACGTCACGAACACCTGGTATCCCTGCGCGACGAAGAACTCCAGCATGCTGCGGCCGGGAGCCAGGTCGGTGATGTAGTACTTGTTGATCATCGGTGGGATCATGAGCAGCGGGTACTCGTGCACGGTCGGCGTGCTCGGCGTGTACTGGATGAGCTCGTAGACGTCCGTGCGGGCCACCACCGAGCCCGGCGTCACCGCGATGTCCTTGCCGATGGTGAACGCGTTGGGGTCCACCATCGTCGGGATGTGCGGGGACGCGGCCATGTCGGTGGCGAACGCGCGCGCGCCGCGGACGAGGCTCAGGCCGCCGGTGTTGATGGCCGCCTTCCACGCGAGCGGATTGAGGACCGGGTTGTTGCTCGGCGCGGACGCGGCGATGAGGTTCGTCAGGATGAACTTCAGCCGCGTGTTGTCCTTCCAGTCCAGCTGAGCGTCGGCGAGCAGCCCGTCGAGGGTCTGGCCGAGCGCGAAGTAGGTCTGCATGGTGCGCCGGAGTGCGGGGTTGTCCGCCCACGCTTCGTCGGCGAACCGGCGGTCCCGGCGCGGCGGGGCGATCTCCGACTTCCCCATCGCAATGCCGGCCAGGTCCGTGGTCAGCTTGTTGGCCGCGCGGATCACCGTCGACGGCTGGCTGGCCAGCCTGAGCGCCCAGCGCAGCATGGCGGAATCCGGGCGGAGCCTGCGCAGCACGCCTACCGTGGCGTCGGGCAGGAAGAAATCAAGGGGCGCGGCTGCCTCGGCGCCGGGCGGGCTGGCCGGGCTGGCCGCGTTAGCCGGGTCGGCTGGGCTGGCCGGTCCCTTGTTGATGGGCTTACCGTTCATGGCCTGGTCCGTGTGCGCTTCAGCCGTCACATCGATCACGTCCTCCTCGGCGCGGAAATTCCGCATGGCCGTCCCTCGGGGGGCAAGAAGCCACCGGGACAGCCGTCGCTATCCCTTTACCGGATCACGGCACCCCGGGTACCCGAAGAGGCAAGCGGCCCGGCGCCGGAGGACGTTTGTCCCCTGTGATCGGCCAGGTTTCCTGGGATATGGCGCCCGGCCGGAATTCCCCTGCGTCCCCACGACTGCGTGACCACGGCACAGCGCAACGCGCCGCCGCCGGGCGGCCCGGATCATGCGATCCGGGGCGCCCGGCGGCGTTCACGCGGGGACCTGCCCGTTGTTCTCCCTCAGGTTTTGCAGCTGCCGGAGAATTCCGGGTTGGCCCGCGGCGTGCTGATGAGGGTACCGCCGTACCACGTCAGGTCCGGGGTGCCGTATTCCGCGTCCCCGCCGAAGGTCTCCTTGGTCTGCGGCAGCTTGTTGCCGAAGTTCCACACGCACGCGGTCGCCTGGGCCCCGGGCACATGCAGCGGGCTGAGGGACCAGAACGGGTAGAACTTGGCGCTGATCGGCGGGGCCGTGCAGCCGTCGCCGGTGGCGGTGTCGCACAGGTTGGACGAGCCGCCGACATCGGTTTCGAACTGGACCTGCGGATACGGTTGCCCGTTCCGCTGGAACGGCCCCGCGTAGGCGAAGGACGTCGGATGGTTGCCGCTCCCGTCCGGCCAGGTGTTCGGTACGTAGTCCAGCCCGTCGAAGTCCAGGTCACCGTTCTGGAACCGGTCGGCGAAGCATTCGTTCGCCACCGATGTCTCGGTGGCCGCCACGCCGTTGACCGTGGCCGTCCGCGTCCCCTTCGGGAAGCAGTAGCCGTCGGCGAACTCGCAGAGCGCGCCGCTGGCCGGATCGCTGGTCGAGCAGGCCGCCGGCCCGGTGGGCCCTTGGGTCGTGGCGTTCAGGCAGAGGCCGGTCGTCGCGCTGCACGGGCCCTCACCGGTCGCCTTCGCGCCTTCGGATCCTCCCGTGCAGGTGTCGTAGACCTGCGGGTCGCTGAAGGACTGGCCATCCGGGTAGGTGGTCGTGAACGGGTCCTGGCTGGCCAGGGAGCTGCAGACTTCGGAGTGGCCGATCTCCTGCTCCATCAGCACGCCGCCCTCGAGCGCGGCCCACGGGACCCGGTTCTGGACCGACGCGGTGCTGTACTCCGCGTGGAAGGTGAACGGGGTGCCGGAGCAGTCAGCCATCGAGGTGTTCATGAAGCCGTTCGCCGCGCTGGCGGTCATGTACCCGGTCTGGCCGGTACTGAGATCTCGGACCGTGGTGGTAAAGCCTTGCGGCGGATCGGTGATCGAGACGGCGAGCGCGTCCCCCGGGTTGATCATCAGCGTCTGGCGGTTCGGCGTGAACGTGCTCACGTCGGTGAGCTGCGGGCTCGGCGGGCCGGACGGGACGCCGTTGGTCTGCAGGAAGGAGAAGTTGACCGGTTCCTCGCAGCTGGGGTTGCAGGTGGCGAACTGGTAGTTGCACTCGAGGCTGTCGATGGTGAGCGCCGCGCACCACTGGGTGGCGCTGCAGCTCTCACTGTCGACGAACGGCGTGTAGCCCGGCGGGTAGAACTGCAGCTCCATGAACGCGGAGCCGGCGGCCGCGGCGGTGTTCGCCCCGATGTTGGTGTCGCTGTCCGGGGTACAGGAGTTCTGCGGATAAGACTGCGGGTCGCACATCGGCAGCCCGAACCAGGGGGCGACGGACAGCTGGCCGTAGTTGGTGACGCTGCCGGAGGCGGTCGGGGCCTTGGCCGGGTCCCGGGCGATCTGCATCAGGTAGCTCATCGTGTTGCCCGAGCCCGGCGCCGTGGAGATGAACTTGACGCTCGGCTCGTCGTGCCCGACGTACCAGCCGTTGTCGATGAACCGGCTGCCGTGCCCGTTGACGACCCTGATCGGGTCCGTGCACAGGTCGCCGCCCAGCTTCCTGACGGTCTTGTACGCCGTGCTCCAGCCGTTGCAGTCGAGCTCGTTGGCGGGGTTCGGCTTGACCGTTCCCGGCGTGGCCGCCGTCTTCGTGGTGGCCGCCGTCTTCGCGGTCACGGCCGTCTTCGCGGTCACGGCCGCCGTCGTGGCCGCTGCCCCCGTGGCCGAGCCGATCAGGGTCATCTGGCCGGCGACGAAAGCGACGCTGAACACGGGCACCAGGAGCATCCGCCACGATCGCCGCCACCGGGACGGATGAGGCCCCGCTCGGCCACGTCCGGCCATGGGCCGCGTCATGATCCCCCGGGCCAGCCAGCGAGCGCGCATGGACGCCCTCCCTTTATCTTGCGTGCCGCGAGTCCTCCTGCACCAGGCTCGCCGGTCACGATGCGGTGACCGTCTCCCGCTGGAGACGTCTGCGGCGGAACGTAACAATTCCCCATAAACACCGTCAAGGATGTACACGTTAAGATTTGGGCAATTTTGTTACGTTGCCGCGAGCGTTATCCGCATCATGCCGCTCACAAGGCAATTAGCACCCAGAGCGGACAAAGGTGCATATCTTCCCCCGTGTTTCCGAGCGCCGTTCACGGCCATCGGCGAACAGATTCCCGCAGTAACTCCCGGTGGCCGTGCCGCTGCGACTGGGGGTAGTGCCCGGTCTCCGGCACCATGACGACCTGCGCGCGCAGGGCCTGCGCGCGCAGGTCGCCTCTCCCGCTGGATCCGGGGAAGTCGGGCGGCTAGGGACGCGCCGGTTCGGATGCCGGTTCCGCGGCTGCGGTGAGCCCGGGGCTGTCGTCCCACCGGTCCAGCCCGGGGGGGTCGTCCTCCCGGCCTGGCCCGGGGCGGTCGTCCTCATGGATGCCGTACCGCGCGTAGAGACGGCGCAGCGGCCCGGGTGCCCACCAGTTCGCGTCGCCGAGCAGCCGCATGACGGCCGGCACCAGCAGCAGCCGCACCAGGGTCGCGTCGAGGACGAGGGCGACGATCATGCCGACGCCCAGCAACTTGATGAACGTAATGCTCGAGAGGGAGAACATCCCGATCACGATGATCAGCAGCAGCGCGGCGCTGGTGATCACGCCGCCGGTGCGCTGCAGGCCGCTGGCGATGGCGGCGGTGTTGTCGCCGGTCAGGTCGTAGCGTTCACGGATCCGCGAGAGCAGGAACACCTCGTAGTCCATGGACAGCCCGAACATGATCGCAAACATCAGGACCGGGATGGTGGGGCTGATCGTGCCGTTCGGGGTGAAGCCCAGCAGGCCGGACAGGTGCCCGTCCTGGAAGATCCACGTGACGACCCCGTACATCGCGGACAGCGACAGGACGTTCATCACGATCGCCTCGAGCGGCAGGACCAGCGATCCGAACGCGAGGAACAGCAGCAGGAAGGTGGCGATGACCACGGCCAGTGCCATCCACGGCAGGGTGTGGCCGATGCTGGACAGTTCGTCCGCCAGGGCGGCGGTCTGCCCGCCGACCTGCACCGTGGCCCCGGGCGGGGCGGCGACGTCACGAACGTGCCCGGCGATGGCCCGGGCCTGCGGCGTGTAGGGACCCGGGCCGTAACTCAGGTCGATCCGGGCGATATCCCCGCGGACGCCGGTCACCCGGCCAGCGGTGACGCCGGGCACGTGATCCAGGCGGCCGAGGTAGGCCGTCAGGCCGGCGGCGCGGGCGGGCGAGGCCGCCACGGGCCCGCCGAACTGAACGAGGGCCTCGATCGGCGCGGTCGGGTTGCCGGGGAAGTCGTGGTTCAGTGCCTCGGTGACCACGCGGGGCGCGGCGGCCGACGGCAGCACGGTGGCATCGACACCGCCCCAGACCACGTGCAGGAACGGTGAGCCGAGGCCGGCCAGCAGCACCACGATCGGAACCGCGTACAGGACGGGACGGCGCATCACGCTGTGCGCGAGCCGGTGCCAGCCGCCGCTGTTCGCGGCGGCGGGCGGGCGCCGCACGGAGCGGCGGATCCGCAGCGAGTTCACCTTCGGGCCGAGGACGGCGAGCAGCGCGGGCAGCACGGTCAGCGCGGCCATCATGTCCACGACCACGGTGGCGACACCGCCGTAGCCGATGGAGCGCAGGATGGTCTCGGGAAACAGCATCAGGCTGGCCAGCACGATGGCGACGGTGACGCCGGAGACCAGGACGGTCCGGCCGGCGGTGGCCACGGTGCGGGCGACCGCGTCCTCGACCGTGCCCGGCTGATGCAGTTCCTCGCGGAACCGGGTGACCAGGAACAGGCCGTAATCGATGCCCAGCCCGAGGCCGAGGATGGTCGTGATGTTGAGGGAGAACACCGACACGCCGGTGACCAGGGTCAGCAGCCGCAGTGCGGTGAACGAGCCGAGGATGGCCAGGGCGCCGATCGCCAGCGGCAGGCTCGCCGCGGTCAGGCTGCCGAAGATCACCAGCAGCAGGATCAGCAGGATGGGGAAGGACAGGCCCTCGGCCCGGGTGATGCTGGCGGTGGTCTGCTGGTCGATCGTCTCGTCGGTGGGGACCACTCCGCCGGCCTGGCTGCGCAGGCCGGGCGCGCTCAGCTCGTTCTTGATCGCGTCGTAGCTATCCTGGCGGGCGGTGTCGCCGGAGCCGGCCAGTTCGATGACGGCGTAGGTCTGCCTGCCGCTGGCGCTGACGAACTCCGGCGACCCGGTGGACCAGTAGGTGGCGTACGACGCGGCCTCGCTGTGCGGCAGCGCGGCCAGCGTGCGGGTCACCGCTGACCGGAAGGCCGGTTCCGCCGCGGTGAGGGTCGTGCTGGAGTACAGCACCACCACGTCCCCGGCATCGCGGCCGAACGTCTTCGTGGCCAGGCTGGCTTCCCGCTGGCTCTGGCTGTTCGGGGCGTCGAACCCGCCCGCCGTCTGTGCCTTGGTGAAGATGCTGGTTCCCCAGACGCCGCCGAGGACCGCGACGAGCAGGGCGATCATCAGGATCAGCCGCCGCCGCCGGTAAGCGGTACGTCCCCACCGTTCGAATATGGAATGGCTGCCGGGCTGCCCGTCGTTCGCTGGGGCGGTCATGGCGTTCCTTTCGTACAGCAATAGCAAGCGATATCCGCGAAATGGGAAAGGTTCACCCCAGACCGCTCAGTGCAGATCTATAGGTGTGTCCTCAAGCACTTTGAGCAGTTCGAGCAGGCCAGAAAAAGGCTTCCAGGCGTCGGTGCCGCAGATGCTTATCCGTCCCTCGAGCCGTCCGTCCGGAGCCCGGCTGACGTCGAGGAAAAGGCGGATCGTGCGCCCCGGCACTGGTGCGGCGTCCATGGCCTTAGTCAACGCGGGCGGCGCGGCATTGTCCCCAGGGTGCGACCCTAGGCGGACCCTGGGCTATCCGGACCCTGGGCTATTCAGTGCAGGAGCGCGGTGAGTGCCCGGCGGGAGGTGATGTCGAGCTTGATGTAGCTGTTGCGGAGGTGGTACTCCACCGTCTTCACCGACACGTACAGTTCCCTCGCCACCTCCCGGTTGGTCAGCCCGGTGGCGACCAGCCGGGCCACCGCCAGCTCGGCGCGGCTGAGCCCCAGGAGGGACGCGGGACTGTCGGTCGCGGCCGTGACCTGCAGGGCGGCCAGCTCCGTCGCGCAGGCCCGCACGTAAGGGTCCGCGCCCAGGCCGGAAAAGACGTGGTGGGCCCTTTCGAGCTGCGCGACCGCCGCCGGCCGATCGCCGGCCGCGCGCAAGCGGCGGCCGTCGTCCAGGCTGAGCAGGGCGTGCTCGAACGGCATCGGCACGTCGGCCTCGATCCGGTGGGCTCGCGTGAACGCCGCTTCCGCCTCGGCGGCATTCCCCCTGGCCACCGCCAGATTGCCGCGGCCGCGAGCGAGCGCCAGGGCGGCCGACGCCAGGCCGCCCCGGGGAATGGCGCCCTCGAATTCGCTGAGCGCGGTCCCGGCGTCGTCAAGCCGGCCCAATCCGATCAGCGCGTCGGCCTCGGTGGCCCTCCAGTCGAAGATGCCGGGCCGGCCCCCCACACCCAGGAGGCTGGTGGCGCGCACCGGCTCGGTCGCCAGCAGTACCCCGGCCAGATCGCCGCGTGCGGACGCAAGTGAGGCGCCCGCGGTCGCGGCGGCGGCCACCCCGAGGACCATCGGGAACCGCTCAGCCGCGGACCGGGCCGCGCTGACGTGGGCCTGCGCGGCGGACCACTCGCCGCGGCGGGCCAGAACGTGGGCGATGCGTGCGTGCGCCCGCGCGAGGTCCAGCGGACGGTCGGTGTCCTGCGCCAGTGAGGTCGCCAGCTGAGCGTGGGTGAGGGCCGCGTCCCAGTCGCCCCGGCGGAAGTGGGCGTCACTGAGATGCGCCAGGCACGGGCCCGGGTAGGTCGATGGCAGTCCGGTGCGCAGCCGGGCGGCCGCGATGCCCAGGTCCGCGATGGCCCCGGGCAGGTCATCGACGTAGACCTTCAGCATGCCCCGCATGATGAGGGCGTCGGTCTCGGCCATGGGCACGGCGTTCCCCGAAACCGGCAGAAAGCCGAGCGTGGCCAGCCCCTCGGGGCTGCGGCCGGACGCGGCGAACGCATACGCCTGCGCCGTGTGCGCCGTGTGCGCCATGGCCCGCGGCGCCGAACCCGGGACGGTGCCGCCGACCGCTCGGTCAGCCCAGATCAGCGCCTCGTCGGGGCGCCCGGACAGGACCATCCAGTTGGTCAGGGAGGTGGCCGCCCGGGCGCCGATTTCGCGCTCGGTCTCCGGATCGTGGGCCTGCCACGCGGCGAGCAGCCGGGCCTCGGCGCTGGGCGATCCGGTGAACAGCTCCAGGAGCCCGGTCAGGGCGTCGCGGCGGGCACTGGAAGCCTGGCAGGAGGCCAGGACCCGGGCCGCCGCCGGTGTATCCGCCGCATTGAGCAAGATGACCGCGGCGTCGAGCAGCCGGCCTTCGCGGTCCCCGGCTACCGGCGACAGGGCGGCGGCCTGTTCCAGGGCCCACGCCGAGGCGCCTGCGTCACCGGCGGCCGCCGTGGCGCGGGCGGATGTTTCGAGCTCGGCGGCCAGCGCCTCATCGGGACCCAGCGACGCTGCCGCCCGGTGGGCCAGCCGTGTGCGGCCGGCCGTGGCCCCGGCCGCCCGCGCGTGCAGTTCGCGCCGGCTCGTCGGGCTGAGGTCGGCGTAGATCGCCGCCCGGTGCAGCGGATGGGTGAAGGCCAGCTCGGATGCGGAAACAGCCTCGGTGAGCAGCCCGGCTGTGACGGCCGCGTCGATCTCGCGGCGCGCCCCGGGCAATCCGGCGACCGACATGATCATGGAGATCGGCGCGTGCTGGCCCAGTACCGAAGCGGCCGCCAGGAACGACTGAGCCGCTGCGGGGAGCGCGGCCACCCGGGCGAGGATCACCGCGGACAGCTCCCGTGGCGCCGGCAGCCCCTGATCCCCGGCCGCGCTCAGCCCGGCTATGCCGATCTCGTCGAGCAGCGCCCGGCAGTAGAGCGCGTTTCCCTCGGTATGGGCCGCCAGCCGGGACGCGCCGCGCTGCGAGAGCGTTCCCAGCCCCAGCGCGCTCGCCAGCTCGGTGAGCTCGCCCGGGCTCAGGCCGCCCAGACGGATACGGGTGATACGCGAATCACCGCCCACGAACCGGGCCCAGCCGGGATCGGCCAGCTCGCCGGCCCGCGTGGACACGACCGCCAGCACCTTGTCGGCGCGCAGCCGCCGCAGGGCGAACAGCACGGCCCGCGCTGACGGCCGGTCAGCCCACTGCAGGTCGTCGAGGGCGAGCACGACGACCTGGCCGTCGCCTTGCCGCTGGTCGAACAGGTCCAGCAGCCGGGCTCCCACCGCCATCGGGTCTGTCCCGGGCTCGGTCAGGACCCCGGGCTGCAGCTGGTCGATGATGCCGTAGGAGAGCAGCGTTTCTGCCTCGTCACCGCCGGCTTCGAGAACGACGGCGTTCGTGAGCGACCCCAGGAACCGGGCCAGCAGCGTGGACTTACCCGCGCCCGCGTCGCCCTCGATGAAGACCACCTGCGGATGGCCCGCCTCGGCCGCAGCAAGCCGATCGCCGAGAATGCGCAGCTCACCCTGCCGCCCGACGAAGTCGGCTGATGTACTCATACATCGACCATCTCTCGTCAGGCGATGCTTCCGATAGGGGACTATGTGATCTCGGTCCAGGGCGGCTCACGGTCCGCCTCGTCCTTAGGCGATTTGCCGGGGCCGCTGCCGGGCAGATGCCGGGGCTGCCGGGTCAGATGCCGGCCTTGTCCAGGGCGCTCTGCAGTGACGTGATGTAGCCGCCGGAGGTGTAGGTGGCGCCGGAGATCGCGTCGATCTTCGCGCTGTTGGC
>Ga0182014_10002713_pt1 | contig 21916 bp, 19 predicted proteins | sample 612S2DmetaG_FD_120489 | JGI IMG/M metagenome (GOLD analysis project Ga0182014, IMG submission 120489) | Permafrost microbial communities from Stordalen Mire, Sweden - 612S2D metaG | ecosystem: Environmental > Terrestrial > Soil > Wetlands > Permafrost | place: Sweden: Stordalen | collected...
CCGTTGGCACAACAGCGACCGTCAAGAGACCAGGAATGACGATACAAAACTCAACACCCGCAACCACAACCAACAGACCCCGAAGGACCCTTACCGGGTCACGGTGCGGAATACGGGGCTAGCACCCTCTTGGGGGATCAGCGCCGCCCGAACGCCCAGTAAAGGACCGAGTTGCCCGGGTTCAAGAGCATTGCCGCCCGCCAGGCCTTCTTGTGGCCGCGGACCTGGTCGTCGCGCCGACGGCTCAAGTCGCGCCAAGCGAGCGCGGCAGAAACCACCTCGACCGCTACTAGCCAACCGAGCAGCAGTTTCTTCGGTTTCCCGTTCATAGTGCAAGGTCTATCGCACCAGAGTCCCGTGAGCGAGCCACCGGCTGCTCCGCGTCCGAGGAGCTCGCTCAGTGCACTCCCGACCGGAACTGCGATAAGCACACCAGCGCTAGCACGATCACGCCGGGCCATCGCCCATCGAAGCTGTGGGCCGCTCAAACCGTCACCATGAAAGGCACCGTCGGCAGTCATCTCCTCAGGTCATAAACCGTCATCAACCAGCAACCGGAACGACCGACAACTCATACCACAGCAGTGCTGTCCGATATCGTCAACAGTTTGATATAACCGTCCAGTCTCATGCACAATCGTCCGTAACCGTCCACTCCATTACCATCACCAATAGGAAGCACCGCGCCGTTTCTCTAGACCCTGCCTTGCAGTTCAAGCCACAACGAGCGGCTTAGGCCCTCCAAACCGCCCCGCTCCCAACATTCGGTCGTGACCGTCATTGACTGCTACTAGCCGGACACAAGAAAATGCTTTACAAGCTTCCACCAGTCAAGTAAAAAGACATAACCTTTGGAACACGATTACAACCTCCGGTTGTCAAGGTGTTGTGGCGCCCGTTGAGCGACTGGGAAAGGGCGGCGAGGGACGGTGGCGTGGATGCGGATGATGGGGCTCGACTCGGTCGGCTACCACGAGCACACCGTGGCCGGGCGGGGTGACGACCCGGTGGCGGGCGCCCAGCAGTACTACGCCTCCCGGGGGGAGACGCCGATGGCGTGGGGCGGGGCGAGGGCGGCCTTTTTGGGACTCGAGGGCGAAGCGGGCCTGGACGAGTGGAGAGCGGTGTTTGGGCCGGGCGGGGCGCGCCACCCGCTCAGCGGGGAGCGCCTGGTCGCCTGCCTGCGCCCGGGCCTGGAGATTGTCGTCAGCCCCCATAAGACGGTGGCCGAACTCGGGGTCATCGGCCGGGCAGAAGACATGCACGCCATCGCCGACGCCGAGCGCGACGCCACCATGGCCTACCTGGACAAGGTCGTCCAGGACCAAGGCGGGCGGCGGGGCCGGGCCCAGGTGCGCACGCCGACCGGGGGCCTCACCTGGGCGGTGTCCCGCCATGCCACGACCAGGTGTGGCGACCCCCAGGTCCACGACCACGTTCTTTTGGCCAATTTTGTGCGCATGGACGACCAGAGAGGAGGCTGGAAAGGCCTGGACACGGGGCTGGTGCGCGACCACCTCCACGCCGCCACCGCCGTCGGGCGCATGGCGGGGGCAGCCAAGGCGGTCGAGCTCGGTTACGGCATCGAAGCCGACTCGGGGCCGTCCGGCCGTCTGGGGGGCTGGGCCATCGCCGGGATCCCGAAACAAGCCTGGCAGGTCCACGCCCAGCGCTCGGCCCAGATCGATGCCGCCGTCGGTCCTGACGCCTCCTACCGGTCCCGCTCGGTGGCGGCCCGGGCCACCCGGGACCGTAAGGGCCACGACCACGTAGAAGACCTGGTCGCCCGCTGGCGGGACGAACTGGCTCGGGCCGGCTACCCGGCGCCCGAGCTGGAGGCGGCCGTCGAGCGGGCGGGGCAGGCCTACGAGCCGCCCAGTCCCGCCGTCGCCGAGGAGGTGGCCGCCCAGTTGCTGGCCCCCGGTGGCCGCCTGGCGTCGGAAAAGACCTTTACCCGGGGCGATGTGGTGGTGGCCGTGGCCCCGCACCTGCACGGCCTACCGGTCTCGTACCTGGACAGAGCGGTCGAAGCGGTCCTGTCCCATGAGCACGCCGTGGCCCTGCCCCGGGTGGCCGGTGCCCGAGAGCCGGTGTGGGCGGCGGCCTGCGTGCTCGAGGACGAGGCGCGCATCGCCACCCTGGCCGAGCGCCTTGTAGCCCGGGCCGGGCCGGCCATCGGGCCCGAGCGGGCGGCCGAGGCTGTCCGCCAGGTCGAGCTGTCCGGGGGCTTCCGTCTGAGCCAGAGACAGGCCGAGCTGGCTCAGGGCATTCTGACCTCGGGCCACGCCCTGGACTTGATAATCGGCGTGGCCGGCAGCGGCAAGACCAGCACCCTGGCGGCGCTGAGAGCAGGCTTCGAGTCCGCCGGCTACCAGGTGGTGGGGGCGGCGACGTCGGGCCAGGCGGCCAAGGCGCTGGGCTCGGGCGCCGGCGTGGCCTCCCGCACCGTGGCTTCGCTCACCTGGCGTCTAGAGCACCACCAAGAGGTCCTTACCCCCCGCCACGTCGTGATCTTGGACGAAGCCTCGATGACATCGGACGCCGACGTGGGCAAATTGCTGGGGGCCGTCGAGGCCGTCGAGGCCAAGCTCGTCGCCGTGGGCGACTACCACCAGATCGGCTCGGTCGGCCCCGGCGGCGCCTTAGAAGCCCTGGCTTCCCGCCACCCCGACCACGTCTGGACGCTCATGGACAACCTGCGCCAGACCGACCCGGCCGAGCGCCATGCCCTGGACCACCTGCGTTCGGGGCACTTGCCCAGCGCCGTCGCCTGGTACCTCGTGGAGCGCCGCGTGCACCCGGCGCCGACCCGGGAGGCGGCTATGTACCAGATGGTCAAGGCCTGGGCCCACGACGTCGCCGGCGGGGGCGACGCCCTGCTCGTGGCCTACCACCGTGACGCCGTGGAGGCCCTCAACCGGGCCGCCCGGGAGGTCTGGGGCAAGCTCGGCCACCTCTCCGGTCCCGAGCTGGCTGTCCCCGGAGGCCGACGTTACCGGGCCGGCGACCGGGTCGTCACTCTGGCGCCAGGGCCGGGCGGGGCGTGGGTCACCTCCCAGCGCGCCGTCGTCGGCTCGGTTGACGTCGAAGGACGGTCCCTAGTCGCCACTACCCCGGACGGGGCCGAGCTGCGCCTGGGCCCGGACGACATCGGGGCCGAGCGGCTCGCCCACAGCTATGCCATGACCGCTCATCGCTGCCAGGGCTCGACCTCGGACAGCACCTACGCCCTGGAGGACGGGGGCGGCCGAGAACTGGCCTACGTGGCCATGAGCCGTGCTCGGCGGGAGAGCCACGTCCACGTCGTCGCCCCCGACCTCGGCTCCGCCGCCCGGCACCTGGCCTGGGCCTGGGCCCAGGAACGCCGCCAGGCCTGGGCCCTGGCCGCGCGCCGGGAACAAGCCCTGGCCCAGCTCATGGCCGAGCGCCGGCGCCTCTTGTCCGCGCTACCACCCGACCCGTCCGACCAGCTGGGCCAGGTACGCCAGGAGCACTCCCAGGTCGAACATGACCTGTTGGACCTCTACGAAGGTGCTGGCCGCTGGGCGGGGACGGGAGCGGGCGAGGCGGCCCAAGCGCTGCGCCGGGCCTCCGCCGGCTACGAAGAGGCGTCGGCCGCCCTAGCCAGTCATGGCCTGTGGGCCAGGCACAAGGCCCGCAGCCAGTTGGACGACGCCGCTTCGCGCCTCGATGGCGCCCGGGAGGCGTGGGACAGGGCCGGCGCGCCCCACGCCCACCAGCTCGGCGCCCGTCGGGACCGCCTCGCCGGCGAGGTGGCGGAGCTAGAGCAAACCCTGGCCGTCCGAGAGGCCTACCTGGCCCAGCGCCCAGAGGTGCCCGACCGTCTGGCTGAGCTGGACGGCGCCATCGCCCACGGACAAGAGCTCGTCCGCCTGCACCACCTGGTCAACCTCCGCCAGCGTGAGCAGGCCCGGCACGTGGGTGCCTCTCACCAAGTTGACCACGGCTACGGCATCGACCTTTGACGCCATTCTGTGCGCGTGTTCTGGCTTGTCAAAAAGTGCCTCTGACCAGCGCAGATCGCCGATTATGAATTTGTCAAGGCTCGGGCCTCTCTGGTCTGAAAAGCACGCATAAAGCCCAGATCTGGAAGGTCTCCGAGAGGCACCCGCCTGGTTCGCAGCGCCATTCCAGCGTCAACGGCGAGACGTCCCGCCAGCAGTGGTCGGTGCGTCAACGTAACGATGGTCGTTACCTTGGCGCGTCAATCGCTGGGCAACGATAGGCAACCGTGTGTAGTATTCAGTGGGCCAACGTAACGATGGTCGTTACCTTGGGCGAGGAGGCACTCGATGCCCGGTCACCACACGACGGCAGAGGCACTCGACACGTTGCTCGCGCACGGCCGGCTGGCCGTGAGCACCGAAGAGGTCGCCCAGCTGCTGCAGGTGCCGCCTGAGCATGTCCGGGTACGGATGCAGCCGTTGGCGCGAAGCGGCCGGGTATTCTCTCCTGCGCGCGGGCTGTGGGTGGCCGTCCCGCCTGAGTACCGGACATGGCGTGTCATCCCCGGGGCCCAGTTCATCGAACCGATGATGACCCACCTCGGGCGCGATTACTACCTCGGTTGGCTGTCCGCAGCGGAGATGTACGGCGCCGCGCACCAGCGCCCGCAGGTAGTGCAGGTCGCGGTTGACCGGCACTTAGCGGACCGAGACATCGATCGAGTGCGGTTGCGCTTCATCCAGCGGCGGCACTTGAGCGAGTTACCGCGCTTGCGGCGCAACGTGCCCACTGGACAGGTGTGGGTCTCGACGCCCGAGGTGACCGCCCTCGACCTGGCGGCAGAGCCCGGTCACGGGGGTGGGGTGAGCAACGTCGCCACCGTGCTCGCCGAGCTTGCCGGGGAGGACCAGTTGCAGCCCCAACGGCTCGCTGAAGCGGCTGAGCACTTTTCCTTGGCGGCCGTCCGGCGCCTCGGGTTCCTGCTCGACGCGACCGGCCGGGCCGACCTGACAAGCATGCTCCACGATCTGGCGGAGCAGCGCCGCCACTTTCCTCCCGACCTGGTGGCCCCGGACAGCCTCGTCGCCGGCGAGGTCGACGCCCGCTGGCGTCTGCGGGTCAACACCGACGTGGAGCCCGACCTGTGATCCCTGCTGCGGCGGTAACGCAATGGTCGACAGGAGCACCTTGGCCCACCCGGACCCAGATCGAGCAGGACCTGCTCCTCAGCCGCCTCATCTGCGAGATCGCCAACCACCCCTATTTGGGCGAGGAACTCGTCTTCCGCGGCGGGACTTGCTTCCACAAGCTCCACGTCCACCCAGCGCGCCGCTACAGCGAGGACCTCGACTATGTACGGTCAACCGCTGGCGGCATCAAGGAATTCACCGGCGCCGTGACCGAGCTCGGCACGGAGCTCGGCTTCGAGGTAAAGACCAGGATCAGCGAAAACCCGAAGGCGTACCTGATCACCGAATCGGACGAAGGGCTACGGATCCGGATCAAGGTTGAAATCAACACCCGCGAGCGGTCGCCGGTCGACCCCGTCCAGCTGGTGCCCTACGATGTGAGCTCCCCCTGGTGGACCGGACAGGCACAGGTGCGCACCTTCAGCACCCGTGAGCTGGTCGCGACCAAGATCCGTGCCCTCTACGAGCGCAAGAAGAGCCGAGACGTGTTCGACCTGTGGCTCGCGCTCACCGAGCTCGGGCTTACGGGCGAGGACCTCATCGCCGCCTTTGAGCCGTACCACCCGGCCTCGCTCACGGCGAAGTCGGCGGTCGCAAACCTGCGCGACAAGCTCAGCGACGACGAGTTCCGCCACGACCTCGACCCCTTCGTGGCCGGCAGGCCCGCCGGCTACGACCTGGATAGTGCCGCCGAACTGGTCATCGCCGAGGTGCTGACCAAGCTCCCGAAACCACCAGGGGCATAGCCGGGCGGGTGTGGCGGGACCGCGGGCCCGCAGGCAACGCCGGAACAGGTGGGCCTTTGCCTCACCAAGTTCGGCCAACTCCGAGGCGTTTCCGTGATCGCCGAATACGTATCGACTTTGCGCAGTTCGACAGCGCGCACGTGATGACCAATTCTGATCGATGACTACGGGGTCGGAACGAACCAACAAGAGGCCTGGCCGCCGCGAAGGAGAATTTGATAACGCCTTCAGGAGCCTCGGTCGAGCCGGCTCGTCGGCACCCTCGTTTGGCGCTCCTCCGTGGTTGGCGAGGTCCCCTATGTCATCGGGACGGGCGCCCATGCGCGAATGGGGCTTAAGGTTCGATGGCCACCGCCCAGGGCCCGTTCTCGGTGTCCGCGTTAGTAGAAATGGTGACGTGGGGCACAGGAACGCCAGATTTGCCGAGCTGAGCCCTGGTGTACTCGACGACCGTGTGTAGGCCCATGGTGGGCACCCACAGGTCACCCGACGCGTCGAACGCGACATCGCCCGGGGTCTCATTTTGCGGCGATGAAATGACGACCTTTGGCGCCAACGTGGTGGTCTTCGCCAGTTGTGCCTTAGTGAACTCGACGACGGTGTCCGTGTTGTAGTTACCGGCCCACAGGTCACCCAAGCGGTCAAAAGCGGGCTTACACGGCCCGTTCAGGTCGGCTGAGGTGATCACCACCGCGGGGGAGACTGAGCCTGACTTGGCCAACTGCGCCTTGGTGAACTCGGCCACGGTGTCAGACGTGCTGCCTTCCCAGAGATCCCCATCGGGGTCGAACGCCACGCTGCAGCTGTCGGGGAGAGAGCGCACGGGCTTTGGTGAGCCCGACTTGGCTATCTCGGCCTTGGTGAACTCGACCACCACTGACCCGTTGATCACCCATAAGTTGCCCGAGGGGTCAAAGGCGAGGCCGCCCCCTCCGTAGGAGAGGGTTACGGTCGGGACCGGAGACGCCTTGGCGAGTTCCGCCCTGCCGTACTCTACGACGTGGCCCGACTCGTTGGCCACCCAAAGGTCGCCCGAGGAGTCGAAGGCGATGCCGCCGGGGCCAGCCATCCCCTTGGTGACCACTACCTCCGGGCTTGCGTGGCCGGACGCGCCTGGTTGGTACAAGGTGACAAAGCCTGGGCCCACGGCGTCCCCTCCGTCAACCACGCCGGGGTCAGCGACCAAGATCGTCCCGGGTACCTGGCCGGTGCTGCCCGGCCCTCCTGAGGTGGCTGCCGCCACTGCTGGCGGGGTGGCCATGCCAGTGCTGGCCACGATCCCGGCAACGAGAGCGGCCCAGGTGGCCCTCCCCGGACGTCGTGAGCGCCACCCACCCCGTGCGGGCCCGGAGAGCGAAAAGGGACTGTCGGAGCGAGAGGGCATGGTGGGCTCCTTTGCGGTCACGGTACCTTGCCGTGAATATTCTCATTCGGGTTAGCGGCAATCAAGGGTTAGTACCTCTTAGTGAGAGCCAGCCAGCGCGCACGCGCCGTACCCGTGGACCACTTGGCAAGACGGGCCTAATGAACAGCTCACCGGCGTTGAACGGCCTAGCCGGCTAAAGCTCGGCGCGTTCCACGGGTCCCTCCTGTGACAAACCGAAGACTTTGCGATGCCACGGACCGCAATCGAGCGCTCGCGCCACAGTCCTTCGTCCGATCGGGTCACCCTCATATGCGCTACCTTCCTCGGGAACGCACGGTGGCTCCACGCCGCCAGTACGACGGGACTGGTGCACCCGGCTCGGGCCAACTTGCCGGGAGCGGTCGGTACCGAATGTAGGCCCAGATTGTCCTTGAAGCTCGACCACGCCCGGGCTTGGCCGAGGAGCCTGAGCGCGGCCGATGTGATCGGTTAGTCTGCTTGCTCGGTAGGTAGGTGACCTCGCTCGACTGAGGAGGGGCTTTGGGCCCACTGGCGGTCCATGTGCTTGGGGACGACAAGGTCGCCCGGGCGTCCTCGGTGGTCGCACGAGCCTTTGACGACGACCCCCTGAACGTGGCCATGTTCCCTGACCCCGAAGCCAGGGCTCGCTTAGCGCCGCGGCTGTTCGAGGCGCTGGTGCACTACGACGTGCTGTTCGGGCGGGTCGACTACCTCCCCGGGCTCACAGCGCTTGCGACCTGGCAAGGCCCGAGCGCCCTCGCCGAGCCACCTGGACGGCTCGCCCAAGCGGGCTTCGACGACCTGCCAGACGGCATACCGCTACAGTGCTTAGGCGCCGTCTTTGATGCCATCGCAGCCGCCGAGAGCCGGGTCGCCCCCGGGCCGCACTGGCACCTACGCCTGCTCGCGGTCGACCCGGGCCACCAGGGTGCAGGTCTGGGGACCGCCCTGCTCCAGCACGGGCTCGGCCGAGCCGGTGCCAGTGGCCAACCGGTCGTCCTGGAGACCTTCGCCCCGCGGACGGTGCCTTTTTACGTTCGCAACGGCTTCGAGGTCATCGTCGACGAGGTCGAGCCAACCTACGGCCTCCGCTTCTCGGCGCTCCGCCATGCCCCCTGATCTCCGACCCGGTAATGGGGACCGTGAGCGCTACCAAGCTCCCGGGTGGCGTTGATAGCGGCTTGTCGGAAGACGGCCCTACGGTGCAGTTGGTGCGGCTCTCTGGTCATTATCGACCGGGCACTGCCAGTAAGTACGGTGACCTCACACCCTCCTTATCCTCCGCGACGGCGTGGGACGTCCCCTCCGCGACGAAACGCCCCCTGGTTCTACAGGCACCGGGTCCTACAAGTCGGCCGCCAACTTCATCAGTGCGTCCATCTCCGCTGAGGGGCCGGCTATATAGCAACACAACCAGGAGCAACTGTGGGCGCCCCTTGGCGATCTCCTAGGTCGCGCTGGCTACAGACGACGCTGGTGCCCGCAGATTTTGGCGTCACAGTCCCCCCTGCGCCAGATCACCCGGTTACGGGTGGCTGAAACAGGCTGCCCTTACAAGGGGAATCCGTACAGATCGACGGTAAGGCGCTCTCCCGAAGCATCGAAGGGACTGCATAATGGGCTGCGACTATAAATGCGCTGCGGCTCAGGTCATCGCCTGGAGTATCAGCGGCGCGAATCCCACGCAGCCTCTTCACCGGCGATGTCTTGGAGCACGTTGCCGAGGGTGAGCCCGTACTCGTAGCCGTGGTAACCCCACGCCGGGCCAGTACCGCCGAGCTGGCCCACTGTCTTGTCGGTCACGAGGGGCCGGGAGCGGCTCTTCCCGGCGAGGCTCGTGACCTGGAGCCAGGTGGCCCCGCCCCCCTGTTTGCAACCCGCCGAGTAGAGACCGGGGTAGCTGACCCACGGGGTGGGGACCGGCTTTTTGAGCGCGAAATCGATGTACGGGTCCGGCGCGACCTGGGTGAGGGTGAGGAAGTAGGGCCCGAGATCGGCGCTGCCACCGCCAAGGTCCGCCGGGTTGACGCAGGCGACTTGCTGGCCGATCTTGGCCGTTTGCCCGGACTGGAGGCTGACTCCTTGGCCAGGCCGGCCAAACAGCGAGTCGGGCGGAGGCTGCGACGGGTATGACGAAAAGGCGATCGCGCACCCCGTCTCGGTGCCGGAGGTGCACAAGGGGACCTTGGTGAAGGTGGCCCCGACCGTCTTGCCGGTAGGGACCTGGAGGTTGCCACCGACAAGGACGGCGACCAAGAGGCGGCGCAGCACCGATGGTTCGTGGTCCACAGCAGATGAGATGAGGTGGATGAGCACTGCCGAGCCCTGCGAATCGCCGACCAGGACCACCGGCTTGCCCTGAGTACGGGCGAGGAACCACTGCCAGGCGGTGAGGACGCTGTTGTATGCGACAGCAAAGGTTGAAGCCATCACCGCCGTGTCGCCGGCGAGGAACTTCTCCACGGTTGTCCAGGTCTGCGAGCGGTAGGCCGGCGCCCAGACCTCACAGACCTTAGATAGCGGGGCGGCTTGCTCGACGGCGGTGATTATGTCCAGCTTGGTAACTGCTAAGCCAGTGTTGGCTGTCTTGGCGAGGCTGTCTGTCGGGTGGACGTAAAAGCACTCGAACTTCGACGCCACCGCCGAGCTGGGCCAGATTGCCGGGCTGAACTTTCCCGCGGACGTTACGGCCGTGACGGCGAGACTGGTGGCGCAAGGATTGGCGGCCTGGCCGGGCCGGCAGATCCAGACGAGCCCCGTCGCCTGGTGTGCCGCTTCGTTCGACGCACCGGCGGGCGGGCTCGTCGCGGCCCAGCCCGCTGTCACCAGCGCCACGACAAGGCCGTGGCCAAGAGCCCGGCTGAGGAGCCGGCGACGCGGCCGGGCCCTGCTCGGGGCGCTGCCGTACCGCCTTGGACCACTCAGTTCGCTCATGCCCTAATGCTCCTTTAGTGCCACCTGCCATCGTTCAGGATATGGCCGTGCCGAGGCCACGCCGTTTAACGGCCCAGCGCTTTGCAGCCATCAAGAGCGCCGCGGCCAAGCCAGTCCCCGGCCTTGCCGACCGTCTTGAAGTTGACAGCGCGATCACGATGATCGTCATCGGTCCTGTCGTTGGTGCCACTGAAGGCGGAGCAGGATTTCGCGATCTGGCGTTGCCGAGCAAGGAGCGGTCGAACTTAGCCAAAGATGCCGAGCGAAGGGACTGGCGTCGCCCGGTGCCGGCAATCTCCTGGTCAAGTCGATACCGAACAAGCGCCCAGATTGCCGTCCTCGGCCGGGAGGGGGCCTGCCGCCCTCCCTGCTAGTCGCCGATGGCGGCAAGTGCCTCGGGCAACGTGAAGGCTCCAACGTAGAGCGCTGTTCCGACGATGGCGCCCTCGACGCCGACATCTGCGAGCGCGGCCAGCGTGCGCAGGTCGTCAAGGCTGCTGACCCCGCCACTGGCGATCACCGGTCGGTCTGTCGCCGCGCACACCGCCCGCAGCAGGTTGACGTTTGGTCCGCTCAGCGTGCCGTCACGGCTGACGTCGGTGACGATGTAGCGGGCACAGCCGTCAGCGTCGAGCCGGGCCAGTACATCGAACAACCCCCCGCCGTCACGCGTCCAGCCGCGGGCCGACAGGGTTGTGCCGCGGACGTCGAGCCCGACCGCGACCCGCTCGCCGTGCCGCGCGATCGCGGCGCGCACCCAGTCGGGCCGTTCCAGCGCCGCCGTGCTGATGTTGACCCGCGCGCATCCGGTCGCCAGTGCCGCGCTGAGCGACCCGTCGTCACGGATCCCGCCCGACACTTCGACAGCGACGTCGAGCCTGCCGACCACCTCGGCGATCAGTTCGCGGTTCGAGCCGCGGCCGAACGCGGCATCGAGGTCGACCAGGTGGACCCACCGCGCCCCACCGGCCTGCCAGGCCAGCGCGGTGTCGAGCGGCGTACCATACCTCGTCTCGGGCCCGGCCTCACCTTGGACCAGCCGCACCGCCTGGCCGTCGGCCACGTCCACCGCGGGCAGCAGGACGAACGAGACGGGGTCGCTGGGCACCGCAACACGCTAATGCACAGGAGCGCCGGGGCTCGGGGCGCTCTGGGGTGGACCGGCTCGGTACCACGGCTATCCGCGCCAGATAACCCGAATATGTATGGCCGAGAAACGCTTGAGTTCCAATGGGAATCGGTACAGATCGACGGATTTGCGTTCGCCTGACGCGGTCAGCGGCCGCGCCAGAGTAACGGCACAGAGCCCTCACCTCCGGCATGTCAGGGAGCTATCCGCGACGTGGTAGGCGAGCGCTGGCGAGCCGCTCGCCAGGCCCGATGTCAACCACCACAGCGCGGGCCCGATGACCGTGTAGGAGGCCGGGTGAGCGAAAGTGCCGGCAGGCTCGACCGGCACGGCCGCGACTGGGCACCAAGCCGTGGCGCCAGGCCCCAGCAAGTCCCAAGGTTGGGAGGAGATGTCCACGATGGCACCGTCGGGGAGCACAAACAAAGACTGCTGTGCGCCGGGGACTTGGCCCGGGAGGGGCGGCAGCGAGACCAGTTCCCATCCGCGGGCGTTGTCGGTGGTCATCACCAGCGGGTACACCCCCGAGGCGTTGACAGCCCCGTCCACGCCCACCACCAGCGCCTCGCTCGGCGACACGGCCACGACGCTCGCCGACCAGCAAGTGTTCACGTAGCCAAGATCTCTTGGAGGGAAAGCCCAGTGCTGGCCGCCGTCGGTGGACTCGATCGTCTGGGCGATGCTCGCGTCCATCCCGCAATCGGGCTCCATGGCGGTGCTCCAGGTCACGCACGGGCCCGACGCCGGGCAGGCGAACGGGGCTTGCGACCACGACCCGGTCGCGCTCGAGTACTGCTCTACTGCCGGGACGGCGACCGCCCCTGGGGACGGGGCCGAGCCGGCAAAGATGGCGTCAACGCTGCCCCCAGGTCCGTAGCGGAAGCCTCCGAAGCCAGAGGACTGCGAACCGGGGGGCACGGGCACGAACGACCAACTACGGCCAGAGTCCGTGCTATAGAGGGCGACGTTGTCGACCGCAGGCGCCATCATCTCGGGGCTGTAGGCGTAGCCGACGAAAACCGCCCCGTCTTCGACCGCCACTGTGCTGCAGTCTTGGAACTGCTCCTTGCCGGCGTCAGGCAGTGCCCGGTCAGCAAGAAGGAGAGCCGTCGCCCCGCCGGTAGGCACCTTGGTCGCGCCGCCCGGGCCTTGGAGGTCCACGTAGCCGCTGGCGCACCAAGCGACGGTAGAAGGATCGGCCGGGTTGGAAGAGATCGGCAGCTCTGTCCCAGGGACCTGGCCAATTGGCCTCAGCCGCCCCAGGCTGGCCCAGGTGGGGGCGGGCTCGACCCGTACTGGCGCGTCACCGGCGCGGACCTCCACCGTGAGGGCCCCCACAGGGACATTTCGGGCGCTGAAGCGCACCGCCGGGCCGGGACGGCCGCCTCTCTCGCCTTCGACGTACCCGCCCATCAAGTGCTCGCCCTCGGCGCTGGTGCTCGTGAGCGGCGCGTACCCGCTCAGTCGGACAACCTGGCCGGGGCTGGCCGTTTCAGGTGATGTCCCGAGATGGGCGCACCCCGGGACGCTCTGGCACGTGAAAGCGGCGGCAGAGTTGAGATGGACTACCGCCTCGCCTTCGGCCGGGCCGAGACCACAAGCTTTGATCAGCTCGACGCACTGCACGCCGACCTCGTAATCGCCAGCGACGGGCGAGACCACTTGGTCCGGGGCTGTCTGCGCCCACGGCGCGTCGGGGGCGGTGATCCGGGCGCTAAATGTGCTCGCCGAAAGCCAGTCGGCCGGCACGTAGTACTTGAGGCCGCCCGGGCAGCCGCCCCAGCAAAGAGAAATGTAGGCGTCCCTATTTATTTTCTGCGGCCGGCGCAAGGTGCCTGTCAGCGTCACCGTCTGGCCCGGCAGGACCGATCTCGGGGTTGCGCTCAACAAGATCGCCGGGCTGGCACCGGTGCTCCCCGTCGGGAGAACCGTGGGCGTCGTCCTGCCCACGAGCTGGGAGAGGTAGCCAACCCACGCCAAGTGGTAGGTCCCGCCGGGGACGTCAGGGACTTGGACGCATACGTCGACCCGGCCGTCGAGGTACTGGCCGCCCACGGGTCCCTGCGATGCCGCCCCTGGACAGGGGGTCGTTTGCCAGTCGAGGACGTCCGAGACGCCGCTCGGGAAAGGCTCCGGCTGAGCGTTGGCCTGGCCACCGACCGCCGCTAATAGGGTCAGCAGCACAGCGGTGGCGACGGCGAGCGAGCAGGCACTCGCCCGATCTCGCAACGCCCCCACAGCCACGCCTTAGAAAGCTACCCGTGGGTACCGAGGTTCCGTCCTCACCGTAGGCTGGGCCGATGTTCAGTGATCCTTAACAGCGCAAAGTGGCTCTGCGTTGCAACCTGTGCGGGTCACTGTTCATCATCGACAGGAGCCTCCCGCTCCAGACCGTGACCTCACACCCGCCCTGCCCCCCACGGCGACGAGGCATGCCACCCTCACCACGGCGTTCAGCACCCTGGTTCTACAAGCGTCGCGTGCTCGACGGTGAGCGGGTAGTTCACCAATGCGTTCATCTCCGCTGAGCCCACCAGCCCCAAGTTGCCGAGCGTGTGCATAAATCCCCTTATTGCGCAGGAGGTTTTGGCCTCTCAAGGGACCGGAGTGCGTGCAGTACGACGGATTTGGCGGTGAGAAAGCTCGGAAACTCCCGCTCCAGGCCGCTCCAGAACCAACGCCCGTATTACCGGGCCGCAGTCTGACGATCTGCGCTAAGGTGCCAACGCGCTGTCATCTCTTGGCACAGCTTCCGTGATCGCGATTACTCGTTCGTCAGCCCACACCGGAGGCTTCGATGACCGGCGTCTCCTCTCCCGGCCTTGGGCGGCTGGAGGACCAACAGCGGATGGCAACGGGCTGGCTGCGTGAGGGTAGTTGACAGTCGCTCGCACTGCTGTACCATTGTCGTATGGTATTAGGACAAGATGGCAGCGCGGTGGGAACCTCACGGCGCGCCTCGCCGATCGAGTTCCGCCTCGAGCCCGCTTCGGGCGTGCCGACGTACTTGCAGCTCGTGCACCAGGTCGAACATGCCCTGCGGCTTGGCTACCTCGCCCTTGGCGACCAGCTCCCGAAGGTCCGGGACGTGGTCGCGGAGCTGGCGGTCAACCCCAACACCGTGCTCAAGGCCTACAAGGAACTGGAGACCAAGGGCCTCGCCGTCGGACGGCCTGGCCAGGGGACGTTCATCATCGAGGCAGCGCTCAAGCAAGTGAGGCTGCCCGAGCTCACCGAACTCCGCCGGTCTCTCATCTCTTGGGTGGCAGCCGCCGACGCGGCGGGGCTCGACGAGGACGGGATCACCGCGCTCGTGGCGAGCGTGCTGCGGGATTTTCGTGAGCGTCGCGGGGGCAACGCCGACCGGCGCGGCGCGCGGCACGAGGCAGAAGGCGTGGCATGAACGTCATCGAGACCCATGGCCTCGGGAAGTACTACGGCTCGACGAGGGCACTGCACGACTGCACTTTGGCCGTCCCCGCTGGGCACGTGGTTGCCCTCGTCGGCCCGAACGGTGCTGGGAAGTCAACCCTTTTGAACCTGGTGGTCGGACTGGCGGCACCGACCAAGGGTGAGGTGACCGTGCTCGGCGGGCACCCCGCCGGTTCTCTGGCCGCGCTGGACGGGAGCGCCTTTGTGGCACAGGACACGCCGCTCTACAGGAACCTTTCCGCTGCCGACCTGCTCCACCTGGCCCGCAACCTCAACCACCGCTTCGACCAGGGCTACGCCGAGCGTCGCCTCGACGAGCTCGGCATCCCTTTGCGGCAGAAGGCAGGGAAGATGTCCGGCGGGCAGCAGGCCCAGCTCGCGCTGACGTTGGCCCTGGCGCGCCGGCCGCAGCTCCTCGTGCTCGATGAGCCGATGGCGATGCTCGACCCGCTAGCCCGGCACGCCTTCATGGCGACGGTGATGACGGCGGTCGCCGACGACGGTATTTCGGTCGTGCTCTCCTCACACGTCCTTGCCGAACTTGAGCGAGTTGCCGATTATCTGGTCTTGCTCTCGTGCGGCGACGTCCAGGTGGTGGGCGGGGTGGACGACCTCCTGGCACAGCATCGTGTCCTCACCGGCCCGGCGTCGGAGCACGAGCGCCATCCGCACCGGTGGCGCGTCGTGCACGCCAGCCGTGCCGCGGCGCAAGCCCACCTAGTTGTCAGCGGCAATGGCACCTTCGATCCCGTGCCACCGGGTTGGGAGGCGCGCTCGGTCACCCTGGAAGAGCTGGCCCTTGCCTACCTGCGCGAGCCCGGGGCCACGGCGCTGCCGGGCGCCGCTGGCGGCCGTGACGCCGAACTGTCGGTGGTGAGGAATTGACCTCGCTCGCCGTGCCTGCCCGGCCGGAGGGGGACGCGAGCATGCGCGCCGTTCCGTGGCGGCGGATGGCCTGGGTCACTTGGCGGCAACACCGCCTGGCTCTGGCCGGGATCGCCTTCTTCCTGGGAGCCCTTGCGGTGTACGTGTGGACCGTCGGGCTCGGGCTGCACCACGCCTACGCCACTGCTACAGCCTGCCGCCCGGCAGGCTCAATTGCCTGCGGCCTGCTGGTCAGCCGCTTCAATGGCGGGGGCCAAGTCCTGTGGTACGGCTACTTACTGCAGCCATTGCCTGCCCTCATCGGGGCGTTCGTCGGGGCCCCGGTCTTGGCCCGTGAGATGGAGAACGGCACCTTCCGCTACGCCTGGACCCAGGGCTTCGGGCGTTGCCGCTGGGCTCTCTTCAAGCTGGGCACCCTGGCGGTCGCTCTCGCCGCCGCCAGCGGGGCCTTGAGCCTGCTGTTGTCCTGGTACTACCAGCCGTACCTGGTTGCTGGCAACCAGGCCGCAGGCCTTTCCGAGTTGTCCCCTCTCTGGCCCGGGCTGTTCGACCTGCGAGGGGTCGGGCTCGCGGCCTGGACTCTGGTCGCCTTTGCCACCGGCGCCCTGGCCGGCATGCTCGCCCGCCGGATCGTCCCTGCCATCGTCGCCACCCTTGCCACCTACGCCGGGCTCGCCTACGCTGCCGCCCTCTACCTGCGCCAGCACTACCTGGCGCCGCTGGTCACCACCTACCCCGGTATGTGGGTGTCGCCCGGCTCCGCCTGGGTGACCAGCCAGCAGTGGACCACTAAGGACGGCCGGGCGGCCAGCCCCTCCGTGCTCAGCCAAGCCCTCCAGGGGGCGCCGCCACAGCTGGCCGGCAAAGGCGGGGTCCCGAAAGCCTTCGGCTCGGTGCTGTACCTCGTCCAGCATGGCTACACGCTGTCGACCAGCTATCAGCCGGCTAGCCGGTTCTGGACGTTCCAGTTCATCGAAGCGGGAGGGCTCCTCGCACTCTCTGTTTTCCTGATCGCAGCGACGGTCTGGCTCGTCCGCCGTCGACTGGCCTGAACACCCGGGCCGACCATCCTCCCAGCTGCGCAAGACCGGAGGCGTTATGCGGCACATACCAAAAAGGACCCATCTCGACGGGGGGAGGCGAGCTCAGCCGCGCCTCGCCGCCCTCGCAGCCGGGATCCTCGCCGTCGGCGTCGGTATCGCGGCCTGCGGCGGCCCGTCGACCACTGGTGTGCCCGCCGTCTCGACGACCACCACCGCCAGCCCCCCGGGCGGCGGCACTGCGCAGGCAGCGGGGCTCCTGGCGTACTCCTCCTGTATGCGCTCGCATGGCGTGCCTAACTTTCCCGACCCCACCGGCACCGGGGGGATCCCTAAGGACGACGTAATACGTGCTTTTCGTGCGGTCAGCACGGCGCAAGCCCAGGCGGCCTCCAACCAGTGCGCCCACCTGCTCCCCGCCGGTGGCTCGCTGAGCGGTCAAGTCCCCCGGGCGGTGCCCGCCCAGGACCAGCAGGACTACATTAGAGCGGCTGCCTGCATGCGTTCACATGGCATTACTAACTTCCCCGACCCCATCTTCTCCGGCGGCAGTGTCAGCTTTCCCGTCCCCCCAGGCATCAACAGCAACTCGGCCCAGTTCAACCAGGCCCGGCAAACCTGCCAAAAGCTCATCCCCGCCGGGCTCCCCGACAGTGGGTCAGCCGGATGACACGGCGGGCAGCGCTCGTGCCCCAGTCCCCGCTCGTGCCCCGGGCGGGCGGCCGAGGCCTCACCCCTCGGGACGGGTTCGCAAGGGGCCAAGGGTGAGGGTCTTGGTAGTGGACGACTGCCGGCCCTTGGCCGACCTGGTGGCCGAAGGCCTCACGGACCAGGGCATAGCTGCCGACGTGGCCTATGACGGCGCTGAAGCCGCCGGCAAGATCGGCGTGAACAACTACGACGTGGTCGTGTTGGACCGCAGCCTGCCGGGGGTCCCGGGCGACGCGCTCTGCCAGATGATCAGCTCCGCCGGCGAGCGCTCGATGGTGCTCATGCTGAGCGGGGCCGCTTCGCCCGCAGAAAGGGTGAGCGGGCTCGGCCTCGGCGCCGACGACTATTTGGTGAAACCGTTCCATTTCCCCGAACTGGTCATGAGGGTGCGCGCCTTGGCCCGGCGCCAGCCCCGCGCCTTGCCCAGGCTGCTTCGCGCCGGCGGGGTGGAGCTTGACTCTTTGTCCCGCCTCGCCCGGCGCGACGGCCGGCAGCTCGAGCTTTCGGCCAAAGAGCTAGCGGTACTGGAGGCGCTCATGGCCGTTTCCCCCGGCTACCTGAGCGCAGAGCAACTCCTGGAGAGGGCGTGGGACGAGAACGCCGACCCGTTCACCAAGACGGTGGCGGTCACGATCAGCCGCTTACGTCACAAACTGGGCGAGCCTCAGGTCATAGAAACGACTGTTGGAGTGGGCTATCGCATCGACAGCTAGCGCGAGGGTGCAGAATGCCCTGTTACGGAGTAGGCAGTTTTGGGTTCTTCTAGCTCCGCGACAAGCGAATAACGACGGATCTTGCCAGCCAGTGCACTCCGCCGAGCGACGCATAATGTGACAATGGAGGTGCCGCGAGACGCCAGGAGAGCTGTCTCAAGCCACGTCAAGGAAGCGCCGGAGAGCCTCCCGGATGACCTCGCTCGCCGTGGTTTGGTCTGCCTCTGCCCGGGCTTCCACGGCCAGCTTGAGCTCGGGGTCAAGCCGGACCGGGACGACTTCCGACGGAGCGCTGCCGAGCATGGGGCGCCCGCGGCGGCGCGTCTTCAGCATCTCGATGTCGTAGCCACGTTCGGCCTCGGTGGCTATGGCGTCGACGTCGGCATCGGTGAGCACCTTGCCGGTCCTGGTCGTGTACGTCCCGGGCGCCTCTGAGGTCACCGTTCCTCCGTTCTGGGGAGCAGCGCGAGGTAACCCTTTCGCACGGGCATGGCGTGGACCGCTAGGGAGCGGTCGTTGGCCAGCAACAAGATGATCACCTCGAGCACGTTCCCGGCAACGTCGGGGCCAAGCAACAGGAGCTTCGGAGGGTCGGCCTCCGGCTCGAGGTCGACCACGACAAGTGGATGTTCGATCGCGTGACGGATGTCGTCGTCCCCGAGCCCATGGCGGCGCGCCGAACGGTGGATATCCACACACCCTTAGTGTAATACAGTATTCTCATCTAACCCAGGGTGCGCTAGCCGACTGGTGGTCGGTGTGCCCGGGCCAATGCGCCGAGAGCCGCGCCCGTGGCTCAGGTCTTCTCGCGCACAGCTCGGAAGCCAGAGTCGTCGCCGAGGTGGAAGTAGATGTGCCCGCGTAGCGAGCCATCCTCCTCCAGTAGCGCCCAGCCGCGGCTATCGAAAGTCCCGATGGGTTGACACGCAACAGTGGATTCGCACCCGGAAAACTGAAACCCGGGTGTCAGAGCGCGCCGCAGGCGGCGGCCAGGAACTTCATCTGGGCCGGCGCCACCGACCGCCAGAAGCCGCTGGTATGACTGGCCCAGGGACGGAACACGGCGACGTGCGGCCACGTCATCAGCCCTGAGAGCCGGCGTGTGGCCGGGTAGAAGGGGTCTTCGTCCCCACAGTCCAAGCGCACCCGCAGGGACCTGAGGACCGTCACGCCCGAGAAGACATCGTTGGCATAGAAATCCTGGGCGTCGTCGAACGCTCCGGGCGCGGTCTGCGTCGGCTCAGACCACAAGGCGGGGCTGGAGACGGCAACGCCCTTGAAGAAGTTGGAACCGCTCACTGCCGCAGCCCTCTCGGCGGTGAGCAGGGCTCCGTAGCCGCCCATGGAGTACCCGTGGAGCGCAAAGGGAAGGGGCCCTAGCCTGCGGGCAAGCAGAGGCACGAGCTCGTCGACGACCATGGCATGGGCGTCGGTGCCGTTGGCTCGCTTGTGCCAGTAATTGTCCCCGCCCCCGTCGGCAGAGGCGATGGACAGCGGCACACCCACGTAGGCGGCGGCAACCGGCAGGTGCAAACTGTCGAACGGGGCGAACAAGTTGGCGTCTTTGCCGTAGAGGCTGACCACCAGGGCCCGAGGCCGGCCCTGGGCCGGCAGCGAGTAAGCCCAGGCCACCTCGCGGCGCATGCACCGGCTATCAAAGCTTCCCGTGACCATGCGGGCGCCCGAGGCGGGCAAGGCCAGGTCCGGCCCCTCCGTATAGGCCCAGGCCTGCTCAAGCTTGTGACGCAGGCCTTCGTCCAGGCCGAGGAGCCCGCCGGCCCCCACGACGGCGACGGCCCCCGCCAGCCCGAGGAACCGTCTTCTGCTCAGGTTAACAGCGCGCCCCCTGACGTCGGGCCCCACGGGTTGAGGCAGCTCCGCTTGTCTTAACCGCGCCGTCCGACGTCCGGTTCCGGGCCGGGGTAAGGGCTGGCGCAACTGGACCGAAGACGTCGGTCCAACCGAGCCGGCGGTCCCGCCCTTCGCAAGACGGGGGGAGCCTCAGCAAGCACAGCGGGGCTGAAGCAAGCCCCTGACCAGCACAGAAACGGGGCGTCGCGAACTTCGCCACCTCGGCCCCGGGGAGTACAAGCAAGTCCAACCCCAGAAGGAGCCCTTCATGACCAAGCCCGTGACCGTCGACAAGCTGCTCTACACGCCCGTCGAGGCGGCCCACGCCCTCGGCCTCAGCCGGTCCACCATCTACGTCCTCATGGCCAACGGGCAAGTGCCATCGGTCCGCATCGGCAACTCCCGCCGTATCCCGGCCGAGGGGTTACGGCGCTACGTCGCCATGCTCGCCGACAAGGCCGGCGGCGGTCAGTCGCGAGCGGAGGCCGATGACCGCGCCGGGCAACAGCACCTGTGGAAGTGACGATCACAGCCCGGCTGTAGCGTCCAGCGCCATGACTACGAAGCGCAGAGGCTACAGGGACGGCGGCGTGCGCAAGCGCCCGGACGGCCGCTGGGAGGGGACGGCGGACGTCGGCGTGTACGGGACCGGCCGGAGGCGGAAGTACGTCTACGGCCGGACCCGGGCCGAGGTGGTCGAAAGGCTTCGCTCGGTTCAGCGGACCGTCACAGAAGGACTACCGGTGATCGACGAACGGACCACGCTCGCCAAGTACCTGCAGACCTGGCTGGACGAGGTCGTCAAGCCGGCGCGTGGGTACGCCACCTGGCAGGGCTACGAAGTCAACGTCCGCCGTCACATCGTCCCCGTGATCGGCAACCGGACCCTGGCCAAGCTCTCGCCCGCGGACGTGCAGGCGCTCATCAATATCAAGCGCGCGGAGGGGCTGGCGCCTCGCACGGTGCAGTACGTCCACGCCACCCTCCGGGCCGCGCTCGGCGTGGCTCTCCGATGGGGCTCGGTGAGCCGCAATGTCGCCACGCTGGTCGAGCCGGTATCAGTCGCCAGAGCTCCGGTGGCACCGTTCGCGCCTGAAGAGGTCAACGCCATCTTGGAGGCGGCGGCCGTAGACCGGCTGGGGACCTTCTACACGGTCGCCCTCGCCGTGGGCCTGCGCCCGAGCGAGGCCTTGGGGCTCAAATGGGCCGACATCGACCTGTCCGAGGGATTGCTCCGCGTACAACGGGTCCTGGAGCGCCGTGGCCAGGAGTGGACGTTCAAGGAGCCCAAGTCCCGTACGAGCCGCCGCACCATCCCCCTGCCGCGGGTGTGCGTCGAGCAGCTGACCGCGCACCGCCACCGGCAACTTTTCGAGAGGCGCGGCGCCGACGGGTGGGAGGAAAACGATCTGGTCTTCTGCACACCCGGCGGGACGCCGCTGGACAGGACCGAGGTCTCCCGGCGCTTCTCCAAGCTCCAGGAGCAGGCCGGCGTGGCGCACCACCGGCTCTACGACTGCCGGCACACCGCGGCCAGCTTTCTGCTCGCCCAGGGCGTCGCCCCCCGGGTCGTGATGGAAGTGCTCGGCCACTCCTCTTTCGCGCTGACCATGGACACATATACGCACGTTTTGCCGACGCTCATGCGCGACGCCGCCGAAGCCATGGACCGCGCTCTGATAAACGCTCAGCGGACGTCACGGTGAAATTGAAGCGACCAAGATGGCGGTCAACTTGGCGGTCAAACCCCTGTGGTGGGCGCTCACTCTCCGTGAGCATGAACGTGAGCACCCCACATGACCTGCACTTATCTGGCGGAGAGGGTGGGATTTGAACCCACGGTGAGTTTCCCCACACACGATTTCCAATCGTGCCGATTCGGCCGCTCTCGCACCCCTCCAGCGTCGAGACAGGCTAGTCTGAACATGCCAC
>Ga0182014_10002714_pt1 | contig 21916 bp, 12 predicted proteins | sample 612S2DmetaG_FD_120489 | JGI IMG/M metagenome (GOLD analysis project Ga0182014, IMG submission 120489) | Permafrost microbial communities from Stordalen Mire, Sweden - 612S2D metaG | ecosystem: Environmental > Terrestrial > Soil > Wetlands > Permafrost | place: Sweden: Stordalen | collected...
ACTGGAACCAACTGGTTGAGTTCGTGGATTAAAGTCAGGTGGGTTCCCTTGCTACCAACGTAGGAAATTGTAGCAACGGTGTTCTTGAGTAGATCGCGCTGAATATCCACGTGCCACTGCTGCACATAGGGCCAGATCACCTGAGTGGGGATCGAGATGGCAGACAAGGGGAAAAGCAATCCTAATCCTCCGACATTGTTGTAACCAACGACATTGAACTGCGTTGGCTCTTGCACCAGCGGTGGAGTTCCCTCCAGGTTTTCGGCATTCGCTTCCTCGCCGTTGGTATGGTCGAAGAAAATTCCATAACCCGCGCGAATGGCGGTTGTCCCTTTGCCAAAAGGATCCCAGGCAACCCCGAGTCGAGGAGCGGGGTTGAAAACCTTCCCCAATTCACAGCCCCGGGGTATACCGGGCGCACCACACTGCACCATACCGTTGAATGGATTCCCCGTTCCGGCGATGAGCGCTCCCTCCTGCCCAGTTTTGCTGCCAGTCAGATCAATCTTGGGAATCTGGGTGGGGTCGAAGGCGGAAGGCTCCCAGTTGTAGACCTGGTGTGCCTGCTCGTAGAAAGTGCCGAAGAAGCTGAGGCGCAGTCCTAGATTCAAGGTCAGATTTTTCGAAATATGATAGTCATCCTGAATAAAGGGTTCGAACATGCGATAGTGGATGTGATACTTGGGCTCGGCGCTGTCCTGGGAATAGGATGCGACGTTCCCCATCAGCAGATCGGCAAAAGCGTTCCCTGTCGAAACTGGAGAAGTGCTGTCGAAACTCATATCCCCTTCGACATCGGTATACGCTCTCTCATTCTTCTGAGCCGTGACATAGTAGCCGCCGAACTGCAGATTGTGTTTGCCCCAGCTCTTGGTGACATTATCACGCACGGTATAAGTCGGATTCGAGTTATTCCACGGGAAGGCGGACGGCCCCTCGCAGAAGCCGTTGCCATAAGCCCCAGAGGTGGATACGCATATGTCGGGTAACTCACCGTTATTGTCGGGAAACAATCCAGGCATAGTGAAGGTGCTGGGACGCTGCCACACTTGAGGATTGGTATTGATCTGCTGGATATGGTCTGTCGTATAACTGGACACGAATTCGTTGAGCAGCGTGGGGAAGACTGTCGCTGTCAGTTTGGCAACCACACTTACGCCTGGCCCAATAAAGTGCGTGCCAATGGTTGGAAAACTCTCGCCCGCCCAGGTGACGGTGGAGTTCACGATGTCCCAGGAATCGTGGATGTAGCGGAAGGTGGCTCGCAGCTTGGGATTGAAATCGTGATCGACACGCAGCAACTCTTCCCGCCAATGCATGGGCTGGGGAGCGGAAGCAAGGAAGAGCGAATCTGCGCCGGAACCCGTTGTCGGCTCGGGGATCATGCCCAGAAAGGCTTGCCCATTGGGATCGATGAAGGGCAATTGATCGTTGGGAAATTCGTTTCCGTTCTGGTCAACGGGGCAGTCAGTGGGATTGGGGACGCTGCAAACGTCGCTGAAATCACCCTGGCGATTCGCCAGGGAAGGAACGAAGTTATAAAAATTCGTAGGGACGTTTTCGCGACGCCATTCCTGCGACCAGAAAAAGAAAGTATGGTTCTTCCAGACCGGGCCTCCCAGAGTATAGCCAAAATCATTTTTTCTATATTTCGGCTTAGGAGCTCCGGGGGCGGTAAAGTAGTTTCGCGCATTGAGCCATTCGTTGCGGAAGAACTCGTAGGCGTCGCCGTGAAAACGGTTAGTGCCTGACTTGGTCTCGGCTTCGATCGTGCCCGAGGCGTTGCGGCCGTACTGTGCCCCGTAGTTGGAAGTCAGCACGCGCACTTCGGCAAGCGAATCGATACTGGGGTAGACATTCAAGGTCTCGTTACTGCCGTTATCCATGGTGTCGCCGCCATCGATCTCCCAGTTGTTGTTTTCAACCCGGCCACCGTTGATGCTGTAGTTGACGTTTCCCTGCGCTCCCACCACCCCTTCATCCTGTCCCGTTTGATTGCTCACACCGGGTACAAGCGTTACCAGTTGGGTAAAGTTCCGCCCATTCAATTGGAGCTGAGTGATCTCTTTTCCAGTAATCGTTCCGCCCATCTCCGACGACTGTGTATTTACCTGGGCCAAGCCTTCGCCCTTCACCGTCACTTCTTCTTGGACGTTGCCCACCTGCAGGGCAACATCGATGCGGGCATCCTGCGCCACACGGAGGGTGACACCTTCGGCTTGATATCTGCGGAATCCAGGGACGGTAACCGTGATGTTGTACTGTCCCGGAGCCAGGGCCGCAGCCAGGTATTCGCCGTCGGAGTTAGTCACAAGGTTGCGCGTCGTTCCCTGAGCGACATTCTTAATAACGACGGTCGCTTTGGGCAGGACTGCTCCAGTCGCGTCCCGCACCGTCCCGGTGAGAGATGCGGTATCTTGTGCCGCGGCAAAATGGACAAGAAATAGAACCAACCCCAGAACAGCCGGAATCCCTATGCGACGCAGCATGGCATTTCCCCCAGGGAACAAAGAAGCAAAAAGACGACGCTGAAACGCACGGCGCCGCGCGCTTCATGCGCCCGGCGCCGTTCCCTCGGATCGCGATCAACCCTTAATGGTCTTGCTTGCCTCATCCCAATGCACGGTCTGTTGGCGGAAATACGATTCGTTGGCCATATGGCAAGCCAGGGCCGCGTGATGGCTGAACACCGCGTCCTCGACGACGGGCTTGCGCGAGCGCACGGCCTCGAAGAAGTTCCATAGGTGTGGCTTCACGTCGTCGTAATCCGGGCCTTTGAACGAAACTGTCTCCGGCATCGGCTCCTGACCGAGATTCGGATCGTTCGACTCGTGCCACTTCTTCTCGTACTCCTCGCGCATGGCGTGCGGAAAACTGGAGTCGTAATAACTGGGTGCCGAATCCTTGCCGCTTTGCGGAGTGAAGCTCAGTCCGAACTCGGTCATTTCCAGTATGCCCTTCGATCCCTGGAAACGATAAGTCTCCGGCATGTCGGTACCCAGGTTCAACCGCATGTAAACGGGGATGTCGCCGTATTGAAACACGGCGGCCTGAACGTCCGGCATGTTGCGTCCATCTTTCCAGCGCAGAATTCCTCCCACCGCCATCACCCGCTTGGGAGCCTCGTTCCAGCCGAGGACAAACATCATGCCGCTCACCAGGTGCACCAGCAGATCGCCGGCCACGCCCGTGCCATATTCTTTCCAGCACCGCCAACGCGCAAAAATCTCAGGATTGAACGGCCGCTTCGGCACCGTCCCCTGCCACGTGTCCCAGTCGAGATTCTGGGGCGAGAGATCGGAGGGCGGCGGATACTCCCACGCTCCCGTCGGATCGTTACGGCCGAGCCAGCCTTCCACCAGCATGAGATCGCCAAGCATCCCCTGGTCGACAATCTCCTTCGCTTTTTTGCAGATCAGAGAACTCACGCGTTGCGACCCAATCTGGATGATGCGGCCAGTGCGCTTTTGCGCATCGACCATCTCCACGCCGTCGGCGGCCGTATGCGACATGGGCTTTTCGCAGTAGATGTCCTTGCCGGCCGAGACCGCATCCACCACGATCTGCTTGTGCCAGTGATCGGGAACCGCCGCGATGATGCAATCAATGTCCTTGTCGGCGAGGAGTTCCTGGTAACGGCGAGTCACCGGCAAGCCCGGTTTGTTGGTGATCTCCCGGGCCAGCGTGTGGCGTCCGTCATATAGATCGCAGGCCTTCACACACTCCACGCCCGGCAACTCGATGGCGCTGCTCAGCAGCCAATTGCCTTGCATGCCAATCCCGACGATTCCGAAACGAAGACGATCGCTCGGCGACGCGGAAAGAGTCGAGGCAAAAAGGGGCTCGGGAGCGAGGAAGATCGTTTTCGCTGCCAGTGAAGCGCCAGCCGCGGCAGCGGTGACTCCAAGAAACTGACGGCGTGAAAAAGAACTGTTCTTCATAAAACCTCCTGGGACAGCGTAGTTTTTAAAAACGCCTACTGATTCCTATTTTGTGCGCCGAGTGTTGCCCGCGGAAATTGCTGTTACTCCACATTCTTTCGAGCTACCTCCGCTCCGATCAGTCCGTACTCGTCCTCGACGATGTACGAGCAAATGCGGAACGAATCACAATCTACTCCTGCAAGCCGCGCCAGATGTTCGGCCGCCAGTTGTGCGGGCAGGATGTCGATCACGAACTGCCATTCTGCGGCCATCTGGGGAAGCTGAAACACCAGATCGCCCGCATCAGGTGGAAGATCCTGGCCGATCAGGACGACCGAGGCTCCCAGATATCTGAGGTCGCGAGCTATCGACAAATCCTGATCGCGGCTGCGTTGCCCGTCGACCCACATGGCGAAGCGAGTTCCCTGGACGACCATCTCTTGTGGACCGTGTTTGAAGGAGCCGGTCCCCAACGCTGTGGCCTCGGACTTTGCGCCTTCCTCCCACAAAAGCGCGGCCTCGTAACAACTCCCCAGGCTCCCTCCGCGGGCCAGAAAATGGACAAGCTTGCCGGGCGCAAACCAGCTATTGCCGCCAATCTGCTCCCGCCAACTCGGAATTTTGCGTTTGGTCTCGGCGACTGAACTGCTCAGCGAGGCTGCGAGTTTGTCGTCAAACGCATCGACCGCCGCCGATGCAAGCGCTGCCGCCGCCAGGGCCAGAGTGGAATAGGTGTTTACCGAGATCGCGTGATCCCGCAGAGTTGGAACCAGGATTGAGAGCTGCGCTTCCTGCGCGAGCACGCCGTCGGCTGAACTCGTGATCCCGATAACGGTGGCCTCGCTGTCGCGGGCTTTGGCCAGCAAGTTCACGATTTCCACGCTACGGCCGCTGCGGGAGATTGCGATGATGACCGAACCAGCCGGAAAAGCGGCGAACTGCACCAGTTCCCCGGCGTCTTGCATATACACGGGTCGCCCGGCGCGGGAAAAGACTGCACCCGCCCCGAACGCCGCGTGCCAACTGCTGCCGATCCCGGTCAAATACACATGGCGAGCTTTTTGGATCGTGCCAGCCGCAGCCTGCAAGGTATCTCGGCCCGCGCCGGAGAGGTAGCTGATCGATCGCTCCAACTCTTGCGGCTGCCGGAGTATGTCTTGAAGAAAGTGAGTCATTCACAGCCTTCGAAAGTCAGCGGTAGCCACCTGCTCTTTTGCCGGAGTGATCACGATGTTTCGAAAAGCGACGTGGCTGTTCTCGCTGCCCTGGAGATAGATCGGTCCAGGAAGTTCTTCGTGGCTATCCAAAGCCCCACCTGTGATTCCCGGGATCTCCTTCTGATCGATAATTGTTTTCCCATTCTGTACGACGGTGACGGTTCGTCCGATTAAAGTGATATCGAACGTTTGCCACTCTCCCGCCTTGCGGGGCAACTCTGGCGAGGGCGCCAGGAAGCCATAGACTCCGCCGGTGTGATGGCTCGGCGGTTCTTGGATGGAATCAACTTCGATCTGGACTTCGTAGCGGCCCCGCAGATAGACGCCGCTGTTTGAATTGGGCGAGCAATTGAACTCGATGTGAAGCTTGAAATCCTGGAACTTCTTCTCGTTGATGATCTCCGGCCCGTGTCCCGGGCTAATCAGCCTCCCATTCTCGACCGTCCAAACCGCTGCGGCATTCGGGTCGCTCATCTTCCACCCGGTCAAATCCTTCCCGTTGAATAGTGACACCGGCTTCCCCCACTCGGGTGTGGTTTTTCTCTGGAGAAGCGGCGCCGGTCGGCCGGACCATGTCCATGGACCATCTTTTGGTCCGGTGACGGATCCGGAGAGAGTGTTTCCATTCACCTTCCCGGCAAAGACCCAGTCGGCGGGCGAATCTTCTTCTTCCTTAGGCGAAACGAAAGTGATTTCGCCGTCGGAGATTTCAACCTTGGGGAGTGGGCGCGCATTTCCCCAGCGGCCGACCATCTGCGCCGCCAGTTTTCCATCGTCCAGCCGAATCTCCAGCCATGAGGGATGCTCGCCGTCGGGAGCCTTCAGGGTCAGATCCCAGCGACCGAGGAAAGGTTTGGCGGCAGCTGCACCTGGAGCAGAGCCGTTGAGAGCAAGTGGCCGCTTCGCGAAAGTGGTATAGCCTGAGCCGAGGACGGCAACGAAGATGGCAGTGCAGAAAAGGGCTTGTAAGCGCCTCAGAGTCATGGTTTTCCTCGCGCTGCAACCGGTTTCTGTAACCGGTTTCCAACCCCTTTTATGCCGCGGCCCCTGCTTTGTCAAGTATTTTTTCGCGCCTCTTTCGCAGCCCCAGTTGTTCCGGCCAGGAATGTGGGCTGGCCGTTTCCTTTCCCGCCAATCCGTGGTAGGTTCAGATGCGTGTAATCGGTTTCAGAAACCGCTTTCATCATTTTCATCTTCATCGATGGCTCGATTGCACACCCAGTCGGCAACCGCATCGTCGCACCGCCGTTCTGGGTTTTTTCGGGCCGTGAGAGTTCCAATGTCCGGAAGGGGGCGCTTGCCATGAGCCACACCATGAGCGAAGTGGCCACGCGAGCCGGAGTTTCCAAGGCGACGGTCTCGCGCGTACTCAACCGCACTCACACCATCGCGCCGGAAACCGAGCGCCGCGTCCTCGAAGTCGTGCGCCAGTTGAAGTATCACAAAAATGTTCATGCGCGCCGTCTGGCTACTGGCCGCAGCGATCTGTTCGGGTTGGTCATATCGGAAATCATTAACCCTTACTTCCCGGAACTGATTCGCGGTTTCCAGGCGGAAGCGTGGGATCGCGGTTTCGACGTCCTCCTCTGCAACACCGAGTACAACTCGCAGCGCAGAGTGTCGGTCATTCAAAAGCTGATCGAGGGCGACGTTCGCGGAGTGGCGATCATGACTGCCTCCCTCGACAGGAGTGGGACCTCCGAATTGACCGCGGCCGGAATTGGGGTTGTCTTCTGCAACCTTGGTCCCGCGGAAAGACTGGTCAGCAATATCTCCATCGACTACCAGCGTGGAATCGCGCAGGCCATCGAGCATGTTGTGCAACTCGGCCATCGCCACGCTGCCGTCATCGCCGGCCCCGAGGACAATCGAACGGCTGTAATCATCAAGCAGGCGCTGGTCGCCGGACTCAACGATCGCAAACTCATTCTTTCCGCCGTCGTCAACAGCAACTACCGCGTGGATGCCGGCGCTTCCGCCGTGCGCGCTCTCGTCGCCGCGCCCGAACTGCCGACCGTTATTTTTTGTGGAAACGACCTAATTGCCATGGGAGCGATGAACGCTCTGGAAGAGGCGGGAGTGCGAATTCCCGAGGATGTCTCGGTCATCGGCATCGACGACATCTCCTTCGCTTTTCTGGCCCGCCCGCCTCTGACCACGATCCGTGTGCCACGCGAGCGTTTGGGCACGATTGCATTTCAAGCGCTGGACAAAATGCTGCAGCTGAAACGCCGCAAAGGGGTCGACTACTATCTGGAAACCGATTTAGTAATTCGCCGGTCCACCGCTCCGCCCCGCAGTCGCGGGCTGGGCAGCGCCGGCCTGTTGCTGGAGCGTGCTCGTTAGAATTCTTAGCTTCCTCCAGCCTGATGCGCTGTCTTCGGAGCGCGCCAGTTGGACCAGGTGCGTCGCCATCGCCGAGCGGTATCCTTTACTTTGCCCGTGCGGCGAGCGTAAGCTCGGCACGGCGTTTTCTCCTTGAGCCGAGACCGAATTTATGGATGCCCAGCACAGAATCGCTCCTCTTCTGATCCCCGTCGTAGTCCTCATGATCGGCATACCCGCGCTGCCCGCACAGACACCTGCGGAAGCGCGGAGCTCCGACATAATTGAGGTCGATGCCTCCGCTCCCGCTCATCCTTTTCCCCACTTCTGGGAGAAGATGTTTGGTTCCGGGCGCGCCATCCTGTCTTTGCGCGAGAGCTACCGCCGCGACCTCCGCGAGGTTAAGCAGGTTACCGGCTTCGAATACGTCCGCTTCCATGCCATTTTCCATGATGAAGTTGGAATCTACGACGAGGACGCCGACGGGCATCCGCAGTACAACTTTTCCTACGCGGATCAGATCTATGACGGCGTGCTGGCCAACGGTGTGCGCCCGTTGATCGAAGTGAGCTTCATGCCTAAGAAGCTGGCGGCAAGAGACGCCCTGCACTCTTTTTGGTACAAGCAGAATGTCTCCCCACCCAAAGACTGGAATAAGTGGGACGATCTCATCACGCAGTTCACCAGGCACCTTGTGGATCGTTACGGCATCGACGAGGTTTCACAGTGGTACTTTGAAGTCTGGAACGAACCGAACATTGATTTTTGGGCGGGCGAACCGAAACAGGCAACCTACTGGGAGCTTTACGATCACACCGCGCGTTCCATTAAGCAGGTGAGCCCGCGCCTGCGCGTCGGTGGACCCGCCACCGCACAAGCCGCCTGGGCGGATGTCTTCATTCGACACTGCGTCGACAATAAGGTTCCCGTGGATTTCGTTTCCACTCACGTTTACGGCAACGACCGCGCCCAAGACGTCTTTGGCACCGACGAAAAAATTCCTCGCGACCAGATGGTGTGCCGCGCGGTTAAGAAAGTTCACGACCAGATCCAGTCGTCCAGCATGCCCAATTTGCCCTTGCTCTGGACCGAATACAACGCCAGTTACTCCAACGAGCCTGCCATCACCGACTCGATCTACATGGGTCCGTGGCTGGCCGACACCATCCGCCAATGCGACGGCTTGGTGAAGGTAATGTCCTACTGGACATTTTCCGATGTCTTCGAAGAACAGGGCGTGGTGAAACAGCCGTTCTATGGCGGTTTTGGCCTGATCGCCGCCGGCGATATTCCCAAACCGTCTTACAACGCATTTAAGCTGCTCCACCGGCTGGGCGACGAACGAATTTCGGTGGATTCCGGCTCCGTGCTGGCGACGCGCCAGAAAGACGGTTCGCTGGTCGTCGCGGCGTGGAACCTGGTTCCTCCAGATCAGAGTGGCGTGTCAAAGACCGGACTGAGGAAGACAATTCATCTGCGCTTCGAACATCTGGGCGGAAGCCGGCGGGCCTACATCTCCATCGTTGACCGCGACCATGGAGACGCGCATCCGGCGTACGAAAAGATGGGACAACCGCGCTACCCGACCGAGGAACAGCTCAAGGCGTTGCGCCAAGCCGCGCAATTGCCCCCTGATGAAATCCGCGAGCTAACCACGGGCGACTTGACTCTCGATCTCGCTCCTGATGGTCTGGCGGTCATTGAGGTGAAGTAGCGACAGCCGCGTGGCCACGTCCCAGCCCAAGCGCGCCGCATAGGTTTCAATTCTCTGTATCAGGGTGAGTAATGGGTGAAGACAAAGTCCCGAGCTTTGGCGGACTCGTGGCAAGGAGAGCACGTTTTGTGCACGGCCTCGTCAGCAGGTTTACCGTTATCTTGGTGTGCATTATGCCGACCGTGCGTTGGCCCTTTCTCACAAACGGCAGTTAATTGTGATCGCGCTGCGCGGGATTGAGATGGCTGACGAGACGCAATCGTTCGTTCTCTCGTACGACCGCCCGGCTTCGTCCTTTCATCAGGTCCTGAAGGGTGATCGTTCCGTTGATTCGTCGGGCCGTGCGATCCACCACGGGGAGACTGGCGATACCTTCCGTGGCCATCAACTCGGCTGCGCTGCGGCAGGTGCAGTCCGCGTAGATGAAGAACTCAGGCGGCACAGCACTCGCACTCGGGCTGAAAGGTGGGGAGATTGGCGTCATCAGGTCTCTGACGATGACGATTTCAAGCGGGTCGACGCCGTACTCGCGCGTGAGGTGGTATCCGCGGCGGCTCAACTTTTCGGTGAGGATCGAGCGCGGCATGAGAAGCGCTGTCAGGAGATAAGAGGCGATGCAGCCCAACGTAAGCGGCACCAATGCGGGCAGGCAGTGGGTGACCTCCAGACTGAACAGGATTGCGGTCAGCGGAACACCGAGAGAGCTTGCCAGCATTGCTCCCATCCCGATCAGGGCCCAGAAGGCCTGCATTTCAGGAGGAGCGTGACCGAGGCGACCCGCCGCCGCGCCCACGGCCCCGCCAATCATAAGTAGTGGCGCCAAAACGCCACCGGAGGTTCCCGACCCGAGGGAGAACGCCCACATCAGGGATTTCGCAAGAAGAATACCCAGGATGAGTGCGACCGGCGCGTTTCCATGGAGCAGTTCGGCGATGTTGTCGTATCCCACGCCCAGCCCGCGCGGGAAGAAAAGACCACCAACGCCTACGCCAATCCCCCCGAGTGCGGGCCACCACATCCAGTGGACAGGTAAGGACTCAAAGAAGTCCTCGAATGCATACATCATGCGGCTCATGCCTGCTGCGATAAGACCGACAATCGCACCTAGCAGCAAAGAACCGATGGCAAATGAAATCCGATCCACATTGCCAATCTCGGGCATCCGAAAGAGCGGGCCAGGGGTGAGGAGATATCCACGCAGAATAGCCGCAGTCACACTCGCGATCGCCACTGGGACCAGGCTACGCGGCCTCAGTTCGAAGAGCAGGAGTTCGACCGCGAGCAGGATGGCAGCGACTGGAGTCGCGAAGGTGGCTGACATCCCCGCGGCGGCTCCAGCAACCAGAAGAGTCGTGCGTTCCACATCCGTGAGGTGAATCCACTGCGCGATCAAAGAGCCGAAGGCTCCCCCGGTCATGATGATTGGACCCTCAGCGCCGAACGGACCGCCTGAACCAATGGCAATCGCCGCAGAGATCGGCTTCAGGATGGCAATTTTCGGATCGATCCGCGCACGGTGTAACAGAATCGCCTCAATCGCCTCGGGTATACCGTGTCCCCTGATTTTGTCGGAGCCAAAGCGAGCCATGAATCCAACAATAAGTCCGCCAATCACCGGAATGATGACCATCCAGTACCCGAGCGAACTACCAGCGGGAGAGACGGACACCGAGCTGAACCGGTGATAGTAGAAGAGATTGGTTGCCAGTGCGATCAACCGAAGAAGCAGCACCGCGAGGAAGGTCGCGCCAATCCCAATAATCAGGGCGATGCCGGAAAGCAACCAGACTCTGCTATCCACGGTGAAGTCGCGGAGCGCGGAAGATTCAGATTCCACTGTCCCTCCGAGCCGCTTGTTTCCCCGGTTTTCTGTGTACAGCTTTGAGTGCGGTCAGCGTTCGAATGAGCTTCGGAGCGAGATCGTTAAGCTCCCGTGCATGGTCGATGGAGAGAGCTTCGAGCTTTTTCCGTCCTCTGGACGAGAGCTCAAGAACGACACATCGGCGGTCAGACCCAGCCTGCTTGCGCGCGATCAGACCCGCAGCCTCGCATCGATTGCTGAGCTCGACAACCGTGTTATGGCACAGACCAAGACGCTCCGCCGCATAGCCAATCGTGGCAGGCAGTTTGTCGGGGGCGCCAGCGATTTGGAGTAGGAGTTGATGTTGTTGCGGTTGAAGGCCACGCTTCTGCGCCGCTGTCTCACTGAAGTGGAGAAACAGGCGGAGCTGGTGGCGAAATTCGGCGAGTATTTGAAGTCTGTCTGCTGAGGCAGGCATTCTTTCTTTGCTGATCACCCTTCAAGTATATCGTAATACGACATATTGCAGGTCGAATAGAATGCTGACACGGCGGTTTGTCTGGGGATACGGCGCCGGGAGAAGCGCACCGACACATTCCCTGGGGTAATGACTACCAGCCAAAGCTAGCAAGCAGCACACGACTCGCCAGGAAACGCTAGCGCATCATGGTCAGTACCATCTTGAAACGCGAAGTCGCTTTGACCGCATGTGGCTTGCCGGCAGGCAACAAGACGATATCACCTGACCTCAACGCAATGGGCTTTCCAGCGACAGTAACTTCGGATTCGCCTTCTATGACTTGCACCAAAGCGTCGAATGGTGACGTGTGTTCGCTTAATACTTGCCCTTCATCGAATGCGAAGACCGTGATGTTTCCTTTTTCCCGCTTTAGAATGACTCGGCTCACAACCGAGCCTTCCTGATAGTTGACCAACCCCAGCAACGGAAAAGCCTGAGCTTCAGCGATTTCCAAACGCCCTGTCGTTGTTGAACTCATCTTGTATTCCTATCCTCCTTTGGAGTGTGCTCTTCCGAATCGATGAAAGCAACCGCAAGCTAAAGGGGGCATAGGGAGTCCAGAGGAAAGCTCGGGATGCTGGCGATGGTGAGGAAGGCGGAGTGGTGGCGGGGTGGAACTCATCACGCGGTCACGGCACTAATGCAGGACAAGAGTTCTGCTGGGTTCTCAATGTCGCTGGGGAAAACTAATTTGCGGGAGGCCCCAGCCAATGCGGAACGAAGAAGTCACCGAGGAGGTCGCCTTCGGGGCCAAGGGGCGCGGCTGCGGATGCTTCCGCGAACTTCGCCGCACTTTTCGAGTCGCCAGCCCGGCGATAGGCCTGGCTTAAGAGTCGCCTTGCTTGGAGATTGCCCGGACTAAGGCGAAGCGCTTCATGCAGTTCGGCGATTGCATCGCTCAATCGGCCTAGCGCAAGTTCCGTTGCTCCTAAGCCAAGATGGGCTTCGGCGTTATTCGAATTCAACCGTACCGCCTCTTGATAAGCCATCATGGCTTCCAACGTCTTGCCAGCACGGTCCAACGCCAGCCCCCGAAAATAGCTGATGAGAAAGTTGGGGCCTAACTTTCGCCCCGCATCGACAAGCTCGGAGACCGCTTCCTCAGCGCGGCCCGTCCTCAGCAACACCTGCGCCAATCCGACGTAGCTGGTCGGAAGGGGATCGCCGGCGGCCACAAGATCGCGAAAGACGCCTTCGGCCTCAGCGTAGTGGCCAGCGGCGAGGTGCGCTGCTCCGAGCCGCAAATGCAAAGCGTAGGACTTGGGGCTGGCACTCAGTCCATCTTGAACCGCGGAGATTGCCTCGGAATAGCGGCTCAGTTCCATCAACTCGCGTGTCAAGTTAAGCCAGTGTTCTTCCTCACCGGGACCAAGGGTAGCAGCCTGGCGCAGAGCGTTGACTGAGCGCCCGCCCTGGCCCAGGTGGGCACAGGCGATGCCGATCAAAGACCAGGCCTCCGCAGATTCGGGCGACTTCGAGGCTCCCGGGGGCAGAGACTCCGCGTAGGCGCGAGCCTGTTCGACCGCTCTTTCATCGCTCCCCGCAAGCAGATAAACCAGAGCCAGATCGAACTGCAGCCATGCAGCGCCGGCAGCGGATGGACGCTTGCTCAATCGCTGGATGAGGTTGATCGCCGCGTCGTTCTGGTGGACGGCCAGGAGCAGGGAAGCTACCTGGATGGATTGCGCGTCGTTTAAAGTCGACGTTACAAGACGATCAAGCGACTTACCCGCATCTGCACCACGCCCTAGCGCAATGTACCCCGTCGCGACCTGGATCGAGAGATCCGCGTCTGCCGGCAGCGGCACGCGAGATATCTCCAACTCCTGGATGGCCTGTGAGTAACGGTGTGCCTCCAGTTGTACCCGCCCGAGGTAGTAGTGGGCAAAAGAGTCGCTGGGTGAGAGTTCAACGGCATGTTCGAGTGCTTCGCGAGCTGGCTCGATCTGGTGTTCGGTCCATTCGAGAAATCCCAGGTTTCGATACGCATCTTCCAGACGCGGGTCCAGGCGAATCGATTCCCGATACTCGGCGGCAGCCTCGTCGTTCTGGCCGAGGCGGGCCAGCGCGATCCCGCGAAAGTTGCGAAGCCGTGGATCGTCAGGATGATCGCGTTCCGCTGCTGTCAACTCTTCGAGGGCGTCCGAGTATCGATTCTCCTTCAGTGCCGCAAGGCCCGCCTGAAATGCGTCTTCTTGCCCGGAGAGATCGGCGAGCACATAGTGGGCGGGGAGAGAAATGCAGAAAAAAAGAATCAGCCACGGTTTCATGCTACGGATCCTCGGCGGATCTTGCTACTTCTGCCAGGCGCTCCGCTTGTTTTTCGAGCTTTCGGTGCGATTCACTATTCAGCGCTGTGGAGAGATCGAATTCACGCGCCGCGTTCTCCTTCTCGCCCAATGCCTGGTAAACTCTCGCCAGCTTATAGTGGACCGAACCGTCAACATCGGCAGAGACGGCGATCTTGAACTGCTCTTCCGCTTTCCGGTAGTCGCCGAGTCCGGAGTATGCGATGCCCAAATCACTGTGCAGATCGGGAAGTGCGGAATCCGCCGCTAGCGCCCTTAACAGATAAGGCAAAGCCTTATCGGGTTGATGCTCAAACAGGTAGGTGTTCCCCAAGTCCTTCAGCGCACCGGCATGATGTGGATTCAACTTGAGTTCGGCTTCGAATTCGACGCGGGCTTCGGACACCTTGAGATTTTTCCATAACAGATGGCCCAGGCTGTAATGCAAATTGGGCAAGGATGACTTCAAGGCAATGGTGGCGCGGTATTCTTCGATGGCTTTTGCATCATCTCCTTTTGCGGCCTCCAGGTCGCCCATCAGTTGATGCAAGCGATACGAACCTGGGTCCGCCTGGTAGAGCCGGAGATATGCGGCGGTTGCCAATTTTTCGTAGCAGCGCGCGCGCCAGTAGGATGCCTCAGCCAAGTTCCGATCCGCTGCCGGCAATCCCTCGAGAGCCTTGAGCGAAGCTTCGTAGGCTCCCGCTTCCAGCAATGCGCTCGCCACTCGAATGCGAAATGCAGCGGGAGTCCGCGAGGTTAGTACTCGCCCCAGGCATGGCGCGACCTCAGAGAACTGGCCCCGCTGGATCGCGGGGTTGACGTCTGCTTCGGTGCAGTTCTTTCTGACAACGTCTTTCCCGGCGATGGAGGCAGCAACCGTAGCCTCGGTCGCTGCTTGAGAGAGGTTTCCGTTTTGCTCGGCGAGAAACGCAGACGCCAAGTGCGCTGCCGGGGAATTCCGATTTTGCAGGTCTCCCGCGAGTTTCTGGATTTTTTCGCGAGTGGCGTCGGGAAGTTGTTCGAGCGCGGCATCGCCGAATCCCGTTTCGCGAAGGCCCAGGAGCCTCTCGGTTTGGTCAACGTCGCTGGCAATCGCTTTCTCCCAATCCTGAAGGGCGGCCTCCACATTTTCCTGGATCAACCGAGCTTCGCCGCGACGCACCAGGGCGCGCAGGTTGCCAGGATCGATTCGCAACTCCTCATCAAATTCCCGAATCGCCGCGTTCACTTTTCCGGCGCGCAGAAGAACTTCACCAAGCTCGGCGTGCAATCCGGCGCGGTTCGGTGATGCAACCAGGGCATTGCGAAAACGAATCACCGCATAGGGCCACTCGTTGCTCGACGCATAACTCTCCCCTAGTAGCTGTTCGCTGCGCGCCGAGCCCGGAGCAATTTTCGCCAAGTGCGCGACCTCCTGTTTCCCCAGCCGTTCGTAAGCGTTTCCCAAAACGTAGAGAAGGTCGACGTCGTTCGGGTGCAACTCCAGCGCCCGGAGCACCGTTGCGACTTCGGGTTGAAGCTGGCCGGAGATCTCTTGCGCGTCCGCCAACCACAGCCAGATGTCCGTCCGATTGGGTTCCGTTTGGAGGGCTGCTTTCAAGTAGGGAATAGCCTTGGTTCCTTCGCCCGCTTTGCAATAGTCGACCCCAAGAAAAAAATTGGCTCCGGCAAGCCTCGGTTTGAGTTTGAGGGCGCGTCGGAATTCTGTCATCGCTTCGGAGGAGCGATCCTGAAGCTGATAGACCAGACCGAGGTTCATGTGAACTTCCGCGAAATCAGGCGCGAGAGTGAGCACGGTTTGGTATTCCCGTTCCGCCGCAGCGTAGTCCTTATCGCGTTGCGCTTGTTGGGCTGCGGCAAAGTGGAGCTCAATCGCCGAATCGCGAGCGGCATGTGGGGAGGCGGTCTGTGCGGCCAATTGTAAGGTGAGGTCCGTCAGCATAGCGAGCAGGAGTGGCAGAATCCTGAATCGAAGGGTAATCATGCTCGGGCTTCCACGTTCGAAGTGGGATGGTTCATTCTAGTCCGACGGGGCTGCCAAGTTTCTCTTTCCAGTTCTGAAAGGCGTTCAGGCCCACTACTACGTTCGTTCCTTCCTGCTGAAGCCCTTGGAGCGCGGAACGCGCTTCCGTCGGCGGTCGCGTTTGGAGGAAGAGAAATGGTAGCGTAATCTTCTCCTATCATTCTTGTCCACCGGTATGGCGCAACCCAAGGATTAGAGCCGGGGCTTCCAATGACAACCATTTCGCGTCGTCGTTTTATTGAGGGCTCAGTGACGGCTGGTCTAGCCGTCGGTCTGGGGTCGAGGTCGGCAGCTCTACGAGGAGCCGCATGGGCAATGACACCTGGCTCCGATGGGGTGACATTAAAGGTCACTGGCGACGCCAGACAGGGCTATGGTGTTGCTCTTCTTTTCAATGGCCAACCCTTTGTACGGCACAATCGGGGCGGAGAGTTTTCGGCAGTCTTCCAGAACGAGGAACGCAGCGCGGAAGATCGCGTGGACGACTGGAAGGCGACGTCGTGGAGCGGCAATTCCACACAACTGGCGCTCGATGGTGAATGCCGGCTAGAAAATCTAAACGCGACTGTGTTCGCGCACGTTGACTATGAAGTGGTTACTCCTCACGTTGTTCGAAAGAGGATCCGGTTACACCAAGGCGACATGTTCATGATGTGGTATCAGTTGAGCAATCGTTTGGAGCCGGAGGAGAGTCCGGCAAAGTTCTGGAGTTTCGATCGGTTGGACTGGAAAGGCGGAGCATTGCACGATTACTTTCCAGCCGCCGGGTTCCGCACGAAGAGTGGTTTGTGCGTCGGCCTGCTTACGGACTCCGGCTATCGCAACCAGTGGACGAGAATCATCCGTCGGGATGGCAAACCGGTGAAGCCCGCGCCGCACCGAATTCCGGATGCCAACCTCTACTACGGTTCACGTGCGGAGGAACATAGCCAGGGCGACGTTTTCGTACAGCAGACATTTGGCGAAGTCCTGGAGCAGGCAGCCGGAGAGCAGAATGCTCAAACCGTCGATCTGCCGGACATTGCATCGTGGAAGAAACGAGGCGAGGCGACCCTGGACCAGCGCGACGGTGTGGTCACCGTCTCCACCAAGAGTTCCGGTGACGGGGTGATCATTCCCTTTGCGGCGGAAGGCACCGAGGTTTACTCGGTGGGGGTGGAATACCGTTCGGCTTTCCCCGTGACCATTGAGGTTTGGGATGTAGATGAGCAATTGCGCATGGTTGGCGACTTCACTCTGTTCAACGATGGCGCACCCGAATCTCCCGGGGTATGGTCCGAATTTCGAACGACAGTGTTTGTGCCGGGATTGCAGGGACATGGCTGCGCTGTCTTCATTTCCGTTGCGCCATCGGAGCAAGCTAAGAATGTGGAATCGCCGGGAGGTTTCGCGAAGGTCGAAGTGCGCGGCCTGCAAATTCGCCGCATCGCCACTCGCAGCGAACCATACCATCGGCTGGAGATGGGGCATCCCGCGGAGAAAACGGTTTTCGTATTTGCCGATGAAAAGGTCCCGGACACGGTTCGAGGTCACCGCCTGGCCAGTCAGCTCTATTTGGCGGACGCACTTGGCTTCAAAGGCGGAGAAACCGAAAAGGCCGTTTACGCCGACCTCATGATGCTCTGTTGGATCGCGGGACCAGAGAGCTTGCGGCCGATTTGCGCACCGAGCATATGGTATTCCGCCGCGGGTGAGATGTATCTGCGCGACAGTTTCTTCGCGCTCAATGGCATTCACAATCGCGAATTGAACGAGAGCGTTTTCAATGTGTGGGCTGAAAATCAGGGACCCGATGGGGCAATCAACACCTTAGTGGAGCCGAATCTCGCCAATGTGGAGCGTAAGTCGAACGATTCTACGCCCCTTTGGCTGATGTGGGCATTTCTGAATCGTCGCAGGTTCGGCACTGAGTTGCCTATGGAGAAGGTACGGAAGGCCGCGGAGTATTGCCTTCGAACCTACGATCCCCGTCGCGAGGGCCTGTGCTGGGCGCAGTTCGTCATGGGCCAGCTCGACGTGATCCGCTACCCCGAGGGCACGTCTACGATATGTGAAAACCAGGGAATGTTGGCCGTCACCGCGCGGGTGATCAAGGAACTGCAGATTCCCGGTGTGAGTGCAACCATTTCCGGCGAATATCTTGGCAAGGCAGAAGAACTCTATCGCAGCTATTACGATTCCGCGAGAAAGTTCATGCGTCCGGCGCGGGACATCGCGGATGCCGTCGGGTTTGCAGAAATCTTCCCGGAATATCTTTCTCTTTGGCTATTTAGCCGAAAAATCCTCTCCGACGAGATGGTCGTGAACCATCTCGATCGCATACCCACGATGATGCCGCGAAAAGACTGCCCACATCCTGAAGCAGGCGGGGCGCTGCGGCCGATCTTCATCGGACTTCCGGAAGGAGGTAGAAGTGAAGATTGGAGCTACTTCAATCAGAGCTGGCACCCGATGGTCAGTGATTCCTTCGCGGCTAGCTACGCCAACCACGGCATGGACGGAATCTATTACAACGGTGGCAGTTGGATGCGGATTGAAGTCTGCGGGTACGTTTCCGGAAAGCTTCACGGATGGAGCGGCGCCACCAAGGCCATCGCGAACCGGCTATGGGCGGAACTCAATCTTGCCTCCGATTTTCCAACCAGCCAGGAATACCTTGCCACCGACGGGGCGCACCCGTTCTTTGGCTACCATCGCGTCTTTGCATGGAATTCGTTCGTCCTTCAAGCGCTGGAGCAGGCAGGCCTGCGGAACCCGGAAATGGACCCTGACTATTTGGCAAGATGATTCCATGAGAGGATCGTTGCGTTCGGTCTCCTGGCACGAGTTGGATGGATTAGACCGCGGCTTTCAAAGTTCATGCGATGGCTTCATTCAAAGCCGCCGGCGCCCGCTGGATGGCTGGTAGACTTCGAAGATTCCAGTGACCGCATCCCCGGCGGCTGGAACGTCTAGGACTCTCAACAATCAATGCTTTCGATGGTGCGGCAACCCTCGGCAAACGCCGTTCCCACCTCGTCCTTATCTTTATTCTTACTGCAAACAAACGGAGCGGTTTTCAGGTTTCGAAGGCCAAGAGGGGCGAATTCGGGCTCAATCTGATTTTTCGCAAAAGTGAGCAATTCTGAACAGACTCGACGCCACCGAGAATGCATAACTAGTCCGAATGTACTACCAATCGCTGGGTTGGGACTCAAAATGGGAGCGGTTGGGTGCGGCGTTCCGAGATCCAGGATCGAAATCCTAACTAGTTTGTAAGGCAGAGTTCAATGGCGAGTCCCTGCGGGGACTCAGTTTAGGCGCAAGCGTTGAGCCCTGCGACATCGGATTCTGCGCCCTAGCAGGAGTGGTCAAAGCGGGTATGGGGAGAAAATCGGTGAAAAAACTTGTCTGTGTTCTTGCGTTTTTCCTGTTGGTCCCGACGCTATGTCTTCGCGCCCAGACAACGAATGGCAGCATTCAAGGTACGGTGACCGATCCGAGTGGCGCGACGGTTGGCGGAGCCACCGTAACCGGCCGCAACATGGATACCGGGCTCGCGATTACAACCGTGACCACCGATGCGGGGCTTTATTCATTGGCGAACCTTCCGCCCGGCCGGTACACCGTTACTATCGAGGCGCCGAACCTGAAGAAATACTCGCGGGAAGGTGTCACCGTGCAGACGGATGCTACGGTGGCCTTGGACCTCCAGATGCAGATGGGGGCGGTCTCCGATAGCGTTACAGTCACTGCTGACGCGACCCAGCTTCAAACGGCGACCTCCGACATCGGATCGACCGTGCAGCCGACCCTGATCCAGAATTTACCGCTGGAGGTATCCGGCACCGTCCGCAATCCGGTTCAATTCATCACCCTGGTCCCGGGATTTGTAGGAAACGTGTCGAACGACCCGGGGAGCAATTCATCGGATGATTTCAAGGTGAACGGCGGCCAAGAGGGCGGCACCGACGTGCTAGTGGATGGCGTTTCGATCTCCCTGGTTTCGCCCAACACGCAGTGGAACAAGGGTGTCTCGACGGAAGGCGTGCAGGAATTCAAGGTGCTGCAGAGTAACTTTTCTCCTGAATACGGAGAATCCGGCGACGGCATCGTGAGTCTCACGATGAAGTCCGGCACGAACGACTGGCACGCCTCGGTTTATGATTTTCTCCGTAACCGCTCGCTGGACGCCAACAGTTGGGTCAATAATACCATCGGGCAACCGCGGTCCGTCGATACGCAGAATGACTTTGGGGCCACTGCCGGCGGGCCGATTCGTATTCCCCACCTTTATAACGGACACGACAAAACCTTCTTCTTCTTTGACTATGAGGGATTCCGCTTTAGAAACGGGGGTACTTCACCAACCAGCGTTCCTAACGCAGCCTTTCAGAGTGGCGACTTCTCCGCGCTCTGCACGACCGGTTTTACAGGCGGTATCTGCAACGACACCGGCCCGGCCCCGAATAATCAACCTAACATTCACCAGCTTTTCGATCCTACAACCCATGCGCCTATCCCGGGCAACGTCCTAGCGAACGATCCTAACTATACGCCGAGCGCGGTGATGACCAAGGTCTTTGCCCTGCTGCCGCCGACGACCGGCGCGCTCACCAACAACGTGATTAACACCTCGATTAACACCACGACCGCGAATCTTTTTGATATTAAGATCGATCACAATATCTCGAACAAACAGAGGATCTCCGGTGGTTTCGATTACGACAAGACCAACACGGGTGGCACTTCAAATCTAGGGCCTATTTTCGGCAGTATCACCCCGCAGAGCACTCGCTATGTGCGTTTCAGTGATAACTACATTTTTACTCCATCACTGGTGAACCAGTTTCTGTTTGGATTTAGCCGCCGTTTCCGCGAGGAAATCTCCAATAGTCTCGGCCAGGGATATCCGAACAAGATCGGACTCACCGGGGTAGAGGACACGACTTTCCCCTGCATCAAGTTTACGGCGACACCTTACGAGGGGTTGCTGAACAACTGTGGGGACTCGCAATTCGCCGACAACGTCTACCAAACGAATGACTCCGTGAGCTGGGTCAAAGGCAAGCACAACATGAAGTTTGGCGGCGAGGTTCGCATGCTGCAGTTCAACGTGCGGCGGCTCACGCAGTCCTCCGGAGAATTCGATTTTAATGCCCAGGAAACCAGCTTGAATGGAGTCGGCGGCGACCCTGTGGCCAGTTCGCTCTTCGGGCTAGTGAACACGTCGACCCTGAATTACGGTTCATTCAGCGGGGTGCGTTACAAAGATTACTCCTTCTACGCCCAGGATACGTATAGGGTGAAGCCTCGCTTGACCCTGAATTACGGCTTGCGCTATGACCTTGACATTCCAGCCAGCGAAGCATTCGACCGCTTTTCCGAGGTTGACCCTACTCTTGCGAATCCCGGCGCCGGCGGCATTCTCGGAGCTTACACTTATTTTGGAAGCGGGACCGGGCGGAACGGACAGACGCGTCCGCAGGATACTTACAAGAAGGCATTCGGCCCGCGCGTAGGCTTCGCTTACAGCATCGATGATAAGACCGTATTTCGCGGCGGTTATGGTATTTTCTACGAACCGCTCAAGGAAGGATCGTATGCCGACCAGGACGGATTGGGATTTTTCAATCGGCAGACGATTACGCCAACCAATGGCGGCCCCATCCAAATTGATAACGGCGTGACCCACATTTTCCCCAATTCCGGACCCTTTACGCCCGACGGACAGAATGGCAGCAACGGAGTAATTCTTGTTCCCGCAAGCAGCGGACGCCCGGCCGACATCCAAACTTGGAATCTCGACATCCAACGCCAGATCACCGCGAACTTGGTCGTAAGCGTGGCCTATGTTGGTACCAAGGGTACTCACTTACCGGCCTTGAACATTATTCCAAACCAAGTTAGTCCGTCATTCCTTTCCCTGGGCAACGACCTAACGATGGATGTCTCGTGTCTTACGCTCCTTACGTGCCCTAATGCCATCGCTGCCGGCGTCAAACTGCCTTACCCCACTTTCACTGGAAATATCAACCAGGCCCTTCGACCCTTTCCCCAATACGGTGATTTCAACCAGGAAGATAACTCTTTTAGTCCCGATCGCACGGGCAACTCCACTTA
>Ga0182014_10002716_pt1 | contig 21907 bp, 23 predicted proteins | sample 612S2DmetaG_FD_120489 | JGI IMG/M metagenome (GOLD analysis project Ga0182014, IMG submission 120489) | Permafrost microbial communities from Stordalen Mire, Sweden - 612S2D metaG | ecosystem: Environmental > Terrestrial > Soil > Wetlands > Permafrost | place: Sweden: Stordalen | collected...
TCCACTTATTTCACTAATACTTTTGTTTAATGGATCTGGTGGGCTTAAATGCAGAACTTTGATCTGTTCTGATTCTTCTGCATTATTATCTACTAAAACGAATGCTATGGGTTCTACTGTGGCTCCTCCGCCCGCACCGGTGCCCTGAGATTCGTTTCCTTGAGTGATTCCTCCTTGACCCATTCCAGCTCCAAAGCCCAATCCGATTTTTGTAACGGGAATTAATATTCTACCATTGCTTTCAATGGGTTCTCCAATCACATTTTCCATTTTTAAAACTTTTAAAAGTCCATCTAGAGTTGTTTTTATAGGATCTTCCATGCTCATTTGAATTTTCCTCCGTTGAAGTGTATAATTTTTTGTAATCAGTATAATATAAGATAATACGTATAATAATTTCAAAATTTAGATTTTTTGTAATTATTAAAATTGTTGAAAAATGACATTAAAAAAAATGGTTTTTTTTAATAATAAATTAAAATATGGGATGAATATTTCATAATTTAGAAAAATAAAAAAAATTATCTAATTTCAGAATTTTTAATAAAATATTTTTTTTAGGCTACACTTATTTGAATGAAGCCAAAAAAAAAGGTTATGTATTTTTTTATAAGGTTACACCCATATCGAGTTGTTCGGTTAATTCTTTGTACCGATTTCTGATTGTAACTTCGGTTACACCTGCGATGTCTGAAACATCTCTTTGTGTTTTTCTCTCACCTAATAGTACTGAAGCTATATATAAAGCAGCAGCAGCCACTCCGGTTGGACCTCTTCCTGAGGTAAGACCTTTTTCCATAGCTTTTTCTATAATTTCAATAGCTTTGGATTGAACTTCACCTGATAAGTTTAATTCACTTGCAAATCGTGGAACGTAATCAACTGGTGATGTAGGAGGTAATTTAATGTTTAATTCTCTGGTTAAGAATCGATAGGTTCTTCCTACTTCTTTTTTACTTACACGTGAGACTTCTGCAATTTCATCCAAGGTTCGAGGAACATTGCATCTTCTGCAGGCTGCATATAATGATGCTGCAACTACTCCTTCTATACTTCTACCTCTGATTAGCTTGTTTTCTACCGCGTTTCGGTATACTACAGATGCAGCTTCCCTGACACTTCGAGGGAGCCCTAATCTAGAGGAATCCCGGTCTAATTCGCTTAATGCAAAAGCTAGATTTCTTTCGGTGGCTCCAGATATCCTAATTTTTCTCTGCCATTTACGTAAACGGTACCATTGGGCTCGGTTTCTGGCGGGGATGTCTCTTCCGTAGATATCTTTGTTTCTCCAATCAATCATGGTGGATAGGCCTTTGTCATGTATGGTATAGGTTATGGGTGCACCTACTCTGGTTCTTTTATCTCTTTGTTCGTGATCAAAAGCTCTCCATTCTGGTCCCATATCTACTATACTGTCATCTATGACTAGTCCACAGGCTTTGCAGACGACTTCTCCTCTTTCTTGATCGTTAATAAGTTTTTCTGAGTCGCATTCTGGGCATTTTGTCTCGAGTTTTTCATTATCTGAGACTTCTTGTCTCATTTGTTCTTTTTCTGAGACTTCTGCTTTTAGAGGTTCTTTTTCTATAATATTCTCTTTTATTTCTTCCGTCGTTTCCTTCGCCCCCAATTTTTATTGGTTTTAGATGCTACATAAAGAGTCTCTCCAACTCGATCATCAAGGTTTTTAGAATTTTTTGCATATACTTTTATTGATATATATGGTTCTTTAGTGGGACCGAATACATCACTAACTGTACCAAATTTCTTTTCACCTTTTGTAAAAACAGGAGTTCCATAACGCGGTGTCTGATTTGATCTGATGATTAAACGACCCCTGTTTGATATGTGGGAGATGTTTCCTAACTTCTTCATGTTCTATAAAACCGAAACTTTTATATACTATTATTTTATGGAAGTAGTATATATACTTTTCGATACTATTATATATTAGATATAACCATTATTAAACTTCAATTCACTTAATAAAATAAATATCCAATTGGAAAATAAGTTTTACAGTATTTAAATTTACCTTTTTAAATAATACTACTAAAAAACTATACAACATCTTTTTTAGAGTTTCTAACATGCCTACTATAATAGAGGGCTGCAACTGCACCAATTAAAGTGGGTGCAATATAACTAGCCAACCGATCTATGAGGCTGGCGGATATGACCACATCTCCAGCTACGCCTACAACTGCAAAAAGTGCAACTAGTGTAGCTTCACGAATACCCCATGAACCCGGTAAAAGAGGAGCTAATGAGATCAGAATTCCCACTGTATAAATAATAATGAGTGGCATTATGGGTGGATAGACTCCCACAGATATAAAGCATACATAAAAACGAACCATATCAAAGCCCCACATTAAGAAAGAGAGAACAAAACCCAAAACTAATAATTTACGATTTTTCACCACTTGTAAGAATCCATGAGAGAATCGATTGATGTAAAATATTATTTTATTAGCTACATCAGTAAATGTAAGGTCACTTTTAACTATTTTAATAATAAAAGGATAAATAGATTTTGCTATTGATATTACCACTCTTTGAGCTACTTCTTTCCTCCAAATAGCATATAATAGTATTACAAAGAAGAATAATGATAGTATTATAAGGAAAAACACTAGTAGTCTAGTCCAAATAGGGATATTCCAGGTTAATATTAAGAATGCAGCGAAAATAGATATTATTACAAAGGGAAAGAATTCAAAAACACGATCAGCAGCGGCTGATGCAAGTCCAATTTCAAATGGTGTTCCTTCAACTTCGCTTAAAAGATAAGCTCGCAGTGGTTCTCCACCTGCAGCGCTAGGAGTTATATTATTCCCGAAAATACTAGCAGTAAGCATAAAGAAAAGGTCACGGAATCGACATGTAACATTAACTGCTCTTAAAATAAGTTTCCAACGTATAGTCCAAGTTAGGAGAATAGCAAATTCTAGGAGGAAATTTAATAGGATATAATACCAATTGGCGTGGCTTAAAATTCTTAGAATATCCCCTAAACCTATCACTATTGTGATAAGAAAGATTATGAATGCAGCCACTACAAAAGAAATTATTATCTTCCATTTATTCTTCCGGATAACCTCATAAGTATCTTCCATTAAAAGTGTACCTCCATCAAAAAAAAGTTAAGAATTAATATTTTTTTTATAAACCAATAATTTTAGATAGAGGCCATCCATCCTCAATTTTTTGAATTATTTCCCTTTCAGTATTCTTTATCATTAATGTTTTATTCATAACTTCATGAAAAATTTCTAATGGCACAACTATTACTCCGCAATCATCACCTATAATCACATCCTGAGGATTTATATTAACCCCTCCGCAGTTTAAGGGTGTGTTTACAGTTCCTTCTCCTAAAGGTTCACCGGCGTTAGGAATCAAAGATCTGGTGAAAACAGGATAATTCAAATTTTTAATAGCATTCTTATCTCTTACAGCTCCATAGATTATAGTGCCTGATAATCCTTTTTTTTGAGCTGTTTTAGATGTTAATTCTCCCCAAACAGCATTATCATCATTACTTGAATTAATTATTAGAACATCTCCTTTTTCGGCTACATCTATAGCCTTTAAGGCGGTACCCCAATCATTTGAGGAAGTGTTAACAGTGATGGCTTTTCCTATTATTTTAAATTCATCTTTTAATGGTTTAACATCTTTTATAACCCATGAAGAATTCATCATGCTCTTCAATGCATCTGAAACTTGAGTAGTGCTTAGTTTATTATTCCATAATCCAAAATCGTTACGGGGATATGAAAATCTTTCGAGTATACCTTCAGGTGAGATTTTCATTTTTTTAGCCATCTAAAATCAGTCCTGGGGTGTGGTAACTTCCTCAACCATTGTTCTTCCGGCAACAACTTCGTCAATGCTATGAATTGAACCACCATACTCTTCTATAGCTTGGGTTATATCCTCAAAATTAAGTTCATTTCCTTGGATTGTAACTTTAATGTTCTCAGTTTCTTTATCAATCTCCATTAACGTCACATTTACTCCTTCTACACCATCCAATTCACTCAAATAGTTAGCAAAATAAGGTAATGTTGGTTCATGTGGTTTAAGAATGTCTAAAACTATCCTAATTAGGCCTTTTGCCACTTTAGTATTCCTCCAATTATTTTTAGAAAAATTTTTTTAATAAAGAATATTAAACTTACTTTTTAATTGATTTTCATCACTATTTAAAAGAGAATAACTGTTCCACAAAAAAATATTAGAATTATTTTTTGAATAAACTTTTGTTAATTTGAGTTATCAATAATAGAATTTATACATTTTTCTTCTGAATACTAATACTCTTATATAAAAATATTTAAAAGTTTACCTAAAAAAAAACTAGGAGTTAAAACAATCTTAAATGGCTATAAAATAGGGTAATAAATGTTTTAAAGTGATTTAAGGAATTTAATTGAAGATTTATATTTATATGTTTATTTTTGACAGTTGAAGGAATTTTAAAAATAATTTAATACTATTTTCCTATTATCTTCAATTTTATATATAAGATGGATTATATAAATTGTATAGATACTATTTACACATCATAAAGGACTTTACAATGAGTTTTAGACAATTGTCATCTATAATGGAAGAACTCCAAAGCTATGCGGAAAGAGGGATACCTATTCTTATCGAAGGTAAAAAAGATGAAGAAGCCTTAAAAAATCTTGGAATAAATGGTAACTTCATTAAAGTCTCAGGTTCGCCTCTTAAACTGTATGAAATCACAGAAAAAGCTATAGAATCATCTTCCAGAATTATTATATTAACAGACTTTGATAAAAAAGGTAACGAGCTTGCTAAAAAACTATCAGAAGATATACAAGGATTTGGTTCTCACCCCGACCTTGAAATAAGAAGAAAAATAATGAGAATCACTTACAAATACATCAAAGATATCGAAAGTCTAGGAAGACACATGCGCCAACTAGAATTTGAAGAATGTCCCTATGGTGTTACTGGCAATTACTATCATCCCGATTCTCCTCAATAATGAATCCGAATGATAGTGATATCATCCATATTCATTTAAGTATCTCACAGAAATATTATGGAGGCCCAAAATTATGGGGAAAGAAGAAATAAGTACTACTAAATATCTCATTCATGCTCAAATTAATGCTAATGGAATTGTTGAAAAACCTGACGTGGTAGGTGCGATATTCGGCCAAACTGAAGGACTTTTAAGCAATGATCTTGATTTAAGGGAATTACAAAAAACAGGTAGAATAGGAAGAATTAAAGTAAATATCAACTCTAAAGCTGGAAGATCTAAAGGAGAAATTGTAATACCATCCAGTTTAGATAGAGTGGAAACTGCAATCTTAGCTGCTTCATTAGAAACCATAAATCGTGTAGGCCCCTGCGAAGCCTATATTCAAGTTTCTAAAGTAGAAGATGTAAGAGCAGTAAAAAGAAGAAAAGTAGTAGATCGTGCTAAAGAACTCTACAAAGGAATGATGGAAGAAGTAACTCCTGAAAGCCTTAAAATGATAGAAGAAGTTAAAGAAGCCATGAGAATACATGAAATCACAGAATATGGTGATGAAAAACTTCCGGCAGGTCCTAATGTAATCTCATCTGATGCTATATTAGTAGTGGAAGGAAGAGCTGATGTATTGAACTTACTACGTTACGGAGTTAAAAATGCTATTGCAGTGGAAGGCGTGAGTGTGCCTAAAACTGTGGCTGAATTAACTAAAAATAAAACAGTAACTGCTTTCTTAGATGGAGATCGTGGGGGAGAACTTATTCTCAAAGAACTTCTTCAGGTTGGAGAAGTAGATTATGTTACTAGAGCACCTAAAGGTAAAGAAGTTGAAGATTTAACAAAAGATGAAGTAATGGTTGCTTTAAGAGATAAAATACCAGTAGAACAGATATTCCATGACATGGGAGTTAAAGTTAAAAAACCTGAACCACCCAAAAGTGAAGATAAAATACGGGTTTTAAAGGGTATACTTAAAGATTTAGAGGGCTCTGGGAATGCTGAGATCTTAGATGATGCCCTGAATATCTTGAAGCAAATTAAAGTGGAAAATCTTTATGATGAGCTTAAAGATGTACATAATAATGTTTATGCTGTAGTATTTGATGGAGTAATCAGTCAAAGACTTATAGATATTGCTCGAGAGAAAGGATTGAAACATATAGTAGCCGTTAGAATGAATGAAATGGTTAAAAAACCTAATCAAATAAAAATTATAACAGCTTAAAATATTCTAAAGAGAGAATTTATAAAAAAATTTCTCTTTTTTTATTTTGTGGGGGTCCTCTGTTTGTATGTGAATATGAATAATGAATTCTTAAAGGATATAGAAACCACTAAAGATATTTTAATACCTAAAGATCCATTAGAAAGGGTTATAGGTCATGAAAATGTTATAGAATTCGTGAAAATCGCTGCTAAACAGAGAAGAAATTTATTATTAGTAGGTCCTCCAGGCATAGGTAAATCATTAATAGCTCAAGCCATATCATTCCATCTGGGAGAGTCTAACGAAGAAATTACAGTGGTACATAATCCTGAAATACCGGAGAGACCATTCGTTGAAGTTAAAACCCGAAAAGAGATGGATAACGATAAAAAAAATCTACAACGAGCTGAGGGAGATATAGTAGATCCTATGGCTGTACCTGAGGCGGTTGCAGAAAGATTAGGTTTCAGATGTGTTCATTGTGGAAGTTATAATAATGCTTATAAGAGTATTTGTCCTAAATGTGGTGGTGACAAATATTCACATATAAATGCTAGACGAAAACATTTAGGTGACCTTTTAGGCATGTTTGAGATGAATAATGATCCCATAAACATTCCACATGAAAGAGTGACTACTACTCGTATGCGAGGCGAACGTGAAGAAGTGGTAATCTATGAACGTGTAGATGGAGAGCATATTAAGATACGGGATCAGAAGGCTTTAGAGAAGAGAAGGGAAATTGTAGATGAGAAACCTAAAAACGTGTTAGTGCCTTTAGAGAGGAAATTATTTATTCAAGCTACGGGAGCTAGTGAAACAGAATTATTGGGGGATGTACGGCATGATCCGTATGGTGGGCATCCTGATTTGGGTACACAACCTTATGAACGAGTGGTTCCTGGGGCGATTCACGAAGCCCATGAAGGTGTAATTTTTATAGATGAAATAATTCATATTGCTAATTTACAGCGTTATATTTTAAGTGCGATGCAGGATAAGGTTTTTCCTATAGTGGGAAGGAATCCTCAGAGTGCTGGAAGTTCTGTTAAAGTTCAGAATGTTCCATGTGATTTTATTTTTGTAGGTGCTTGTAATATTAGAGATATTAAATATATACTTCCACCTTTACGTTCAAGGATACAAGGTGAGGGTTATGAAATTCTTATGAAAACCACTATGCCAGATACTGATGAAAATCAGGCTAAATTAGCTCAGTTTGTAGCTCAGGAAATAAAGATTGATGGTAAAATTCCACATGCTACTCGTAATGCGGTTCATATTGTTTTAGATGAAGCTAGAAGAAGAGGTAGAGTCATAGATGATCATAAAGATTCTTTAACACTTAGATTGAGAGATTTGGGTGGTATGATACGGATGGCTGGGGATTTGGCTGTTATGGATGGTAGTGAATTAATAGAGGATAAACACATGTTATTTGCTATTGAAAATGCTAAGTCTATTGAAGATCAGATTATTAAAAGGTATCAATCCTTTGAAAATGCCATTCAAAAGGATTTTTCTAGTTCACAGCATATGAGTGCAGCGAAAAATCAATCACCTAATGAAAATGTGGATCGTAGTTACATGTAAAAAAAACTGAAAATTTGATTAAAATAATTTTTTATATATTTTTTGAATTGAATTAAATAAAATATTTGATTATTATGAATCCTCATCCTAAGCAGAGTTGGAGAAACGTTGAAGAAAGTTCAATGGATTTGCAGAATGTAATCGCTGATGAAGATTATGTTAAACGTAAAAGTATGCTGGAAATTTTTGATTTTCCAGAGATAATGGAAGATTATCTTTTTGAGTTAGAGATTAGAAATTACTCATTGAACACTATTAAAACTTATAAATCTATAATTAATAATTTTAATAAGTTTTTACAGAATGAAAAGGAACTTTATGATGAAAGGATGATTTTAAGGTCATTTAAACGTTATATTGGTTTTCTTAAGCGGAAAAGAAAGGTTTCTCAGAATTATATTTATTTAGTTACTGTAGTTTTAAAGAAATTTTTTGAATTTGCAGGGATAGGAGTTCTTAAAGAGGTTCAAACTCCTAAAAGAACTAAATCATTACCAAAGTCTTTGAATGAAGATGAAGTTCAGTGTTTAATTAATGCATTAGATAGTTATCATACACTTGAATCTTCAACTCCTTACGATGAGTTTTTAAAGCGCAGGAATAAGTTAATATTAGCTTTACTTTATTCATCGGGGTTACGAGTTTCTGAACTTGTTAATCTTTATATTGATAATGTGGATTTGCGTGAGAGGACTATGAGAATTAGAGGTAAAGGTGAAAAAGATCGTATAGTACTTTTTGATGACATTACTAAGAATCTTATCGAGGATTATCTGGATCAAAGAAGTGATGATAGTGAATATCTGTTTATAAATCGTTATGGGAATCACCTGACTGCTCGTTATGTGCAGATGATGATTAAGGATTACGCTAAGGTTGCAGGCATACGGAAAAGGGTGACTCCTCATATTTTACGTCATTCATTTGCTACTCATCTTTTAAAGAATGGAGTAGATATTAGAGCTATACAACAGCTTTTGGGACATTCTAATTTGAGTACTACTCAGATTTACACAAGTGTAGATATGGAAACTTTGAAGAATGTTTATGACCGGGCTAAATTAGTTTAAATTTTATTAAAGTCTTTTTTTTTAAATATTTTTTTTTATGAAAAATTTTATTATTAAAAAAGTGCATATTATATATCAATATCAGTATTCGATAACGTTGGTTGATATAATGTCATTGGAGAGAAAATTCTTTTTAGGGTTCATCCGTATCCATATTCTTTATCATGCTAGTAAAAAGGAGATATATGGGGTTGAGATGATGGATGAACTTGGAACTCATGGATATGAGGTTGGACCTAGTACAATTTATCCTATTTTACACTCCTTAGAAGAGGATGGGTTTTTAACGATTAGAGAGGAGAATGTTAATGGTAAAATTAGAAAATATTATAGTATAACTCCTAATGGAATTGAAATATTAAATAAGGCTCGTTTAAGAATCAAAGAGTTAATTGATGAGTTAATGGATTAAAAAAAAGTTGAGAAGACATTATCATGTGGAATATAAAAACATTTATAAAAGATATTCTTCGCAATAACGCTCTTAAATTCATAGTAATAATTGGGATAGTAGATCTATTTGCAGATATGACGTATGAGGGGTCACGTAGTATAACAGGTCCATTTCTTGCAATTTTAGGTGCTAGTTCATTTGTAGTTGGTTTTGTAGCGGGATTTGGTGAATTATTGGGTTATGTTATCCAATTTTTCTCGGGTTATCTCACTGATCGTGTTAGTACTTACTGGGGCATCCTTATTGGTGGTTACATGATTAACTTATTAGCAGTGCCATTACTTGCATTAGCTGGAAGTTGGGAAATGGCAGCTGCATTAATCATCACTGAACGAATGGGTAGGGGTATTCGTTTACCATCCCGTGACGTTATGTTATCTTATGCTACTAGTCAGGTGGGGCATGGATGGGGTTTTGGTTTACATAATGCTTTGGATCAGACGGGTGCAATAATCGGGCCGTTAATCGTGGCGGTTATTCTTTATATGCGGGGAAGTTATCATATGGCATTTGCATTTCTTTTATTGCCTGCTGTACTAGCATTGATAGTACTGGTGATTTCCAGGTTCTTATATCCTTATCCATCTAATTTGGAAGTTAAAGTTCCCCAATTAGGTGCTAAAGGATTTAATAAGGCTTACTGGTTGTATATTATTGCTATAGCTCTTATAGCTGCAGGGTTCGCTGATTTTGCTCTTATTGCTTATCATTTTCAGAAAACAGGTTTGGTTTCTCCCGCTTTAATACCAATTTTTTATGCAGTTGCTATGGGTGTGGATGCTATAGCAGCCTTAATATTTGGAAAATTATTTGATAAAGTAGGTATACCTATAATGATCGTGGTGGCTATATTATCCGCCCTTTTTGCTCCATTAGTTTTTTTAGGCGGATTTTATTATGCATTTCTTGGAATGATTCTATGGGGTGTAAGTATGGGATCTCAAGAATCTATAATGAGATCATCAATAGCTGTGATGACTTCTGTTAAGGTGCGTGGTCGTGCTTATGGGGTTTTAAACACTGCTTATGGTGTCTCCTGGTTTGCTGGAAGTGTGATAATGGGTTACTTATATGGGATTTCTATACTTTATCTCGTGATTTTTTCCGTAGTGATTCAAGTAGTATCCATACCTTTCTTCATCTCTATTTTAAGACTCAAGGATTAAAAAAAATAATATAAATATTTAATTGATTTATTTAAAAACAAATAGGCATTTATAAAAATTTATAAGTTTATAAATTCTAAATAATTAAAGAACTAACAAAAATAACTAAAATACTAATTAAAGTCTTTTTTGGTATAAAATAATCAGTTACGAACAGGTTTGTTAAATACTATTATTTATCGAGTTCTAAAATAAATTTTAATTATATAAATAGGAGGAATTATGAATGGAAATTACCATTGACAATTATTTCAAAAAAAGATATTCACTGTTTAAATGGCGTTCCAATACTTCTCTGGCTAATAAGGCAGTATTAGCATTTATGGTAGCATGCTTCACGGGTATTATGGCTCAGATAATTATACCATTACCTTGGACTCCCGTACCAGTTACTGGTCAAACATTCGCTGTTTTAATGGCTGGTATACTGTTAGGACGGTACTGGGGAGGACTTAGTATGGTTATATACATTCTCGTCGGACTTGTGGGAGTACCCTGGTTTGCAGGAATGCATGGTGGATATACTGCATTAATAGGAGCTACTGGTGGTTATCTTATAGGATTTATATTAATGGCGTTATTCTTAGGATATTTCGCTGATAGATACATTCAAGCAAGAAGCTTCCTTCCTATGCTTGGTTTAATGTTAATTGCAGATTTTGTTCTTTTATATATTCCAGGATTACTTCAACTGGGAATCTGGACTCAAAATACAACAGGTTATATGCCTGGAATTTGGAGTTTGCTATTATTAGGTTTCATACCATTCATAATTGGGGATATATTTAAAATAGCAGGTGCTGCTGCTTTAACTAAAAGTATTACTCCTAAAGAAGCTTATAATGGAGAATTAGATACTAAAAAATCCCGAAGCTAGAAATAAATATTTTAGAAGATTTCAATTATTTAGAATTAAAGTGAATTAAACATTGAATGGACTTTGTAAAAACGAATTTACAAAAATTCCATTAATTATTTTTTTTAAAAAAAAATTATATATAATTATTTAAAAAAAAAATATTTTATAAGTTATCTAAACATTCATCTATTAATATTTGAGCATCTTCATTAGATGGATTGATTATTAATGCTTTTTTTAAACAATCGATTGCATCTTCGAAACGGTTTAATTCTATAAAAGCTACCCCTTTATTGCTTAAGAATATATCATTTTTAGGCTCTAAATGTAAAGCTTCATCATAACAGATCAGTGCTTCTTCAAATCGACTTAATTCCATTAAAGCGTTTCCTTTCCGGTTCCAAGTGGATGCATCAGGTTTTTCCTCAAGACAAAGCTCTAATCCTTTATCATAAGACTTCACAGCTTCTTCAGTACAATCCATTTCGGTTAATATGTTACCTCGTGCATTCCATACATCTGGATTACATGGATCAATCTCTAATATTTTATCATAGTATTTTAAAGCTTCTTTATATCTTTCGAGCATTTCTAATATTAATCCACGCCAATAGAGCACTAAAATATTCTTAGAATTCAAATTAAATGCATTAAGACTGGCTTGTAAGGCTTCATCTAGTTTGTTAGAGTTTAATAAAGCTATCGCTTTATTATTCCAGATGAATTCATTACGGGGATCTAGTTCCAATGCTTTATCATAGCATTCTAAAGCTTCATCAAATAAACTCAGACGGGATAAGTTATCCCCTTTACGATTTAACAGGTAAACATCATCAGGATCGAAACGTAATGCTGCACTGTAACATTGCACAGAATCATTAAATTTACCAACATCAAATAATATATCAGCTCTTTTGGTAATCATAGATTTTTCATCTATTGTTTTACCTTCCCATTTATTAATGGGAATTTTTCTAAATCGTACGATTTGAAAAAGAGAGTTATCATCTGTATCTGGGTAAAGTCTGTAAAATTCAGCTTCTAATTCTTTAGCATTTTGAAAGCCTTCTTCACGTGCTAATTTATCATTTTTTTTAAGTTCAATAAATTTAATGACGTGAACTTCCATTACTTCTGCTTCAAAGAGTTTCTCACGTTCTTTAGAAATCAAATTCCAATAACAATGAAGTCTATCTCCTGTTGATAAAGGTTTTTTCCACAATTTTCTAATGGTAGTGGTTTTTTTACCTGTTATGAGATCAATATGGTTGCTTCCAAATAACAGAATTGGAATAATTTAACCCTCCTATTATTCATCCCTTTTTATATAATTTCATCGCCAAATTCGGCAGTTTTTAACTTTACTCTTCCCAATATTGGTTTAATTTTATTTGCAATCTCTAATAATTCGTCATGTGATGGATTAGGTGTTTTTTTCAGTTTTTCATCTAAAACAACTTGATTTCTGAACTGTTGAATAGTGTATAAATCACAATGAATACTTTTCGCAATATCCATCATATCATCATGATTCAAAAGACCCGGCACATAGGTGGTTCTGCATTCAAGAAAGGTATTTGGAGTATTAAAGCTAATTTCCATACTCTTCTTGACATCCTCACCAATATCCATTCCTGTTAATGATTTGTATTTATTAAAAGGTGCTTTAATGTCAAGTGCAATATAATCTGTCCATTTAATAACTTTTGCAATTCTTTTCGGATTAAATCCACTAGTATCAATTTTTGTTTTTAATTTTAACCTTTTAGAATATTGTAGAATATCCTTGACATCTTCACATTGGATTAATGGTTCCCCACCGGTTATTGTTATTCCATCTATATATTCTAGAGATTCATTAATCTTAGTTTTGATTGTATTTATCTCGACTGGATTTCCTCCAAATATAAGCTCTGGATTATGACAATAGGGGCATTTTAGGATACATCCTCCAGTAAAAATTACTAAAGATATTTTACCAGGATATTCAATAGATGAAACTATTATTCCGCCAATAATCAATTTTTTTACACTACCCATGAAGATTTAATTAGAATACAATAATGAATTAGAACTTCTATTAACAAAATTTTTAAATTAATTCCTTTAAAACTTTGATAAATCTTTTATCATCTTCTATGGTGCCGACATTTACTCTAATCCAGTAATCATCTAAACCTCGGAATGAACTACAGTCTCTTACAATTATTCCTTTTTCCATAAGTTTTTTAGTTAAAGTTTTAGAATTCATTCCTGTTTCACGAATGTCTAATAATAAATAATTTGCTTTGGATTTAAGCACGTTTAAATCTGATAGTTTAAGGAGTTCAGTGTAGAGATATTCACGGCTTTGTATTCCCAGTTGAATGGAGGTTTTTATATAGTCTTTATCATTTAAGGTAGCTAGGGCTGCGATTTGAGAGAGTCGGGTTAGGCTGAATGCTGGTTTCACTCGGTGCATGTATTGAATAAATTGTGTATTACTTAGTCCATAACCAATTCTCATACCTGCTAATCCCATTACTTTTGAGAAGGTGCGTAGAATAAAGAGATTATCATAATCATTTAATAGATCAACATTATTTACATCGGAATATTCAAAGTATGCTTCATCCACTACTACCAGGGCATCAGTACTCTCTAAAATGGTTTTAATATCTTTTTTATCTATTAATCCTCCGGTTGGATTGTTGGGTGTGCATAGAAGTATCATACGAGTACGTGGGGTAAGAGCATTTATTATGGAATCTGCATCCACTTTATTTTGAGGTATATCCCATTGAGCGTAGACTGGTACTCCTCCATTAATGGTTAAGATGTATTCATAGTACATATAACTGGGTAATGGTACTATGAATTCATCTCCCTGGTCAATTAATGTTTTTCCTAGTAAATCTAGTATTTCGTCAGCACCATCTCCACCTAAAATTACTTGAGAGGGGTTTACACCAGAGTAAGAAGCAACAGCTTCAGTTAAATCTTTTAAATCTGTCTCGGGGTACTGATTTATATATTTAATATTCTGGGTTAATGTTTCTATGGCCTTTGGTGAGGGTCCTAATGGATTTTCATTAGATCCTAGTTTAATGATTTTATCAGGATTTAAACCATATTCTTCGGCTATTTCTTTTATTGATCTACCTGGAACATAGGGATTAAGTGTTTTAACTAATTCGCGAATTTTTACCATTGTTAATCAACACAGATAATTTGTATTATTATTTATTATCAAAATTATTTTAAATGAGAGGTTTATATTTTTTTTAATTAATTACTTCGTCTTTATTTGCCATATCCACATAATTGATACTATTATTTTTTATGGCTTCTATTTCATCAGTTTCTAGTTTACGGATGAGTTTAGCGGGTACACCTATTATAAGACTTTTTTCAGGAAATTCTTTACCTTCAGTTACTACTGCACCAGCACCTACTATACTGTTTTTTCTTATAATGGCACCATTTAGTGTGGTGGAATTCATTCCAATGATGCAATTATCTTCTATTGTGGCTCCGTGTACTATTGCACCATGTCCAATTGAAACATAGGATCCTATTTTCAGTGGATGGTTTTTAGAAGAGTGTAAAACACAGTTATCTTGAATGTTGGAATATCTTCCAATAGTTATTTCCTCGACATCACCTCTGATGACTGCGTTGAACCATACGGATGATTGATTAGCTATATTAACTTTTCCAGTTATATGTGAACCTTTAAATATTTTAACTGAGGCGTGTATCATTTTTCATCAACTTTGAAATAAGGTTTATTTTTAAATTAAAAAAATTTACTAAAATTCAGTTATTAAATAATAAAAATAAAATAAATTTATTAAAAATAATATCACTAATTATTTTTTTATTTTAAAAAAAAACATTTTTTTATATATTAAAGATCTAGAATTAATTGTTGTTGTTTAGGCAGAACTAGCTTGTTCGAGGGGATATCTTTACTAATTATTGCTCCTGCACCTATCTTCGAGTTTAAACCCACTTTTACGCCGGGATTGAAACTAGTGTTTATCCCAGTTTTAACACCATCAGCAAAAATAACACCTAATTTCCTCCTTCCAGAATCTATTCTATCCCCTTTTACAGTTAACTTCACATTATCATCATCGAAACGCAGGTTAGCTATGTTAGTGCCGGCAGCTATATTACAATGAGCCCCTATAATTGAATCTCCGACATAAGATAAATGATTAATATTAGTATCATTCATTATAATTGAGTTTTTAATTTCTACCGCGTTTCCAACCTTAACTCCATTACCTATACAAGTAAATTTCCTTAAAAAAGTATTAGGACCTATATCACAATCACTTCCAATATAGATAGGCCCCATAAGATATGATCCGGATCTAATTATACTATTTTCACCAACAAAAACTGGGCCATGAATGGTGACTCCATATTCAATTTCACCATGAATTTCAGATTTATTCATTCCTTCTAAATATTGCTCATTAACAGTTAGGAGTTCCCAGGGTTTTCCCACATCAATCCATTTATCAGTGTATAGCATGCCTAAAACTTTTTCATTTCTATCTATTTGAATCTTAATGGAATCAGTTATTTCATATTCTCCACGTAAAGATTTTGGAGTATCTTTTATAGCATAGAAGATATCCTCATCAAAAAGATAAATACCTGCATTAATCCAGTTGCTGGAAGTTTCACCAGGAGCAGGTTTTTCGATTAAATTTATTATTTTATCACCATCAAGTTCCACTACTCCAAAGGAGGAAGGATCATTGACTTGTGTTAAAGTTAGTATGGATTTAGCGCCAGTGGATTGATATTTATCAATTAAATCTCGTATTAATTCGGATTCTATTATTATATCTCCATTTAAAATTATGAAAGCTCCATCCATTATATTAGCGATAGTTCCAATGGCGTGAGCTGTTCCTAATCGTTCTTCTTGAGTTACATAGTTTATATTAACCCCTAATGAAGATCCATCATTAAAATGATTTTTTATAACTTCTTGATGATAACCCACAATCAGAGTTATTTCAGTCACACCTGCATTCCTTAAAGCTTCTACATTATACTGTAATATGGGTTTACAGCCAATAGGTACCATGGTTTTCGGCCTAGTTAGTGTTAGAGGACGCATTCTAGTGCCTTCCCCTGCAGTTAATATAACTCCCTTCACATTAAACCTCCAAGAAATCCCTTGCAACGTTCCATCATTTTCTGTGCTTCTTGGATGGTTTTACCACCTAAAGTAATCCTTAAGTAGGGTTCAGTGCCGGAGGGACGTATTAAAATCCAATTTCCATTCTTCATCGATATTCTGACTCCATCAATTAAATCTACTTTAATTACACTTTCAAAAAGATGAGGAAGCTTTTTTTTAACTTTCTCCATTATTAAATCTTTTTGTTCTTCCTTACAATCTATTTTTTCCCTTAATGTAGGAAAACTAGGCACATCTTTCAGGAGTTGGGATAATGGTCCTTTTTTCTGCACTAATTCTATGACTCTTAATGCAGATAATAATCCATCCGGACACATGCAGAAGTCTGGATGTATCCATGTGCCGGAGGGTTCTCCACCAAAAGATGCTTTATGCTCTTCTATTGCTTCAGCCACGTGCACGTCACCTACTTCAGTCCTTATAACTTGACCATCTTTTTTATTCATACATAAATCGATAGTACTTGATGCATCTACAGTGGTAACGACACGACCTCCTATTTCAGATGCTACTAGACTTAATAGTTTATCAAATTCAGCCATAACTCCTTTCTCATCTACAGCCACCATCCGATCAGCATCTCCATCATGAGCTATTCCCAGATCTGCTTGGGATGTTTTAACCATTTTCTTGAGTTCACCTAAATTCTTATCTGATGGTTCAGGCATTCTACCGGGGAAAAAACCGTCTGGCTGAGAATTTAATGTTATTACCTCACATCCGGCTTTTCTAAGGAGTAATGGTGATATATAAGATGCTGCTCCATTGGCACAATCCACAACTACTTTTAAACCCGGCTTTATATCTATGAAATCTAGTAAATCAGTTATATATTGTGATGTTAAACTGCTTATATCCTCTACTCTTCCAATATTTTCCCAAGAGATAGTGGTGAATGTTTTATAATGAATTACTTTTTCTAAAGCCCTCTCCTGATGAGCACGGTAAGCCATACCATTACGATTCCATACTTTAATACCATTATCCTGCGGTGGATTATGAGATGCAGTAATCATTACTCCAGCATCAGCCCCTATTTTCATTGTTGCGTACCCCACTAAGGGTGTAGGTGCTAATCCAAGACTTAAAACGTTACATCCACCCTCCAGAATACCTGCAGTTAAAGCTCTCTCCAACATCTTATTAGTGGTTCTATTATCATATCCCACTACAATACGATGTCCTTCACCAAGCAGTGTGGAAAGAGAGCGTCCAATACCGAGTGCTAGTTCAATTGTTACTTCACTACCAACTTTACCACGAATACCAGAGGTACCGAAGAGCTTGGGGGCATTAGAATTATTTTCATTAGAACTCATTATTTATGCCCCAAATTTAGTTGATTTATTCATCAGATCCATTAAAATATTCATAATATCTGATCCTCTAATCCTGCATAAACCACCCTTGTAAGTGGATCTTTCATTAAAACTTGTAACATCATCCACTCGAATCTCAGGACCGTTAATTACTAGTGGGACCGGGTCTCCGCTATGATCCATTATGGATATGGGTGTGGAATGATCAGCTGTGAGTATGAAATAAATATCTGGTATTTGTGAAATGTTTTTTATAACTTCATCTACTTTCTCTATAAATTCTAACTTTTCAGTTATATTTCCATCATGTCCTGCTTCATCTGCACCATCTATATTGATTAAGAGGAAATCATAATTTTTTATATATTCAAGGATGCTATTAGTTATATTATGAAGATTAGTATCTATTCCACCTGTAGCTCCTTCAACATTTATAATGTCCATACCAGTTATTTTTCCAATTCCTTTAATTAATCCAGTTTCAGCAATACAAGCTGCTTTTAAACCATATTTATTAATAAATGGTTGAATGTGAGGCACGGCACCTGCACCACGGGGTAATATAATGTTAGCAGGATTTTCACCATTTTCTATTCGTTTAAGGTTAATAGGATGGTTTTTCAATATTTTATAAGATTCTTCAACAAATTTATTTAATATCTGAGCTGTTTTAATAGATTGGGGCTTATTATCGGTTGATTGGATTTGTTTCCATTTTTTTCCTTCTTGTTTAGGATCAGCATCACTTACCTGATCTGATAACTCATTTCCCCTTAAAACTAGAACGGCTCTGTGGCCAGTTGATTCTTTGAATATTACCTCTACATTTTCATTTAAATTTATAGAATTTACTAGTGTAGCGATTTCCTTAGTACCTTCTCTTATTCTGCCAGCTCGACGATCAATAATTATTCCATCATCATCTGCAGTAGAAAAGTTACATCGAAAGGCTATATCTCCTTCCATTACTTCTATACCAACACCTGCTGCTTCGAATGGTCCTCTACCAGTATAAACTTGATAAGGATCGTAACCTAATATAGATATATGTGACGTGTCACTCCCAACCCTTATACCTGGCTTTATGGGATCCATGATTCCACAAATTCCATTTTCCGCCATTTTATCCATATTCGGTGTTTCTGCTGCTTCAAGTGTTGTTTTATATCCTAATTCTTCTAAAGGACGGCCTGCCATTCCATCTATAATTAATATGATTCCTTTCACTATTATCACCCTGCTAGAATGATACCTACGAAAGCTCCGCATACTGTTGCTATGAGATTCACATGTTCATTGGTGAGGTACTTTTTTGATTCAAGCACAGCACCCAGTATGCTATCTATAAAACATCCCACGGTACCTGATAAAACTGCGATTTCTAAAGTTTTATATAAAACTGGATATATGCCTAGAATATAAGCGGCTACACCTATTAAGCCAGCACCCACGATTCCAGCGGCTGTACCTAGTATTGATATTCCGCCATCAGTACCGGGTGCAACTTTCTGTAGAGTGGTTATTAGTCGGGGTGTAGTTAGTACTCCAACTTCACTGGCCATGGTATCTGCTGTTGCGGTAGCTATGGATCCGATGAATCCACCATAGTTTCCGAATGCAGCCATTACAAAAGGCACTATTCCATTAGAAACTACATTTCTGATCGTTCTAGTGCCTTCATATATTCCTTTATCCTTTTTATACTGGTGTTTGTATTTAGTAAATATTAATCCTAATATTAGGAATAAGATAATTAAAAAGAACCAGTTAACTCCTGCAGCGAAGATGATTATGACACCCATTATAACCAGAAAAATGGATCCCAAGAGATCTATTGCTTTCCTAGCATACACGAAAGCCGCTATAACCACCAGTAGGACGACATATTCCAGGTTATAAAACATTTCTTTTTCACAGAAATTATGTTTTTTCTTTAATCACACTGGTTTTAACAATTTCAACTCTTTTGAGAGGGTATATTTTTTTAGCCTCGTGATAAATGGTTGATGCTAATTTACCGGTAACTATGTCTTCTACTAAGTCACGGAAAATTCTCTGAGAAGCTACTTCAATTACTATTTTTTCCATAGTTTCTCGAATAAATTTTTGCTGGGAAGATTTAGCTCTTTTTATAGTGATTGCTAGTACATGAACTTTCATCTTTTTATCATCTTTAGTTGTAACTGGAGCAATAGCATCTATACGGCTTGTTCCTCGTCTAATCATACTTCTAACATAATCTGAGGTCACCTGATGACCTACAAAGTCAGTGTTCGCGGTTTCTCCTGCAACATCCTTTATTTGGAAGAATAATTTTATATATTGTTTACTGAAGTCTCCGGAAAGCTCCCTCATGGAGGATTCCACCGTTCTTTTTATTAGCATACTTGAATCTCGGGCAGGAGTGGTACCTATTTCTGCATCACCAAACTCTTTAGGAGTCATTATTTTATACCATTGTTTATCTTTCCATGTATCCTTTACTCTTCTACGTCTTGCTTTAGCCATATTTTATCACCTTAAATGCTTGATTTTTTTATAAAAGAACCCTATGTCCTAGGTAAATATCAAAAATCCTTATATTCGAGTTCTTTAATAGTATGAAATCTTTTAGTTTATAACTCTAATTAATGCTTTATATAATATTTTATTGTAAATTAAAAGATCAATTTAAAACAGAATTTGAAAGTTAAAAAAGTTTATTTTTTATGAACCCGCCAGATTTATTGATAAAAATTAATTAGATTTCATATTATATTAGTGTTTAGGTTTCCTTACTCTTATAATAATATTATAATTAATCTATTATTAAATTATTTTTATTAAAAAATTTATTAAAAATAAACTTACTTATAATAAATTTTCAGCAAATAATTTAGCTTTTTTGAGGTCATCCCCGTTAGGTCTTCCCTTATTAATACCGCCGACTATTTTATGTAACCCATGAGTGTCAAATCCTTTGCAAGTAAATTCTCCAATAATTTCGAAGTTTTTCTCTCTCAATAATTGAGTTAAATAACAATTATAATTAGCAGTACCTTGACCACTAGTAGTGAAAACGAATGCCTTTTTATCTTCCACATTTTTTAACTCATTAATAAATTCAATTAGTTCCTTACTAGGTTCACTATGATATATGCCAGATCCAAATCCAATTAATTGATATTTACTGATATTATCGGGGTCAACAAACTCATAGTTAAGTACATCTGCCCCAATACTATCTGCCATGGCTTCAGCAACTTTTTGAGTATTTTCATGATGCTTAGAGTAATAGATTATCAAAGTATTCATTTTCTCATTCACCAATTTAAAATTAAATTTTTATAAAATATCAAATATTTAAAAAATAGGTTTATCAATGAACTTCTGATGATTAATAAATCTTTGAAAAGAACATCATCTACACTTCCATCATCTTCCACGATTTTCTTACCCATTTGCTTCAAAGCTGGTTTAGCCCTTAAACCAATCTGCACACATATAATTACATCACAATCTTCTATTACGTTTAAAGATTTACCCCACTGATGCTTCTCACCAGGTATTTTCGGAGACATTCTTTTCTCAGTGAATATCACTTCATATTCATTCAATTCATATATAATAAATTTTTGAGCCTTACCGAAGTGTTCAATAAATTTTTCATCATCTGAAACTGCAACAGCTATTTTCATAATTATAACCACTTAATAAGAATAATTTAATTTAAATCTTATAACTATTTAACTCCCACAAAAATAGGTCGATCACCTGATCTAGCATCCCAAGCTTCAGAAGTAAATTCTGCATAGATAAAGTTTTCAAAGCCCACATCTTCCATTAATTCCACTACATTCTCCATTCCAAAAACACCTAATTCATGCTGATCAATATCGAAATCAAATTTTCCGTTTTCTTTAATTAAATATACAAAGTCAGCGTTAAATACTCCATTATCTAAATGTGATTGACATAATACTGCTATTTTTAATCTTTCATTAACTATCGTATCAACACTTACCAATCCTTCA
>Ga0182014_10002717_pt1 | contig 21900 bp, 19 predicted proteins | sample 612S2DmetaG_FD_120489 | JGI IMG/M metagenome (GOLD analysis project Ga0182014, IMG submission 120489) | Permafrost microbial communities from Stordalen Mire, Sweden - 612S2D metaG | ecosystem: Environmental > Terrestrial > Soil > Wetlands > Permafrost | place: Sweden: Stordalen | collected...
CGCCAGCGCCGACGCCGAACTGGCAGCCGCCGACGCTACCGGCCGTCTAGCGGGGCAACCACCGTCGTGCCGATCGGCGAGGTCGGCAGGGTGGTGGTGACCACCAACGAAGGCCTGGAACTCGTAATCAGCAACGTCTTACCCCTCAGGGTGCGAAGACTGCTGAACAGGCTCAAGATGTTCCGGGTGGAGTCTGTGCTCAGTTGAGCGGTACTCGAAACCGCATGCTGACCAGCGCTCACCACCGTCGTGAACGTCACGGTCATCGCGCTCGACGACGTGTTGGTCACCGTGGCGGCGTTGAAGCCCTTCCCCGAAAAATCGGCGATTAAGAAATCGTCGGAGGGGGTTACCGGCGCCGAAAGTGCGAAGCCCGTGCTCGTGCCCGTGGCGAGCGAGCTGACGACTGGCACGTTCGACGTCAACTTGACCGTGGCGTAGCCGGCGGCGGGGATGGCGGAGTTCGGCGTGATAGTGATGTCGCCACTGCTGAAGGGCGCGATGGTCTGTGTCTGGGGGGCCACCTTGAACTTCGAAAGCCCCACGATGGCGACGACGTTGGCCGGCGTCGCGCCGGTATTCGTGATACGAATCTGAGCGGTGGCGAGAGCGGCGGTGGTGACTCGGGGGAACCAGTCGCTGGTCGACGGCGACGTCACCCCGGCGTTGAACGAGGTCACCGCACCCGAACCCTGCACCCCGACGATGTCAATTGACCCACGAAGCACTTTGACGTGCACACCAATGTCGGTGGTATCGACAATCTCGGTACCCAGATTGACCTCGAGTTGCGAATGCGCGCCCACCGCCATGCCCTGGAAGGACGCCGGGGCGCTGAACCCGCCCGACGTGTAGGCCGAGATGTTGAAGACCGCGGCGGTCGCGGTCGGGTTGTAGATGCTCAGTTGCGCCTTCGAGCCGACGGTCGAGTCAAACCCGGCCCCGTACCAATCCGTCACCCCCGCTGACGTGCAGGGAGACTCGGCGGTGGCCTCGTTCGCGACTTCTTCGCCTACCACGCCGCCGCCGTTCACCTGCACCGCGACGGAGAAATTATTACCGTGCGCAAGCGTTTCGGGCTCGATGGACCGGGCCGCGTGTGCCGCCAGATTGAGCGAGGTTGTCGAGCGATCCCCGGTGTCCGAGACGACCTCCACATCCAGGGAACGAGATGAGTCCGTCGTATTCAAGAACGTGACGTGACCCGTCGCGTCGCCCTTGGGACCGGTAAGTCCCGTGCAGTAAAGCGCCGCTGATTCGACGCCCTGGACGAGGGAGAGCGAGCCGGGCGGCAGCTTCGAGTTGTGTGATTTTTCGAGCGTGCTCGCGGTGCCCACGACAACGAGCGCGAGCGCGAGGACCACCAGCAGTGGCGTACGGCGAGCACTACCCATGGCGGTCCCCCTTCGCGTGGCGCGCGACCACCGCGCGACGCCGTCCGGTGAACAGCCATTCGAGGCGCTGGATCAAGCCGAACCCCAGCCAGACAATGGCCCACAGGCCCAGGGTCAACAGCGCCAGCAGTCCATTGAATGGGAATCGATGCAGCACCAATTGACCAGTGGCGCCGGTGGCGACGTCGCCGACCTTGTACGTCGGCGCCCATCCGTACGAAGTACTACGGGCAACGGCTTTTCCGTCCACGTTGAGCGTAAAGGCGCTCGCTGGTGCGAGGCCGGCGACGACGGTGGCCTTGGAGGCGACGCCACCCGAGTTTTCGTTGTTCGAGAAGATCGGAACGGTCGCGGTACTGCCCGGCGCGCTCTCGGAGACCAGCCCGTGGAACACCGAGTTGGAGTAGACCTCGACGGAGTTGGTTTGCAGTTCGAGTGAAAGGTCCGCCTGCAGGTTCAGCGCGCTCGTCAGGCTCGCCGACACTTTGCGTAGCGGCACCGACTGGACGCCCGCGAGCTCCGGCGCCGAGGCGTCCATGACGACAATTGTCGAGATTCCCTCGGCCGCGAGGAGTTGGCCCAGTCGCACGGTACGGCCCTTCAGGGCTAGTTCCAGCGACGACAGCAGTACGTCAGTGGTTCCGGAGTCGGGCGGCGAGAAGAGCGTGTTCCCCGACGGCAGGCTGTTGGTCGACGTCGCCGCTTCGAGCCCCGGCGCCACCGACCAACCCTGCACGGGCAGTACCGAGGGATCGCCGAGCCACAGGACCCGGTACCCGCCAGCGCTCGAGGGCGCCAGCGCGCTCAGCGACTCGGCGACGCTCGTCGTTGGAAGGTCGAAGCGGCCGCTCGCGAAACTGAGGAGGAAGGGAACGGTGGCCACGACCAGCGACGTGACGGTCAAGCCCGCGAATACCTGGCGCCATCCGAAGCCGGACTGGCGCAGGTCCAGTTCGAGTGCGCTCACGCCGAGGCCAATCAGCAAGGCGATCATCACGGCGTACAGCGCGAGGAGCACGTCGAGGTCGGGCGCGAACGAACCCATCCAGTGGTGGGCGTCGAGGGTGGCCACGATCAGGGTCAACGTGGCGATCGAGGCGGCCTTCGTGGCGATGGCGCGACGTTCGTGGCGACAGAGCACCAGACCCATCAGGGCCGCCGCTGGCAACAGCCAGCCCAGCCAGTTGGCGCCGAACGATCCGTCCGCGCCGCGAAGGAGATCGCTGAACGTCGGAGCTGACCACGGACCTCTCGCCAGTCCGAAGACCTCGAGAGCCCGGCGCCCGGCGAGCGCCACGTCGACGGTCATCGGCAAGAGGAAGATCGCCGAGTTCACGATCAGCGATCCGAGCAGACGCCACGGACGGGCCGGGCGTTCCTTGGCGTCGCGTTCGAAGAGCCGGGCCAGTACCACCCCGGCGACGATCAGGGCCACGAGCACGAGCGTCGCCGGCGCCATGGCGCTCAGCAGCGCGATGATCATGATCGTGCCCATGCGCTGGCCGGCCTCGGTGGCGCGCCATCCGCGGTAACCGAAGGGCACGGGCTCGGGATACGCGGTGGTGCGAAAGCCCGGAACGTACAGGAGTTCAAAGAGCCGTCGCACGACCACTGGCAGGCCGGCGAGCACGAAGAGCACGTCGATACGACCCTGGCCAATCATGTTGAGACCGAGCGGCAACGCCATATAGGCCACCGACGCAATCACGCGCGCACGGTTCGAGGCGCGCCCCTTCAGCAAACGCGCGATCCCCATCGCCCCGATCGGAATCGATCCAATCAGGGCCAGTCGCGGCAGGATGCCCATCCGACCCAGGACGAAGGTCCCGGCGAAGCCCAGGACGCCATAGCCCGGCATTCCCGGCGTTCCGGTTCCCACGCCGTTGGGCGACCACGAGGCGAAGAAGTGGCGCCACGTCGACCACCACGAGTCCAGTGGCGCCAGACGTCCGATGAGGGGCAGGTGCATCGCCACCAGGTTGCGCGAGCCGATGAGCCACAGGACCAGCACGACGAGCACGACCGCCGCCTGCGAGCGAAACGACGTGAGCAACCGAGAGGGCCGGGTCCGCAACTCGTGGACGTGGTTCTCGAGAATCTCGTCGAACTCCTCATCTTCGGAGAACGCCGCGGCGAATCCCACGCCGGCGAGTTCGTCGTTGTCGGCTTCTTCTTCAGGCTCGTGCTCGGGAAGTATTCCTCGAGCACGGTCGAGACCGTCGCGCAACAAGGTGAGAAAGAACCGCTTCAAACGGCTCGCCCCGCCGACTTGGAGGCGGCGAAGCTCGTCGTCCGAGAGGACCCGGGTCGAGCTCAGTTGGCGTCGACGCTCGTGAATACGCTTTCGATTGTGCTGGAGCCATCGCCACGATCCAACGATCGCGCCCGCGCGGTCCGTGTCACGCCCGAGCAGGGCCAGCGTGAACTCCATGAGGTCCATCGTGAAAAGCAGGAAAAGGGTGGTGACGGTGTTGCGCCGACCCCAACCCGTGGCGACGACGAGGAGCTGATGACGTCGCTGGAGGTCCTGTCGGCTGGCGCGCCGGGTGCCGACGGCCAAGACCTGGCGCTCGCCGGTGGCGATTGTCTCGCGGTGGGCGACCTTCGCCAGTGGCGCCACCACGATTCGAGCGCCCGCTACCTGGGCTCGCCAGCAGAGGTCCAGGTCCTCGCCCAGGATGGGGATCAGGGGGTCGAACCCGCGAAGAGTGGCGAAGAGGTCCGAGCGCACGAGCGTCACACCGCCCGGCGCGACGAAGACGTCGCGCTCAAGGTCCTGCTGGCCGTGGTCGATCTCGCCGGGCTGCACGCGCTCGTGCGCCACGCCGAACCGGTCGCAGGTCTGACCCACGTGCAGCAAGATGAGCGGGTCCTCGTAGGCGACGATCTTGGGCGTTACGATGCCGGCGTTGGTTCGAAATGCCGCCTCGACCATGAGCTGGACGGCGTTGTGCTCGAGCACGACGTCATCGTGGCAAAAGAGGAAGAAGGCCGAGCCGTCGACCATCAGTGATGCTTCGTTGCAGGCTGCCGCAAAGCCCTTGTTCTCGTCCAGAATACGGACGAAGGCGCTGGGGGCAACGGCGCCCACGCGGGCTGGAACGTGCTCCGTCTCCCCGTTCGCCACGACGAGCAGGCTTAGTTCCTCATAGTTCTGGACCACCAGCGAAGCCAGCGTGGCTTCGAGGCCGGGGCCAGGACCTGTGGTAACGACGACGGCAACAACGGCCGGAGCACGAGATTCCATCAGTGGTTCAAGGCTAGTTCGCTCACGCGAGAGCGTCGGACCGCGAGAACGCACAAAACAACAAGTTCCACAACTTCTTCTAGAGTTCCGGCGGCGAAGGCCGGAGTTGGCTGACGACGTCGTGCAGTGACGTCTCGAGAGTAATGACCGGCTCCCAGCCGGTCGCGTCGTGGAGTTTTTCGAAGCTGCCGCGCAGCACCGGCACCTCCACCGGACGCAGCAGCGAGGGATCAACCACCAACTCGACGTCCGGCGCGATCTCCTTGCGAAGTGTGTTCGCGATGTCACTGAGGGCGGTGTCGAAGCCCGAGGCCACGTTGTAGACCTCGCCCGGACGTCCGAGCAGCGTCAGCAGGCGATACGCCTTCACCACGTCGCGGACATCGCTGAAATCGCGCCGAGTCGACAGGTCCCCTACGCGAATCTCCTTGCGGCCTTCGTCGCGCGCCTCGAAGAGACGACTCACGAGGGCGGGAATGACGAACTTCGTCGACTGGCCCGGTCCCACGTGATTGAACGGGCGCACGATAATGACGTGCTGGCCGGTTTCACGCGCGGCGTCACGCGCGAAGTGCTCGGCCTCGAGCTTGCTCGACGAGTAGGGATTCGTTGGCGCGGTGCGGAAGGTCTCTCGAACCGGCAGATCCTCTTCGTCCACGATTCCATAGACATCGGCCGTGCTGACGAAGATGATGGTCGCCTGGGGAACCACCTCGCGCGCGGCGTCGAGAAGGATCTTCGTGCCGAGGACGTTCACCCTCGTGAACTCGGTCGGGTCGTCCCACGACTCGCCCACGTGGGTCATCGCCGCCAAGTGATAGATAACCTCGGGTTGGCTTTGCCCCAGGTGCTCGAGCACGCTCACACGCTTGGTGACGTCGCACTCGCGGTCCGCGGAGGTGACGTCGTCACCGCACGAACGCAGGTGGTTCTCTAGGTGATGACCAACGAAACCGGCCCCACCCGTTATGAATGCTCGCATCTTCACTCTCCGCTCCGCGCCAGATTGTAAGCCACCATGTGCTGATCCAGCGAAACTTCCCACGTAAATCGCTCGGCCCGTTCGCGCGCGGCCTTCGAATGCTGCTCGCGTTGACCGGCGCTCATCGCCAGGCATTCCAGCAATTCCTTGGCGAGTCGCGCGCTGTCGCCAACCGGGGCGAGCCTGGCCCTGCCGCCGGCCACTTCAGCCATGACGGTGTCGCTCGACGTGACGACCGGCGCCCCGCACGCCAGCGCCTCGAGGACCGGCAGGCCGAAGCCTTCGCCCCTCGAGGGATACGCCACGACCTGCGCGTGACGCAGCAGTGCGGGCAGCACCTGTTCGTCGACGAAGCCGAGGCGTCGGATGCGCGACGACGCGCCGTGGTGCGCGAGCTGATCCTCGAACTCCTTGAGCCCCCAACCCGCCTGGCCCGCGAGCCAGAGTTCCAGCGAACTGTCGTCCTTCGAAAGTTGCGCGAAGGATTCGAGCAAGACGTCGAGCCCCTTGCGGGGCTCGACCGTGCCCAGGAAGAAGACGTAGGGAACGTCAGGGGGCAACTCGTAGCGACGAAAGAGTTCCTCGTCGTGTGAAGCATCGGTCGTGAACCTCTCGAGGTCCACGCCGTGAGGCGCGACCACCACCGGCGCGTGATGGGGAAAGAGCTCATCAATCTGGCGGGCGGTGAAGTCGCTGACGCTGATGAGCACCGCGGCGTGACGGACCGAGTAGTTGATGGCTCGGCGAAAGAAGGCAACCTTCGAGCGCTCGTGCCACTGCGGGTCCGTGAAGAACGTCAAATCGTGAATGGTGACCACGGTGGGCGTCGAGCCGCGATGCGACATGGTGTAGTGCGGCGCGTGAAAGACATCGGCGCTGCGCGCGGGCGCCGACGTGCCGAGGCGCCACGCCTCAAACGCCAGGCGCGGCGCTCGGGCCACGGGCACCACGGGCGCGATACGCGACGTCGGCGACCACTGCGCCCAGCGATTGGCGTCGTCGCGCCTCGTCACCAGCGTGGTCTGCACGCCCCGACCGGGCAAGCGGCGCGCCAGCTCGGCGATATAGCGTCCCGCGCCCGCCAACCGAGGCGGTACCGCCGACACGTCGAGGGCCACCTTCACTGCCAGCCCGCCACGTGATCGAGGGCGGCGTTGCGCCACGTGAGCTCGGCGACCGATGCCCTACGAGCGGCGGCGCCAGGCTCGTCGCCGTCTTGTTCGAGGGCTCGCAGCAGCCCCTCGGCGATGGAATCCACGTCCAGCGGATCAACCAGCACCACGGCGTCATTGGCGCACACGCTCGGTGTCGTCGAGCTCGCCACCACCCTGGTGCCGGCGTGCAGCGCTTCAACCGGCGGAAGCCCCCACCCCTCGGCGCGCGGCACATAGGCGAAGACCGTGGCGTCGCGATAGAGCCCCAGCAGTGTCGCGCGCTCCACCACGCCGAGAAGAACGGCGTCCGAGGTATCGACGGCTCCCCACCCAGAGGGGCCGACCATCACGAGGGGTCCCAGCTCGGCGTTACTCACCCTCGCTAAGTGGTGCGCCTCGATCAAACGCTCGAGGTTCTTACGCGGTTCACGGGTTCCCGCGTACAGCGTGAACGGGCCCGTCACCGCGTGCGTCGCGAGTAGCTCGTGCACCGCCTCGCGCGGCGACGCCGTCTGCGTGGCATCGTCCACCCCGAGACGCACCATTCGTACTCGTGCACCGGCGACGCCGAGCGACGATAAGCGCTCGGCCAGTCCTGGAGAGGTGGTGAAGACCCTAAGGTCGTCGCGACGCGCGATGAGTTGCAATCGTTCTTCGTGGAACTTGATTCCGGCCCGGGTCGTCGCGCCCGGGTCGTCGCGCCACATCAGATCGTGCATCGCGACCGAGTGGACGGCGTCGGACGCTCCCCCGCCAAACGGTCCGGCCATGGAGGTGGCGTGCACCACCGACGATTCCCGCGGCACGCCGAGGGCCAGCAACGGCCAGACGCGCGTCAGCACGTCGAGCGGTAGCGGCGCCGAAGTGAGTCGAAGAGGAAGGCCGGTCACGTCGGCGGGGACCGCGCCGCGAGGACCGAGCCCCACCACGTCGAACGACTCGTCCAGCGAGGCCAGTCCCTGCGCGAGGCCGCGAACGTACGTTCCGATGCCACCGGGCTGGCGACGATAGAGCTGGTCGACGCTGATCGTTATGGTCCGCCTCACGGCTTCCAGCCTCGCACGACATCGCGATACAACATCACGTAGGCCCTGGCGGCGGTGGCGGGCGCAAAATCGGCCGAACGCGAGCGACCCGCCGCGACCATAATTGCCCGCAGCGATTCGCTCGACCACACGTCGGGCAGCATGGACATCACCTCTTCATCGTCGACGATCAGCGTCGCGGCTCCGCCCAAGAGTTCACGGTTGATGTCGGTCGCCAGCGCAATCGTCGGTACGCCCGCGCCGAGCGCGGCGATCGCGAGCGATGGGAATCGAGCTCCGTCGGACATGTGCAGCACCACGCGGGCGCGGCCCAGGGCCGCGCGGGCTTCCTTACGGGCCAGCAACGTCACGTCGAGCCCGCTCGCGCGAATGCGTTGGCCAACGGCGGTGCTCGTGACCGCAATGAGCTCCACACCGTGGCTCTGGGTGAACCTCAGGAGTTCGGGCGCGAGGGCCAAGAATCTCTGGTCGAGACCGGTCACGTTCACCACCAAATCCCGTCCGTTCGTGGTCGGGGTTACGAGAGGAACCGCGGGGGGAACCACCACGACTTCACTTCGCTGCAATTGCAGAACCCGCTGCACTTCGTGACTGGCGGCGCGACTGGACGCGACCAGTACCGCACCGCGAGCGACCGCCCGGCGCAGTTGCTTGATTCGTTGATGCTCACGGGACTCTCCGCGCAGCGGTCGAAGATCATCCACCGAGATGATGAGCGGCACCGACTTCGTGGGCGGCGTGACCAGGCCGGCGACGTGCACCACGTCAACGGGGGAGATCATCGAGTCCAGTGAGCGGCCCAGGCTCCGACGCCACAGCGGTGTCCACAGGAAGCGCATGGCCAGTTTCTCCTCGTTCGCCGCACTCGGCGCGCTCAAGGTTCGAAAACGGACGAGTTCGCACTCGCCGGTAAGGCTCAACGCATCGGCGAGGTCGGTCATCGTGTTGTCGAGCGACTCGAGCGACCCGTCAAGGTCGAGACCCACCCGCAGCGTTTCGGGGTTGCTCACGAAGCGAGTGCCAACTTACGCACCGCGCTCGTCCACGCCGGCCACAGCTTCACGGCCCATGGTCCGAAGTCTTCGGTACTGGTTGCCACCACGCCGATCATCTCGTCGACGTTGAGCAGCATGAGCGCTCCGCTCATGCCGAAATGTCCGAAACTCTCCGCGGGCCAGTCGCCCATCCAGTGCTCCTTCTGTCCTCGGACTTCTGGCCCGAGCCCCCACGGACACGGCGAAAACCGTCCGAATCCGGGCACGATGCCGTTGAGGGCGGGCAGGAAGGGGGTAATGAATCGGTTACGGGTCTCCTTCGATATTGCGTCGGGGCGCAGCCACGCTTCGCCCAGACTGCGCATATCCGCGGTCGAGCCGACCACGCCCGACGAGGGGCGGCCCTCGAGATGCGAGGAGCTCATTCCGAGCGGAGCGAAGACCCGGTCGTGCAACCATTCGGATGGTTCGTTCTCGCCCATGATCACGTTTACCGCGTGGTCGATCCCGTAGTTCGAGTACACGCGCTTCGTCGCAACGTCGATGACCGGGTCATCTTCTTCGAGGCCGAGGCCGCTGCTGTGCGACAAGAGATTGGAAAGCGTGGCTCCGCGGGGCCCGAAGGTCTCGGTCAATCGGTGAAACCCCCAGTCCAGCTCCACGGCGAAGGCCAGCGAGACGGCCATCTTGGACACCGAAGCCCACGGCCGGGCTTGCTCCAGGTCACCCTCGCTGGCGACGATCTCCACCAGCCCCCCGTTCATGCGAAAAACAATGAACGAAGGGTCGCCGGGCCAGCCGCTTGGGAGGGAAGAAATGCTCACAACACTCGATGTTACCCAAGCGCCCCTAAGGTTTCGAGGGTGATAACCGTTCTCAGTGGTGGCGTCGGCGCCGCGCGACTTCTGCGAGCCCTCAGCGGCGAAATTGATCCGGGCGAAATTACGGCGGTGGTGAACGTCGGTGACGACCTGGTGCTGCACGGCCTCACCATCTGCCCCGATCTCGACACCATCACGTACACGCTCGCGGGGCTCAACAACGACCAGCTCGGCTGGGGGCTCGCGGGCGAGACCTGGCGCGTCATGGACGAGTTAGCTGAACTCGGAGGCGCCTCGTGGTTTCGCCTCGGCGACCGGGATCTGGCGACGCATCTTTACCGGTCCCAGCGCCTGAGCGAAGGCGCCACCAAGACCGACGTGGCCCGCGAGCTTTGCCAACGCTGGGGGGTTCGCGTCTCGCTGCTGCCGGTCACCGACGACGAAATCGCCACCGTCTTCGATACCGAGATCGGCGCGCTCAGTTTTCAGGAGTACTTCGTGCGCCATCGCCACGACGTCGTCGTACGGGGCATCACCGTCCAGGGCGTCGCCGAGAGCTCGCCAACGATTGAAGTCCTGCGCGCGCTCGAAGAAAGTTCGCGGATCGTGATCGCGCCGTCGAACCCGTTGATCTCCATCGATCCAATCCTCCAGGTGCCCGGCGTGCGCGAAATTCTCCACGCGCGCCGTGACGACGTCGTCGCCGTGTCGCCCCTCATCAACGGAGCCGCGCTCAAGGGGCCCGCCGATCGGCTGCTCGTCGAACTCGGACACGAAGCCACGTGCGTCGGGGTGGCCGACTTTTACCACGAGGTCATGGGAACCTTCATCATCGATGAAGTTGACGCTCACCACGCCGCGCAGATTGAGTCGCGCGGTGTCAACGTTCGCGTCACCACCGCCATCATGGCCGCACCAGACGACGCTCGCCGCCTCGCCCGGGCGGTGCTCGCATGAACGAACTTCGCGTCATTCCCGTGGGCGGCGTAGGCCTCGTCGTGCAGGGCGATGACCTGGTGACGCTGCTGCTCGACGCGCTCGACGCTGGAGCGATGAGGCTCGAACACCACGATCTCGTGATTGTGACGAGCAAGGTGGTCTCGAAGTCCGAGGGTCGCGTTGTGGCGTACGACGGCACCGAAGAGCACAAGATCGCCCTGATCGAACGGGAGTCCAAACGAGTGCTCCGCCGTCGAGGGCCCCTTCGAATCACCGAGACCCAGCACGGCTTCATCAGTGCCAACGCCGGCATCGACCTCTCCAACACCGCCGACGGCACCGCGGTCTTGTTGCCCAAAGAGCCCGACCGCTCGGCCCGGCGCATGCGCGCAGAGATTCGACGTCGTCGCGACGTCGACGTTGCGGTGGTGATTACTGACACCTTCGGACGGGTCTGGCGTCAAGGGGTGACCGACGTGGCGCTCGGGTCGGCGGGAGTCCTTCCGGTCTTGGACCTTCGAGGATCCTGCGACGCCAACGGGCGACTCCTGGAAGCGACGGAAGTGGCCATTGTCGACGAGATCGCCGGCGCCGCAAATCTGGTACTGGGCAAGGCAATGGGTACGCCCTTCGCCCTCCTGCGAGGGCTCGACGAGTCGTATTTCGGCGAAGGTTCAGTCGGTGACAGCATCATCCGCCGGGCGAACGACGATCTCTTCCGTTAGTTAGACGCCGCCCAGACGAACGTCCCCGGCCAGGCGAGAGCCCGGCTCGACACGCACGTTCGCCCCCACCACGCACGTTGCGTCCAGCCTGGAAAGGGCGCCGATCACGGCGTCAGGACCAATGATGGAGAAGCGAACCTCGACGTCTTCCTCGACCACCGCGCCCGGCAGCAGGACGGAGTTTTCCAGGACAACATTGGCCTTCACCACACAGTTTCGATCGACCACCGAGTTAATGATCGTCGCGCTCGGATCCACCGTGCTCGAAGGGTGGATCCACGATCCGTCAGCGGTGCCCGCGACGGCGTTCTCGCGAAAATGTCCGAGCATGAAATCAACGTTGGCCTGAAGGAACGCCTGCGGGGTGCCGGCATCGAGCCAGTAGGAATCGTCGGCCATGGCGTAGAGCGTTCCCGCCGCGGCGAGCTCGGGAAAGGTGTCGCGCTCGATGCTGACGCGCCCCGTCGGAGCAATTCGCTCGAGGACACTGGGCTCGAAGACGTACGTGCCCGCGTTGATGAGATTCGTGGGAACCTCATCGCGCGGCGGCTTCTCGACGAACGCGATGACCCGGCCGTCGGGGGTGGTGGGTACGACACCGAAACGTGAGGGATCCTCGACAGCGTGCAGAGCAATGGTGGCCTCCGCGCGGTGATCGCGGTGAAACTTCACCAGTTTCGAGATGTCGAGGTCGGTAATGATGTCCCCATTGACCACGATGAACGTCTCGTCAATGTTGGCAAGTTTTGCCGCGAAGCGAATTGCACCGGCAGTATCGAGCGGTTCCGGCTCGACGGCGTAGGTGACGTGCACCCCGGCGATGACGCCGCTCGGATAGGCCTCGATGAAGCGGTCCGGCAGATAGCCCAGCGCCAGCACGGCGTCGGTGATGCCGTGGCGCGCCAGGGCGTCAAAGACGCATTCGATCATGGGCACGCCAACGAGGGGCAGCATCTGCTTGGGGGTCTCGTACGTCAAAGGACGCATACGAGTGCCCACTCCGCCAACCAGAATGACCGACTTCAAGCTCAGCCCTTCGTGGTGGTCGTCGTTGCCTTGGATGTAGTGGTCGTCGTTGCCTTTGACGTGGTCGTCGTGGTACCGGCCGTGGTCGTGGTGGTACCGGCCGTGGTCGTGGTGGTGGTGGTCGTGGCGGTGTCCACCGCCTTCACCATGTCGTCAACGGTCACCTGCTGGGGCAGCATGGGCGTCACGCCCTTTGGATCAAAGGCCATGGCGACGCGCAACTCCTGGGAGAACTTGATGGACGACGGGTTCGTGGTGATGGTGGGCGTCTTCTGTCCAAACGAACTCCAGTAGGCGTACTCAATCTGTCCACTCTGTCCCGCGTACTTCGACGTCGACGCACAGGCGGTGCCGTTGTGGAACGTCGTCGATGGGTTGGACTTTCCGCCAGCGCCCGGGATTGCCAACTGGGTCGAGCTGGCAATCATGCCCGGGTACTCGATCGCGAACTGCGCGAGGGTGGCGTTGTTGCCTGAATCAGCGTCCGACACCGGCTTGATCTTGATGACGTCAGCGGGCTGGACCGTGAAGCCGCCCGTGGACGACGGGTCCGTCGCGAGGTACGGAAGATACTTGCCGCAGGCCTGCAGCGAAAGTCCGGCGTACCAGGTCGTGCCCACGGCGGGCGGGGTCCCCTTGGCCTTCTTGCCCGGGTGTTCATAGTCGTACCGGGCCAACACCGTCGCCACCAAGCCCAGGACAACGATGACGACCAGAATGCCGTAATAGTTTCCCGGACGAGACTTCTTGTACGCCTTGCCGCCTCCCGACGACCCGACTCTGCTTACCCATTTACCTGTTGCGCTCTTAGCCACTGGAGCAACGCTACTAAAGAAATGGACCACGCAGACTTTGGCTCGAGGCGAAGCCCATCAGCGCCGCGGTCCCTGGGACGGTGCGTGCTCGCAATATTGGGGGATTATCGCGTAGGGGCGAAGGGACTCGAACCCTCACTGGAGGCGGTTTAAGCGCCTTGCCTCTGCCAATTGGGCTACGCCCCCACGCGCAAACGCTGCGCTGTAACCGTAACGCAATACGAAAGGCTCTCGAAACTACCCGTTTTCTTATGTTGACTAACTAGGCTTAATCAATGATTCGCGTGCGACGTCGGGGCACGACTCGATCAACCCCACTGTTATTGCTGGTCGCCACTCTTATTGGCGCCCTTCTGCTGCCCACGGCGGCTGGGGGCCAAACCATCGCCCAAACCCAGAAGGAAATCGCCCAGCTCTCGGCGACCCTCTCCCAACAGGAGAAGACCAGTGAGATCACGGCTAACGCCTACGACGCAGCGAAGTCAGACTTCGTCACGCTGACGGACAACATCATCAATCTGAAGGTTGAGGAAGTCAAAAAACGGGCGAAGATCAAGATAACGACCGCCGAGCTCGTGACCGCCGTGGTGCGGGCCTACGTCGATGGCGCGGCCGACGCGCAGATACTCTCGTTGTTCAATCAGAACGTCACCCAGAGCGACGCTCGCACCGTCTACGAAGACCAGGTCATTGGCGACCTGAACAAGCTCAAGGACACCCTGGAAGCGGAAAAGAAATCGCTCGACACCACCATCGTCGAGGTCGCCATTCAGCGCTCGAAGGCTCAACAACAGACCGTCGACATGCAAGACCTTCTCGCCCAGAACGTACGCAACGAAACCACCACCCAGGCCACGCTCGATGAGGTGACGGCCAAACTCAAAACCGAGATCATCTCCTACGAGATCACGGTCGGCGTCATCGCGGCGAAGGCCCACGACATCGCGGGTGAAGCCTCGGCGGTGGCCGCCGCCTCAGCGGTCGGGGGACAGCACGCCGCCAACCTCGTCATCGCCGCCATCCAAGCCGCCACTCCCCCGGTCATCACGGGCACCCCCGCAGGCTCGGCCCAGGGGCTCGCCGCGCTCAAGTGGGCGAAGTCCCAGATCGGTGTTCCCTACGTGTGGGGCGGCGAAACGCCGGGCGTCGGATTCGACTGCTCGGGACTCACCCAATGGGCTTGGGCGAAAGCCGGTTTCACCATCCCTCGAACGACCGAGGAGCAGTGGGCCGACCTACGCCACGTCTCGCTCAGCCAGCTGCAGCCCGGTGACCTGCTCTACTACTACAACCTCGACGGCGACAACGAGGTTGACCACGTCGTGATGTACGCCGGTAGCGGTGACTGGGGCACCGACACGATCATTGCCGCGGCGCACACGGGGACCAACGTGAGTTTGGCTCCAATCTTCACCTTTGGCCTGATCGGTGCCGCACGGCCGTAAGCGAGAATCTGTGGCCATCGAACTCTCCATCATTATCCCCGCTTATAACGAAGCCGGCCGTCTCGCCAACGGCTACGAGCGGCTACGCCCAGTTCTCGAAGCGTTGGACCTCACGACGACCGAGGTCATCGTCATTGACGACGGATCCTCCGACGCGACCCTGAAGGTCGCGCACGACGTGTACGGGCACCTTCCCCAGAAGCTGTTCGTGCAACAGCCTCGCAACTTCGGAAAAGGCGCTGCCGTGCGCCTCGGCATAGCCGTGGCCCGGGGGGCCAACGTCATCGCCGCCGACGCCGACATGGCCATTGACCCTTCGCACTTTCCAGAGATAGTCAGCGCCCTCTCGAACAGTCCACTGGCGCCGGGCTCGCGCACGAGCAACGGCCGGATTGGCTACGAATCGACGCTGCGCACGGTGGCCGGCGTGGTCTTCCATCGGCTCGTTCGCCACTACGCCGGCACTGACGTACGCGACACGCAGTGCGGATGCAAGGGGTTCCAGCTCGGTCCTGCACGTCTGCTCGCCCTGCTCGGCATGATCGACGGGTTCGCCTACGACGTCGAGATCTTCTTCCTCGCCGAACAACTGGGGCTCGACGTCCATCCCGTTCCCGTGGAGTGGGAGGACGTCAGCGGCTCCTCGGTGAGGGTCAGTCGCGTGTCGTTCGACATGCTCCGTGACCTTCGCAACCTGTCGAAGACCCACTACGAGAATCCGGTCATTGAATTCGCGCCCGACATCGACGTGCCCTCGATTGGTCGCGCCGCCCGCCAGGCCCGTATCCAGGGTCTGGTCGTCGCGCGAGGTACCGCCAACGCCCTGCTCGTGCTGCCCCGCGACGGGGCGCTCGGCGGGCTCGGGATTGCGGCCGCGCTCGACGGAACCTTGCGAACCGCGCGCCTCGGCGAACTTCGCGAGCGGACCTACGAGGCCGTTTAGTCCTGGCCCGGCAAGAGCCAGTTGGCGACCAGCTCGGGCGCGCGGTCGTTCCACTCTTCGGCGGTGATGGCGTAGCGCGCGTGGTCTTCCCAGGCCCCATCGATCTCCAGGTACCTTTCGGCCACGCCTTCGAATCGGAGCCCGAGTTTTTCGACCACGCGGCGCGACGGCGCGTTCCTGGGGATGATGTTGATCTCGATGCGGTGCAGGCGCAGTGACTCGAAGGCGTAGTGCATCATGGTCACCACCGCCTCGGGCATCAGTCCCTGACCAGCGGCCGCCTCGTCGATCCAGTAGCCAATGTACGCGGACTGCAGGGGTCCACGTTGGATGGACGACAGCGTGATCTCACCGACGAACCGGCCCTGGTAGAAGATCCCAAAGCCGAAGCCGGTGCCCATCTGGCGCTCCCGCTCGCGTATGGCGCAGCGACTCACGAAACTACGCTGATCTTCGGCCAGGTGCGAAGAGTGGGCGGACCTGGGCTCCCATTTCAGCAGCCAGTCGTGGCATCGCTCGCGCACCTCGAACCAGCCTTCGTAGTCCTGCTCGGTCATGGTGCGAAGCAGCACGCGCCGTCCGTGCAGCGAAATAGGCGAATAGATGGAACTTCGCGTGGTTACCATGGGGAAGTCCTCACCCCTCCATAGTTACAGGAATTGCATCCTGACGCACATTAGGCCGAGAGCAGCGACTGTGCGATGCCGTCGAGAATGTCGTTCTCCGAGCTCAGCAGCTCGGTGGCGCCAAAGCGTTCCAGCACCGCGTCGAGCACGTACAGCCCCGCGGTCAGGACATCTTCGCGTCCCGCGACCATGCCGGGGCGGGCCAGGCGGGCCTGTGGCGTCTCGCGCGCCAGCGTGTCACGCCAGCGCTCTACCACGCTCCTCGTGATCACACGGTGGTGCACGGCATCGCGGTCATAGGTGGAGAGCCCCGCGTCCAATTGGGCCAGTGTCGCCACCGTGCCGGCGAGGCCCACCAAGCGCACGTTGCCCGCAGCCTCACGGAACGCCGGCTCCGCACTCCACGCCTTCTCCAGCTCTGCGCTGATCATGTCGCGCGCTCGCGCGTCGCTTTCTGGGGTCACGATGCCGCTGCCGAGCGCGCGCTCGGTGACGCGCACGCACCCCAGTTGCATTGAATAGCTGTGCATCGTGCGGTCCGTCACCATGGCCAATTCCGTTGACCCGCCACCGATGTCGACGATCAGGGTGGGACGGCTGTCCGGCGCCAAATCGGCGGTCGCTCCGTTGTAGGAAAACGTCGCCTCCTCATCGCCGCTCAGAATCCTCGCGTCGACGCCGGTGATCTCTCGGGCCCTCGACAAGAACTCCTGTCCGTTGGCCGCGTCGCGAACCGCCGACGTCGCAACGAGTAGTCCTCGCCCAACCTCGAGCGCATCCATGTACGAGCGGTACTCGCTCAGCACGTCGTACGAGCGCTGCAGCGCCTCGCTGGTCAACGTTCCCGACGAGTCAACCCCCTGGCTGAGTCGGGTGATGCGCATTTCGCGACGAAGCGCTTCGTCTGAGTTGGCGATCAAGAGTCGCGTGGAGTTGCTGCCGCAGTCGAGGGCGGCGACCGGTTTAGCCACGTACGTCGTCCACTCGCAGCTCGGGCAGTGTTACCGCGCTCGCCACCAGGGCGCCGACGGGATCATCGGCGCCGACCAGGAAATTCGCCAAGTGCGCGTGGAGGCATTTGATGCCGACCCTGGTCCCACCAACTCCGCCCGACGACTGCACCCCGCCCGTCTTGACCGTCACCGCTCGACGACGCTTCGCGTACTGGTCGTGGGCGCGCTGGAGGTGCTCGGCGTCCACCAACTCCTCGAATCGGTGCACGCCCCCATCGCCCTCGAGGCGACTCACGGCGTCGTGCAGTTCCCCGTCCACCAGCCAGTACAGGGTCGGCATCGGCGTGCCGTCGCGCAGGTGCGGCTCGTTTTCAATAACGACCGGACGACCGTCGCTTCGTCGCACCACCACCGCGCAGCGGCCGGAGAGCGGACGCCCGAGGAGTTCTTCCACCACGGCGAGATCATCGGGTGACGCGTCGCGAAACGTGCTCAACGCCAGAACTCGAGGGTGCGCACGAATCGCGCCACGAAAGCGTCCGAGGTGGTGTGCTTGGCGGTACCGGCGAGCGCCGGATCACTGGTGAGTGAGGTGTCCGAGAGCGGCGAGACGAGGGGCTGGAATCCAGGATCACCGGCGTTCTGGGCGACGTAGCCGGACCCGTCGCCCGGAAGGACCTGGATCAGGCTTTGGCCGGGCGAAACGAGTTGGTACTGCTCTCGAGCGAGCAGGGTCGCTTGCGCCTTCGACGAGACGGACTTCGCCTGAGCCGTCAGCGACTGATCCTGCTGCCTGATGGCGGCGATCTGCGCGGAGGTTGCGTTGAGCACGCTCTGCTGATGCCACAGCGTACTGAGGGGAAACCACAGCACCAGCATGGTGCCCGCCGTCACGAACGCCAACAGGGGCATCCAGTGATTGTGCTTGCGCGCTGTAACGCTATGAGTAACTGACACCTGCCGCCCCCGACAAAGACGTTGCACCTAGAAAACGAGCCTGATCCCCGAGTTGTTCTTCGAGCCTCAGGAGTTGATTGTACTTCGCCACCCGGTCAGAACGTGCCGGGGCGCCCGACTTTATCTGGCCGGCGTTGGTCGCCACCGCCAAATCAGCGATGGTGACGTCTTCGGTCTCGCCAGAACGGTGTGAGATAACGGCGCTGTAGCTATTGATGCTGGCGAGGCGAACGGTGTCGAGCGTCTCGGTGAGGGTGCCGATCTGGTTCAGTTTGATCAGGATCGAGTTGGCCACACCCAGATCGATGCCCTTTTGCAGCAGGGCCGAATTCGTCACAAAGTTGTCGTCGCCCACGAGCTGCAGCTTCTTGCCCAGCTTCTCGGTGAGAGCCACCCAACCGTCCCAGTCCTGCTCGGCCATGCCGTCTTCGAGCGACACGATCGGATAACGGCTCGTGAGGTCGGCCCAGTAGTCCACCATCTCCAACGTCGAGAGGACCCGGCCTTCACCGGTGAGATGGTAGGCACCGTCGCGAAAGAACTCGCTGGCGGCGGGGTCGAGGGCGATGGCGACGTCGCGTCCCGGCGTGCGGCCGGTTGATTCAATCGCCTCGACGAGGACCTTCACGGCCGTCTCGTTGTCCGGCAGGTCTGGCGCGAAGCCGCCTTCGTCGCCGACGCCAGTCGAAAGCCCGCGCTTGGCCAGCACGTCCTTCAAGGCGTGGTAGGTCTCGGCGCCCCACTGCAGGGCCTCGGAGAATGATGACGCCCCGATGGGCATGACCATGAACTCCTGGAAGTCAATGGAGTTCTTCGCGTGCACACCGCCGTTCACGACGTTGAACATGGGAACGGGCAGCACGTGGGCGTTCACGCCGCCGATGTACTGGAAGAGGGGAAGCTCGCTCTCCATCGCGGCGGCCTTCGCGGCGGCAATGGACACGGCGAGGATGGCGTTGGCTCCGAGACGGCCCTTGTTCTCGGTCCCGTCGAGGTCGATCATCGCGAAGTCGACCGAACGCTGGTCGTGAGCGTCGTAGCCCTCGAGCGCGTCGTTGATCTCGGTGTTCACGTTGTGCACGGCGGTGCGTACGCCCTTGCCGCCCCAGTCCTGGCCGCCGTCGCGCAACTCGACGGCTTCGCGGGTACCGGTCGAGGCGCCCGAGGGAGAGACCGCGCGCCCGTAGGCGCCCGATTCCAGATGAACTTCCGCTTCGACAGTGGGGTTACCTCGAGAGTCCAGGATCTGACGGCCTAGGACAACTTCAATCGCGCTCATGGCGTTTCTCCTCTTAGTCTCGCTTCAAGGCTACTAGCCGTCGGCCGATTACCCTTTCGAACGTTCCTCGCTGCTTCGAATCTCATCGCGAAGGCGCTGCGCCCTGTTGCGCAGCACTCCCTCGAGGTCGACACCGGCCCACTGTGCGGCGTCGAGCAGCGACGTCAGCGCGTCGCCCCATTCCGAAGCGACGTCCGACGATGACTCGGCGTCGCTCGCCCCGTCGCCGGAGAAAGAGAGTGCCCGCAACGAGTTGACCGCGCTGTCGCGCGCAACCTCACCGGTGACCGGGTGGGGCGCAACGAGTGCGGCCTTGCGCAAGAGCTTCGCGTAGAGGGTGAGCGCCGGCAACTGCCAGGCAATGCCGTCGATGACGCTCTCGCGACCCTTCTCCGCCTGCTTCAGCACCTCCCAGCGAGAAGCGACGTCGTTCGAGCCGCTCACGACCACGTCGCCAAAGACGTGCGGGTGGCGGTAGGTCAGCTTGTCGCGCACCGCGTCGGCAATGGTGGCGAGGTTGAACCGGCCCTCCTCGTCGCCAAGCTCGGCGTGAAAGACGATCTGGAAGAGAAGATCGCCGAGCTCTTCTTCGACGTGGGCCGTCGCCTCGTCGCTCGGCTCACCGAGCTCGTCCGCACGAACGAACGTTTCGAGGGCGTCGAGCGCCTCGTACGCCTCTTCGAGGAGATGACGCGTGAGCGACGCGTGGGTCTGCTCCTGGTCCCAGGGGCACTCGGCGCGCAGACGACGCATGAAACTCACGAGGTCGTCTGTCGCCTCGCCCGCCGTTCGAAGGCCCTCGATCCAAAGCGACGTCAGGTGATCGGCGCCGTCGAACGTCGCCAACTCGCTCGCGGCCAGCTCGACGATGACCTGGTCGCTGAGTCCCAAGTGGTGCAGCACCGTCACGATCGTCGCTGGTGGCAGGCGACCGGCGATGATGGCCAGCACTTCGGGCGCGTAGGCCTGCAGCACGAGCAGAGGACCGGGACCGCGCAGCGGTTCGCTCGACGCCAGGGCGTCGACCATTCGCAGTCCCGACGACATGGGATCCCGTCCGAGCGCCGCGCAGGCCACGTCGATCACCGAGACGGCCGGCTCACAGATCGTGCGAACGTCCGCGTTCATTCGAAGAAGCTCCACCGTCAGTTCGGCCACCACCGGCGATCCCGGGACCACGTACACGACCTCGCCGTTCGCCGATGACGTGGCGAGGCTCACCAGATCCTCGACAATCCTCGCGTACAGCGCCTCGAAGGAGTCGGCCTCTTCGTACCACTGGTCGTAACTCTGCACGTCGATCAGCGCACCTGCGGCGGGGTGGACGCGGGTGCGCAGCCGCACGACCGGCGCGTCCTCTATCAGTTGAAGGGTCCGGCGCGTCACCAGGCTGAGATCACCCGGGCCGAGGCCGACCACACGGACCGTTGGCTGGCTCACTTATAGGTTGCAGCAGTCGCCGTCGACAAGATCTTCGCGTCGCTGAGGTTTGCCGTGCTCGGCAACGCATTCGCGAAGACTGAAGGGCCCGAGGAGCCGAGCCCCCATTGGCCGAGCGCCGGGTCGACGTTGACGGCCGCCTGGTAGACGACACTCTCTTCCTGGGTCTTCGCGTTCGTCGCGTTCAACGTCTGAAGGTCCGAGAGCACGGCACTGGTGGCGCTCGCGAAAGGCGTCACCGTCTTTTTCGTCGGTGCGACGAAGAGTGCGTACTCGGCGTCGTTGTCGTTGATGACCTGGTAGTTGGTAGGAAAGCTGTTGAGCGCGGTGGTGGCGACGTCGGTGCGAACGCTGGCGTACGAACTGTTGGATGGCGCGAAACAACCGTAGGCGCCGCCCTTGGCCGCCGACGGATCCGACGAGAACTTCTTGGCAAGTTCCGCGACGGAGGAGCCCTGCGCCCGCGCGGCGTTGAAGGCGGTCAGGTTCGTCGGCGCGACCAGCGCGATGCTCACGCAGATCGTGTCGTACTGCGAAACGTGCGAGGAGTAGTAAGCCTTCATCTTTGCAAGGGTGAGCGGGATCGTGCCGTCGAGGCGGCTCACGTAGTAGGTCGAGGTGGCCTGATCCTCGATCTCGGCACTACGCATCTCGCTCGGCATGGCGGCCACGGCCGCAACGGAGGTTCCGGGGCACGTGTATTTCGCTGCGGTCGCCGCAGAGGTCAACTCGCCCTCGAGTGACAACTTCGCCTCTGCGAGATCCTTGGCGCTGGGCACATAGTTGAAGTTCTTCTTGACGTACTGGCTGATCGCCAGTCCCTCGATGCGCATGTTCGCCCACTCGGCGGCGGAGGCGGCGGCGATCGTTGCCGAGCCCGCGCCCGCGGCGAAGGACTCGTTGCCGAGCGCCTCCATGTAGCACTGCAGCACCGGCGTCGCCGTGATGGCCTTCAGTTCGCTGGAGAATGAGCTGTCCGAGACCCTGAGGCCGCTCACCGCCACTGCGGTGGAACTACTGGTGAGCCCGTAGGCGGTGGCTCCAACGAGGGCAACGACGAGCAAGGCAATGAGACGGCGCATGTAGCAATGCTACCGAGTACAAACTATTGGC
>Ga0182014_10002719_pt1 | contig 21899 bp, 19 predicted proteins | sample 612S2DmetaG_FD_120489 | JGI IMG/M metagenome (GOLD analysis project Ga0182014, IMG submission 120489) | Permafrost microbial communities from Stordalen Mire, Sweden - 612S2D metaG | ecosystem: Environmental > Terrestrial > Soil > Wetlands > Permafrost | place: Sweden: Stordalen | collected...
TACGCCGGGCGAACTGATCGTCGCTACCGACGTCGAGGCCAACGGCGTTGCGGTTGGCGTCGAAGCCCTCAACGTGGCGATTGCCGATGCCCCGCCGTTCGGCGCGCGTCCGAATGCGCTTCCGTTCCACATCGACGCCCCGACCGTCGGCGATTTCAGCATCGTCGCGCCGTTCACGGGCGAGCCGGCCGCGCTGCCCGCCGCGGCGGCGCCGACCGGCATCGATGCTATGCCGGCCGCTCCGGATCCCTCCAATCCGGGCGCCTGGACGCTCGCGCCGCCCGACGCGCCCTCCGAGGACACGAGCGCCTTTCCGGCGACCGGCGGTGCGGTGGTCGCGTGGTTGACGCTCGATTCAGTGCGCTCCGCCGCGATCGTGCGCGTGCTGCGCGGCGCACGCGGTGCCGGCATGATCAGCCACGTGCCCTCGCTCGCCGTGCTCTTTCCCAACGCGCTCGCTTCGGGCGACGCGTCGCTCGACGCAGCGTTCGCGGGCGCATCGGAAGCGATCCGCGGAATGTACGAACGTCTCTTCGTGAAACTGCGCATCCCCGGTTACGGCGTGACGCCCGCCGATCTGGAAGATGCGGCAACGCGCACCGAATTGCTGGCGCTGCTCGAACGCATCGGCACGGCCGGCGATCCCTCGGCTCCGCTCGACACGCAAGCCGACGTGTACGTGCGCGTCGACCGCAACCGCCTGCGCGCGGCGCGTGCGGCGCTCGCGCAAGCCCCGCTCGGCGGACCGTATACGCTGGCCGCAATCGCGGCGCTGCTACCGCGCCTCGGAACCGGCGATGCGGCCGTTGCCGTCGGCGCGTACGCGAGCGAACTCGCGACGACGTTCGATGCGGCCTGCGCGTTCTCACGCGAAGAGTTCGCCGCGTACCTCACCTCGCAAAGTTCGCCCGACCTCGATCATGCGCGCGCCGTTGCCGTCGCCGTGCTCGACGCGCACAACGAATTGGCATCGCCGTGAACGAAGCCGTTCCCGCAGCGCTCGCGGTCGCCGGCACCGCGCTGATGGCGGTCGCGTTCTTCGGACCGTTCCGCCGTCACGCGATCGCCGCCGAGGGCGAGGCCGAAGCCGCAAACGGCGCAGCCCGCAACGGTACGGTTGCGTGGCCGGCGCTCGTTGAAGCATCGGCGTCGGCGATCGACGCGCCGGCGCGTATCGATCTCGCCGACGCGCTCGGCGCGCTGCAGTCGGCGTGGTCCGAATCGATCTTGCGGAAAGCCTACGAAACCGAATCCGATCCCGGCGTGCGCTCGGCGATCGAGGCCGCCCTTCGACAAGCTCAGGACAGGCCGTTGTCGTCGAGCCAATCACTCGTCACGTAACACCAGAATGCGAGCCCCGCGAAGCGGCCGTACGGCTTGAAGCGCCGCACGATTGCCGCATCGGAACGCGGTTTGCGCCCGCTGAGCCGTGCATACCGCGGCCGCGTCGACGAATCGAGAACGGGACGCGAATAGCGGCCCATCAACATCATGATGTGGGCGGCGGCGTACGGGCCGACGCCGGGGAGTTCCAGCAAACGTTTTTCGAGCGCTTCGTCCGGGAGTTGCTCGGGCGGCGTGTCCTCGAGGGCATCGAGGTCGATCTCGCCGCGCGCCACCGACGTTGCGATGGCGCGCAGATACGCGCCGCGATAGCCGGTGCGCGCAACGTCGCGATACCACGCCTCCCCGGCCTTCACCATCGCTTGCGGCGTCGGAAAGAGCCGCGCTCCGCGCACGCCGCGCACCGGTTCGCCGAGGCCGGCAACCAGCGCATCCGTCATGCGAATCGTGGCTGACCACGTGCAGTTCGTCGTGCAGATCGTCTTCACGACGTCCTCGAAGAGCGTCGCGCTGTGCACGAAACGCCCCGCGCCGCGGGTCACCCAGCGCAGCTCCGGATCGCCGGCGGCGACGCGATAGAATTCCGAGTAATCCCCATCGAGGTGCATGATGCGCCGCACCCGCGCGGTGAGTTCGGCCTGCACGGCCGCGCCGCGGAGCGCGCCGGACGCGGTCACCCGTGCGAAGCCCGGTGCGCCGGGGCGAATCTCGATCACGGTCGAGCGGCCGCCGGAGAGCCGCAGCGGCATGCGCAGCGAGTCGCCCTCGTCGGGAACGTCGTTGGGCGACAAGGCGATCAGCCCGTGCGAGTGGATGGTCCGGTGAAAGTCGACTGGCTCGCCGCCGGCGCCGCGTAAGGGAAGGTCGAAGGTCACTCGGAAAACTGTCCGACTGTTTCGACCGTTCTCCTGGTGTAAGCAAGACCACGCCGCACCCAGTCGCCGAAGGCTACACTCACGACATGATCGATCGCCGCACTGTCCTCACCGCCATTGGAGCCCTGACGCTCTCCCCGGCCGTCGCCCGCGCCGCAGCCGACACCGACCGGCTCGTTCTCACCGACGCCCAGTGGAAGGCGCGCCTGACGCCCGAACAGTTCGACATCCTGCGCCGGCAAGGCACCGAGGAGCCGTTCTCGAGTCCGCTCGACCACGAGAAGCGCGCCGGCACGTACTATTGCGCCGGCTGCGGCCTCGCGCTGTACTCCTCGAAGACGAAGTACGATAGCGGCACCGGCTGGCCCAGCTTTTGGAAGCCGCTGCCGAACGCGGTCTCAACGCAGAAAGACGACTCGCTGCCGGGCGAGGAGCGCAACGAAGTACACTGCCGCCGCTGCTCCGGTCACCTCGGTCACGTCTTCGACGACGGCCCGCCGCCGACCGGACTGCGCTATTGCATGGACGGCGTCGCGCTGAAATTCAAACCCAGCTAATATAAAAAGGTCTCGGCTACAAACCGGGACCTTTCAACATTTCCTCTGATCGGAGCGCCCTTCGACGAGCTCAGGACAGGCTCCGCGAGCACCGCTACGAGTGCTTAGCGCTTCGCGCTACGCACTCTGGTCTTTCGGGCGGTCGGCGTAGATGAGCGTCGGCTGCTCCTTCTTGTCGACGACTTCTTTGTTGACGACGCACTTCTTCACGCCTTGCAATGAGGGCAAGTCGTACATCACGTCGAGCATGATCTCTTCGAGGATCGAGCGCAGGCCGCGCGCGCCGGTCTTCCGCGATTGCGCGCGGATGGCGATCGCGATCAACGCTTCTTTGGTGAACGTCAGCTCGACGCCGTCCATGCCCATGATCTTCTGGAACTGACGCACGAGCGCGTTACGCGGTTCGACGAGAATGCGGCGCAGCGCCAGCTCGTCGAGCGCTTCGAGCGTCACGACGATCGGCAGACGGCCGATGAATTCGGGGATGAGCCCGAACTTCAGCAGATCTTCCGGCATCAGTTGCTGGAGCATCTTACTGGACTTCTGCTCTTTTTTCGACTCCGGATTGGCGCGGAAGCCGAGCGAGTTCGAGGCGACGCGGCTCTCGATGATCCGTTCCAGACCATCGAATGCGCCGCCGCAGATGAACAGCACGTTGGTGGTGTCGATCTGGATGAACTCTTGGTGGGGATGCTTGCGCCCGCCCTGCGGCGGAACGTTGGCGGTCGTGCCTTCGAGAATCTTGAGCAGCGCCTGCTGCACGCCTTCGCCCGAGACGTCGCGCGTGATCGACGGGTTCTCGCTCTTGCGCGCGATCTTGTCGATCTCGTCGATGTAGACGATGCCCTTCTCGGCCCGCTTGACGTCGTAGTCGGCGGCCTGAATGAGCTTGAGCAGAATGTTCTCGACGTCTTCGCCGACGTAGCCGGCTTCCGTCAGCGAGGTCGCATCGGCCATCGCTAACGGGACGTCGAGAATCTTCGCCAAGGTCTGGGCGAGGTACGTCTTGCCCGAGCCGGTGGGGCCGACGAGCAAGATGTTCGACTTCTGCAGTTCGACTTCGTCGGAGCTGGCGCCGGCGTTCACGCGCTTGTAGTGGTTGTAGACCGCAACCGCGAGCGATTTCTTGGCACGCTCTTGACCGATCACATACTGGTTGAGGATGTGATTGATCTCTTTGGGCTTCGGAATGTTCCGCAGCCGCAGGTTCTCGTCGACGTTCTTGTAGAGCTCTTCTTCGATGATCTCGTTGCAGAGCTCGATGCACTCATCGCAGATGTAGACGCCGGGGCCTGCGATCAACTTACGCACCTGCTCCTGCGACTTACCGCAGAAACTGCACTTGAGCTGACCCTTCTCATCCCCGAATCGGAACATATCGTCTTTCTGGTGGGTGCTAAAGGACGGGTGCGCTGGGCGAGACGGAGCGGTTTTCTTTGGTGAACACCTGGTCGACGATACCGTACTCGCGCGCTTCTTCGGCGGTCATATAGTAATCGCGTTCGATGTCCTTGAGAATTTGCTCGATCGGCTTCTTCACGGTCTGCTCGTAAATGCCGGCCAAGGACCGGCGCGTAGCGATGAGATCGCGGGCATGAATTTCGATATCCGTCGCCTGGCCACCCACCTGCTGGACCCACGGCTGGTGAATCAGGATCTTGGCATAGGGGAGGGCGTAGCGCTTGCCTGGGGCACCGCCGGTCAGCAAGATCGACGCCATCGAGGCGGCCATACCGGCGCAGATCGTCGCGACGTCGGGCTTGATCAGGTTCATGGTGTCGTAGATCGCCAAGCCGGCCGTTACCGAACCGCCCGGGCTGTTGATGTACATGTCGATGTCTTTGTCGGCATCCTCGCGCTCGAGGAAGAGCAGCTGGGCAATGATCAGCGACGACATGCCGTCATCGATCGGCCCCTGCACGAAAATGATACGTTCTTTGAGCAGCCGCGAGTAGATATCGTACGCCCGCTCACCGCGCGCGCTCTGCTCCACGACCATCGGAACCAAGTGACCCAAGATGGAACCTCCTTTGCCGAGAGACCGGCGCTATGCGCTTTTGGTTGCCGGAACGCGCTTAGCGCGTTCGATCAAGCGATCGATGGTCTTCGTGCGCACGATGCCGTCGACCAGCGCACCGATGTTCCGGCCCAGCAATTCGAGGATTTTTTCGCGCGGCTGCCCGTACTGGCGCGCTAGCGCACCAAGCTCCGCTTCGAGGTCGGCCGGGGTCGTTTCGATCTTCTCCCGCTTGGCGATTTCCTCGATCAGCAGCGTGGTTTTCACGCGCCGCTCGGCTTCCTCGCGGAAGTCAGCCCGGATCTGCTCCTCGGACTTCTCGCTCTGCTGAAGGTAGGTTTCCCACGAGATGCCCATGCGCGCGATGTACTGCCGAGACTCGTCCAGCAAGCCGTCGATCTCGCGCTCGACCAGCACCTGGGGCAGCGGAAAATCGTTGGCGGCAACGAGCTTCTCGAGCAGCTCGGTGCTGATCTGACGGCGGGCCTTTTGGGCCGCGACGCCGTCGAGCCGCGCGCGCAGCTCGTCTTTGAGCTCCGCGAGCGTTTGGTGCTGCGAGACGCGCTTAGCGAGCTCGTCATCGAGTTCAGGCAGCTCGGGTTCCTTGACTTCGTGGACGGTGATCGTGAAGGTCGCGTCTTTGCCGACGAGCTCGGTTGAACCGTACTCATCGGGGAATTTCACGTTGATCTCGCGCGTCTCGCCCGCTTTCATGCCCACGATGCCGCTTGCGAAGCCGGGGATGAACCGCTCCTCGGAGATCTCGGCTTGCTGGCCCGTGGCCGTGCCGCCGTCGAAGGGCACGCCCTCGATCTTGCCGGCGTAGTCGATCGTGGCCGTGTCCCCGAGTTGGACGGGGCGGTCGACCGGTATGAGGGTCGCGGCGTCCTTGCGCATCGTTGCGAGGGCCCGGTCCAGGTCGTCGTCGCCGGCCTTTTCGGGGACGTCTTCGACTTCGATTCCCTCATAGGGTGCGGGTTCGATCGGCGGACGAACGGCGACGACGGCCTTGAAGCGCATCGGCTGGCCCTCTTCGTCGGGCAGCATTTCCATCTCGGGCCGCGCCAACGGCTCGATGGCGTGCTCTTTGACCGCTTCGGCGTACTTCTCGGGCACGAGGTCTTCGAGGGCGCGATCCATGATCGTGGCCGTGCCGTACGTGTTCTCGAAGATCTTGCGCGGAACTTTGCCCGGACGGAAACCCGGGATCTTCGCGCTGCGAACGAGCTTGCGGAACGCGGCGTCCTGTGCCTTATCGAACTCTTCGGGGGAGATCTGGATCTCGAGTTCGACCTGCGTCGGGTCGAGCTGTTTCATCGTCGTTGCGGACACGTCGTTTGGTTCTCCGGGTGAATGCACGAACGGCGGGCCGTGGCCCGCCGTGCGTCAACTGGAGCGGAAGACGAGATTTGAACTCGCGACCCTCGCCTTGGCAAGGCGATGCTCTACCGCTGAGCTACTTCCGCGTTCCCGGACACTACACGTACCACGAGCGTCCGGGTCAACCCTCGGATTGTATGCGCCCGCGCGAAGCGCGTCAAGGAGTCTGGTCCTCGGCTACACTGCGCTTCGCTCCGTTGCGCTGCGGTCCAGACTTCGCGTTTGGGCGCCGGCGGCGGCGCCCAAGCCGCCCTCGATTGCCGTCCCTAACTGCTTTGGGCCCGCCGAGACTCGAACTCGGACGTCTTGCGACACTGGAACCTAAATCCAGCGCGTCTACCAATTCCGCCACGGGCCCGTGGTCTTCTGGCCGGCTTGCCTGCTTGGCCTGGCCTAGTTTGCTCACGGACGGCAAAACCGTGCGCTGGAGCAAAGAAGGTTGATCCTTGTTATTACTAGACGGTTTGTGGCATAATATACCCATGACAATCGCGCAACTGTTCTCCGCACTTTTCAACCTCGGCGCGACGACCAACTTCCGGAACTCCAATACGGCGGCCAGAGATTTCTGGCTGATCTTCTTGGCGGCCGTCGTGGCCGCGATCGTGTACTTCAGCCTGCGTGCGGTACGGCACCGCCGCGAGCACACGCACCCCTTCGGGCACAGCCTCGATAACTGAGGCAGCCGAGGATGGAAAAAGGGACGGAGATCGATCTCCGTCCCTTTTCGTTATCTGGTGCACCGCGAAGGACTCGAACCTTCAACCAATTGATTAAGAGTCAACTGCTCTACCATTGAGCTAGCGGTGCAGACCGTTCCTAAAAATACAGGTGGAGGCGGCATACGTCAAGCCGTCGCGGATTCTTGACGACGACGGCGAACTCTGGCAAGATCGTTCGCTGAAGCCCATGCGAGCAGCTACGGGACGGTAGCTCAATGGTAGAGCAGTAGCCTTTTAAGCTATTGGTTCCGGGTTCGAGCCCCGGCCGTCCCACAGTTTCAGCTGCTGCTTAGCGTCATGCGCCGCAGCCAGCGCTTCGTAAAGCCACGGCTTCGTACGATACGAATCGCACTCGAACGCCGTTTTCCGGCGGTGGCAATTTGCGCAGCGCACCTCGCATTTTTCCATCTCGGCGCGCAACTTCGCGATCGATACGCAGTCGTTGATCATGCGGCTGATGCTTGAAAGCTTCGAGCCTCGTATATGGTCGAAGTCCAGCACGATAATGTCGCTCTCAGCGCAATCTACGCACGGATGTCCCGCAAGATGGGCATACACGAGACGGCGGTTTCGTTCTTTATAAATCTCGGCGAGTACGTAGCGTCGTGCGTTGGAGGCACCCTTCGTGCGGCGGTAGTGTTCGCGTACATATTCCAATTGACACGGCTTGCAATACGAACTCGCGAGACGATCGCGCTTCTTGAAAAATGCATCGAGCGGCTTCGTCTCAACGCTTCATGTTGCGATCGTCTCACCTCGTTGTGCCATCATTATGGCACAGCAATCGAGCGGGTGCTCGAACAAAGAAAAAAGCAGCCTCGCGCCGGCGGCGGAGACTGCCTCTTCGTACTTGGGGTGGCTGACCGGGATCGAACCGGCGACCTTCGGAATCACAACCCGACGCTCTAACCGACTGAGCTACAACCACCATGCGGGGACGACCGACGCATTTTCGAGGCGCCCCGGTTCGTACCTTGGTGCGCCCGGAGGGAATCGAACCCCCATCGTTCGGCTTAGAAGGCCGATGCCTTATCCAGTTAGACCACAGGCGCGAAAGTGGTCGGGATGACAGGATTTGAACCTGCGGATCCTCCCGCTCCCAAAGCGGGCGCTCTACCAAACTGAGCTACATCCCGGAAAAGACTTATTCCCTTTACCCAGCCGAACTGCCTCGCCGTACGCCGGCGGTGGCAATGAGCACATCGCACAACACAGAGGCTCATTTCCCGCTGTATTTGCGCGAGTCCGCGGCCTTCGCAACTCAGCTTTGAAACCTCGACCTTCTTGCTCTGAAGCACCACATGGTCGAAGTCGAGCAGTAGCGGGTCTTCTTCCCCACAATCGACACACGGATGCGAATTCAAGTATTCGAGGATGAAAGCTCTATTTCGAACACGATACCGCTGTCGTGCCGCCATCCGTCGAGCGTTGTGCAACTTTGCATTTCTCACATAGTGCTGGTGGCAGTACAAAGAGAGGCATGCTTTGCAGTACGAACTCCAGCGCCCATTTGGCGCGCGATCGAATTTGGCCGCCGGTAAATCGGTGTCGCACTTGGGGCAATGCCGAGTCTCGACTCTCATGGGGTCCGGCCTTTCCATGAAAATTGCCTTGCCGTCCGCCGGCGATGGCAATGGATACAGCGCACAACGCATCGGTCGATTTCGCGCTTCACGCGGTCTAAGCTATAGGCGCAGCGGATGATATCCGAAACATTCAGTTCCTTTTGCTCAGGTTGGACGTGATCGAACTCGAGAACTAAAGGATCAGATTCGCCGCAATCGACACACGGATGGTGACGCAAATACTCGATCGCATAAGACCGGTTGCGGATCAGATAGCGGCGATTTGACTCAAGACGCCGCTTCTTGTAGGGCTCCGGGTCCTTGACGTAATGATTGCGTGAATACACCGACTGACAGGCCTTGCAATAGGCAACGCATCGTCCATTCGGTCGTTTGTTGAAGCGCTCTCTCGGTAGAACACATTCGCACATTGCACAACGTTTTGTTTCATCACTCATGGCAGAGCCATGATATCGAACATGTGTGCCAAGTGTATGGCACAAACGAATTTATGCCTTGCGCGTTTGTTGTTTTCGCAACTCGTGTAGCAGTGCGGATACCGCGCGGCGGCGATGACTTACGGCATTCTTTTCCGTTGCTGTTAGTTCGGAAAATGTCTTTTGCGCTGCGGGGTACACGAAGATCGGATCGAACGAGAAACCGTGTTCGCCGCGATCGCGCATTGCGATCGTGCCGCTGACGGATGCGTCCACCGCAATCTCGCGACCATCTTCGTCAATGAAGTGCAGATAGCAGACAAACCGCGCGCTACGATCGTCGCCGTCCACGCGCGAGAGTTCCGAAAGCACGTACTCGCGCCGTTCCGGCCACGTGAGATGCTCGCCGCCGTAGTACGCCGTGATCACCCCGGGTCGACCATCCAGCGCGTCGATCTCGAGCCCTGAATCATCCGCTAACACCGCCGCTTCGATGCCGGCCGATAGAAGCTGCTCCCGAAGAGCGCGCGCCTTGAGCGCGGCGTTTTCGGCGTAGTCCGTCTCGCCTTCGACCACATCGCGATAGCCGGGGAACTCCAGCAGCTCGATTCCCGTGCCCTCGAGGAGCGCTTGGAACTCGGCCCGCTTACCGGCGTTCTTCGAGGCGAGATAGACGCGCAATGGAAAAGCGGCGGCTACGGCTCGTCGAGCTGGAGCACGGCCATGAACGCTTCTTGCGGGAGATCGACGCGGCCGACGCGCTTCATGCGCTCCTTACCGACCTTCTGCTTCTCCAACAGCTTGCGCTTGCGCGTGATGTCGCCGCCGTAGCACTTCGCGAGCACGTTCTTGCGCATCGCGCCGACCGTTTCACGCGCCACGACCTTACCGCCGATGACGGCCTGAATCGGCACGTCGAACATCTGCCGCGGGATCAGCTCTTTGAGCTTCTCCGTCAGGGCCCGCCCGCGAGCGGGAGCCTTGTCGCGCGCGACGATGAACGAAAGCGCGTCGACCGGTTCGCCGTTGAGCATGATCTCGAGCTTCACCAAATCGCCTTCGCGATACCCGATCAGTTCATAATCGAGCGACGCATAGCCCTTGGTGCTGGACTTGAGCCGGTCGAAGTAGTCGATGATCAGCTCGATCAGGGGCATCTCGTACGTCAGGATCACGCGACCGTCGACCAGGTACTCCATGTTGGCGAGCGTGCCGCGGCGATTCTGGGTCAGCTCCATGATCGCGCCGACATACTCGGGCGGCGTGATCACCGTCGCCTTGACGAACGGCTCTTCCATCAGCGTGATCTTGTCGCGCGCCGGCAGCTTGGCCGGGTTGTCGATCATCTCGACCGCGCCGTTCGTCAGCGTCACACGAAACACGACCGACGGCGACGTGGCGATCAGATCGAGGTTGTAGTTGCGCTCGAGCCGCTCTTGCACGATCTCCATGTGCAAGAGCCCCAAGAACCCGCACCGGAAACCGAAGCCGAGCGCGATCGAACTCTCGGGCTCGAAGTGCAGCGCCGAATCGTTGAGCGCGAGCTTCTCCAGCGCGTCGCGCAGGTCGGAGACCTCGACGCCTTCGTTCGGATACAGCCCGCAGTACACCATCGGCACGATCGGCTTGTAGCCGGGCAGCGGGGTCGGTGCCGCATTCGCGGGGTTGGTGATCGTATCGCCGACGTCCATGTCGCCCAGCGACTTGATGTTCGCGATCACATAGCCGACGTTGCCGATCGTCAGCTCTTCGGTCTTGCGCATCTCCGGCTTGAAGACGCCGACCTCGGTTGCTTCATACACGCGCTCGTGGGCCATCGACATGAACTTCATGCCCTGCCGCAGCTCGCCGTCGACGATGCGCACGTAGGCCACGACGCCGCGATACGGGTCGAACTGCGCGTCGAAAATCAGCCCGCGCAGGTGATCGTTGTTGCCCTTGGGCGGCGGAATCCGCGTGACGATCGCCTCGAGGATATCCTCGATCCCGATGCCTTCCTTCGCGCTGCACGCGATCGCTTCGCTGCCCTCGATGATCAGCAGCTCCTCGATCTCGTGGCGCACGCGCGGCACGTCGGCCGAGGGCAGATCGATCTTGTTGATCACCGGGATGATCGTCAGGTTCTGCTCGAGCGCCAGATGGTAGTTGGCGAGCGTCTGGGCCTCGATGCCCTGCGCCGCGTCGATCACGAGCAGCGCGCCCTCGCAGGCTTGCAGCGAGCGCGACACTTCCGAGGAGAAATCGACGTGCCCGGGCGTGTCGATGAAGTTCAGCTCGTAGGTCTGACCGTCTTTGGCATGATAGGTCAGCGTGACCGGATGCATCTTGATCGTGATGCCGCGCTCGCGCTCGAGGTCCATGGCGTCGAGCATCTGCTCGCCGATCTCGCGTTCGGCAATGGTACGCGTAATCTGCAGCAGACGATCGGATAGCGTCGTCTTGCCATGATCGATATGGGCGATGATGCAGAAATTGCGCACGTTCGCCGCACCCTTCGGTACGGCGAGTGGCTGAGATTCGATCACGGGTGTCCGGTCGTCAGTAGCAGTAGAGAGCGTTTCTTTGGGCGAGCTGGACGACGAATTGGAGCGCGATGATCACGATCAAAAACGAGATGTCGAGCCCGCCTATCGGAGGGATGATTCGCCGTACGGGCGTCAACACCGGTTCGACCAGCATCGCGACGTAATCGGTCCAGCGTCCGCGCAAACTCGGCACCCACGAAACGAGCGCGTACACCAGCATCACGAGGATGTAGGCGTTCAGCAGCCATGCGACGACCATATAAAGCGAGCAAATCATTGCTTATTGTACGCGTTCGGCGCCCGGAAGTGTCGCCAGGACCTTGGCTGGTACGCCGTTCAGATACGGCGCGGGGTCGATCGGACGGCCACCCAGCATGAGCTGATAGTGCAGATGCGGCCCGGTGGCGTCGCCGGTGGCACCCACGTAGCCGATCACCTCGCCCTTGTGCACGCGCTCGCCCGGCGAGACGCCGAAGCGCGACAGGTGCGCGTACCAGCTGTGGTAGCCGTTCTCGTGGTCGAGGTCGATCTTGTTGCCGAAGCCGCCTTCCCAGCCCGTCGACCGCACGATGCCGTCGGCGGCAGCGTGGATCGGGGTGCCGTAGTCGGCTGCCAGGTCCACGCCTTGATGGAATTCCGGCCACGGGTTCACCCGCCAGCCGAAGTCCGCCGAGATCGAACCGTCGACCGGGTTGATCGAAGGCAGGGCGGCGATCAGGCGTTCGCGCGCCAGGAGCGCGAGGCGGCGCAGATCGAGCACGCGGTGCGCCAGCCGGTCGAAGCGCCGGCTGTCCGAAAGCCGCTTCTCCGAAAATTGGACCAGCCCGGCAAGCCGGGCTTGCACGCCGGCCACCGTCGCCGGCCCCTGGACGAAAGCGTGGGTCGGGCGCGCCGGGACGGGCGGGGCCGGGTGAACGCCGAGCAGCCGGCGGATCTCGGCGTCTTGGCGCTGGATGTCGCGCAGCTCGCCGGCCAGCGAATCGGCCTGCCGGTCGATGGCCTGGAGCTTCTCGTGCTGGGCGGCCGTGATCGCCTGGAGCGCCTGGACGTCTTGCTCGGCCAGGTGCAATTGCCAGGCGTGGAAGCCCAGCGCCGCTCCGAGCAAGGCCACGAAGCCGACGGCGACGGCGATCGCCATTGTTCGGCTGAAGTGCAGCCGGTAGACGTTGTAGCCTTCGGGCGGGATGATCTTGATCAGGAAGGCGTTGTTCGTCACGACGCGGCTGCCTTGGCCGCCGCGATGGCGGAACGCTCTTCAGCCGACGCCTCTTGCGAGGTCTGGAACTTCACCACGGCCTTGCCGTACGTGCGGGTCTCCTCACGCGAATAGATGCTCGAGAGCACCACGCCGTCGCCGTCGCGCGTCAGCAGCGCCAGCGCATACGACTGGTCGGAACCGACGTCGGCGAAGGCGTTGTAGCGCAGGAAGCCGACCCGCGGCGTTTCGCTCTGCGCGACCTTCTCCAGCGCCTCGATCCGTGCGCTCAGCGCCTTCAGTTCCCGGTCGGCCGCGGCGCCGGCCGCCTCGAGCGCGTTGATGCGCTGCGTCGCCGGTTCGGCCCCACCCCCGCCCAGGAGCCCGTCGTGGGTGCCCAGGGTGGTCTGGACCGCCCGCAGCCGGGGCGCGGCCACGAGAAAGTGGTAGCCGGCCAAAACGATGAGCGCGCTGCCGATACCGGCGAGCACGGAGACGGTGAGTTCCGGCAGACGTTTCTCCTAATAGGGAAGACCTTGACGAGGGCCAGGTGACTTGCGGCACACGGGAGTGACCGCTTACCGTTGCTCCCTTCCGGTCCTGGCGGGGTTCACGGTTTTCCGTTGCGCGAGGCCCAACCCTCGTCGAAGGCACCGACATCGTACCACACCGTCCAGGCCCGGTTTCACCGCCCAATGTCGGGACCAGGAGCTAAACGACGCTTGCCTGCTGCCCGGATCTTGGCTGAAATCACGCAATTCTTCGCCCCCGGCGACGTAAATGCGGCGCCCCGAATCTCCGATAACTTCGACATGAATAAACGCTCGTTCGCAGACCTTATGGTCGGCGTGCTGGCCTACGTCTCGCTCACGGGCCTGGCGGCGATCGCGCTCGAACCGGCCGCCGGGTCGCGCGCCCGAACGGCACTCGCCGACGAGCGTTGGTCGCTGCCCGTCAAACGCCGCCGGCGCCGCGTGCGCGAAGACGCGTGCCGGCACTGCAGCGGAAGCGGGTCGTGCAACGCGTGCATGCCCGCGACGTGCCGCGTCTGCCGGGGAACTGGTTTGCAGCCCCGCGACGCAACGCTGGTGCCGCGTCTCACCGAACTCTGGAACGGCGCTTCTTAAGAGATACCCTGCACACGGCGGAGGTCACGGGGCGCGAGTTTCGCGAACCGGTATTGGATGCTAGCGTTCGGGTCATCGCCGGCCGTCGATGCGGTCATGTTGGAAGCACGGGCGGCCGACTTTTCCAAGCGGTCGCTCAAGCGCGAGGCGAAACGCGCCGCCATCGATCTGGCGATTCGCTGCATCGATCTGACCACGCTCGAAGGCAAAGATTCACCCGGTAAAGTCGAGTCGATGTGCGCGAAAGCCGTGCACCCGGGTTACGGCGCGCCGCCGGTTGCCGCCGTGTGCGTGTACCCGAACATGGTGCCCGTTGCAAAAGCAGCCGTCGCCGGCACCGGCGTAAAAGTCGCCTCGGTTGCAACCGCATTTCCGAGCGGCCTCTCCTCGCTCGACGTGAAACTGCGCGATACCGAAGCCGCGCTCGCCGACGGCGCCGACGAGATCGACATGGTCATCAACCGCGGCGCGTTTCTGGCCGGCGACGAAACGCTGGTCTACGATGAAATCGCCGCCGTCAAACGCGTGTGCGGCGACGTGCACGTGAAAGCGATCCTCGAAGCCGGCGAGCTGGGATCGTACGATGCGATCCGCCGCTGCAGCGATCTCGCGCTCGAGGCCGGCGCCGACACGATCAAGACCTCGACCGGAAAGATCGGCATATCGGCCACGTTGCCGATCTCGCTCGTGATGTGCCAATCGATCCTTTCGTTCTATCGCCGCACCGGCGTCCGCCGCGGGTTCAAGGCCGCCGGGGGCATCCGCACGTCGAAGGTGGCGCTGTCCTATCTCGTGCTCATCGACGAAGTGCTCGGCGGCGATTGGCTCGATCCCGACTACTTCCGGATCGGCGCTTCATCGCTGCTCGATGACTTGCTGTTGCAGCGCGAAAAGGAACGGACCGGCCGCTACCCGTCGCCCGACATCATTCCGAAAGACTAGGCGACTCATGATCAAAGAACAACCGCTCACCGCTGCCCGCAACGGCAACGGCGTGAAGCCGTCTAAGCGATTAGCGTACGCGACGTCGCGCGAATCGACGCCGGCGAACATCGCGCCGTCATACGGGCACTTCATCGGCGGCGCGTTCGTACCGTCGAGCAGCGGCGAAACCTTCGAGACGACCAACCCCGCCACGGGCGAGGTGCTCTCGCGCGTCGCGACCGGCACACCCGAAGACGTCGACCGCGCGGTTGCGGCCGCGCGCAAGGCGTACGAGAAATACTGGCAACCGCTCAGTCCGGCCCGGCGCGCGGCCTACGTGTACCGCATCGCACGCGCGATCTCGGAACGTTCGCGCGAACTCGCCGTGCTCGAGACGCTCGACAACGGTAAGCCGATCAAAGAATCGCGCGACTTCGACGTACCGATGTCCTCGGCGCACTTCTTCTACTACGCGGGCTGGGCCGACAAACTCGAGTACGCGGCGCGCGGGGGGCACATGCCGCATGCGCGCGGCGTCGTCGGCGCGATCGTTCCCTGGAACTTCCCGCTGCTGATGGCCGCCTGGAAGATCGCGCCCGCGCTCGCGGCCGGCAACACGATCGTCCTCAAACCCGCGGAAACGACGCCGCTCTCGGCGCTGCGTTTGGCTGAGATCTGCGCCGAAGCCGATCTCCCGCCGGGCGTGCTGAACATCGTCACCGGCGACGGCGTCGCGGGAGCCGCGCTCGCCGCGCATACCGGCATCGACAAGATCGCCTTCACCGGTTCTACCGAAGTCGGCAAGGCGATCCAACGCAGCCGCGCCGGATCGCGCATTCCGATCACGCTCGAGCTGGGCGGTAAAGCCGCGAACATCGTCTTCGCCGACGCGCCGCTCGACGAAGCGATCGAAGGCATCGTCAGCGGCATCTACTTCAATCAAGGTCACGTCTGTTGCGCGGGATCGCGCCTGCTGGTGCAAGAGCCGATCCACGACGAGGTCGTCGCCCGGCTCGAAGCGCGTATCGAAACGCTGCGCCTGGGCGATCCGCTCGACAAGAACACCGACATCGGCGCGATCAACTCGCGCGCGCAGCTCGAACGCATCAATGAACTCGTTGCGGCGGGCATCTCCGAAGGCGCGGTGCTGCACCGCCAATCGGCAGCGGTGCCCGAAACGGGCTGCTTCTTCCCGGCCTCGTTCTTCACCGGAGTCGGACCGGGAATGCGCATCGCGCGGGAAGAGATCTTCGGACCGGTCCTCTCCATCATGACCTTCCGCACCGCCGATGAGGCGATCGAGAAAGCCAACAACACGCGCTACGGTCTGAGCGCGGGCGTCTGGACCGACAAGGGCTCGAAGAGCATGTACGTGGCCGGCAAACTCAAAGCCGGCGTCGTGTGGTGCTCGACGTTCAACAAGTTCGATCCGAGTTCGCCGTTCGGCGGATACCGTGAGTCCGGCTTCGGCCGCGAAGGCGGCCTCGAAGGTCTTCGCCCGTATCTCGAGTTCGACGTATAGACTCTGTGCGCGAGTCGATACACGTTCCGGAGAATCTGCTCCAGCTCTACGTCGAGAACAGCCCGCTCGCGCTGATTCAGTTCAACACGGACCTGCGCATCGTCGCGTGGTCGGAACGTGCAACCGCGATGTTCGGTTGGACCGAGGACGAGGTGCGCGGGAAGACGCTCGACGAGTTCGGGTTCGTTTACGAGGACGACCACGAACACGTCGCCGAGCTGTTTCGCGCCATGGCGGACGGCCCGACGAACTGGAATGTCAACGCCAACCGCAACCGGCGCCGTGACGGCACGATCGTCCACTGCCGCTGGTTCAACGCCTACCTCGTCTCCAAGGCCTTCAGCGGCTACGTTTCGCTGGCCGAAGACGTCACCGAACCAACGCTCGCGCGCGATGCCGCGTCGGCCAGCGAAGAACGCCTGCGGGCACTCTTCCGCGCCACGCCCGACGCGCTGACGTTTTTCGATCTGCAGGGCCGCATCACCGATTCGAATCCCGCGTCCGAACGCTTGATGGGCGTCAGCAGCAGCGAACTCAGCAACCATCCGTTCACCGATTTCATCCTCTCCGAGGATCAGGAGTTTGCGGCCGAACTGTTCGCCCAGGTGTTGCGCGGGGATACGGTATCGGCCGAACTCACGGTCCGCCGGCTCGACGGTCACACCTTCCCGGTCGAACTCGTGGCCGGACCGTTGCGCGAACACGGCGCGGTCACCGGCGTCTATTGTTCGTCCCGTGACATCACCGAGCGCAACGAAGCGCGCGAAAAGATCGAGACGAGCGAAGAGCGCTTCCGATCGATTTTCGACAACAATCCGGATCCGATGATCGCCTTCGATGCCGACGGTACCGTAACGCGCGCCAATGCCGCGGCCGGCCGCGTGCTCGAAATCGACCCCGAAACCCTGGTCGGTCAAACGCTGGGCGACGTCGCGACCGACGGCGACCTCACCGCCGCGCTCGCGTGTTTCAATCGCGCGCTCGCCGGAATGGCCGGCGGCATCGAGTTGCACGTGCGACACGCCCGCGAGCACTCGCTGCCGGCCTTCGTGACGATGATCCCGATCCGGTTCCGCGGTCTCGCCGCCGGCGTCCATCTGCACGTGCGCGATCTGCGCTCGACGATCGCGCAGCAACGGCAGATCGCCGCCCACGCCGAACGCATTCGCGATCTCTACATGAGCGCGGCGGCGGCGAGCGGAAACACCGAACAGCAAATCGCCGCCACGATCGAAGCGGGATGCCGCATCCTTGGGCTCTCGGCCGGCGCGCTCTACGAAAGCGAGAGCGATACGCTCGTCGAGGTCTACGGCGAATCGCTCGGGGTCGGGCTTGCGCGCCTGGCGCTGGGGTCCGACCGCGCGCTTGCGATCGACGACGTCCGCGGCTTACCGCAACTCGCCGATGAATACGACGCCTCGCCGTTCGTCGCGTTCATCGGCACGCCGATCGACGTGAGCGGAACGCGCTACGGCGCGCTGTGCTTCGCCGATCGCCGCCGCCGGCGCACGCCCTTCGACGACGTCGACCGCGATCTCGTGCAGCTGATGGGTGCGCTGGTCAGCTCCGCGATCGAACGCGTGCGCTCGCGCGCGCGCCTGCAAACGCTGGCGTACAGCGACACGGTGACCTCGCTCCCGAATCGCGCTTGGCTGGTCGACCACTTGCGCGCGCTGCTCGATGAGGCCCGGCGTTCGGAAACCGCCGTCGGCGTGCTCTTCCTCGACCTCGACCGTTTCAAGGACATCAACGACACCCTCGGGCACGACAGCGGCGACCGGCTGCTGCGCATCGTCGGCGAACGGCTCGTCCGCGCGATTCGCACCGACGATGTCGTGGCACGCATGGGCGGCGATGAGTTCGTGGTGCTGGCCGGCGGCAATCCCGACATGCAGGCGCTGGGAGGCCTGGCCGAACGCATCGTCGCGACGGTCGAGGAACCGATCCCCATGGACGGCTCTGAACTGTTCGTGACGACCAGCATCGGCATCGCATCGTTTCCCGCCGACGGCGGCGACGCGGAGACGCTGGTGAAACACGCCGACGTCGCGATGTACCGCGCCAAGGACCGCGGCCGCAACACCTACCAGTTCTTCACGCCCGCCCTCAACGCCACGCTGCACACCCGCCTCTCGCAAGAGAAATCACTGCGCAAAGCCCTCGACAACGGCGAGTTCGTCGTCTACTACCAGCCGCAGCACGACCTCGTCAGCGGCGCGCTCGTGGCGGTCGAAGCGCTGGTGCGCTGGAATCATCCGCGCTCGGGGCTCGTGCTGCCGGGACAGTTCATTCCCAACGCCGAGCTCAGCGGCCTGATCGTCGCGCTGGGCGACTTCATCCTCGAGCGCGCCTGCACCGACATCAGCGCGTTGCGCAAGACGATCGCGCCGGACCTGCGCCTCGCCGTCAACTTGAGCGCGCGGCAATTCCATCAGCAGCGGCTGGCCGCCAAAGTGCGCGGCTACGTGGAACGCACCGGTTTCGAGCCGACCGCGCTCGAGCTCGAGATCACCGAATCCGTTGCGATGAACGACGCCGCGCTCACGGTGAGCATCATGCGCGACATCGGCGCCGAGGGGATGAGCCTGTCGGTCGACGATTTCGGCACCGGGTACTCATCGCTCGGCTACCTGCGGCGTTTTCCGCTCGACTCGATCAAGATCGACCGGTCGTTCGTCACCGACCTCGCTCAAGAGCCCGACGACGCGACCATCGTGCGCACCGTCATCGCGATGGCGCACGCGCTCGACCTCGAGGTCATCGCCGAGGGTGTCGAGACCCCCGAGCAGCTCGAGTTCCTGCGCAACGAGCGCTGTGACCGCGTTCAGGGATTCTACTTCTCCCAAGCGGTGCCGCTGGAAGCCCTCGAAACCTACATCCTGCGTGGAACGGAAGCCGCGGCGGCGGGGTAAGAACCTATCGTGGAAACCCTCAGCCTGTTACTCGACCGGGCCGCGCTCGTCGACCGCTACCGTGGCGGCCGCGCCCGCAGCGCCCAACTCTTTGCCTCGCTCGCGCCGTCGGCATACTACGAGGCCCCGATCCCGCTGCGCCATCCATTCGTCTTCTACGAAGGTCACCTGCCGGGTTTCGCCTACCTCGTGCTGCACGAACGCGCGCTCCACGGCGCGCGCATCGATCCGCACCTCGAAACGCTGTTCGAACGCGGCATCGATCCAAGCACGATCGATCTCGCCAACCGGCACCGGCGTGATGACTGGCCGGACCGCGCCGGCGTTCGCCGCTTCGCCGAAGCCTGCGATACGGCGCTGATCGACGATATCGCTCATGCCGTGCTCGACGATCCGTCGAACCCGCTGCTCGTGGGCGCGGAAGCGTTGTTCAACATCCTCGAACACGAGGAGATGCATCACGAGACGCTCACCTACATCATCCACCGTTTACCGGCCGATGCCAAACGCGGCCCGCGGATCGACGTTCGCGACGTGATGCCGGCGCGGCGCGATCCGGTCGCAATCGCGGCCGGTCCCGCAACGCTCGGCCTGCGCCGGGGCGAAGCTTTCGGCTGGGACAACGAGTTCGACGTCCACACGGTCGACGTGCCGGCATTCGGCATCGACGCCTACGACGTGACCAACGGCGACTATCTCGCGTTCGTGCGCGACGGCGGCGCACCGCCGCCGTTTTGGATCGAGCGCGACGGCGGCTGGTCGCTGCGCTGCGTATACGGTGAGATCCCGCTGCCGCTGAGCTGGCCCGTGTACGCAAGCCACGACGATGCCGAAGCGTTCGTCGCGTGGTCGGGCGCGCGCTTGCCGACCGAAGCCGAATACCATCGCGCCGCATTCGGCACGCCGTCGGGCGAGGAACGAGCGTTTCCCTGGGGCGTTGCTCTACCGGCGCCGCAACATGGGAACTTCGATTTCCGCCGCTTCGATCCCGAACCCGTGGGCAGTTCGCCCGCCGGCGCGAGCGCGTGGGGCGTCGAGGACCTCATCGGCAACGGCTGGGAGTGGACGTCGACGCCGTTCGCGCCGTTCGACGGGTTTGCCGCGATGGCGTCGTACCCGCAGTATTCCGCGGACTTCTTCGACGGCCGTCACTACGTGATGAAAGGTGCGTCGCCCGTAACCTCGGCGAACCTGATCCGGCGCAGCTTCCGCAATTGGTTTTTTGCGGACTACCAATACATGTACGCGACCTTCCGTCGCGTGTATTCGTAGGCGATGTGCGTTAGCGAGAGCCGCTCCGCGCTCTTCAACCGGGCCGCGTTTTTCGGTGTGGCGGCCGCCGTCGCCGCGCCGCTGATGCTTGGTCCCGACGCGATCGCCGAGGCCGCCGATGCGCGCTATCCGCTGCCGATGCCGACCGGGACGCTCGCGCCCGGCAACGCGCACGCGATGCGCCTGGCCCAGCGTTCGCCCTACGTGCGCACGCTCTACTCGAATGTCGAATCTCTGGCACGCTCGATCGGCGCGGCGGACCTGCGCGATTCCGTGTTGACGTTTCTCCATCATCCCGCGCCGGACTACGCCGCCAACCAGCCGACGCAGCAAAAGCGCACGGCCGTGCGCGATGCGCTCGCCGCCGCCGGATTCGTGAAACCCGACGCGCCGGTGAGCGGCATCTTTCCGATCGGCACCGAGCCCAACAGCCCGACCGTCATGCAACCGTTCTGGTCGACCCCGGGCTCCGGGGAAGGCTCGCACCATGCCTATCCGGGCGGCCTCGCGACGCACGAGTACTTCAACGCATCGATGGCCGAGTCGTTCGGGAAAAACTACGACGCGCACTATTTCGGCGGGCGCCCGACGATCGACCGCGACACGATCGTCGCCGCCGCGCTCTATCACGACATCATGAAGACCGCCGTCTTCCAGTGGCACGAAGACGGGACGCTCTTCGAAGAACTCACCATCGCCGGAACCGGCGGACACCACTGTCTCTCGGGGGCCGAAGCGATCGTGCACGGCCGCTCACCGCGCTTCGTCACCACGCTGCTCTCGGCGCACGCCGCGCCCTCGCTCGGCGATGAGAAACTGGTCACCGACTGGTGTTGCGCGTCGGCGATCATCGCCGGCGTCGATCCGGTCGCGTACGGCCTCGTCAAACCCGACGGCAACGGCTGGAAGCTCGCTGCCGATCCGGTGCCGGTCGAGTCGTTCATCAACTATTTGAGCGATCACGACTACGTGCTCTCCGTGCACGCCTACGAGGTCGTTGCCGCCCGGCTCAAGGCGCGCTTCGCCCTGCGCCAGCCGCCCGCGACGCTCGCCTGGTATCGCGCCGCGATGCTCTCACAAACGACGGCGATCGCGCTCTACGACACGCTGGCCCGCCGCGGTGCGCCGGCTTTCGACGACACACTGCAGCGGTACGAAGCGAATCTCGACTTCTCGTAGGGATTCGCGTTAGCGAATCCTGCTGGGCGAGGGCCTGCGGCGCGAGAATCGAAAGGGCGCTCATCGCATCCCCCGCTCGTCATTTGAGAGAGTCTGAGCAGAATGTCCACCGAGTCGACCATCATCTACACGCTCACCGACGAGGCGCCGGCACTGGCGACGCGCTCGTTCTTGCCGATCGTCCAGGCTTTCTCGAGTGTCGCCGGCGTAGCGCTCGAAACGCGCGACATCTCGCTCGCAGGCCGCATCCTGGCGCTCTTCCCCGAAGCGCTCACGCCAGAGCAGCGGCAGTCGGACGACCTCGCCTATCTCGGCGAGCTCGCGACGACGCGCGAAGCCAACATCA
>Ga0182014_10002721_pt1 | contig 21887 bp, 17 predicted proteins | sample 612S2DmetaG_FD_120489 | JGI IMG/M metagenome (GOLD analysis project Ga0182014, IMG submission 120489) | Permafrost microbial communities from Stordalen Mire, Sweden - 612S2D metaG | ecosystem: Environmental > Terrestrial > Soil > Wetlands > Permafrost | place: Sweden: Stordalen | collected...
ACAAAGCCGAAGGTAATGATACGGTCCAATTGATCCTTGACATTTAGATGATGAAATGCTAAAGTTGCCATAGTATTCCATATGGGTTTGTGCTCGTCGTCGTTTTTTGGACGGTCAAGAACGGGCGCATGCATCGCCTGATTGTTTTCGCTCATCAGATACGAGTTTGGGTCGTCCAAGACGCTCAAAAACAAAGCAACATCTTGCTCTTCAGAGTTCATTTGTTCGGATAAATGTGCACGGGGTTATCGGGATGGCGATCGGCCAGTAGTGACGAATGGATTGCCATGTGGCGATTCGTCCTTGCGCGCCCGACCTGTAGCCAACGGCTCGAAAAGAATCGAAAGGGCGCGTCCGTCCCATCCGTTTCCATCGCCGCGGGTCTTTGATTTTCAGAGCCCCTCCACAAAAAGATTTGCATATATATATATATACCGAACGCACACAACCGGCTCGAATTCGTTCGTGGCGGTCGTCGTGTGAATCAGCTGCTGGTGAGTCGAGCGGTCAATGGATCTACATTAGGTAGCTGGGCACCTGAACACCGTCAGAATCGTCCAGGGGCATGCATTCCAATTCTGTAGATTGTGACAATCGCCTTGCTTTGGGTTCCAGGCCTTGTGCGACCACGGAAGCATCCGCTGGGCGGTTCGAGAGTGATGATGATGGTCCTTGATAATCTGGTCGTTGTTCTTGTTCTTGTCGTTTCCTTTGGGTAATATAATGGTTTTTGTCGGCATTCCATGGTGACTTTACCGATGCGGGTTCACATCCCGGGGCGACCACCGGCAAATCCGTTCGCCGTTTCGAGTGTGCTGCCGGTCGCCGATAATCTGACTGTTGTTGTCGTTGATGTTGTTGTTTTTGATGATGAGGATTGTAGTCGTCTTTGTTTGTATTCCATGTCGACGCACTAGATCGACGATGGCGATTTCGCCCCCTTTTCGATGCTACCGGCGGCGGCCGATAGTTCGACGGTTGGGCGCGATGATTGCGTTGCCCGTTTTCGACAGGGTACATTTTATACACATCCCCGTAATTCCTACTTCCGTCGACGTGACGAGAGGGTGATGCATTGCGGGCACCCCGACCGTACTCGGGGCGATCATGACCATGGTTGTTGTTGTCGTTGTCGTTGTTGTCGTTGTTGTGTCGAAAGCTCTCGCCGTATAGTTGACTCGGTTGAACGTTTCGCCCGTCGGCCTCGTTGTTGCTCACATTACCACGGTGCCAACGATGGAGGTCGAAACGACGTTCACCCAAAGAATTCCCATCGTGGCCCCGCGCATGTTGACCGCGAGAAAATAATAGTGTTGGCGGTGGCAGCGGTGTCAGTGGTGGTACGCCCCATTCGGAAGAATGGCTCTTGGAAACTTGGCGAGCACGTCGCTCGGCAGACGAGCTGCGATAGTCTCCGGGAGACATCCTCGGGGAGGTGAGGCAAGCGTGGTCCCTAAATGACTCCCGGTCGTGGCGTGCCCGGGTGTCCGGAGTCACATTGTCCACCGGTTCCCGGACAAATGCTTCGCGACGGAGCACATTCCTACCTGCACCGAACGGAGAAGGTGAGGTGGGCCGACGGTGATTGTTACCACTACTACTACTAGCGGTATTATGGGGATGATTGAGGATGGGGGATGGTGAGGGCGCGTAAGATGGTGAGGCACCACCCCAACTCGGCGGTGGCTCGTAACGATGATCGTCGCTTACGAAATCGTCCATTGAAGACGGCGGCGGAGGTGCATAAGAAGGCGATGACACGACGCCACCCCCATTCGTCGGCACGGCCGCCAAAGACTCCTGTTCATTGCGGCCGGCGAATGCCGAAGAAGCGACCGTTTCCTCCACAATCGGTTCCATCCCGGCCGGCGTGCTGCTTCCATCGTCATAAAAAAATGACAATCCAAGACAGTATCTGGCCAGTACCATGGCCAGATACTGATTACAGTGCATGTTGCAGTCGTTTTTGGAACACAGTGGCGGCCAGTAGCCGTGCAAACGATACAGCGAGGCCTCCTCAGATTCTTTGATAACTATATCGGTACGCAGGGCATTTTGACACCACTCCACCAATAGGACGTGGATCCAGTCCGATTGATGTCGATTTTCGGCGCCACCAGGTTCTTCTTCCAAAAATCGCCCAAGAATTTCAAACCAGAACAGAGTCTGGCCGAGGTTGCCTGGATTTTCAGTCATGAAATTAGCATTGTGAAACGGCGGTTAAGAAATCATATTACCAAACCGATCGACGGGTTCGACGCGCGAGATTCACAAACCTAAACTCAACAAGTGCTGTCTCAGGCATTGGCGGGCCACTCGCACGTCCGTGTCCAAGATGGCGAGGATAAACTGCTGCATATCTGGTTTAACCAGGGCGCACGCGCCGTCCATTCGAAAACATGTCAGAGACGAAGGATTTTCGAAGAAGCAATGGATTGTGTTCACAGTGTTGCGGCGATGGTACATTCGATATTACATCCATCCAGGAGGATGTCTTTGGATTGATTTAAAAATGCCCGGACCTCGGATTCCATCATTCAACCACGTCGGTGCTTGGGTTACTGCCGCAAAAATGAATTGAAGCGCTTTTTCCGATTACCATCCAGAGAGAATTCATGCGGCCGCTGCCATTCCTTTGTGTTCTGCAAATAGCTGGCGGCGAGGGATGCCGCCAGCGCGGAAAACCATAATGGACACCATCGTTCAATCTTCCAATGCGAATGCAGCATGGACGGTTGAAAATCTCGCGAACAAACCGAACTTGTGCGTTTTGCAGCTATATTTTCAATGCAATGCTCCGCCGCGCCCATCGTCGTTTTCCCTGAGATTTTTAATGTCATTTATTTTCTGCTCGCGCGAACCCCGCGTGCGACGGGGAAAAAGGACATTCGCCTCGGCACGCCCTGTAGTACGCTTCACTCACACGGTCAAAATCCGCTCCATTATTACCATCATTATTACCATCATTATTATCATACATGTCTTGTGCGAATCTGCCGGCAGCTTCGGTCGTCCAAATTGTCGACGGAGACGGTCGTTTCGAGTACGTCATTATCACGAATCCACACCTGTTCAAAAGACGGCGACTTGCACACATACATCTTGTCGTTCTAATCTTGAAATGGAATGTCAAAAATCAAAGTTTGGATCAAGCCCGGGGTCTTACACGCGATGCGAATATCGAAGCATATCACGTCTTTGCCATTCTAGGTGTCCAGGGTTCTGGCAAAAGTACGTCCTGTCGTATTTTGAAACATGCGCCGTTCCACAATCGACCAGGCGATTAACGAATCGCTTTTGCTCACCGCGCGCACGTTACAGGTACGCTACTCAATGACTTGTTCGACGCGCACTTTCACGTCATGGACTCTCAAAAGGGAAGGAGCCAAACGACAGTGGGGATTTGGGCCACCGTATCCAACGGGCCTGACAATACGACTAACGACGACAACAACAACAACAACAACACCTCGTCCGACAGCCTGCCGGCTCTGGTTTTGGATGTCGAGGGCCTCGACTCTCGCGAGCGCAATGGAGAATGCGCCATACTCGAGCGCCAAATGTCTCTGCTCTCGCTCATCGCCTCCAGAGTCTTGCTGATCAACATGTGGACGACCGATGTTGGACGGTTCGACGGCGCCAACTATCCAATTCTCCGGACTATTTTCGAGGTCTATTTGGAATTCATCCTTCCCAGTGAGCAGCCCGCCGCCGCGACCGACGCTGCCGCCGACAAGAACAGGCCTACGGCCAGACCGCCGCAACTGCTCTTTGTGTTGAGAGATTTTCCCGGCCAACCAGGCGACGAGGAATACACGGATTTGGATACTTTGGCACTGAGCATCCGCGAGGATTTGCTAACGCTGTGGACCTCCATACACAAACCGCAACAGTATCACCAAACCGAGTGGATGGACTTTTTCAAGGTCGATTTTGTGTCCTTGCCGTCGCGGCTCTATGAACCGGACTTGTTCAAAATTCAAGTAGGTCGTTTGAAGAGGAGGCTGTTGGATCCACAATACGACGTGGAATCCAACACGACGACAATACCGTCAACTGCGGCGCCCGCCTTCGAGAACGGGGCGTTTCAAACGGATCTTCCCTTTCATGACTGGCCCCTGTATGTCCACAATATCTGGTCCAGGATTCAAAAAAGCGAACAATTGGATTTGCCAACGCAGAGGGAAATGTTAGCCGTATTTCGCTGCGATCAGATTCTCTGCGCCCTCTACGAAACATTTGAAGCAGAGATGGAAACGGTGGAATCGTTTCTGCGGAATGTTGGGACGGAAATGGGTTTCTTAGGTGCCCGCATCCATGATTCCGTTCAAAAATCATTGACTGCATTTGACTTGCAAACACGTCATTATAATGTTCCTCAACTCGTTTTGGAGAAGCGAGCAAACCTATTGATCAAGTTTGCCGAACGCGCCCAAATTTCCATCCAACTGCAGCTGCGCATCATCCAGTCCGACATGACGCACAGTGCCCGAAAAGCTTTCGCGGCCATTCCCAAACAAGTATCTCTCACGCAGTTCTCCAAAGATTTGGCATCTCTGCGGGGACGATTTTTGATGATGCTCCGCAAAAAGTTCAGCGCATGCGCGGTGGCGGCATTGGCGGATGCGCCCCGTTGGAATTTTCACCAGCGACTCCAGCCGCTCCGTTTGGCTTTGAATGAGTGCGAAAACGAAACAAAGTGGCAACGCTTCCAATGGATCAAGGCGCAATTGATGGCCCAGTGCGAAAGCGGTCTCTTCACGTGGTTGCACAAGTGGTTTTGTGCTGAAAAGTCGCCCAATATTGCAAGCCGTGATTTGACCGAACTGGCCATTCCTTCCGCGTATTTGGGACGAGTCCGAACCGCTATTGCCGGAGAGTCCACTCTGGGTGTCACCACGTCGTGGTTGCGAATTATTCGACACTGGAAGTATGTGAATGCCAAAATGCTCAAGTCCCTCATGAAACTGCTTCGCGCCTTGAATTTTTCAGAAACACAACTCATGGCGCAGCTCGGCAGGGTGATGGACGGGGAGATGAACGACATTTTGGAGGGCGTCTTTTATAAATTGGCCAAACAAATCCAACCGCTCATGGAAGGCCAATTCCGGAAGTATTTTGTGACTGGGCGAAGTTATGCGAGACGTCAATGGATGGCAATGGAGAGCCAATTTCGGTGGCATTTTGCGTCCGACGGCCGAAATTACATGAGACCTCAATGGACAGCGGAGGAAAATCTGGATTACGAATTGAATGTCGCGTGCCATTTGGCCCTAGGATTGTTGGACCAAATTTCCATCATCCGAATTCACGCCCCGTTGCTCAAGGCCTCTTGGTTCCAGACGAGCGATCATGTCGTAGATTGGAGGGACGAGTTTCCCAAGGTCGATATCAAAGCGGTCGTATTGGATGTTTCCGAGTGCGCAACCATCATGGACGCGTTTCGCGTCACCGCCAACGAGGAGGCCATCAAGGCCAGGGCAGTCTTGAAAAAGTCCCGCTCCACACTCCTCTGGTCCATCGTACCCATCTCTACCCTGTATTTGCTCGGTGGCATGCCGTGGAGTTTTATTTTTGCACTGGTGCTGCTGTTGGGCGCGGTCGTTTTGTTTTTGTTTCAGCCACCGGCATTGCGCTCCTGGTGGCACCGTCAAATTTCGCCGGTTCTATTTCCGCTGATTCCACTGGCAAAATCTTTGAAAAGTGATTGAATTAAAATTGTTCATTTTTAGTCCCCCTGAACTTTTTCAACCGCACGAGCATGTTCCAAACAAATCTTGTCAAACGACGACGCGGTAATCCTGGAGTGCCGGATGGCGGTCCCGTAGGAAGCGGCGCTTCACAAACGACAAACCCCAAAATTGATCCGAGTTCGCAACCCGGTACGTGGTCTGAAATGACATTTTTTGAAGATTGAATCCATGGCGGGTCGGCGCGCCTCCACATTTTGCAGCGACACCCAGTCTGACATTTTTACCCGCACTAGTTTCCTGGAGGACTTTGTTCAACAAGGGAGGTTCGGCGTCGCCCAAAGTAGGAGCCAGCAGTGCCCGTGGCGGCGTCGATAGCAACACTGGCACCACCACCACCGGCCGACATTTGGATACTGCCGGTGACAAAAAAAAAGAATCGACAGTCGATACAAAAAAGCGCGGAGGCGAGAATGAGAGCGCGCGCAATTCAGAGTCAGTGCGTGGGTATTCTACTCGGATGCGTTCGGAAAATGAGTCTTCAAGCACCCATTCGTCAGGATCGGATATTCCAGGCGGTTTGAGCGGCACACGGCGAATCGGGACGAATATGAATGAATCATTCGACGCGTTCATGGAAAGGCAACAACAGCGACCGGCATCCATGGCCCCGCCATCCAGTAGGCTGACGCCATCCGGAAGTCAGCCGCGGAATTCTCTCATTTTTAATCAGCCCGACACGGACCACACGCCGATACAATATCAATTGATGGGTATGAGAACGGCGGCACCCAGTACAACGGGAATGACTGTGTCACCAGCGACATTGTCGTCCACGTTTGTTTCGAATCCAATTCGAGCAATTTCGAGGGAACCCGTGTCGTTGCCTATTGATCCTCAACAAGCCTTCTCCAAACCAACCTCGCGCGCTCCCATTGATTCGGCGTCGGCGGAGGCGGGATTCGAATCAAATTCCAGCTACCGAGACCCCACTGTTGACAATTCTCTTCCGACATTGTCGACCTCCGACGAACTCCAATCGGACAAACCTACTCAGTCTGTTATGACGGCAATGCCACCGCCAAAAACAAATCAGCAATTTAAATCCATCCCCAATCGCCAAAACTCGGATCGGAACGACTCTTTTTTGGTCTCCACCTCGTCCAACGGCGACAAAAATGACGATAATAGCGATAACAATGACAATAATGGTCGCGGGGGATGGAATCCGCCAAGCGATAGTTTCCAGCATTCGTTCACTCAGCGAGAACGTGACGCCAATGACGACGATGGTACTGGACTGCCGTCAGCGACAATGGCAGCAACGACAAGAACAACTGCGACGTTACCTTTCAAAAGTGCGTTTTCCTCACCCCCATCCACAGTTCAGAACGCTGCTGGTCGTACAGCGTCACCATTCGACGGGCCACGGACGCCATTCCAGGCCACCACCAGACCTTCGTCTTTATTTGCGTCACCGCCCGCTCCCAACCAGACATCTCGAACTGCAACGAGTCAAAACCGAGGCGCGAGTGATGATTTTGCATTGCCAACCCAAAGCACCGCCACCACCACCAACAACAACAATGACAATGTCGGCCAGATGCCAGACGATAACAATGACAATGATCAAAATACCGGTACATTCGCCGAGACATTTGCCCCGCCGCGTTCCACCAACGGTGGCTCGTTTTTGACGAATCTGACGTCTACTCGGCAATCATTCAAATCAACGCCCTTGTCTCGATTATTCAACCCGGCCGTGGTTCCAGACGATCGGTTCGTCCGACCATTGGCGGATCCCCTTGTCAAATTCCGTCCCAAGCAGTCGGTTCCAGATATGGCCAGTGATTTATTCGACCGAATCGTCGTCAATCTCCGGCTCCAGAACGAGCAACTTTCAAAGTCCGAATCCGACATGTCGCCCGCGTTGAGTGTCCGAAACAATGGCGACAGTGATGATGATGGTCATGATGATGATGACAAAGACAATGCTGCACGGAATCGAGTCCGCAACTTGGAACGACCGCAAGTGCTCTTTGTTTGGCCGGTTCAGCCCACGTGTCAATTTGCGGATCCATCGGCGAGTGCGTGGAGTTGGGCCAGGGCCGATCCCTTCAACATACAATATTTTCCCGATGCCGTTCTCAACGAGGCGATCGTCACCGCTTGGGACAGTTACGCGGGAGTTTTTGAACATTTTGTCGTTTGGATGCCCCAACAATGGTTTGCTCGCTGCCTTCTCATTCATTTGTCGCTGGAAACTAAGGCGTTGGCGGAAGTGTCTGGCGTTCATTTCCGATACTTGCACGTGGAGTGTACGCCTTTGGTCGATCGCGGTTGGAGCCTGAATGCCCACTCGCTGGTTGGTATTCCGCAAGTCCAGTCGCCCACTCTGGATGACGACGAACTCGAATCTAAAGTGACGATTGCAGAGCAGAATCTGAGTTGGGTCATGGCAGACAGGCCGTGGAATGTCTTACCTCTGTATAACACCTTTGAGAATCCGGAAGAAGCCGATGTCGGACTTCTAATGCGCAATCTCCCGATCGCGTTGAAAAAAGTTTATATCGACGAAATGCACACTTGGCGCTGTGTGTGCACCATGGATTTGGCCAGATGGATTTCATCTTCGAACTGGATCAAAATGCAACAGTGTTTGCCTCTGGAGGAGGAGGAGGAGGAGGAGGCGACGGCGGCGGAGGGGCAGGCAACCGCACGGGGTCTATCCGAGGCTGAACCGCAGCCCGCCTCAGTCCAATCAACCTTATTCGATCGAGGTGACTTGATACTGGATCGAAACGGCCAGATTGTCATTGTTAATGCGGACCATTCCTACATTCAAGAGGCACTGTCTCTATTGCAGCAATGCTGGCATAAATTGAATGCTCATTTGATTCATATGCGACAGGAGACGGAATCCTACGTCAGCGTCCCTCCCTTGATTCTTCCGGTCCAACAGTATTTGCTGGCATCGGACATCGCCTGGTCCCTGGCAAGCATGATTCCGTCCGCGTCTTCCTACTACGATCACTTCCGTTACTATTTCCAAGTCCAAGCGGCCAACAGGCAGGATTTTTCGGCCGTGTGGGAAGTCTCAAAACACGAACATGCCTGGTTTGGTTACTTTTTAAAGTCCTGTCGCCAGGGGGCGGCGACCGCTGGTCGCATGGTGCCAATCTCACCTTGTTATACTTTTTCTATTAGTCTCTTGGATGATGTGACAAACACCGGCCCAGCAGACCCGCTCGTCATTCATCGATCAGTCGTTGGGGTTGTGGCAAATGCAGAGTTCAAAAATGCTTTGGACGTTCACTGGTCGCGCGAGGCACCGTCTGCGTCCATGGGCGTGTTTTCGAGTACTCCGGCGGGCCAAAAAGGTGGACCTGTCCCCAGCGTCCTGCCAACCCAAATCAGACTTTGGATGACCGACGTTTTGTCACGAATGTCGCCTCACGTGTTGCTTCCAATTCCGCAGGACACTAAGCGTATTTTATCATCAACGCGTTCTGCGACCATGGCCGAAGACGCAGAGGAAATTGAACTTTATTTTGCGGCGGCGCCCGCAATCCTGCCCGACCAATTGGTGTATTACGGAATATCCACGGTACCAAAGGCACGCAGCATTGACGTGGTCCATATCTTGTCCGCAGAGTCTTATTCGCGGGCCAGAGAAGGAGCGAGAAGCGGCCACGTGCCGAGATTCACCAATCTAGAGGATGGGGTGCACACGAACGCCGAATTGGACCTATCTTTTTTGTGGTTTGGCCTAGCTCCGAGTCGCGCATGCCCCTGGCGGCGAATGCCCCGGTTGGATTTGGAAAAAATGTCACTGCAGATGCAGCCCTTGTTCAAAAGCGAAAATTAAAAATACAATTCATCGAACAGCACACTGGCTAGCCGTTTTTTTTGAATGAAAATGTTCTCTCATTTCGTCGTCATCGAAACAAACAGCGTTTGCTTTCTGCATCGGATTTCCCCATGGGACCATTTGTAAAAAGTCGAATGGGCGCCGAGACGAACAAGATTCGGGCGGCCATGTCCCGCGGGCGGGAACACATTACAAAAAACACAAAATCGGCTCTTTTAAAATCTGCACGCGGCTTTGCCACTCTCTTTGAGTGCGCGCCAATGTTGCCCATTTCATCATTTTGCTGTTGATTTGGAGTCTTGTCGAGGTTCTTGAGATCGTCCTTCGTCTGTGAAAAAGGACGTTTCCATGTCTCAGCGATCCGCCAAGGTGCGCCTAACGCCTCAAGAAACCGATGACGATCAAATTGATAATCTACTCTTTAGTTGCTGTGATTTGGAGAAGCGCCTTATTGACTGGAGTCATCCATGGTGCGTCGACGCGCGTCATTTGAAAGGCCAGTCGGTGCCGGTTCCTGTTCAAACGTTGTGTATTCTGACTCGATTGTGGCACATGTTAGGATTCCAGATTTGTTATTTCTGCTAAATATTCAACCGGAAGCCGTCCAAGTAACCGTTCATAATCCATTGACCATGTCTACGGCGAAAAACGTGATTATACTGGTGACCATCCTCCATTTGGAAATGCAAGTCACTGAAAATCTCGCCATTAAATTGTTTGCGGACTTTGCTGCCGGCCTAGTGGAGGTCTCCGTGCCGGCCACTATTGAAACCCAATCGAAAGTCGCAGCACAGTGCAAAATTAAACCAATGGCCTTTGGCAGCTGCATGTGTCTCAATAGCAAAAAAACCTTGTGGATTGTCAAATGCATGGCCGTCTACCCGTTTGCCGGTGTGTCCATTTCCGAAATCGAGAGCCAAAATGTGGATTTGCAGTGGCCCTTGGAGGATTTAATCCGATCCGTCTTCCTAATGCTGGAGTCTTTGGCGGCAACCGATCCGTTGGCCCGAACACACATGTGCTTTTATCATGGCGACAGCAATGTCGATAACTTTCTGATCGACGTCCAAAGGAGGAGCATCACCATGATCGATTTTGGAAACTCCTATTTCGAATGGATCAGCGACGACAACGGCAACGACGAATCTTGCCATTTCATCACGCCAAAGTCGCACTTTAGAAACTACAATTGTGAGGCCGAACTCAAAACACTGTACTGCGTGCTCAGACGGTTGCTCAAGTTACACAATTCCAAATGGAACGCGAATTTGCCGCTGCATCAGGCACTCATCAGTTTCGTGTCCTCCTGCTGTTCTCTGACGGCACAGTCCGAAAGACATCGTTTCCAAAAATGTTTTGAATCGTATCTGTGAATTCAAAAAGGTAGCTTTCACTACAGGGCAGCGCGAGAAAAGCAGTCTGTGTCGTTTAACTTTTGGGGACGACGTTGCGGCGGATTGGACCCATCCTCGTTCTCGGAACCTCTTCAGCGCACCGCAGACACAAATATGCATTCTCTGCAGATTGCAATTGAGTTGGATATTGTACCATGTTATTTATGTGGACTGCAGAGCTCGTGCGCATTGCTCGTGCGAAGAAGAGAAGCAGCACTGCAGCTCCAAAAAGACACAGGCTACGACCGATCTCTGTTTTGTTGTCGTTGGCATTGTTGCTATTCTATCGTTATCGTCTTGCCTGGCAAAGAACAAAAAAAGGCAGCTGTAATTCACCACGTCCCGTTGGGGATTTTATTTTTATAAATTTACAATTTGGATCGACTCCTCTCAAATTTTCTCTTGGCAATCAAGTATTCCAAATTGTGTTGATTGACTGGTGCTTCCAGGGCGATGGTTCTAGCAACCCAGGGTTCCAACGACGACGCTTTGAAACCATTCGAAGTCAGCAAGATGATTCGGGACAATCCCAGTGCCTGTATGATGGCAACGGAAGTGTCATACCTTCTCAAGTCCCTGGCAAATCCGAGCCTTTCGTTGGCCTCATAGGTGTTAACGTGTTCCGTTTGCTGCAAATGGTAGGCGCGAATCTTGTGCACCAACCCAATACCCCTTCCTTCGTGATTCAAATGATAAATCATAAAACCATATCCGTGATCCACTATTTTTTGCAAGGCCATAAAGAGTTGATCACCGCAGTCGCAATGTTGTGAGCCCAGAATGTCGCCCGTGAAACAAGCGGAATGAATTCGCACCAAGGGTTGCTCCCAGCGATCTCCTGGATCACCGTACTCCAACACCACATGATTTCCGTCATCCAAATTTGAGCGAAATACCTTGAGCGTCCATATCTTCAGGTCGATTCCGCGGAGACGAATGGGCAGGCGACACTGTGCCAACAGTTGAACGGCTGGAAATTCACACTTTGTATCGTTGACGTGGGACATGCTCGTGTGTGCGTGCGCGTCTCACCCACGGCCACACTGCCTTTGATTTCAAATCGTGAATGTTTTTCAAAAATGTAAAATTTTATTGCGATTTGGTGCGCGTTGCGATTTCCCTGCAAACCAAGCGGAAGCAAGACACAAGGGCGAAGCGCGCATTCCCTTCCCCAATCGCAAAATGCAATCGCTTCGAATCATATCAGAGGGTAGAAAGGGCAAGATGAGATTTTCGCGTGTCAAAAAAAAAGATTCTGAACAAACCGACGCGATGTTTTCCGAGTTTGTTTGCAATGAAGCCAACGGAATGGTCAGTCGGCTCCTTATTCCAATAGACCCGAGAACGATCCAGAGCTCTTCAAACTGGCTGCTATTGGGTTATGCTGTTTCCTTGACTTGATAATGCATTCTCTTCGTTTCCCACCAGGTTTGGGCCGACAGGAAAGGCTGTACATTGAACCCGAAGAACTTCGGATGAACTATTGCTGTTTGCTCCAGAGCTTCTTCAAATGCTCGAACAATTTTTTGTTTGTAAAATAATTTCCATAGTTAATGTTGCACTTTTGCCCTTGGAGACGGTGAGAAATAACTCCAACACCCACTCGGTGGGTGGTTGGGAAACGGGAAAGACTGCAATTATCTCAAGCCCAGTTAGTGATGTGATAGTTAGAATGCCCATTTCGGCGCTTGTTATGAGGTTCAAGCTCATCTTAACCTTCTGCGCATGAACCAATTAAGTTCGCACTCATGGTGCGTGCTTGGCAACTTCAGCGTGGTCTCAGATCAATAATAACAAGATCGTTTGAAATAGTTTGTGAATTGAACCCTCAATTACCTGAACCCAATATTATCGTGGTGGGTGCTTCAACAAAGAATGCATCATTCAAATGCTTTTGAATCTTCACAGGATCCAATCCCTAATTTCGAAAGCAAAAAGAGCAAGGGTATAGGAAAACTTTACTTAGATACATATTTGAGAAAGATGAATTGCAATTGCAAACTGTAGAACGGATAAAGCACCTCACCTGTCGTCTACGTAACCAAAAGTTTTCTCTTGGAAGATACCCTGGTACATACTCCCACTGCAAGGTTAAATGAAAGCTTCTCCAATGGCAAGGTCGGCCAAGGAAGAATACTCGTGGTTGCCAATGATATAGCCGCCGCCTGGGTGATGTTCAATTCTTTGGTGGCTAATTCTGCGATCAGCAGACACAATTCCAACTGTGAAGAATCCATCGAAAGAAGAGAAGCGAATCAAAAAGGTGCCTGGGGCTTTGCCGCTGAGCTGGGATTCGGCTTGATCCTTGTCGATGTCTCCGTGGAACCAAGGATTGTTCAGTGTAAGTCTGATGTGATCCAAAAATGTGCAGTTCTGGGCGTCTGGGCTTGCGATAGGGCCAAACCAATTTAAGAGTCTTCCAAAGTCTTGGATGTTGACATACTCAACAGCTTTGACGTCAGCGCCTTTGTGTTGTTTTCTAACTAACAATGCCTTCAAACATTTCAAATTGATAACGGTAACGTCTTTGTGATCGGATGGGTTGGGAACAGGAATTCCAAGGAACTGCAAGAGATCGACGGCGAATTTGTTCCATGGAGCTTCTGAGAACTTTTCGGACGACAAAAACTTCTGCGTCCAAAAGAGACGGCCATAAGTGTCTTGAATGGCAACGTTGATGAGAATGAGGTCGATTTCCTTGAGGATGTCGGAGAAGGAAGGTCTTTCGCTGGGTTCATGGTTCCAGCAACGCTCGATCAAACTTTTTAATCTCGGCTCAACGTGTTTGGGCATTGGAGGTCTCTCGTGTTTCTTACAGACTGCGTAGCGGAATGCATGATAATCGCTGTGATGGGAGAATGGCTCGGACCTGGTGAGGAGCTCCCACAAGACAATACCAAAGCTGTACACGTCGCTCTTCTCATTGAAGGCTCTGAACTGCATGACTTCTGGTGCCATCCAAAGGGGCTTTTCATTTCAAATAAAGGTGAGAATTTAGATAAAATACAAAAATACAAGCATAAGTGTTACTAGGGAGGGCGCTAAATCCTTCTCTGTGGTTGGGGTGGAATTATGTCTAACATCGCTAAGATTTCTACTTCGACAGGATCCCAAGCGAACGTACTGTTCCTTTGGCACTTTCTCCATCTTTCAGATTTTCTCCGGGTGGCTTGATTTGAGAAAGACCGAAGTCACACACTTTGACTCTGCCGTTCTCGTCAATCAGAAGATTGGAAGGTTTCAAGTCTCGGTGGATGACATTAGGGTTGCTGCAGTGGAGCCAGTTCATTCCCAGCGCAGCGTCTTTTGCCATTTGCATTCGCTGGTATAATGGAAGATCAATTTTTGTGTCGTGAAGGAGTCTCTCAACATCGCCACCGGGAAGGTATTCGCTTACTATAAAAAAGTGGCCTGGTTGGGTGCAGGCGCCCATGAAAAGGCAAATATTGGGATGGAAAATGGTGCTGTGTGGATATTATAGGATAAAAATTGAGTGTTAGTGCAAACTGAGGCAAAGAACGGCGCTGGGAGGAAAGAAGACCGAGTATTCCGAGCGTGCCACAGCCGAGTTAGAGCGGCCCAGAAATGGTCAAAAATTCATCTACAGATATGTACCTCATGATTTTGACTTCTTGCTTAAAGGAGGTGAGTGTTTTTTCATCGTCAATGGGCTTGTGCAGGATCTTGATCGCCACGTCTTTGCCGCGACATTTTCCTCGAACGACTTTACCAAAGGTACCGACTCCAATCTCTTGACCGACATAATCTATTTCAGCTGGCAAGATTTCGGGTGGACCGAAGGCTTGATGTGCCTGCTATACAAAGGTTAGCCAGCCTGTTTACCAGGGCCCCAAATCGGGTACGTCTGCAAGTGACTCCAAAATGGCAATATCATTTCGTACATCCACACCTTCCATAGGAGCAGCCATTGCAGATGCTCGCTGGATGTTCACTCAAAGCCAGAACTAAGATTTTCGCATATTCTCGCCGGTCCGAGGCTCCGAGCCGATGAGTATAAGGGCAAACTCCGGCAAGGTTCAATGATTACTGAGGCGGTCTTGGAGTTTATAGGAATACAGTAACGAAAATCACGTAAAGTGAGTTATAGTCAAGCGTAACCAACGAGCTGGAGGGCAGCAATAGTTCGACGTTCGTATGGCAAACTCAGAAACAAACAGTTAAGAAGAAAGGGACGGGAGTATGATAATTTTGTTTTTTATACTATGACCATGTCCCTTTAGTGCTCAGCGGCGACCTTAGCAACTGCGGGGAACACAAAAGTGACATCGCGTCCAGTAAGTTTCTTGTACACAGCAGCATAACCATCCAAACGTCCATCGACATTTTGCTCGTCTTTTGGATCCAAAAGGATCTTGTGTTGTTTGCTTCCGTCGGTCTTGACACGGAGGCGCTTTCCGGTGACCTCAACAGGGTAGAGCATGTCGTCTAAGATGGCGTCGTGAACCGCTGTGAGGGTACGAGAGTTAGGGCGCTTCTGGATAGAGGTACGGTTCTTAGATGATGCTGGGGGGATGATTCTGCGCTGAGCAACAATGAGAACTTGGTTTCCAGATTCTCTCCACCGAACATCCGAGTTTGGAAATCTCGCCAATCACGAAGGGATCATGTCAATTTAACAGAATAACAAACAGCCGTCTTTTGGCACGAGTTGGAAGGCCTGTATGAAGGAATGGAACGTGAGGAAGAAGCGCGTTTCAGGTAACTGGCCCGCAGTGCTTGCACGGAATTGCCTCGCACGTTCCTTAAATGCAGACAACTCACTGTAGATCTTTTCACAAACGACGGGACCAAAAATAGTCTGATCAGAATTGACGCGCAGGTCCAAGAGCTCCTGAGCAAAGTCGTGTGATATGTGATCGCCGTTGATTGTCAAGAAGGGGATGAATTCTTCGACAAATACGCTCTTCCAACGTTCAAAATAGTCACATTCACCAAAATTGAAACAGCAATGCTCTGTTGCAGTGTAATGTCTGTTGGGCAACAAGGGCGAGATTAAGCGCGATTCATGCGCAGTTGAAAACTGCGACCAATCCTTGGTGCTGCTGATACTCGCATTGGCGTAAATGCATGCTTCCAACATGATTGTAGAACTTGTCGTGGAGTCACTGGAACGAGCGACTGAATTCCGAAAAACCGACCAACAACGACAACGGCTACTTTTTTTTCTAGTTTTACTTTGGCACATCGCCCTCACATTTCACACAAGTGTCGAAGCAAATTGGCACTCATAAATGTACGATTAAGGCATTTTTTCATTTACAGCGCGGTGTAATGGTGATGGCGGCTAGTGAACCCTGGATGCGGTCTCGACAACCTGCAAGGGAACAATCGAATGATCCTCCGAGATGCTCAGGAGGACAATGGCGGCGGCACATGAACATTTTTTCACCACTGGTTTAGTTGTTTGTTTTGGTCTGCACAAGTTAACAGAGACGACCCGATCGGCTGATACTTTGAAATGCAATGACCATCCGCAGAGTTCAGTAGTGTCTCCAAAAATGTAGGTCGAATTGGCGAGATGACGCCAAAAATCGCCCAAATTGATAATCTTGCTGGGCAAAGAGACCGGAATCGAGTCATAAATGCGATTGCCCACTGCATCCTGGTAGGCTGGGAAGAAGGGAAGAAAAGATGCGCGATGTAGGCCCCAGGTCGACACAAAGGACAATTGACGATCAAATTTGAGTTTGAACAACAGAATGGTCTTTTGGAACGGAAAACGGTGGCGGGAATGCAAGTTTTTGACGAATGCTGGACCAGTAATACGCTTGACTAGACGCGCCCTCCAGCAGTTGGCCTTGATGGCGTCCGAATCGTCCAAAGTGGCAAGAGGGAGGTACTCGCAATGAGAGTAGTCGTTCACCAGAACAGGTTCTCGTTGGTGTCGTTGCATTTCAAGTGCAGATCAGAATGAATGAACGGATGATTCGAGGAAGAATTTCGGGCAACTAAAAAGGGCGCACTTTTTTTCTAGCCGTTGCGAAAAGGTCTTGACTGCCCCGACAGTCGGCTGTTGTGCGCGCGAACGCCGTTGTCACTACACTCTCCTCCGCCAACCATTGAAACACCCGGTCGACTTTTCAGCGATGCATGGCCGTGTAAAGGGCGTTGGATTCGAAAGGATCCGAGGTAAATTCATCTTCATCGTTCACGATCAAATGACGCGTGAAAAACGACGTTTCGTCTTCCGCATTGTCGTCGCCCCCTTCACCACCACCACCACCACCACCACAACAACCACCACCACCACCACCACCACCACAACAACCACCACCACCCTCTTCTTGACCTTCCGGAAGATTTTGCTTCAGAGGATGGCAGGAAAGATAGATCGCAAAGAGCACGTAGATTAGAGCTAAAATGCCCGCACACACCATCACGGAAATGCGCGCCAGCTTGGAAATGGCTTGGTTTTCAAAAATATTCAGTATTTGTGTCACGGTGAGGTAAATGTTGGCTCCCATCACGAGTGCGGCCAAAAACCAGCCGATCGCCTGCATCATCAACGAGTTGACATGTTCTCGACCCATCCATTGCTCGTCGTTGGTGATTCTCAGCAGAGGAATGAGAGTGAAGGGGAGTTGTAGGGCAAGGAGGACAGACGAAAAGACGATGAGCCAATCCGATCCGTGTTCATCGAATGCCAACGCGATAATCAAGGACGGTGCGATGGCGGCGCCCCTCGTGACTAGATTTCTCAACCATCCGGGCATGCGCATTTCCAGGTATCCATCCATCACATATTGTCCGGCCAGGGTGCCGGTGATCGTGGAACTCTGTCCAGAGGCAAGTAGTGCAATGCCAAATATGACGCCAGCCCACTTTCCATGAAACACATTGGCGAGCAACTCGGAAGCGTTATCCAAACCAATGTCGGTCGTGTTTGGATAGAAATAAGTGCCTGCCAACACAATGATGGCAACATTGACCAGCAAAGACACGCTCAAGGCGACGCCCGATTCGAGTCCATTGAAAAAGATTGCTTCTTTTTTGCCTCGATCAGTTTCTCCAAAGTCCCTAGATTGAACGAGTGCAGAATGCAAATACAAATTATGTGGCATGACCACTGCACCAAGTAGCGACAAGGCGCTGTAGATGGAGTCGCGGGAGGACAGTTGGGGCACGAATAGTCCGTAGGCGACGGGACCGGCTGGTGTTTTGGACATGAACATTTCAATCACAAAGCCCACCACGATCGTCGCGACCATCGTGCCGATCACTAATTCCAAAATGCGCATGCCGAAGAATTGGAGCATGAGAAATAGAATCGTATCGAGTGCCGTGATGACGATGCCAATCCAGAGTTGCAGTCCAAACAGAAGTTTCAAAGCAAATGCCGTACCAATGACTTCGGGAATATCCGAAGCAATGATGGCAATCTCTGCTGTGAACCAAAGGATCCATCGGATGTGCAGCGGATAGGCTCTTCGAGAGGCCCTTGCCAAATTCTGTTTGGTCACAATTCCCAGTCTACTAGAGAGCAATTGGAACAGGAATCCCATGATGGTGCACCAAAGCATGACCCAGAGCATTTCATATCGATGATTGGCTCCGGCCTGCAAATCCGTATCGATCTGATCGAATCCGTATCGCCATCGTCGTTCAACCCGTGGAGTGCGGAGTGGTCAGGGACAATTAAAGTGGTTCGCGTCTGGTTTTTGTGGAATATGTGCATGTGTGCGGGGGCGTGTGCGCCCACGACAGCGAGTCAAAAACGTACATTGCCCGGATCAATATAGGCTATGGAAACAAGGATACCGGGTCCCATGAAGGCCCACAGCTTTTTAAACCATCCACGTCTCGGTATGGCGATCGGCGCTACCAAAAAATACAAATATAGTCGATTAAAAATGAATTGCACCGCCCGAAGCATGTCGAAAGGCGTTGATATGCGCGTGCGTTTTGCAAACAAACAGTCGCGACGGCACCCGTGTCCATCGGTGCCTCAAACAATGGCCTACGTACGCGGTTCTTCGTCCATTTTTCGAACTCGTTCCCAACAGCGCGTCTTGCAATTTTCAAACCAAGTCATACTTTAGACGGATTGTGTGGCGAGGTTGTGATTTTGGGCAATCGATTCGCACAAGTGACTGCTCGGGGTAATGTTTTCCAACGCGATATTTTTTTTGTGCGAAACGCGAATCATATTTATTTTACTTTTCGGCTCATTCCCGTCTGAACCGCTAGAGAATGAATGTGGACGAGGCTTTGAACCAACCCATGGGAGCACCAGGGCCTAGCATGAATCGGGAGGCACGCATCCAAGCCTTTCGCGAAGCTTGCAATAGCGAGGCCTTCCAGAACTTCTTAAAATCCAAGCCGTAACGGCCGCCGACTCGGTCGTGGCTGAACGACTTCCGCCTCAAAAAGAGTCCATCCAAATAACCTTTAGTCAACTCCCCTTTGACCGCTCTCCCAATCAAATCAACATGGTTCGCAAATTCTTCAAGTCCGTTGCCGATCACCTACCCGGTTTGGTGACCGTGTCGTTGGGATCTGTTGCCGAAATCCATCAAGTCTATGTGGAAGAAAAGGCCAAGATTCCACAAGAAGCTCAGTCGAATCCACACTGACGATTGATTATGCACACGCGTATGCTCGTCTTTTGCACGTCATCGACCACGAGATGCTCGATACCAACCAGTCTGCAATCCCCCAAACCCCGTGACTTTTCTTTATCGGTTCCATATTGGAGCTGTCCGTCGGACTACATTGGCATTTTGGCTCTTGACAAGTTCATTGGGGCGGGGGCGGATCATGTGAATAAGGGTGGTGTTGTTTCGAGTTGCTCGACCTTGTCCTACTTCCGATATTTATTTCACGCACAATCCCCAGTCTTCTAGTGGTTGCAAAAGTTTTTATGAACAAACTGAGGGTGATTTTAGGCTTTTTTGACGGAATTGAAGAAGAAGATCATGAACAAGCGGCCAGTCTCGAGACTATGTCCAAAATAACTGGTGTCCGCGTGGGTTTGCCAACTTCGCCAGAGAACCAGGCGGTTAAAAACGTTCCCAATCTTATCCACTGTTTCCCAGGCATTGACATCCAACAGTTTGCCGGTAAAAGTGTCATGCGCCAACTGAGAGACCGACTTGCCCAAAGTGACCGCTTCATTTTCTGTCGGATACGCGCGCAATCCCGTTGCCTTGGAGGCAATGAAACTGGTGCCAGAATTATAAGGAGCGTTTGGCGTTAGATAGATAACGGCGGCGTAATCGTTGCGATCCGCGTGAAATACGACCTGATCGCCGGCAATGCATGATTGGAACACGCCGTTCAAAGGTTCTGTCCACGAACGTGCATCAATTTCAATGTGGAGCAATCTTTCAAATTCCTCCTTGAGACCGGAAAACATGAATCGAGTCTCTGTGCGGCGTCCCTTGTGAGCCGTCGGGTGTTCTACAAAGGTTTGTTGCAATGCCAACTCCCGAACGGATTCTGGATTGTCAAAAAAATCGTCTACGACGACCATGGACGGCTGGTGTAGACTCTGGAACCTGCCTAGAGCCGGCGACTTTTTGACGGCGCCACCGACATTGGACGAGGAAGGACCATTCTCCAACGGCGTATTCGTGGTCTCTTTCCGAGTCGCCGCATTTTTCACCTTCTCATACCTTAGAATGGAAAGGATTGGATTGCCGTCCAAAGTCCAACTGTTCGCGGTGGTGCAAATCGAAACGACTCTCTCCAGGAGTTGACTTTTCGGGAATTGAACGGTCCAACGGTTGCAAATTACAATGTAGGCCATTCTTGGATTCGTTTCTGAAACTACAAACTGCAACGGTCGAGGTTTAGCAGTGTATTCGCCAACCGAAATGCCAAGCCGTCGCTCCACCAAGGAGTAAGCCACATCAAGTTTCAATTTTTCATCGCCAGAGGCCAGCGCGGTAAATGGAGGAGGTTCGGAATCCAACGAGAGTTTCATATTCCAAAAAAGCAAAGTCGTATTGTCTTGGCGCAAAGTCGACTCGGCAAAGAAAACTTCCCGCCCCTTGTAGGGAATGTCTAGAAACCTGTCACGGACATACTCATCATTATTATTCGGGCCGCCGGTAGATTGAATGATTCGGGTTGCGCCAGCGGAACAGAGGCGGACTGGTTTCAAAGTGTAACAACGCGCTTCGTTCCTCCCATACTCGCTGTAATGTTGACACAGACGGTCGGCAGTGACTTCTTTGCCGAAAAATTCCTCAATATCCGGGTTCAATGCCAAATATCCATCCCTGTCGATAAAGGTCGAGTCCAGTGCCCATTCCGCGTCTTCATATTCATCGGATCGCCGGTGCTCGAGCAAAAAATCCATATTCTGGCCGTCCGTCAGACGTGATCCAATGGTCGTATAAAAAAGAATTTTGGATTTTGTGACTTTGAAGAGTAATCTGGGGAAATCCATCGGCAAAACTGGGTCTAGATCCCGATCTTGAGGAATTAGAATTACAGCGTGGGTGAGCGAGGTTAACGGGATCCAATCATCGGGCGCATTGTTCATAACGAGAATTACAGCGTGGGTGAGCGAGGTTAACGGGATCCAATCATCGGGCGCATTGTTCATAACGACAAAGTTGATGGCCTCCGGACGAGGATCTGAAGAAAAGGTACATCCCTTCGGGGGGAAGTCGCACAAATCGCCCAAAGATTGCCGGAATCGGTTTATAATCTCATCTTGTCGAGCATTATCGGACGGGAGCGACCCGGCCGTGAACCAGATGTGAATATTATAGTGAGCGAACATTGTTCAACGTCCGTTTGCTCGGTGTTTGATCGGACTGAAAAGGAAGAATTTTGAAAAGTTTTGGGCGCGCAAAAAAGTGAACGAAATATTGAATTTTTCGAGGCGACTTTTTTTTCTCGAACAGTCCTGGCTGCATCATTTCGGAAGACACACCGACATTCAGTCTGTCAAGCTTGCAT
>Ga0182014_10002722_pt1 | contig 21886 bp, 19 predicted proteins | sample 612S2DmetaG_FD_120489 | JGI IMG/M metagenome (GOLD analysis project Ga0182014, IMG submission 120489) | Permafrost microbial communities from Stordalen Mire, Sweden - 612S2D metaG | ecosystem: Environmental > Terrestrial > Soil > Wetlands > Permafrost | place: Sweden: Stordalen | collected...
CAGGTCTTCGCCGGCATCGGTGTAGACCATGAACTCCTGCGACTGCGAGCCGCCCATGGAGCCGGAGTCTGCCTCGACAGCGACGAACTTGAGTCCGCAGCGGGTGAAGATCCTGCGATAGACCCGGTCGTGCAGCTCGAAGCTCTTGTCGAGACCGGCCTTATCGATGTCGAAGGAATAGGAATCCTTCATGGTGAACTGGCGCACGCGCAGCAGGCCCGACTTGGGGCGCGGTTCGTCGCGGAACTTGGTCTGAATCTGATACCAGATCTGCGGCAACTGCTTGTAGCTGCGCAGTTCGCTGCGGGCAATAGTGGTCATGATCTCTTCGTGGGTCATGCCCAGGCAGAGCTCCGCGCCCTTGCGGTCCTTGAGGCGGAACATATTGTCGCCCATGCCCGTCCAGCGGCCGCTCTCCACCCACGGCTCCTTGGGCAGGATGGCCGGCAGGTAGAACTCCTGGCCGATCTTGTCCATCTCTTCGCGCACAATGCCGACGATCTTATTGATCGAGCGCTGGCCGAGAAAAAGGTAGCTGTAGATGCCCGCGCCGAGCTGGCGAATATAGCCGGCGCGCAGCAGAAGCTTGTGACTGGCCACCTCGGCGTCTGCCGGGGCCTCGCGGAGTGTAGGTACAAAGAGTTTTGACCACAGATGCATAGGGATGAATGCTTACTTTCCCGTCCTCCTGCCACGCCAGCGACGAAGTTGGCGCCGATGCGACCCTCAGGGCCGGTGATCGCCGGGAACCTGGCTTGGCGGTGGACGCTTTACGATGTACGGCAAATCTCATTCTAAATCTTCGAGGCAGTCGAGGCACTCGTTCGGCGCCTGCCGAGTTGCATGGCAGCCCGCATCACTCGTCCCCGTACCGCTCACCCCAGCCGAAGGAGTTCTCAAAGTGGACAAACTCTTTCTCTTTTCCCGGCACGAGATAGACACTCAGCACATCGAAGCGCACCGGCGGCGGCGTCTCCTGGGGCAACTGGCGCACGTAATGGCGTGCCAGGCGGCGTAAAACGTGGCGTTTTTGCGAGTCTACGGCTGCCTCGGCGGGAGTCAGGTCGTGCGCGGTGCGGGTCTTTATCTCGACGATGCACAGCATTGGCCCCTGCCAGGCGATTAGGTCGAGATCGCCAGGCACATTGCCTGAAGACCAGCGGCGCGCCACCACGACGTAGCCTTTGCGGCGCAGATAATGGAAAGCTGCGTCCTCGCCATCGATGCCGGTCTCCAAATGAGCCGGAAGTGCCGTTGAGCCGCCCCGCCGGCGCGCGAGCTGTTTCAAGCCGGCCAGCGTCCGCTCTGCGTAGCCGACGCGAATCCGCTCCATCCATCCCATGGCAAACAATTGTCGACCAGCCGGGCGAAAGGCGCAAATGCGAAATAGCGAGAAGGCCCGCACAGCCGCAACGGCTGGCCGTGCTGCACTGGGCGCTGCGGACGTTAGCATGGAGATAACCGCATGCAAACCCCCGCACTCAATTCAGCCCCACCCCGCCCGAAGAAGGCCACAACGGCCTCGATTGTGCTGGCATTCGCATCCGTCTACTTCTTCTGGGGTTCGACCTATGCGGCCATTCGCATTGGCGCGGCCCAGATGCCGGCGCTGCTGCTGGCAGGCACGCGCTATGTGATTGCGGGCGCCGCTCTGCTGGCCTGGTGCCGATGGCGCGGGCTGCGCCTGCTGGGAACATCGAAGACCATGCTCACACTGAGTCTCGTCGGGTTGCTGCTGCTGGGTGGAGGCAATGTGAGCCTGGTTTATGCGGAAAAAACCGTTCCCAGCGGCCTGGCCTCACTGCTGTTTGCCGCCACTCCGCTCTTTGTGGCGTTGATCGAGATGCTGCTGCCGGAGGGTGAGCGTCTGACGATCCGCGGCTGGCTGGGGCTGCTGCTGGGCATTGCCGGACTGGCCGCACTGCTATGGCCTTCGATTCAAAGTGTCTCCGGCGGCAACCGCGCGCTTCTCGGCGCCATCGCCGCGCTGCTGTTCGGCGCGCTCTCCTGGGCAGCGGGCAGCATTCTATCCCGCCGCGCGCGCTTGCCTGTGAACAGCCTGATTGCAGCGGCCTGGCAGATGCTGGTGGCGGGCGTCTGTTGTACTGCATTGGGCACGGCGCTGGGTCAATGGCCTCAATTTCACCTGAATGCTGCTTCTATCGGGTCGCTCGCGTATCTCATCACCGGCGGCTCGCTGCTGGGTTATACCTGTTTCATCTATCTGCTCGAGCATGTTCCCGTGGCCAAAGTCTCGTCGAATGCCTACGTAAACCCGTTGGTCGCGGTGCTGCTGGGGATTCTCTTCCTCCACGAGCGGCCGGCAGCGGCGGAGTTCGCCGGCATGGCGGCTATTGTGGTCGCAGTATTCCTGTTGACCACCGCTCAGGTGAAGGCCAAGCCTCGGCCTATCGAGGAACTGGAGCAGATGCCGGGGGAATAAAGCCGCTCCTCCTACTTGAGCAGCAGCACGGAAACCGCCGAAGCAATGCCGCCCAGCGAGGAGACGATGCCGAAATACCAGTAAGCGCGCTTGCGTGTGAGCAGCGTAACCGAAGTGATGACCAGGCCAATCTCGAGAAGAGCCTCGGCCAGGTCGAAGCGGTCGCCTTTGGCTTCTGCTTCCTCGACCTTCTTCTCATAGTCCAGCGCCTTGGCCATATCGTCCTTGGTCTCATCCCTTTTGTCGGCCTGGCTCTTGGCATATTCGGCTGCGAGCTTCTTGGCGGCATCCTTGTCGGCAACGGTTACCACGCTGAGCAGATCGGCGGTCAGCCTGGTATCGTTGGCGCGAATCTTGTGGGCCTGGTACTCGTTCCAGGTATCGGTGGCCTTGTCCTGGTTGAGGATGGCCGCGGTGTGGGTGCGATGGCCGAGCACGGTGGTGACGGCCACCAGCACGGCCAGTACCGTCATGGTCAAGGCAACCGGCCTTAGCGACGCGGCATGCTCGGCGTGTTCAGCGTGCTCCTGCAACTCCTGAGCTTCGTTGGCTTCCATGGGGTCTAGATGTCCTCCGGTTTCAATCCTGTTCGTTTCGCAATGCGGGCTAGCATTCTGGGGCCGATCTCTTCCCCATCGTGGAAGGCCCACGTGAATTCATAGGGGTAGTCAGGATGTTCCAGCTGCTTGTGGGAACCGCTCTTGCTCACACGAACTTTCTCACGCCATCCAACTCGCTGCAAAGCTCGCAAGACTTTCGACGCGCGCGAAGAAGGCCACTGGCTCATGGGAAGGCCTTAGGCGACAGCAAATCGCACATGATCCGGGGTCGATTGAGCTACCTCGATCTGGTCGGCAATCACTCGCAGCGCCAACGCTTCAGCTTTTGACCGGGCTTCTGTGCGCGTAGCGCCGTAAGCCAGCACACCAGGCAGACTTTCAATCTCCGCTATCCAGCGGCCATCTTCCTCCCGATCAAAGACGATCTCTAAATCCATCGACCGCTCCTCCTTGGGAAGCCTGTTTCCCGTAGAAAACAAGTTTACGCCAACTCCGCTATTTCCGCTTCCAGCGCACACCGTCCTTCGAGTCTTCGATTAGGACGCCCTTTTCGGCCAGCTCGTTGCGAATCTGGTCGGCGCGGGCAAAGTTGCGCTGACGCTTGGCCAGGGTACGCTCGGCAACCAGGGCGTCGATGGCCTCGTTGGTGAGCGACTGGCGCGCCAGCAGTTCGGGCGCCACGTCGGCCAGGCGGCCGGTCTGCGCGGCCCACTCCAGGGCTCGGCGTGTAGGCTCGGCATCGCGGTCCTCGATCACGTCGAAGACGGCATCGAAGCTGGCCAGTACGGCCAGAATCGCATCGCGGTCGCCTGCCAGAAGCTGTCCCTGGTCGATGGCCGTGTTGGCGGCGCGGATTAGATCGAAGATAGGGGCGCGGGCTTCGGCGGTGTTCAAGTCGTTGGCGAGGGCGGCCAAATAGTCGGCCTGCGCCTTCTCCGCAGCAGTTTTCAGCGCGGGATTCGATCCGTCCGCAAATCTCCCCGTCACCAGCCGCTGATAAAAGGTTCTCAGCCGCTCGATGGCGGCGGTGGCCTCGATAAGCCCGTCGAAGGTGAAGTTGAGCTGGTGGCGATAAGGCACCGAGACCAGCGCCAGCCGGATCGCCGAGGCCTTGTAGCCCTTCAGCAGCAGGTCGCGGAGAGTGTAGAAGTTGCCCTCGCTCTTCGACATCTTGCGCCCGTCAACCAGCAGGAAGCGCACGTGCATCCAATGGCGGGCAAAGGGCTTATGCGTCACGCTTTCGCTCTGCGCAATCTCGTTCTCGTGATGCGGGAAGATCAGGTCTTCGCCGCCGGCATGCAGGTCGAAGCTCTCGCCCAGGTACTCCATGGCCATGGCCGAGCACTCGATGTGCCAGCCGGGCCGTCCGCGGCCGATCGCCGTCTCCCAAGAGGTCTCGCCAGGCTTGGCCGCCTTCCACAGCGCAAAGTCGCGGGCAGAGTCCTTCTCATACTCGTCCAGATCCACGCGTGCGCCGTCTTCCATGCCGCCGAAGTCTTTCTTGCTCAGCTTGCCGTACTCCGGGAAGGATGCCAGCCGGAAGTACCAGGAGCCGTCTTCGGCCTGGTAGGCGGCGCCCGTAGCGGCCAACTTCTGGATCAGCTCAACCATGCGCGGAATGTGTTCGGTGGCGCGGGCCATGATCTCCGGCCGCTCGACGCGGAGGGCATCCAGATCCTCGAAAAACGCCTGCTCGTAGCGCGCCGAATACGCGCCGATGGAGATGCCGGCTGCGGCGGCGTTGTGGATGATCTTGTCGTCTACGTCCGTGATGTTCATGACGTGGCGGACCGGGGTTCCGATGAGCTTGAGGAAGCGCCGGAGAAGGTCTACCTGCAGGAAAGTGCGAAAGTTGCCGATGTGGCCATAGTCGTAGACCGTCGGTCCGCAGGCATACATGCGCAGAGCCTTCCCGTCCATGGGAACGAGCGCGTCGAGTTGTCCGGTGAGGGTATTGAAGAGGCGGAGAGTCATCTGTCCAGGGTCGAACTGCTTGCTCGCAAAAGCTGCCATGAATCGGCGGATACCGGCCCTTCCGATTGTAGCAGTGGAGGATAGAGGCAGAGAACCTTCGGGCCCGGACCCAGCGCGCGGTAAGCCGGCGAATCGATCTCGAATCCACGGCTTGGAGATTGCCGGCTTTCGCGTCTGTGGAGTTTCAAGCTCTTTGGCGAACACTTCCACCAGGGAAAAAGCGCGAACCGCCTTTCAGGATTTGCCGCTCGCTGGTAAGATAAGGAAGTCGTGGGGCTGTAGCTCAGCTGGGAGAGCGCCTCGTTCGCAACGAGGAGGCCAGCGGTTCGATCCCGCTCAGCTCCACCATACAATCTACAAACCAGACCCCGCCGCCGCTACCCCCTCGAATCGTTCAAGGGCAAATGTATACTTGACAGGAAATCCAACGGCAACAAGCTCAGCTTGGACTGCATGGGAGGCCGGAGCCCTTTGACGCTGGCTCTGCCTTTTCCTTCAGTTCGAGATCGCCGGCTTGAACCAGTAATGTTGGACGAGGATAGTAGAGATGCCTGAGGCCGTCCCCCAGCCGGAAACTCCGATCGCTACGTCCGTGCCGCTCTGCGTCGATCTCGACGGCACACTCGTGAAATCGGACACGCTCGTTGATTCCCTGCTGGCGCTGCTGCGTACCCGTCCAATGCTGGCCTTCCAGCTCCCCGGCCATCTTCGTCGCGGCAAGGCGCCCTTCAAGGCATTCGTCTCGAAATCCATCTCGTTGGATGTGGCTCTCCTGCCTTACAACCAACAGCTGCTCCAGTTTCTACAAGAGGAGCGCGCGCGCGGCCGCGCGATCTACCTGACCACGGGCGCCGACATGGCGCTTGCCCAGCGCGTCGCCCTCCATCTGGGCATCTTTGCCGGTGTACTGGCCTCGGACGGCGTCAACAACCTGACCGGCGGCAGGAAGCTGGCGAGCCTGCGGGCCAATTTGGGTTCCGGACCGTTCGATTATATCGGCAACGACACGCCCGATCTGCCAATGCTGGTCAAGGCGAACGTGGCGATGGTAGCCAACCCGAGCCTGGCCTTGACTATGGAACTGCGCTCTCGGAGACTCCAACCGGCGCGCCAGTTCAACGAAAGCCCTCCACTTGCGATCTCCCTGGTGAAGGCCGTGCGCCTGCGACAGTGGGCCAAGAATCTGCTCATCTTTTTGCCCTTGCTTTTATCCCATGCCTTGAGCGCCGACAAGCTTCTGGCGGCGGTGAATGCCTTTTTTTGCTTCTCGCTCACCGCTTCGGCTGCCTGCATCGTCAACGATCTGCTGGATATCGAGGCCGACCGCCGTCATCCTCAAAACCGCCTGCGGCCCTTTGCATCGGGCGACCTGCCGGCCCTTACCGGGATCGGCCTGGTGGCGATCTTTCTGCTTATGGCAGTCCTGGGCGGTTCGCTGCTTCCTGAGAGCTTCTTCGGCTGGCTGGCGCTCTACCTGGCGGCGACGCTGGCGTACTCCGTCTATCTGAAGCGCTTTGCGGTGGTGGATGTGCTTGTGCTTTCGGGCCTGTATATCCTGCGCCTTCTGGCGGGCGGCGCCGCCACTCAGACGCATATCTCCCAATGGATGGCCGGCTTCTCGATCTTTCTCTTTCTTTCCCTAGCCATCGTCAAGCGCTTTGCTAAGCTGGAGAACCTGCGCACCAGCGGCTCGACACCAGGAAACGGCCGCGGCTACTTGCTGGCCGACATGGAACTGTTGCGCAGCCTTGGCATCGCTAGCGCCTTTGCCGCAATGGTGGTCCTCGCCATCTACATCGGCGGAGCCAGCGCCGCGAAGCATTACAGCCAGCCGGAGTTGCTGTGGCTCATCGTGCCGCTGATGATTCTCTGGATCAGCAGGGTCTGGCTGCTGGCCTCGCGCGGCGAACTCGATGAAGACCCGATCGTCTTTGCGCTCTCCGACCGCGTGAGCCTGGCGATCGAAGCGGCGGTGGTGGTCATCGCGCTGTTAGCGATCTAGAACTGTGTCCGGAAGTCTTCGTAATCCGAGCAGAAACCCTGGGTGCCCCAGGTCCCTCGCACTTGGGGACCTGGGAAAGCACGAAATCATCAAGACGCGGTACTAGGTCTTTGACCGCATGAAGTTGTATCAATGTGGGTGCCCCATCCATTCCGCAGCTTCACCGTGGAATGGGTGGGAAAGCACAAAATCATACGGTCAAGGACCTAGTCATCGCCTGCGCTACGAAAGCTCGGCCACATCCTCCGTCCAGGCCTTCACCAGGGGTAACTCCTTGGCATCGACCACGGAGAGGCGGAGCAGTTCCTCATAGCACCGGATGAGATTCTCCGCGATCTTCCCCGGTCCCGCTTCCAACTTCAGTGCCTGCAACCGGTCTCCGATGGTGCGGTTGTTCAGGTAGCCCGGCACCTCGTCGGCGAAATCGCGCATTAGGCTGTGTTCATTCCGATCCTGGATGACATCGGGACTCGTATACAGCACGCTCCATCCGTTCTCCCATGCGATGCGCTGGGCTACAAAGCTGCGCCAGATATCCGTCATGCGGAAGGAGCAATAGGAAGGCAGATAGAGCAGCGGATAGGCCTCAGGGAACCATGCCGTGCTCTGGCTGTTGAATGGGCTCCATGCCCCCGCGGCGAGCGCCACCCTCCGGTCTGGGCGGAAGTGGATCGGAAGCGGAAGCACAAGGCGGTAAATGGCGTCCACATCGGGATTGCCATCGGCCAACCCTTGCTGAATGGGGCACTCCGTCTCCAGCTCCGGCAGCGAATCGAAGGCCGGCTGCGGCGTCTGAATTGCATCCAGGGGCAGACCGCGCGGCCAGATATTCTCTTCGGAGAAGTACCCATAGACATTCGTCCAGCCGCCCCCTGCAAGCGTCGGCACGCGTTGCCCGGGCCTCCTCTCAGCCCAGAATGCAGGCAGCGGCATATTGTCGTCGTCGGTCTCAAGCAGCATGCGCGACCGCCCTCGCATGGCCAGCAGATAGCCGATGTTCTTGCGCGCGTAGTGCCGGGTGGGCAGCAGTTGGGCAGTCTTCAGATCCGTTGCCTGCTGCCGCGCCAGACTGTAGAACTCGCAGCCATCGAGCGTGAAATCGGCCGGGCTGGGCACATCGCCTATCAGGTAAAACGCGTAGCCGCGCGCCTTGCACTGGCCAGCCAGCTCCCGCAACGCCGCATTCGGCGCGGAGATGGAAGTCACTACGACGCTGGCGGGGCCTTCAAATACAGATTTCATCAAAGTTGCTCCTTGAGGCGCAGCCGAAACAAGCGCCAAAGTTGACGAAACGCCTCTGTAACTGCCGAGGAGCCAAGGCGCGGACTCGCTGCCCGGTAAGTTATTGGCACCTCGACGAAGCGCAGATTCCTGCAATACGTCTTGATCTCGGTCTGAAAGAAGTGTGCCCTGGATTGAATGCCGCGGTCGAGCACCATGCGCAGCGTCTTGGCTGAAAACAACTCGAAGCCGCTGGTCATGTCGGTCTGCCGCGTTCCCAGCAGCAGGTTGGCCAGCACGGTTCCGCCCCAGCTGACAAACCGGCGCTTCAAGGAACTGTCTTGGAAGCAGCCCAGCGAGCGGCTCCCGAAGACGCAATCCATTCCTTGCTCCATGGCGTCGAAGAACCTTGGAATATCGCCTGGTTGATGGCTGAATCCGGCATCGATCTCCAGAATCCAATCGCATCCGGCGGCCAGCGCCTCTTTGAAGCCGCGCATATAGGCATCCACCACGCAGCGGTTTTCAGGAGCCCACACCACGCTCAGCCGCGGCTCGCTCTGCTCCAGCTCGCGCATTCTGTCGAGGCTTTCGTCCTTGGTAACTCGATCGAAAACGGCAAAGAATGTGACCTTCTGAAAGCCCGAGCAATTCTTCAGCACATCCTGGCAGAACGCCGTTGCCTGATCGCCTTCATTGGCCATCGGACAGACGATGCCAAGGTTTACCATGCCGCGCGGAAGCGCCGCCGTTCTCATCGCTCCACTCGCACTTTCAGCAGGAATCTGCACAATACTCTAATCTTTCAAAACGCACGCCGGTCCGCCCCGCGGACTATCTTGGCGCCCTGGCGCGACTTCGCCTGCGCATTCTGGAACAACTGACGCACAGGTCATTGATTGACAACTTAAAGCCTACCATGGGCAACGGTGCCCCCGGCCGCCTCCGTTCGGCACAGACCGCACAGGTAGCTTTCACTCCCGACCACTCTGTCGGGAGGGAAGCGGCTCGGAAGCGTCGGAAGCACAATCGCCAATGGCGCATGACGAGGCTTTCGATCCAGCCTGCGATGCCCATCGTGATTTGTGGGCCGGGTCACATTTTTTCGTATGGTAGGCTGGTGTACACTGCCCTTCGTTAATCCAGGGCCAGAGAATATGCCTGTTGAAGAGAACCTTGCTACCTTGAGCTATGCCCGCGGCGTGAACAGGCCGCTGCTGGAGCTGACCATCGGCGACCTGCTGCACCGCACCGCGGAGCGCTTCCCGGACCGCCTGGCGGTGGCCTCGTGCCATCAGGGGCTGCGGCTCACCTGGGCCGAGCTGAGCGCCGAAGCCGACCGTGTGGCGCGGGGATTGTGGTCGCTCGGGATTCGCCACGGCGACCGCGTAGGGCTGTGGTCAACCAACTGCATCGAGTGGATCCAGATGCACATGGGCTGCGCACGGGCCGGCGCGGCGCTTGTGAATGTAAACCCCGCCTACCGCTCCCACGAGTTGCAGTTCACCCTCCAGCGCTCGCGCATGAAGGCACTCTTCCTGTGGCACAAGGACAAGCACGCAGACTACGAGGAGATTCTGGGCCGCGCGCGCCATGGCCTCGGCCTCGAACTCGAGCACACCATCTACTTCGACACGCCGGAGTGGCCGGCGCTGAAGGAAGCTCCCGGAGAGCTGCCCGCGCATGTGACCGTTGACGATGTAGCCAACATCCAGTACACCAGCGGCACCACGGGCCTGCCCAAGGGCGTACTACTCACCCACCGCAACATTGTCAACAACGGGCAGTTCCTGGCCCAGGGCTTCCACTATACCGAGCAGGACAAGATCGTCGTTCCGGTGCCGCTCTTCCATTGCTACGGATGCGTCATCGGCACCATGACCGCGGTGAACACCGGCGCGGCCATCGTCCTGCCCAACTGGACCTTCGACGCCCGCGCCACGCTGAAAGCCGTCCACGACGAGCGCGCGACGTCGATGTACGGCGTTCCGGCCATGTACGTGGCTGAGATGGCGCTCTCCGACTTCCCCAGCTACGACCTGACCAGCCTGCGCACCGGCATGATGAGCGGTGCGCCCTGCCCGGTGGAGCTGATGAAGCGCGTCCTCTACGAGATGAACTGCCGCGAGCTGGTCATCGCCTACGGCCAGACCGAAACCTCGCCGGTGGTCACCATGAGCGACGCCGACGATCCAATCGAGATTCGCGTCAAAACCGTGGGCCGCGCCATGCCGCAAACCGAGATTCGCATCGCCTCCATGGCCACCGGCGAGACGCTGCCGGTAGGCGAGCAGGGCGAGGTCTGCGTGCGCGGCTATGCGCTCATGAAGGGCTACGACGGCGACCCCGAAGGCACGGCCGAGGTCATCCGCCCCGACGGCTGGCTGCACACCGGCGACCTGGGCATCATGCACGACGACGGCTGCATCCACCTGACCGGCCGCTCGCGCGACGTGATCATCCGCGGCGGAGAGAACATCTATCCCCGCGAGGTCGAGGAGTTCCTCTACACCCACCCCAAGGTCGACGAGGTGCAGGTCGTCGGCATCCCCAATGCAAGGCTGGGCGAGATTGTGGCCGCCTGGGTCCGCCTGCGGCCGGGTGTCGAATCCACCGAGGCTGAGATTCGCGAGTTCTGTCAGGGCCAGATCGCCTACTACAAGATTCCCGAGTATGTCCGCTTTGTGGATAGCTTCCCGGCTACCTTGTCCGGCAAGATTCAGAAGTACAAGATTCGCGAGTTCGAGATTGAAGCCCGCGGCTTGCAGTCGGTGGCTAACGCGGCTACGGCGTAACAGGCGCTGAGCTTGATGAGCTGGTGAATTTACTTGTCACTAGTTCGAGAAGGTGGCACCGGTCACGCTTGGATCCCAGGGCTGAACAAGGCCCAAATTGTTGCGCGTTCTATACGGTCTGAACAGAGTCGCAAGGGAGCGACCTAATCTTTGCCTCGCAGTTCCAGAACTCAGTCTGCCAGTAAGGAACTTCCACGTCCGCGTTTATCTTAAGGGGCCATATAGGCACCTTTGGGATAGGCTCCTTAAACGTGAATGAGATGCTCTGAAGTATTTGCCATGACAATGGCCTGCTGAGCAGAATTTTTTTTGATAATTGGTCGCAGAAGCCAATGGGCTTGCTCACCTTCACAGGAAACACATAGTTTGCCGCTGGGTTTGGATCGTTAACATACTGGGCAACGCGTGTTGAGAAGTATCGAATGCCGTCAAAACCTGGTTCGGCGGGTGGCCCCGGTCCCTCGCACTTGGGGACCGGGGATGAACATCGCACCTCTTTGCCGGGTGCACCATCCTTGCGACGTACTTGTTTTTGTCGCAAGGGTGGGAGACCACCAACCCCAACAATCCGTTTCCAACTCCCGGCTGGTGGTCCAGGTCTGACCGTTCAAAAATATCTGGGTGGCGGGTGGTCCAGGTTCCATGATTAACAAATGAGGGTGCCCCAGGTCCCGATTTTGGGACCTGGGAAAGCACGAATCCACGGGGTCGGAGTACTAGTTTACAAAACCGTTTACGGTCACGAAGACGTTGCCGCCCGTGAGAGGCATTCCCGCAGCCAAGCAGGTATGGTTTAGGCTGTCAAATCCCTCTTTCGGTGTGAAAACCAACGGGGTTGGGAAGGGGATGGCAATGGTTGAATTAGGCTGCACTCTGACGATCATGAATGGGTCGGTGCCCTCCGAAACATTGTCGGTTCCTCCGCAGGTTCCGCCCGACAGGATTCCGGCATAGATGTTCACCTGGTCGACGGCGGTCGCATCCGAATTCGTGAGTGTGATCTGTGTGACGCCAAGCGTTCCCGTACCTGGCCCGATGGATTGCGTGGTGGTTCCGCCGAGCTGCATGCGGCCGAAAAACGGCGTCCCTGGTACGGCGGTTGTGGTAGGGACTGGGTTTGAATCCGTATTGGTGACCTGAACGAGCGCAGCCGCCAGGGCATGAACCGTCTTGGGCTCAATCAGAACCACGCTCAAAAGGACCAGTATGACGCCGCCCGATCCCATCACAATCCACTTAGTAAATTTCATGCTGTCGCTCCCTTTCTTCGCGGCGCGCTGCGCCGCCTGTTAATTTGTTTCAAGCCGGCCAGTCCCAGCAAGCCGGCGCTCAACAGGGAAACCGGCGGATCGATCATTGGGTCTCGGCCGCCTCTTCGGTCCCTTGTATCGGGGCGCATCGCGGCCTAACTATGGAACCGCAACGGTGTACCCGGTGACTGTACAGGTCATGGTCGCTGCACCGTTGTTGAAGAGCGTCGCGCACTGCAATGGATTAAACGAGTTGGGATCCACATAGATCGCCGTGAGTTCACTCGCCACCCAGTTCTGTGTCCCCTGCTGGATGAATGGAACATAATGTGTGTAGTACGTGCCCCCTGTGTCGAATAAAAGGTCCGTGATCGCTGGCTGGACGGTGCCAGTATCTTGATTCAGCTGGATGTTCACGCTTTGAATGACGGTTTCGTAGCCGCTCGCAGGCGGCGCGGGCGTCGGTTGACAAGTTTGGAATCCCCCGCCGCTGCCGTAGACAAGGCATTTCGCCGTGTAAGGATGCCGCGCGGCGATATCCACATCCTGGGTGGGGACGGGGTTGCTGCGGGTGTTGGTCACCTGAACAAGCGCGGCCGCCAGGGCGTGCACCGTCTTGGGCTCAATCAGAGCCACGCTCAAAAGGACCAGTATGACGCCGCCCGATCCCATCACAATCCACTTGGTAAATTTCATGCTGTCGCTCCCTTTCTTTGCGGCACACTGCGCCGCTTGTTGATTTGCTTCAAGCCGGCTAGTCCCAGCAAGCCGACGCCCAATAGGGAGAGCGGCGATGGTTCTGGGACAGCGGGCTCGCTCAATCCGGCGGATACAATATCCACCGCGTAATTGCCGTTTGGGGTGATGCATGCATCCGATACCGGGTCGCAGGTTTGGAAGACCCCTGCGGTGTAATCCGAGAATCCTTCTGAGAGCGTACCGTTATCGCCGAGGGCGAGCGGCTGGTAATTGGCATCGGAAAGCAGCAGAGTGTAAGTTCCAGCCGCAAGCGTCGTGGTCTGCATGAAATCGTCGCCGCAGTCGTTGTTCACCCCGATGGCCACCAACCCGGCGGGCCCGCAGTTGCCCACAAAGGACCAGGGAGGGTTGCTCAGATTGTCCGCGTCGGCCAACGGGTTCCCGGAGCCGTCCGTCACGATCGTGGCCGACGGACCGGTGCCGGAGAAGAGGGCAATCAGGGGGTCGAATCCGCCCGCCGGAATTATCTGCCCGGCGGCGTTGGTTCCCCCGCCGAAGCCCCACGTCTGGATGATGACTGGGTCAGCAGCCGTGAGCGTAAAGGATGTCTCGAAGACGCTTTCCGGAGAACTCAGCGTGCCAGTGTAGGAAAGACTCTCGGCAGATAGGCTGATGGCGGTCGCTGTCAGCAGACACAGTGTCCCGATAATGCGTTTAACCATGATGTCCTTTCATTCCGCAATCCGGCTTTTCCCTTTACCGCGAACCGTGCTGGGGCATCCCTTGGGTGATCGAAAAGGGTTTTGCTGGAGGTGAAGTCAAAATTATTGTCGTATCCGGGAGAGAACGGCGCATCCGGATTACCGTCGTTGGTTGCAAGGGAGAGGGTCTTCGCCAGGGACAATCTGCATCTTGGCGGCGTTGGGGACGAATTTCCCGCCGTTGGGGACGAGCGTGATCCCTATGTGATCTACGTCACACAGTCTATCGCATTTTTCTCATGCCGCCTACTTTCGATTTTTTGGTGAGCTACGTCACAAAACCTATCGCATTTTTCTCAGGCTGTCTACTTTTTTTTCGGAGGGTAGTTGGGTGCTCCACATTTTTCGCAATAAACGCCGGGTGGCGCAACTCCCATGAGTACCAAATGAGGGTACTGTAGAGCCTGCACTGAGCTTGTTGAAGTGTCCGGATTCTCGGGCCGCGGAGAACACAAGCCAAAATCCGCCGCTCTCTCATCATCCTTTGCCGAAATTTACCTCAAGGCAGTGCACAATAATCCCATGGGATGCTTCCACGCCCGTAAAACCCGCCGCCCCAGCTCTACTCCTCCAGGACTCCAGTTACCAAATAATTAATACCCCCACCCCCCCCTTTTTATTTTCAAAGTTTTGCAGATTAATTCCGCGTATCGGCACAGTGGGTGGGTGGGCGGGCGGCGCAGATCCCATGATGAACGAATGAGGGTGCAAAACCCCGTCAATTCCTCGCCGGTTTCCTTGGAATCCTTCAGCAGCCCTGGTTCACCATAGCGGCGCCACCGGTGCTTCCTGGAATATTGGCTTGGGGCCATTTTGGCTTGAGAGATGGATCGCGACCAGGTAGGGCTTGACCTGCGGATCGTAGGTCACGGTGATGCGTCCGCCCCTCCCCGCCGACCCATCTGAGCCGTTCCGGCCATCGGAGCCGTTGCTGCCGCTCGAGCCGTTGGGCGATCCTATTCCGCCGGAACCACCCTGGCCACCGCGGCCGCCTCTCCCTCCTGACCCTCCGGGGCCTCCGTCCGCTTTCACCGTCAGCGAACCGCCCTGGGGGTCCACCAGGTACAGCCTTTTGTGGCCTGCCGCAAGAACACATGCTTGGAGGAGAGGATGGCTCCCCGGCAGGAGCGTAGCCTGGATCTGCACCGGTGGCGCGTCTCCTCCAGCCTCGCCATCCTGGCCATTTGAGCCGTCGCCTCCGTTCGTGCCGTTCCCTCCCGGAGAGGGACTATTCGGATCCATCGAGCCCGGGCTGCCGCTCGTGCCGCTCGATCCATCCGTGCCATTCAAACCGCTGGAGCCGGAGCTGCCGGAGAAATTCGAAACGAAGTTGTAGTCGTAGCGCAAGGGAATGTCCAGTTCCGCGCGGAGTTCGGGATGGCTGGGGACCGTGATAGTGATATGCGGGAGCTTTCCCTCGCTCTTCCTGGGATCTTTGGGAAGTGAGAGAACGCCCTTCTTGTTGACGGTCACGACGGTTGGCGTAACCACAAAGTCCTGCCACAAGACCTTCCCCTTGCCTGCTCCTTCCGTCTGCAATACCTTGCCATCCGGCTGGGTGACCTCGACCACCAGCGGCGAGCTCTGTCCCGGCCCAATTCCAGGGCCTTTTGGCTGGCCGACATCGATAGATGTGATGGGGGTCTTGGCCAGGTAGACCTTCATCCCCAGCTTGACCTGAACAGCCGCGCAACCGCCCAGCGCAAGCAACGAGGCTGCCCCCAAAGAAGCCATCAACAAGAACCTGTAGCAGTGAATTCTGAGATACGAAGATGCCTGTGACCTGAACTTGCGCATGATTGGGCTCCTTACCCCGGTGCGAGACGATCTGAAGCATTAGACACCGAATTGAACGGCGAGTCTTGGCCAATGTGCGACTCGAAGGAGATGCCTTTCAAGATTCACGCATTACTCCTGGCGAATGTCAGGTGCCCTGAAGGCGTTGGGTCTGGTCATCGTGGCTAGGGGGCTCAACACGCGGCCGTGCCAACACCGTATCGCAATTGATTGCTGACGCAAACCTATTGCACGCGGATTGCATTGACGCTTGTGAACGTAGAAGTGCCGGTCGGAATCGGATTCCGACCGGCATCGAAGACCCCTCGAAGCGTCTATCCGGTGATCATCGCTGGACCGGGACAGGCAACAGAAGAAAACATACACGATACTATTCCGCCTGTCGCCTCAAGGATCTTGACAAGTCCTGTTCCGGCAATCGTGCAAACACTCTAACGGCAGAGACGCATGGAGCACGGTGCTCTTCCTGTTCGTACCTGGTGCGTTCTACATCGAGATTTTACTGGGGCGCAAGCTTTGTGCAGACCCGAAAACGTGCCGAGGGACAAGCCCAACGTACTCGACAAGCCAAGCCTCATAGGCTCGTTCCAGATCCTCACAGATTGGGCAATTCATACCTAGGCCCCTTAGGCGTTCTGCCGGACCAACGGTAGCACAGACGCGGTCGCTGCTCAAAGGTCGCCTTAAATCTTGATCGAAGCGACATGTGCATGCCGCCGGATGAAGAATAGACCACGTGATACCGCGCTAGCGGCGTGGTGAGGCGGTGTAAGAGTAGTCTCCGCGGCGGCGTTTGTGCTCGGACTGCTTGTCAATTCGCCATACGGCTTTGCGCCCCAGGACAACCTGGCCTACGCTTATGTGGTCCGGCTGCATGAGGCCGGCATCGCCCAGCTAAACGAGCGCTGCCCGGCGCAACAATGCTTTCCGCCTTGCCTAGGGCCGATGAACTCTTCCGGTCCGAACTGGGCTATATGAAACTGCCTTGCGAGGTTTACAGGCTACAGGACTTTAAGGCGTCTGAGATTGCCCGCACCGCGGCCGAGCTGGAAAAGTACTCGGAGGCACTGGTGTTCCCGACCAAGTGCGAACCGCCGCCGCTGCTGGCGAGTCTTGGATTGGAGAGCGTGGCAATGGAGGAGCGGTTCTTTAGCCTGCATCACGATCTGCCACCCGAAGCGATCGCCAGGGAACCGGGCCGGGAGCCGGTGTGGAAGGAGGAAGACTAGGGGTAGTGGATCGCACCGATCCGGCTCAAATGGCAGTTCAAGGTGCGGATGGAGAACGGAGATGCAACCCGAAGCTTCTGAATTCAGACCCTTTTTGCAATACCGGGCTTGCCCTCCGACAGCGTCTGTGCTAGATTCGTCTCGTGAGTACTTTTAGCACCATGAGCGCCGCGATGTGTTGTTGTCCAGCGATGTGCTGTGCGCAGACGCATTCTGGCGTGAGGAAACGGTTGGGCTAGAGTAACTTACGAGCTGCCGCCTCTTTTTGAACCCACCGCCAGAGATCGAACTGGCAGGTGGGTTTTCTATTTTGGGTCGAAATCGAGGCGGGTGCGGAAGCAGGAGCAGTCGCCGAAGAGGTTCCAGGCAAGGGAGAAGACGATGAGCGTTTCTGAGATTCGTGTCGAAGAATTGAAACAGCGTTTGGACGCCGGCGAAAATCTTTTTCTGCTGGATGTGCGCGACGAGTACGAGTACGAAATCTCCAATATCGGCGGGCAGTTGATTCCGCTTCCCGAATTATCGAAGCGCGTGAATGAACTTGACGCGAACCTGAAGATTGTGACTGTTTGCAAGATGGGACCACGGGGCGCCAAGGCTGCTCAGGTTCTTCATAAAGCAGGCTTTACAAATGTTTGGAATCTGATGGGTGGAATTCACGCCTGGTCGGATCGCGTGGATCGGAGCGTTCGGAAGTATTAGAGTTTGGATCTTTCAGGCGCCGGTGGCGAAGCGGCTAACGCGCAGGTCTGCAAAACCTGTATTCGCGGGTTCAATTCCCGCCCGGCGCTCCACAATTTGCTGTTTCAAGAGGCGTCCTGGTCGTCTTTAGCAGAAGAGGTTACACCCGCATAAGAATCGGGTCGTCCTTGATGTAGAAAATTCTTGTCTAGTACCATGACCACGTGGATAAGTGGTCTCACAGGTCTCAAAAGCGAGACCTAGAGCACCCATAATTCGAGGAAATATTACCGAACCTCTCGGTCACGGTGCTTGTAGCTGCTATGGTGTTCCGTGCCAGGGAATGCCCACAAATCACGTTCTTCAAATCCATACGGAGTGAAAAGCATGAAAAGTCTGTATAGCAAAATCTATCCGGCCATCTTCATTGCCCTTGCCTTGATCGCTTCGACGAGTCTTCTTAGTGCGCAGACTCACTTGCTCAACGTCTCATACGATCCTACTCGCGAGTTCTATGAAGAATACAACCGCCTGTTTGCACAGCACTGGAAGGCAACGACCGGGCAGGATGTGATTATCAACCAGTCGCACGGCGGAAGCGGCAAGCAGGCGCGTGCGGTGATCGATGGCCTGGAGGCAGATGTGGTCACGCTTGCCCTGGCTTACGACATCGATGCAATCGCACAGAATGGCGGTCTGCTGGACAAGGACTGGCAGTCGAAGTTTCCCGACAACAGTACTCCTTACACGTCGACCATCGTCTTGCTTGTACGCAAGGGGAATCCGCTCGGTATCCACGATTGGGACGATCTGATCCGTCCTGGAGTCAAGGTGATTACACCGAATCCCAAGACCTCCGGAGGCGCTCGCTGGAATTATCTCGCCGCATGGGGATACGCGCTGCGCAAGTCCGGAAACAACGAGCAAGGCGCGCGCGATTATATGAAGAAGCTCTTTGCGAACGTGCCGGTACTCGACTCCGGCGCGCGCGGCGCAACCACTACTTTTGTGCAACGCGGGGTGGGCGATGTACTCATCGCCTGGGAAAATGAAGCGCTGCTGGCGCTCAAGGAGTTTGGTTCCGACAAGTTCGAGATCGTGGTCCCCTCCGCCACGATTCTTGCCGAGCCTCCGGTCGCCGTAGTCGATAAAGTCGCTCGCAAGCACGGGAGCGAAAAGGTTGCGCATGCCTATCTTGAGTATCTCTATTCGCCGGAAGCGCAGGAGCTGGCGGCAAAGTACTACTATCGTCCGCGGCTCAAGTCGGTCGCGGACAAGTACGCCAGCGTATTTCCTAAGGTTAACACCTTCACGGTCGATGAGGGATGCGGCGGATGGCAGAATGCGCAGGCTAAGCACTTCAGCGATGGTGGAACCTTCGATCAGATTTACGGAAAATAGGGGAAACAAATGCCCGTACAGCCGGCGAGCAAATCATGGAGTTTCTTCACGAGAAGTTCGCCTCTTCCCGGATTCCGCTTGAGTTTCGGATTCACGCTGACCTATCTGACGGTCATCGTATTGATCCCCCTCTCGGCAATTCTTCTGCACGGGGCGCGCTTGGGATTTGGTGGATTTTTGCACACGGTCACGGCGCCGCGCGTGATGGCGTCGTATCGCGTCACACTGGGCTCAGCGGCTGTGGCGGCGTTGCTCTCGGCGCTCTTTGGAATGTTGCTGGCGTGGGTTCTGGCGCGGTACAGCTTTCCCGGCAAGCGCATCGTGGACGCTCTCGTAGATCTTCCCTTCGCGTTGCCTACAGCGGTAGCGGGCATCTCGCTTACCGCGCTCTATGCTGAGAATGGATGGATTGGACGCTATCTTGAGCCTCATGGAATCCATGTGGCCTTTACTCCGGCCGGCATCGTGATGGCCATGTCCTTCGTGGGCTTTCCGTTTGTTGTGCGCAGCGTGCAACCTGTCCTTGAGGATCTGGACCCGGCGATGGAAGAGGCTGCGGCAAGCCTTGGCGCCAACGTCTGGCAGCGTTTTTCGCGCATCATCTTTCCGGTGGCGCTCCCTGCTCTGTTGACTGGAACGGCGCTGGCTTTTGCGCGGGCTGCCGGCGAGTACGGCTCGGTGATCTTTATTGCAGGCAACATGCCGATGAAGACGGAAATCACCGCCCTGCTGATCGTTACCAAGTTGGAGGAATACGACTACTCCGGAGCGGCGGCGATTGCGGGGGCCATGTTGGCTTTGTCCTTCACGGTGATGTTGCTGGTCAATCTTCTCCAATGGTGGGTGCAGCGGAGAGAGGGGAAGAGAGTATGAGCGGCCGTCCCGCAATACCGTCGTCTGCGCTGCTGCAACCATCGATCCAACAGAGAGTGGGCCGCGTGGCGCTCATTTTGGTTGCACTCCTGTTTCTCACGGGGTTCCTGGTGTTGCCGGTCGTAGCCGTTTTTACTCAGGCGTTTTCGCAAGGTTGGAAGATGTATCGGGACTCGATTCGCCAGGAAGATGTGCTTTCTGCTTTGCGCCTCACCGGCCTTGTCGCCTGCATCTCGGTTCCGCTCAATATGCTCTTCGGCATTGCCGCCAGTTGGGCCATCACCCGCTTCGAGTTTCATGGCAAGAGCCTGCTGATTACGCTGATCGACATTCCTCTGGCCGTATCTCCGGTGGTCGCGGGTTTGATGTACGTAGAGGTCTTTGGGCTGCATGGATGGTTAGGTCCGTGGCTGTCTGAGCATAACCTCCATGTCATATTTGCAGTGCCGGGGATTGTTTTGGCAACGGTCTTCGTTACTTTTCCCTTCGTGGCTCGGGAATTGATTCCCTTCATGCAGGCGCAGGGAAGCGATGAGGAGGTTGCTGCGGTGGTTCTGGGTGCAAATGGCTGGAGCGTCTTCTGGCGCGTCACCTTACCGAACATCAAATGGGCGCTGCTTTACGGAACCATTCTGGCGGCCTCGCGTTCCATCGGAGAGTTTGGCGCGGTCTCAGTTGTCTCCGGTCACATACGGGGTCAAACAACCACCCTGCCGCTTCAGGTGGAGATGCTCTACAACGAATACAACTTCACCGCAGCCTTTGCAGCCGCATCGTTGTTGACGCTGGCTGCGATTGTCACACTGGTGCTCAAGAAGGTCATAGAAGTAACATCCGGCGTTCATCAGCCCATTGAAGAGAGAGAAGTCAAGCCATGAGCATCCAGGTCGAGCACATTTGCAAACAATACGGCTCTTTCACCGCGCTTGCCGATGTCAGTCTGACGATTGACGGCGGTGAATTGGTGGCGCTCCTGGGGCCATCCGGATCGGGAAAGACTACGCTGATGCGCATCATCGCAGGTCTTGAATCGCCCGATGCCGGGTCGATCCTCCTTCATGGCGAAGAGAGCACACAGCACAGTGCGTCCAAGCGCGGAATCGGCTTCGTCTTCCAGCATTACGCGCTCTTTCGTCACATGACGATCTTCGAGAACGTCGCCTTTGGACTGCGTGTGCAATCAAGGCAACTGAGGACATCGCGCAGGGAAATCCGCGAACGAGTGCTGGAGTTGCTTCACCTTGTCCAGTTGGACTCCTTTGCGCAGATGTATCCCGAGCAGCTCTCCGGGGGGCAAAGGCAGCGGGTGGCGTTGGCGCGCGCGTTGGCCGTCAAACCGAAGGTCCTGCTTCTTGACGAGCCCTTCAGCGCCTTGGATGCGAAAGTGCGCAAGGAACTGCGTGACTGGCTGCGCCGCATTCACGATGAATTGCATGTGACCACTGTGCTCGTTACGCACGATCAGGAAGAGGCGCTGGAGGTTGCCGACCGTGTCGCCATTTTGAATCAAGGCAGACTGGAGCAGATTGGAACTCCTCAGTCCATCTACGACAATCCAGCATCGCCGTTTGTCTACAATTTCCTGGGGAATGTGAATCTCTTTCACGGGCGTCTGCTGGCCGATCTTTCGTCCCAAGGCCGCGAGGGCGGCGCAGGGGAGGCCATCCACTCCGCAATAGGTTTTGTTCGTCCGCACGAACTTGAGGTATCGCGAGATCTTCCACCGGACGGAAAAGCAGTCGTGGCCAGGGTTGTGCGCATTCATTCGGCTGGTCCTCAAGCTCGACTGGAGCTGAGTATTGCGGGTAACGGCCGACCTGTGACCGCGGAGTTGGGCAGGAAGCAGTTTGAGGAGCTGGCGCTGGCGCCGGGTGACAGCATCTTCGTCTGGCCGCAATCCATTCGCCTGTTCGACGATGATGGAGCGAGGGCGCTCCTGCTTGATCAAGGAGCTGGCATATGAGACTTGATTTATATTGCAATGCAAACCGTGCGGTATGACTGCAGATCTCACTCGCCGGGATTAAGAACCGCAAAACCACCTGAATGGCTGATATAGATTCTGTGGAAGATGGACGCCGGTATCCTTGGCGATCACCTAAAAGCGGCCATACGTTATCACTTCAAAACCGGCCATAGAGAAGCGGCCTGAGACATTCTGTCTGGCGGGGGCAATTAGCCTCTGTTGGCATGGGTAATG
>Ga0182014_10002725_pt1 | contig 21869 bp, 20 predicted proteins | sample 612S2DmetaG_FD_120489 | JGI IMG/M metagenome (GOLD analysis project Ga0182014, IMG submission 120489) | Permafrost microbial communities from Stordalen Mire, Sweden - 612S2D metaG | ecosystem: Environmental > Terrestrial > Soil > Wetlands > Permafrost | place: Sweden: Stordalen | collected...
GGTGGCGGCGGCTATCGTGGCGGCGGAAGCTATCGCAGTGGTGGCGGCGGCTATCGTGGCGGCGGCTATCGCGGCGGCGGTGGTGGTGGACATGCCGGTGGCGCATCGCATGGCAGCGGTGGTGGACACAGCGGTGGTGGGCACAGGTAACCTGTAGCTGCGGCATCGAGTTGCGGGTCTATACGAGACGGCGGAGCTAACCAGCTCCGCCGCTTGCATTTGCGGCTTCTTTCCGTCCGCATTGTTTCCGTATAACCGGTTCTTATAAACAGCTCATCGCTCTATGAATCATTGCGCCGGATTGGCCGCGGCTGGCGGAGGCGCTGGTATAGGCATCGGCGCCGGCAGAGGAGCGGACTTCAACTGGGTCAGATCGGAAAGCACTCCTTGCCAGCGGGATGCATCTTTCTTGGTCTCGATCGGCAGCGCCGGATCGGAATAGAAAGCAAGAATGTTATCGCGCAGTTGCGGCGAGGTATGGTCGAACTTTCCGGCGGACAGCTTGGCAAGAAGGCTGGCGTAGGTTTCATCCGCAAGCGAGTATTCTCCTTCCTTGGTCGTGTTGCCGTCATCGAGATTGCAGTCGGGCAGCACCAGCTTGCCGGCGCGCACTTCCTCCAGCAAGGTGCGGTAACTATCGGTGGTTGTGTTGATGCTCTTGATATATAGATCTTCAGTTTGCGGGGTCGGGTTATTGAACCCCAATCCCTTGAAGGGACCTATCTTGGGCATAAAGCGCAGAAGCGCGGCCAGGATGCGCGTGCCTATTCCCGGCTTGGTATAAGTCTTTCCCCACTCCCTCTCATAATCGGCGCGGGAGAGGCGATACAGGAACTTTCGCTTGGCAAAGTCAGGCCTCTCGCGCATCAGATCCTTCTTGTGCATCTTGAGCGCCACCTGTGTCATCTGCGGAATCATCCGGCTGGCAAAGAAACGATAGGAACCAATCGTCAGATCCTCGTGCGGCAGCACGTCCTTCAGCTCCAGCCCATAGACAACTGGAAAAACCCGCTCCAGCAATGGCTTCGAGACCTGGAATCCGATGAAATCGTGGTACTGCTGCGGCGCATAACGATTCTTCGCCACCTGCAAGGTGTCGAATCCGAACTCCGTCTTCAAATGCGCCGAGGTGTCCTGGGCATAGCGAACGGAGTTGCCATATTTTGCTCGCAGCTTCGGATAACGGAGCGCGACCGCCTCGTTGACCGCCGGGTGGCCGTCAATGTCGGCGATATAGTGCGAGAGCGCGCCCAGCGCAAAGGCATATTCATCGGCATCCTGGCTTTCAGCCAGCAACTCCAGGACAAAGTCCCCGGTGCGGACGTAATGGGCCAGGTTGCTGAAATCCTTGTTGCTGAACGGGTAGTAGCCCAGATCCTGAATGACCGAGCCACCATAGGCATAGGCATGCGCTTCGTGAAGCTGGTCTTCGGTAAGTTCAGGAAAGCGCTCCAGCAGGAGAGGCCGGATCTCGCTCGTCCACATTAAATCCACAATCTCTTCATGGGTCAGGACGGAGTATGCAAACACGCCACCGCTGCCCATCAGCACGACGAGAACAATCGCCGCCGCGCGCAACAGGCGAAGGCGCCGGCCCGTGGCCACGGCGCGCAGGAATGTCAGTACCTGTCGCATTGCCAACATCCGTCCAATCACAGACTGCCGCGCCGTCCGCTCACCAGGTTGAAGATAAGAACGATCACCGCGATCACCAGGAGAATGTGAATCAGGCTGCCGGCAATGTGGAGGCTGAAGCCCAGAATCCATAGAACCAGAAGAATCACGAAGATTGTCCAAAGCATAAACCCTCCTATCTGCGCATTGCGGGCGCCGGAGAGCTGAAACCTGCCCAAGGCGCCCGCAATGCATCTTACCACCGATTATCAACCGCTAGTTCCTACCTGTCATGGGACTGCATTTTTGCACCCCTGACGGCATCGATGAACGGGGCTGCACCGGCGGGCATCGCAACTTCGCCGCCCAGAGCGCGGTGCGTGGAGACGTCATGCCCGTAGAAGACATCCATGGAATCGTTGTCCCGGCGAACATCGGCTCCAGTCAGAGTAAGGCCAGCAAAGGCGCCCTTGGCTCGCGAGTAGGTGAGGACCTCGGTATTCAGCTTCCAGTCGGTATCGGCTGTGGCATGACGTCCAACCGGTCCGGCTGCCGCTGAGGCATCCGCGCCCAACTGAAACTTGGCGGATTCCAGCCGCTGCATTCCTCTGTCGCCCTGGAAGATCATGACCAGATCCACGCCTTCGATGCCGATCTGCAATCCCCAGCTTCCGCCGGTAATGGCAAAGAACGCCGGTGCGCTCCAGCCGTTTGGGGTCCGGCAGGTGGCCAGGCCTTTGCCGTTCTCCGCGCCAAAAACAAAGCCGCCCTTGATCATGTGCGGCACCACGGCCACGCACTTTGCGTGATCCATCACTTCTTCCGGAATACCTCTATCCGGAGCCGACATGATCTCATGCAGCACCTGGGATGCATTATTGACCCGGTTCTGCACCTCTTCACGCGTCTCACTCCAGGCGGCGCTAGCCGCACCCAGACTGAATATAGCCACAAACGTCATCAGTTTCTTCATGCATCTCTCCTGTTTTCTACCATGCGCAGCTTCACTTGCTTTACGCGCATTGGAGGCGCACAAGGTATCTCCAACAATAGTCAAAGGCAGTTGCACAGTCTGAGCAAGAACGCTCATCAGAACTTCGCGCGCGGCGTGGCATGGAACGGTCAAAAACGCCGGCGAGGTGTTGTGCAAAATTTATCAGACCGCTCGGCTCTCGATGTGAGATAATTGCCCAGCAGTGGTCTGCCGCACTACGAGGGCGTTTGTTTTCATGCAGATCCCCCGCCAGTTGCCGGTTGCGATCCCGGCCGGCGGCGCACGCAATAAGGAGCTTTTTCCAATAAGGAGGCTTTTTTATGGTCCAGATTTCCCCTTCTCAATTTGATGTAGAAGCATTCCTTGGCAACGCTGGCCTGGGGAGAAGGATCGTCCGGCTGGAGCCCAAAGAAAACTTCTTTACGCAGGGAGATCCCGCGGACGCTGTCTTTTATCTTCAGAAAGGCAGCGCAAAACTCACCGTAATTTCAGCGATAGGCAAGGAAGCCACCATTTCCCTGATCTCCGCGGGCGCCTTTGTCGGCGAGGAAGCGCTCGCGGCCTCGGCGGGACCGCGCCTTTCCACGGCCACGGCCATCACCACTTGCTCCGCGCTGAAGATCGGGGTGGAGGAGATGGTCCGCGTGATGCACGCCGAGCATGAATTCTCCGACCTGTTTTTGAAGTTTCTACTGGAGCGCAGCATACGTGTCCAGGCCGATCTTGTCGATCAGCTCTTCAACTCCAGCGAGAAGCGGCTGGCGAGAATTCTTCTATTGATGGCTGGATTCAGCAATCCGGGCCAGCCGGTAGCGATGATTCCACCGATTTCGCAGGAGACCCTGGCGGAGATGATCGGCACGACGCGCTCCCGCGTCAGCTTTTTCATGAACCGCTTTCGCAAGTTAGGCTTAATCGAATATAAAGACCGCATCCACGTGCGCAGATCCCTGCTGAACGTGATTCTGCACGATCAAATGCCGGACGATAATGCTGTAAAGCCGCCTATATCAGGCATTTCAGAGCAGTAGCTCAGAGCCGGGCGATAGTTTTCTTCTGCCCTGTTCCAAATTGAGCAGCATTCCAGCCCGCTGGATGGGAAACTCACTCAGCTTCCCTTCGGGGCCCCAGAGGCGGGTGAAGGAAGATAACCGCGCTTGCAAGTATCCTCGTCGTGGATATTGTATCCATGGCCAGGTTCCATGCATTACGCAGGGCGCGCCTGACCTCAGCTATTAAAAGCAACTGGAAAGAGATAGACCGTATGCGCAACATCGCAGAACAGAACATTCTTATCCGCGAGCTGATCAAGCTGCCTGACGGCCTGAAACTGACAACCGATGAGTTTCGCGAGGGCTGGAAGCTTGCGCGAACCACCAATGTAAGCCAGCTGGAAAAACAGATTGCTTCCCACGGATGGAATCTGATCAAGATTGCCGATGGGTTGCTGCGCAGCGGCGTGGGAGGCACCTCGCAGGAAGCGATTGCCAATGCGCTCCGGCTCTCTCTTCGCCATGTCGGTGAAGTTTTCAATGCCGTCGAAGTGGAGCATCTAGAGTCGACGCAATACCCCTGGTACTTTCTGGCTAGAGTACAAATCCATCCCATTCGAATTCAGCAAAGCGCGCTTCTGCCCACATCGGATCACTATGAACCTCGTCCGGCCAAACCCCGGCAAAGGCGCCTGCCAATTCACGCAGATGCCCTGTATCCGCAGTTTGGCAGCGCCATGCCCCAGCTCAAGCAAATGCTGACCTCGGCCAGAACAGCACAGGCCAGGCCGCAATGACGATCCTGCAAATAGCGTTGATCTTGTTTGTATTTACCAGGGCCTTGCGGACTTACCCGGAGCCGGTCAAACACAGTGGCGCGAAAGCTTCTCATCCCTAAAGCGGAACCAGAGTAAACGGGTCATTACAAAAAGTCTTGAAGGTGGCTTTTACTTCCACCCCACGACGAAGACCTGTCGCCGAGGCCCCGGCAGTTCATTGCACATGAAATGTTTCATCGCGTGAACCAGGTTTATCCATGCCATCGGACTTGCGCAGCCTGCGAATCTTCCATATTCCAAAACAGGCGCCGGTGGCCAGCAGACCCACGAAGACGCAAAGCAGAGGCGTCGACCATCTCTGCAGGGTTCCAGAAAATAGCTGGACGATCCTGCGTCCGTAGACCACGCCGAGCCACGCGATCAACGAGTAACGGAAGCTGCGAGCCGCGGCGAAGACCACGAGAAAGCGCCGGCGCGAGACGCCCAACGCTCCCGATGCGAGCGCGAACGGCAAGAGTGGAATCGGCGGAGGAAGCAGAGCGGGGACAAAGACTGCGAGAACCGGATTACGCTTAACCCACACAACGATGTGCCCAAGAAGACGCGCCGGCACATAGTGCCGCAGCGCGGCTTCGCCGCCACTGCGGCCAATTTGCCATGTGGTGTATCCGCCCAGGATGCTGCCAGCAATGGCGCAGGGGGCCAGCAGCCAAGGATCGCCGCTGTGCGCCACCAGCCATAGCAATAGCAGGTCGGTGCTGCCGGGCAGGGGCAAAGGGATGACCGAGGAATCGAGCACCGCAACGGAAAAGAGCCCCAGATATCCCAAATGCGTGAGCCAGTACGGCATCAGTGAGCGATGCGCAAGGGTTACTGGAGATGGAGCCGGTTGTTGGACAAAGAGACTCATACAGACTGGCCTTGCATTCGCGTTTGAATTCGGCAGTTCCAGGCATCTTAAATCAGTCTATAGCGGTTCTCCAGTTGCTGTAGAGGGAAATCACTGCTGCGGAGTAGTTTTTCCCTCGCCGGGGCCCCATGGACAGATCTTCGTTCGTGGGGTGGAAGTAAAAGCCACCCTTCACGGCTCTCAAAAAGTCTAGATGTATTCCGAAAATGCTCTAGAACCTAGCCCGCACTCGCGCTATGCAGTGCAATCCAGTAGTATCGCCGCCAACAAAATTTACAGCGAACCGGGCGCAGTGCAAACATGGCCAACAGGCCATCGATCGGGCGTAACTCGGCCGGCTTGAAGAGGACCGAATTGCAGCGCGGGCACTCGCGCCGAATCCAAAGCAGACGCGGCAGCCAATTGGGCCAATCCCGTCTTGTTTCGTTCATGATGTTGTTCCCTTCGCTGTTACCGCCACGCAAGTTAAAATGCACGTCTCTCTGCTTGACTCATATTCGAGTCCAGCCAGGCGAGCAGGCAGCGGATGCTTCCCGTGGCCAGCGCTATGCTGGTGTCGGCCGCGCCATAATAGAGATGGATGGTATCCCCGTCGGCGCCGATGGTTTGTCCGCAGGGAAACACGACGTCATTGACGTCTCCGCAACGTTCATAGGGGGCTTCGGGCCCGAAGATCCATGAGTTTCCACGCTGCAGGCAGACATCAGGTTCCTCCAGATCGAAGAGCGCCAGGCCCAGCCGATAAATGCTTCCCGATGCGGTTTGCCGCACGCCGTGGTAGATCACCAGCCAGCCTTTGGCGGTTTCGATCGGCGGCGAGCATAGCCCAATCTTGTTCGCATCCCACCATCCGCCGCGCCGCGATTCGAGGATGATCTTATGGCTTCCCCAATGCCGCAAATCGGGCGAATAGGAGATCCACATATGCGTTCCCAGCGCCGTCATCGGCCGATGAATCATCGCCCAGCGGCCGCCGATGCGGCGCGGCAGCAGCGCCGCGTCCTTGTCCTCTGGAGGCATGATGACGCCGAATCTTTCAAAGCTCCTGAAATCCTTGGTCAATGCCAGCGAGACTCCGGGACCTCCCCGCGCAAAGGATGTGTACGCCACGGCATATTGTTCGAGCTCCGGGACGTAGGTGATGCGCGGATCTTCTATGCCCCAAATCTCTTCCGGAAATTCCTGGGGATTGGCCACCAAAGTCGGCTGAGGATCGATTCGCCAATGATCGACGCCATTGGCGGATCGGGCGGCGCAGAGATGCGACAAGCCGCTGCGGTCTTCAACGCGGCACAGCAGCAAGGTATCTCCATCGGCCAGCAATACGGCCCCGGCGTTCAATACACTATTGATCGGATAGGGCCAGTTTTCACGCCTGAGGATCGGATTGCCGAAATAACGCGTAAACAGGGGCTGATCGGCACATGCTCCTAGCTTGGGCAGTTCCAAGGCGATGGCCTCTGCCGGCACGCTGGTAGAATGGATTGGATTCAAAGAGAGACACTCATTCCATGATGCAGTTGGTCGACATTTGCCGCTTTGGCTGCCCGCATTTCCAGCAGCGCCATGAGAAACGAGAGTGTGGATTCAGCTCCCTGGTTTTCGTTCACCCGGTCCGGGTGAAGGCCGTCCCGGCACCCGCCCGTCGATGCGTCATACAGCGGAACGCGCAGGTCGTTCCTGCCGAGAAACCAGCGAAAGGCCCTGCGCGCTTCCTCAAGCCATTGGCTCTCTAAGGTTAAATTGTATACCTCAAGGCAAGCGGAGACGGTTGCGCAGGCCTCCACCGGCTGCTGATCGAAGCGAGCTTTCTCATTTCCCTCAATGTAGAATCCATGCGATCCGATCGGAACGAAGATATCCTCATCGCCGCGCTGCTGCTCGGCAACCAGCCACTTCAAGGAGTCCATTCCGGCTTCGATCATTTTTTGATTGTCACTGCGCCATCCTGCCAGGATCAGTGCCTGCGATAGCCTCGCATTCGAATAGGAAAGGCTCTTTTCAAACCACTTCCACTTCTCGGAATGACTTCTTTCATAAATATCGAGAAGCTTATTGGCTAGTGCATTGCGTGCTCCCTGGACAGCTCTGTCTCCCGGGAACCAGTCAAGATAAGCTTGCATGCCCAGGATGGAGAATGCCCAGGCTCGCGGGCTGGTGAACGTCAGTGTTACAGGCGCCGCGGCTTCAAATAGCCTCCCCGCCGCTCCTCTCAAGCCCGCATTTTGCGAAGCCCCGAGCACCTTTCCCAGAGCCCACAAAGCGCGGCCATGGCTGTCATCCGAACCAACATCTTCCAGCCACTTGCGGTCGTAGTCGAGAAAGTTTCTGAATCGCCCCGTATCGGCATGAAAGGCTAGCCATAAAAACGACAGGTAGCGATGGGAGAGGTTTGGATATTCCCGTCTACCCGCATACTCAGGGTTTTCATCCAGAAGAATTGACACCATCAGAGCGCGTGCGTTGTCGTCGGTTGTATAGCCTTCGCGCGTGTTCGGCACGGTGAAGATCGCGTGCTGCAGAATTCCCGTGCCGTCCGTCAAGGTCAAAAGTTGGCTTGGATTCAGCTCGGGCAGAAGGTCATCCGGCTCTGCCGCGAGACCGCCCGGCTGAGCGGCCCTTGGCTGCAAAGAGCGTTCGAAGCGCGCCCGCTGAAAGCTCGCCATATAGGCTCGCGCCGTCTTCGCCCACGTCGTCCCGCGAGAGTATAGATAGGCGCGCTTGCGCATCGCATGACGCTCCGCATCGTTCTCCAGCAAAGCGATAACCGCTTCGGCAATTGCGTTGGGGCTTTGGAAGGGAACGATTACGCCTCGCCCCTCGGCAAGTAACTCCTTGGCGTGCCAGTACGGCGTGGAGACAATCGCTTTTCCGGCTCCGAGCGCTATCGCCAGCGTGCCGGAGACGACCTGAGCCTCATGCCGGTAGGGGGTGATGTAGATATCGGCGGCGCCCACGTGCTCGATAAGCTCTTCCGTACTTACAAAGCGATTATCGAAAATCAAGTGATCGGAAACGCCAAGCTGTTCCGCAAGAGCTTGCAGGCCTTCACGGTAACGCTCTCCTTCGCGCCGGCGGATATGTGGATGCGTCACTCCGGAGACAATATAAACCACGTTGGGCTGTCTTACTAGAATCGCCGGCAATGCCTGAATGACATTTTCAATGCCCTTGTTGGGAGACAGCAACCCGAAGGTAAGCAGTACAGACTTGCCTTCCGTGCCGAATTTGTCTTTGAAGTAGTTGGGGTCCATGAAGGGAAGATCCGGCACGCCGTGCGGGATCACGTCAATCTTTCCGCCGGGAATCGCATACACTTCTCGCAGAAGTGAGGCCGCTAATTCGCTCATCACAACCATACGATCGGAAAGCTGCGCAATCTCTTCGAGCACACTTCTCTGATCCGTATCCGGATCGCGCAAAACCGTATGCAGCGTGGTCACCAGCGGCATCTTCAATTTGCGCAGCAGAGTCAGAATATGGCTGCCCGCGCTGCCGCCGTAGATGCCATATTCATGTTGCAGGCAGACAAGATCGTTGCCATTGAAGTTGAGAAAGTCGGCGGCTCGCTCATACGAGGCAAGATCCTCCTGCTCCAGCTCCAGGCGCACTTGTTTCGGGTATTCGTATCTCGAATCGGGATCGTTGACGGGAATGGCAAACAGGCGTCCCTCTCCATATTCTGCCGCCAGCGCAGTGCATAGGTCAGTTGTGAAAGTGGCAATGCCGCACTCGCGCGGCAAGTAGTTTCCAACAAACGCAATGCGGGTGGGCAAAGGAAGCCTGCAAGCTTTCATTGCGATATGCGAAGAGGATTCTAAATCGGGATTTACAGCATACTTCATGGGATCCATCATCTCATCGAACGACATTGGGGCCTGCTTTCACACTAGATCCGTCCAAGTAACAGGAGAATGACAATGATCAAGAGGATCAGCCCAATTCCTCCGCTCGGATAGTATCCCCAGTTCCTGCTATGCGGCCACCGTGGCAAGGCGCCCATTAACGCCAGGACCAGGATCACGATCAATATGGTTCCAATCATTTTCAATCCTCGCTTCCCAACGTGCCGCTTGAATCGCTGAACCCGCGCCGCGGCCTCGTTTCGAGACCGCGGCGGTTACACAACTTTGTTAGCGCGAGCTTCACGGAGTTACGCTCGCGGGGCTGCCGATTGCGTCCCCGGAAACCACCAGTTCCACTCTCCGGTTTGCCTGCCTGCCGGCCGCATTGTCATTGGAGGCTACCGGCAACGTATTGCCGAAGCCCTTTGCGCTTATCGAGTTTGTCGTCACTCCCTGCTCCACCAGGTAATCGCGAACGGCCCCTGCGCGGTTCTCCGAAAGCTTCTGATTCATGTCGTCGCCGCCGACATTATCGGTGTAGCCGTCAACCTCGATGTTGAGTCCAGGATAGGCGAGCAGGATTCCTGCAACCTTGGCAAGTTTTTCCCGCGCGCCTGGCTTCAACGTGTACTGTCCGGTATCAAATAATACGTCGGACATGCTGACAATCAGCCCACGCGCGCTATCGCGAGTGGCAAGAATCCTGTTCAGTTGTTCGGACAATTGCGCGCGCATCGCGGCCTTGTCGCTGTTTGCCCGATGTTCGCCCTCCTGAGCCTTCTGGGCAGCTATGCGAGCCTGCTCCGCATCCGTCTGGGCCGCGGCTGTTTCAGATTGCGCCTTTGCCGCCTCGGACTGAGCTTGCTCCTTCAGCCGTGTTGCGGCGGCGGCTTGAGCCTGCGCTCTTGCCTGCGCGTCACTCGAAGATTGGAGCTCATTCGCCTGGCGCTCTGCATCGATCTTCTTGACCGCTATCTCGCGCGCATCTTCGGCAGTCTGCACCGCTTCTCGGGAAACTGCAATCAGCGGCTTTCTGTCGATGTGCTTGCTGCTGGCTTCCGCATCGGCATTGTTCATCAATTGAACAGCGTGCTGGTAGCTCTCGGCGGCATATCTTTCAGCTCCCTCGGATTGAGCGATCCGCAGCGCATTCCGCGCCTCGTAGAATTCCAGCGGCAGGCTGGCGCTCAGAACGACAGCGTCGAACTTGAAGCCCGTGGGAATGTACCCCCCACGCTCCATAAGCTCGTACTTCGCATTGACTGCTTCGGTTGTCGCTTTCGTGTCGGAACGGACGGCGTTCTCAAGGACGACGACGTTGCTGGGCTGCCGGACGGCATAGTACGGCTCCGCGGTAACGATCAGCGCGAATGCCTGGAGGTCTGTGGTTGCTGTCAGCTTGCTGCGGTTATTGTCGCCAACCAGCACTTCTCCAAGGTTTACCGCTCGACCCTCGGGGGAAATCGCCCACATAACATAAGTGAGGTATTCGCTTCCAAAGGTGGTGGGACTTTGCAGGTTCCCGAATTCCGCCTCGACCTCCATCGTACCACGTTTGCTGCGCACCTTCGCCTTTCCGTCCGCTGAAGGCAATAGAGCCGTACCGGTAAAATTCACCTCCGTGGCCCCGCTGCGATGCCGATAGTCGATCGCCTGGACCGAGCGGCTGATCACCACCACGCGGTAAGTCGACGCGGGGCCTGGGGATTCCAGGACCACCGCCGCTTGGGCGTTGGCTTGAGCGAACGCGCTCAAACTGAGGGCACTTCCAACTGCGAACAAAAATATACGTTTCAAGATGCCTCCTATAGGCAGGACTCTGCTGTGTTACGTTCAAGACTCGCCAGGTTGATCTCTCAATGCCCGGCGCGGAACTGAGAAAGGTACTCGAAAAGGTTAAATACCTTGAGAAGCCACAGAACGACGACAATCACTACGACGGCGTTCAGAATCCCCTTGATCGTTCCCTGCATGGGGATGTAGCGGTTCACCAGCCACAACAACACGCCAACTACGCATAGCGTGAGAACAACAGTGACAAGCGGCATTTGATACCTCCAATCATTTCGGTCAGAAGCGATCCGCGCCAGGGATCTCTTTGGCTAGAGCGATGGACGGATATGGAATGGCATTGTACTCGCCTCGGTTGACTTCGTCAATTGAATATGCAGAAAATACCGCACCTGCTTGCAGGGAAGATGTATTCTCTGCAAATGGCCATTGCACAACGCGGACGGCTAATAGTACACACGTCCAATGGGCCGACTAGGCTCGGGCGCCATGGGGGAGGGGGGAACATTGGCTCTCTCCATTTCTATTCTTTCAAAGCGATGAAGAAATGGCTGTGCAACAATGCTCACAGAAAGCACTTGACGGGTGAATGCGCATCAGGACTATATCCGCCGGGCTGGAGGATATAGTCCGAGATCAGCAGTTAACATTGGACTGGAAAGTTCAAGTTTCTTCGGGAGCTAATGTCGCGGCAGGCTCCGTGGAACCCATGCCAGGTCCCCACTCAAAACGTAAATCGCGAGTGCCGCAAACATGAAGACTGCTCCTGCCCAGAAGCGCCAGTCACGATGCATTCGCCTCCAGTAAGGACCGGGGTCGGGCTCACCCCTGTCGCTGCTATTTCCTTCTTGATTGTGCTTGCTTCCGGTCATCTCTTCTCTCCGGGGTTCAAAGTTTCTTGAGCCGCTAACAGGCAGGCTCTTGCCGCTCTCATCATGAGCCTGCGCGGAATGCGGCCGGTTGTTACGCCAAAACAGTTTCGTCATGAACGGTGTAAGAACTGTGTTCCGTTCCGGCAATGATGTCCTTGGCTTTGGCCACTTCGTCCTGCGTTCCATGGGCGACCAGCAGGAATTTGTCTGACTTCAATGCCACCTCGTACTTGAGCACGCTATCCTTCGGGATGCCGATGCTCACCAGGCCTGCTCCAACAGCGCTCACGCCTCCGACGACCACTGCCCCCTCAAGGGCAGCTATGATCCAGGCCACCAGCGGACCGGCCACGAGCATCGGCCCAATGCCCGGTATGGCGAATGCCGCCGAATCAAACAGCAGCCCCCAGAATCCACCCCAGAACGCTCCAATCTTGCCCCAGTACTTCATGCGATCGCCTGCGTTGTAATACCCCACGACATGTTCATCCGTGTGCGTATCTTTCGCGGCAATCGAAAGGCTCTTCATGTCGACACCGGCCTGCTGCAGTTCCATGACTGCGTGTTCGGCCTGCTCGTGAGTGTCATAGATGGCTACCACGGAAATGGCTACCACGGAATTGGTAATGCTCCTGTTCTTCTCCATATTCCCAAGTTGCAAGACATTCATTCAGGCCGCTGCTCCAGATATGCGGATAAAGCCGCAAAGACTGCTTGTTGACGAGTCAGCACCGTTCCTCTGTTATTGGGACGCACAAAAGCCACAGCGGGACCGTATAGTAGCCGCGTACTTATTGTTTCATTTAGAGGATTCTGGCGCTGAGCAATTGTGCACACAGGACGGCGGCGTTTTTTCGCATCTGCATTTGCCGCCTCAACTCTTCGTCTCCTGCTTTATGGCTTATGCGCGGCAGGCGCAGTAACCGAAGCCGGACGATCGGAATTTGATGTAAGTGAGCTGCCCGCAGGAGCCGGTTTGGCGGCCGGAATCTCCGTCCCGGCCGGGAAAATGAGAATCTGGATTGAACCCCAATCCGCATCCAGGTTTGGAGCTGCCTGTTTTCCCATTCCAAGCGTCTTGAGCAGGTCATTGTTAAATCCAAAGTTCCCGGCCAGATACTCGCGCACTACCATGGCCCTGGCCTCGGTGAGCACCAGATCTTTCTGGGTATCGCCTTCGATGCCCGTGGAAGCCACGACTACCGCAACTCCGAATTGATTCTGCGCCAGGAACTCTCCGGCGGCATCGAGTGACTTCTGGTTCTTCAACTTGGCCGAATCGCGGCCATCGAAGAGCTGCCTGGCCGTATAGGTAAATGACTTTACCGGCGTGCCCCGCGGAAGACCGCTAATGCTGTTCACGCCTATTTCTGCGGAGTCTTCGTATCCGCGCTTGTTGAAATAGCCGCGCAAGAAGAAGTTATGTTTCAGGGCCTCCATATTCTCTTGGAAGTCCGTTACTCCAGTCTGCGCCTGGAGCATCGTTTCATGCAGTGTGGTTGTAGTCTGTTCCAGGTTGCTGTAGAGTTGCCTGTCGTTTACCAGCGCTCCCACGGTTCCCTGTCCCGAATCGATTTTGGCGCTTACCGCGTTCAGATGCGCCGTCGCCAAAGTTGTATTGTTGATGGCCTGCTGGCTGCTGTCCAGAATGCCGCTCGTCTTCTTGAATAGATCCGACATCTGCAGCGGCGGTTCACTCGGGATGATCTCGCCATTGCTGACCTCGGCTTGCCCGGCGGATCCAAACGAAATGGCCACGTACTGATTACCCAATATTCCCGCGGTCTCGATCGAGGCTACAGAGTCGCGCTTGATAATCTCGTGCGTCGATTTGTCAAGGTACATGATGACCGTAATCTTTTCACCTGGCCTGTGAGGCAGCTCGATGGCGGTCACGGTTCCGCTGTGAACTCCGCCCACCTGCACGTCTGCTCCTTCAGCCAGGCCCGCCACATTGTCAAATTGCGCCTTAAGTTGATAAGTGGAGCGAAACAGATACTCCTTGCTCCCGATAATAAAGACTCCGGCAGCCAGAATTGCCAACGTGATCAGAATGAATGCTCCCAGCCGCGCGACTCTCGACATATATCCTCCTACGATTTCTGCAAAAATTCCTTCACAAACCCGATGTCGCTTTGCTGAAGGTCTTCAAACTTGCCCTCGATCACCACGCTGCCCTGATCCAACAGCGCCAAGCTGTTGGCAATCGTCCTGGCGCTATGCAGATCGTGAGTTACGACGATGGATGCCATCTGGCGTTCCCGCTGGAGCGTGAGAATCAAGTCGTTGATTTCCCCTGAGCTGATGGGATCGAGTCCTGCCGTGGGCTCGTCGAGAAGCAGAATCTCGGGTTCCAGCGCCAGCGCGCGCGCCAGGCCCACGCGCTTCCGCATCCCGCCCGAGATGTCGGAAGGCATCTTCTGAAGATCGCCTTCCATGCCCACCTCGGCCAGTAACTGCTTCACCCGCTCGCCACGCTCAGACCCGGACAGATCTCTCCGATGATGTTCGAGAGGGAAGGCTACGTTCTCGGCAACAGTCAGCGAATCGTAGAGCGCCGCTTGCTGAAACAGGAATCCCATCTTTTTTCTGATTTCGCCCAAGCGGTCAAGAGCCAGCCCGGCAATATCCTGCCCATAAATGCAAACCGATCCTGAGTCGGGCGTTTCGAGGCCAATGATAAGCCGCAGCAATACGCTTTTGCCGGTTCCGCTGCGTCCGAGCACCGCCAGGGTTTCTCCGCGGGTCACGCGCAAACTGATTCCATTGAGAACCCTGCGGCTTCCATAAGACTTTCGCAACTCCTTGACGGCAACTATAGGCGCACTGCTTTCTTCCTGAGAGTCCTTTTGCTTCATCGCAATGTCATGGGCTATGGCCATACTTGTCTCACGAATCGTTGCGTCAATGGTTAAGGGTTAAGGGAAGAAGACGAGAATGAATTTCACGAGCACAACATCGGCCAGAATCACGAAAAGCGATGCGAGCACCACTGAGTTAGTGGCCGCGCGGCCCACGCCCTCGGCGCCTCCGCGTGTGCGCATGCCCTCATAGCACGCTATCATTCCGATGATGAGGCCATAGACCGCGGTCTTGAAGGTGGGCGGCAGAAACACGTTGAAAGTGGAGCCTTTAAAGCCACTTTCGATGAACTGATGGAAGGAGAGCGGCTCAACCAGGGTTTGCGCAAACCAGCCTGTCAATAAGCCGCTTGCGTCGGCGGCAAGAGTCAAAAGCGGCATCATCAGAATGCAAGCCAGGATGCGCGTCGCCGCCAGCAGCCTGTAGGGATTGATAGCCGATGCCTCGATGGCGTCAATTTGCTCGGTCACTTTCATCGACGCCAGCTCCGCGCCAATGCCCGCGCCCACGCGCCCGCTCACGATCAGGCCGGTCATGATCGGACCCATTACCTGAATCACGGAGTACACAAGAGTTGCGGGAAACATCGATTTTGCGCCGAATCGACTGAGAGTGTAACGAGCTTCCAGCGAGATCACAACGCCGATCGCGGCGCCGGCCAATGCAACCAGGGGCAGAGACTTCGATCCAACCTCGTCAAGCTGCCGTATAAGTTCGCGGCCCTCATACGGCGGCGTCAGCGCCGCACAGAGAACCTTCCAGGAAAAAATGCCAAGATTGCCGAACCACTCAAAGAATTCGTTGGCCATCCTGCCAACGGAAGCTGCCACCGATAGCATGGGTATAACTCGCCGCCTGGGAAGCGGCGAACTGGCGCCTGCCACGGTAGTGAATTCGCTATTGTTCAATGGTAGGACCTGGCTCTGGCGAGCCGTGTGCATTGTTCTGATGCATGCGATGAAGCAGCGAGTGGAGTCCGCTATAGAGAAACTCCAAGGAAATGTTTCCGCCAGCGGAAATCAGCAAGCTATAGTTTCCCATGCGGAATGCGTCCTTTGCGCCATAACGGCCGGGATACCAGCCATAGACCGCGGTCAAGGAACCAGCATAAGGCGCGACCAGCGCAGGGAAAGAGAAGACGCGGTGGCCGTCATCGCCCCGGCGCGCCGTCAAGGTCGAAGTCACGGCGTGGCTCAGCCGTGGGAATATGCCTCGGCATTCACACCGATAGTACATGGAATCTTCCTTGAAGGCCTCTGACAGCGCATAACGCGTCGTTGTCCGAACCACGGCAATTCCATAGTGCGATCCGAATCTTCTGGCGTAACCCTCGACGCCTTGATTCCACTCCGGTGGCGCATTGCTTGCCTGGCTGATGCCTGCTGCTAATGCCGCTCCGGCAATTGGGTAGGGACCGAAGGCATCGAAAACGTAGTTGATGACCTTTGTCTTCTCCGTCGGGCGCACGTAGATCAGGTCAATCTGGCCTGAGTCTGTGCTGGCTACAGGACCGTAAGAGTCTGCTGAGTCAGGCAGTGATTGCGATCTTGCTGTCACGGGCAGGCCAGACAGAACGGCAGCAGCCAAAAGCAGCAGCATCACCCCGCGGATCTTTGCGCCGCAAGTATTTTCGATCGATCGGCTTCGCATCCTGCGCGGTGGAATACCGTGACAAATATGCAAGGACTGCAAAATTTGTCTTCTCATGGATAATGTCAAGTTTTCCCCGATCGACTTCGCATTTCGCAGGCATACTTTTCGCTGTCAGCGATATGTATGCTGGCATCAAATCGCACACGATATCATATTGACAGAACTGGGATTCCCAAGAATGGTCATATTTGCTCGGAACTGAAAACCGCCCTCTTAAGCAACCTGCCTTATCAGGTTGCTGGCCATTTTCCCATTTAACGGATTCTGACAGGATTTGCACGAGGTGAGCAAAACTATACAGACACGTGGATGAGTCGAGTCGATATTAATACTGGTTAAGTGTATTCACGCTCAAGGGCGTGGCAGTCTTCCCCAGCGTAACGCCTGTTATCCCAGGAGTTTAGCGGGGTCGCGTTACTCATGTCAGGTTGCGAGACGCGCTTCGAGCTTTTGGTTGGAAGCGGTTCCTCGGCGGTCTCAATGAATTATACGCCTATATCCGTTCATTCGAATCCAAGGGCTCTTTCCCTGACATTGGCCCACAACACCGGGCAAAGCGCATAAAGCGAGGCAATACTTTGAAAAATTGGGCTAAAAATATGACATTCGACCCCGTTGCATTTCTTGCGAAGGCTGGATTCGGCAGGCAACAAATTGAATTGCAGCCCAAAGAGACATTTTTCTCCCAGGGCGATTCAGCCGAAGCCATCTTCTATCTCGAGAGTGGCCGGGCCAAGCTCACGGTTGTTTCAGAGCGCGGCAAGGAAGCCACGATCACGTTTTACTCCCCTGGCGATTTTATTGGCGAGGGGGCGTTGACGGGAATTGTTGGTCCATGCATGGCGACGGCCTCTGCCGTGAACACATGCACCGCGATCAAGATCATGCGGGACGAGATGGTTCGCGTGATGCATGACGATCCTCAGTTCTCCGACTTCTTCATGAAGTTCTTGTTGGCCAAAAGTATTCGCACCCAGGCTGATCTGGTCGATCAACTCTTCAACTCCAGCGAAAAGCGCCTGGCGCGGGTTCTGCTGTTGATGGCGGAATTCGGCAAGCCAGACGAACGGGCAACCTACATCCCGCCCGTTTCACAGGAAACACTGGCGGAAATGATCGGCACCACGCGCTCCCGCGTCAGCTTCTTCATGAATCGTTTTCGCGCGCTCGGCCTTATCAGTTACAACGGCCGCATTCAGGTGCATAAGGCTCTGCTTAATGTTGTGCTTCTCGACCAATTGCCTGGGCACAACGCTCAGAGGCCAGCGCTTCCGGTCATTGGCCCCATCCTGAAGCCGATCATTCCCATTGTTGAAGTTCTTCTCAAACCCGTCGTTCCTATCCTCGCAACGATCCTGAAGCCAGTGAAACCAATTGTCGGAGCGATCAAACGTAAATTGGCTATGGTGGAAGAGACGGTTTTACCGTCAGAGCCTGTTAAACCAGACCTGGAAGCCTGATCCAGCAAGGATTGTCCGGCAAACATTGAAACAGCACCAAGACCGCGTGCCGCCCCGGCGCCATGATCCTGAAGATATGTTTTCGTTATTGATCCTGCCCTGAATGACTTTTACGCAGCCGCCCGCTTGGCGATGCGCATTCATAATCGCTGACGTTATAGCATTTAGGACTTGGTGTAGACCGAAACCTCACACTCAAGTGGCTTTTTCTCAAGGCCGCGCTCAATCTCGAAGTGCAACATTTCGCTTTGGGATGATGTTGCACTTCGAGATTGAGCGCGGCGGATTAAACTGGCGGGATTTTGTCGGAGATTCGGACAGTTTAGGGCCGGAATCATTAAAAACTTGGGCGGAGGTCATTTAAAAAGGAGTCATTGGCCTTCTGGAATCTCCGGCCTGGCGGAGTGAATCCCTTCGAGGTTCGCGGTTCTATTGCCTTTTCACCTCTGCACCTTACAGGAATCAGGATTGCGGAGCGGCTTTGCCTCTTTGCGGTTACCGTCGACTGGCCTTCGCCGCTGAGGCGGAAGTCAAAGCCGCCTGGCACGGCTTTGACAAAGGCGCATGAATGAGCGAACCGCTCTTATGCCGCGGGAAATGGAATATTCTGAAATCGCAGGCGACTGGCGCGTTTTGCAGATTCCGCGCTTCGAAGCCTTCATTCGCGCACTGGGCGCTTGTAAATGAACGCGCTGAAGCTCAATACGCCAACAGGAGTGCCGCTGCTTTCGTGCCCGCTCATTTGCCCAATCCGTTGCCGGAAGCCTCGCCGCATCGCATGGCCGGCCCTGCCGCCTGCCTGTCGCGGGAGCAGGCGCGCGCGCTGGCTCTCGAGGCCGGTTTCTCCGAGGCTGGATTGGTTGCTCTGCCTTACGCCCATGAGCAGCGGGACGCGGAGCGCTTCGAGGAGTGGGTGCGGGCGGGCCGCGCCGGCTCCATGCGCTACCTGGAGCGGAGGGGCGAGGATGGCCAGCTGCTGCGGACGCGGATTCCCTTTCCCTGGGCGCGCTCGGTCGTGGTTTGTCTGGCCAACTACGACAGCCCACAGCCGCGTTCGACCGATCCGGCCGCTGAGGGAGCGGGCTGGATTGCGCGCTACGCCTGGTCAAGCAAAGTGGATGCGGCCCGAGAGGGCAGGCCCGGTGCGCGGCGGCCGAGCGATTATCACAAAGTGCTGCTGAAGCGGATGAAGGCCGTGGAGGCGCGGCTCCGCGAACAGTTGGGAGAGTTCGAGGCGCGGGCCTACGTGGACACCGGCCCTGTGGTGGAGCGGGCGCTGGCGGCCGAGGCCGGGCTGGGGTGGACGGGCAAAAACACCTGCCTGATCCATCCCCGGCTGGGATCATACGGATTTTTGGCGGTGCTGATGACCTCGCTGGAAGCACGAATAGAGAAGGCGCCGCTTACCGTGCCCGACGGCTGCGGGAACTGCCGCCGCTGCCTGGAGGCCTGCCCGACCAAGGCGCTGATTGCCCCTTACCAGATGGATGCGTCGCGCTGCATCGCCTACTTGACCATCGAGCACCGCGGACCGATTGCGCCGGAACTCATGGAGGGCATGGGACGGCAGGTCTTCGGCTGTGACATCTGCCAAGACGTTTGCCCCTGGAATCGCAAGGCCGCGGTGAATTCGAAGCCGGAAGGCACGGACCTGGACCTAAACCTGGAGCTAAACCCGGAACTGGAGGCTCGCCCGGAGCTGGTCAACCCGGCGCTGGAGTGGCTGGCCTCCATGGATGAGGCGGAGTTCGAGCGGCAGTTCAATGGCTCACCGCTGCGCAGGGCGAGATTCCTGGGGCTCAGGCGCAATGTGGCGATTGCGATGGGCAACAGCGGAATCAGCCGTTTTGTGCCCCGGCTGGAAAGCTGGGAGACCGAATCGTCCGCCGGGGCTGCGGACGAAGGGCTGCGCACGGCGGCGCGCTGGGCTCTCGGCAGGCTTCGGGGACGCGCAACGGTCAAGTAAAACGGTTTGAATACAATTGAATCCAGCTCTCAGGGACGGGCTAAATCCCGCCCCCTTCAAAACTCATAGTTATTAATAGGTTTTTAGATAAACCCACTCCATAGTCGCGTTTCACTTTACACCTATCCCAAAAGTGCCATAGCCCCACGTCCTCAACCAATCTTCCAAATTTCCTCCCGAGCCAGGTAGAGAAAAGACTCCCGCCTGCCGATAACCGAATCGGAGCGGCACTGGCAGAGCGCGAATTGAGACGGGCGGCCGGGGTGGCAAGGCGCACCTGGTGTACCGAAGCAGCAGGGCGAATCAGGCGTACGGAGACGAAGAATGGTAGGCCAATTCCAAATGGAGAGCGGTTCAACGATGCAGGGAAGCGGGGAAACCATTCCAGGCTTCGAGCCGAATCCTACGGAAGAGGCTTGGCGGTTCGGCAACGCGACTCCGCAGCATCTGAGAGAAGATTTTCAACCTGATCCGCTTTTCTTTGAAGAAAGCTGGACCCTGGGCCTGCCAGCCGCGACAAAGAATTGGAAGCGGAGACAGCAGGGGCAGGCGGATCGCGAGCGCCAGAGCAGTAAATTGAGGGAACGGAAGTTCGATAACATCGGAACCCAAAGCTTCCTGCAGGAGCGTGCATGGTACTCGGAGCATTTCTCCCCGGCCCAGGCAGCCGTAATCGCCGAAAACCCCGACGCCGGAGGGCCGGCAGAGCCTCTTGTAGAGCCTGCCGCGCAAACGGGAAACCAGGCTCCGCGGGAATGGGAAAGATTTGCCGGGGAGTGCGAGATCCATCAGGAGGCCACTTATTCGATGACGCCGCGCCGCGCCTGCCGCCTGCTGGGAGTGACCGCAACCAGCACCGGGGAGCAGATCAAGGCCGCGTACCGGCGAATGGCGAGCCAGTGGCATCCTGACCGGCTCGAACGCGGAACCGAGCAAGTGCGCCGGATGGCCACCGAACAGATGGCCGCAATCAACGAGGCCTATAGCCTGCTGCGCAGCAGCCCGCGGCAGCAAGCCGCCTGATCCACGACGCCAACGGCTCAAACCACGCCGTGCAAATGCACCCAGCAGCAAGGTGAAACCCTCACATCTCCGGCCCTTGAATGCCGTTGCTGAAGCTCTGACCACATGATCGCGTGCTCTGCGATAGAGCTTTGGTTTCCCCCTAGGCGCAAAAACAAAGGAGCACCGAGGGTGGCGCGCCCAGCTTTGGTACAACTTCGTCGCAATCTTTTCCCGATGGATCAATGAGTTTCGTGGCGCTTTGCTGCCGGAGCGGGCGCATTGAGAAAGATATTGAAGGCCGCTTCCAACTGGCGCAAGGCCGCTTCCTTGCTGAGCCGGTAGGCGCGGGGGTGGGTGATGAGCATGATGGTCGTGCCGTGAAGGCAGGCCAAAATCTGGTGCAGGCGCTCCTCGACCAGCTCGTCTGAGGTGCCCGGCGGCAAAGCAAGTTTGAGATTCTTGCGAAAATACGAGATCGCCGGATTGGCGGTGGCGTTGCGCATCTCCTGGCCGGGAACTTCCACCGCCGCGCTGACCGTACTGATTGCGGGACTGAGCACAACCGGCGCAACCAATCAGAAGATGCTCTTTCGCATTGTGGGCGCGATCATCGGCGGAGTCGTCTTCGGCATTGGCTGCATCGTATGCGTCTACCCCTTTGCCGACACCGCTCTGCCCTTTCTGCTTTCGGTTGCCTGCGTCTCGTTTCTTGGCGCCTGGATTGCGCGCAGCGCTCACCTGGGCTACGTCGGCCTGCAGATTGTCTTCTCGTTTTACCTGGTCGCGTTTCAGGAGTACGGCGTTCCCCTGCCTGGCCTGATGTCCATTGCCGGTGCGCTCCACGGCTTCGCGGCTCCCATCCAAATGACGATAGGAAGGGATCGGGTTGTGGGAAACCGGCCCGGACGCCGGAGGCTGCCGTCCGGGCGTGTACTCGGCGAGCGCCTCCATTCCACGGAAAAATAATCCGGCGGGCGCTCTGCCTCAAGCCGTTGGCGGTAACTTATTGATCCGGCCAGAAAGGATTGCGATTATGCGGCATAGCTCACGTCCGGGTGGTGGAAATAGCGTTCAACTCTGGCAGGTTGTTTCTGGATGCTGCGCAGGGCTTTGGAAGTGGTCTTGA
>Ga0182014_10002732_pt1 | contig 21835 bp, 17 predicted proteins | sample 612S2DmetaG_FD_120489 | JGI IMG/M metagenome (GOLD analysis project Ga0182014, IMG submission 120489) | Permafrost microbial communities from Stordalen Mire, Sweden - 612S2D metaG | ecosystem: Environmental > Terrestrial > Soil > Wetlands > Permafrost | place: Sweden: Stordalen | collected...
AGAGGAGGGAGCCCGTGATTCTGGCATGTGAGTAGGAGATCGCTCCCGTCTTGCTGAGAAGGAGGCACTGATGTCTGAACAACTCACGTACGCCCGCAAGGCCAGCGGGCTCGTCCGCGGCCTTTCCATGTTCGATGCCTTCGGCATCGGCATCATGATCACCATGCCGCTGTTCACCGTCTGGCAGATGATCTACCTGGGCTACGGGCTTTTCCCGGGCGGTGAGATCATCATCGCCATCATCATCTCGATCGTCCTGATCGGCATCACCTCGCCGATCGTCTGGGGGATGCTGGGCGGCACCATGCCGCGTAGCGGCGGCGAGTACGTGTTCAACTCGCGCATCCTGCACCCGGTGGTCGCCACCGGAGCGAGCATGGCGCAGTTCTTCGCCGGCTTCTACTGGCAGTTCCTCATCGCGACCTGCTTCGCCGTACCCGGAATCCAGCTTCTCGCCACGATGCTCGGCTGGAACGGCGTCGCTGCCTGGGTGTCGGGTAAGTGGGGCACGTTTGCGGTTTCCATGGCGGTCCTCGCCGGCTCGTTCCTGACGATCGCCTTCGGCATGCGCGTTTACAAGGCGGTCCAGAAGCCGCTCATCTTTCTCGCCGTCGGCGGTCCGGTCGTGCTCTGTATCGCGCTGACCTTCTCCTCGAAGGCCAGCTTCGTCGCCTACTGGAACAGGATCTCCGCGCGGTACGGCTCGGTGGATTTCAACCACTTCGTCGGCACCGTTGGCCACGGCTATGGGGCACGGATCCCGACCACGTGGACGTGGGGAGCGACTTTCGGCCTCATGACGGGCGTCTTCGTCCTGTTCGTCTACAACTACCTCATCGTCTACGTGGGCGGCGAGATCAAGCAGCCGAGCAAGTCCATCTTTGGGGCCAACATCCTCACCATCGCGGTCTCGGGCCTCATTGGCCTGTGGACCTGCATCGCCTTGATCCATGTGGTCGGCGAGCAGTGGCTGCGCGCCGCCGGCATGAACGAGTTTCTGAACGGCGTCCCCGGCTACAAGCTGCCCTACGCGTCGAGCTACATGGTGCTGTCGTGGGTGGCTTCGCACGGGAATTGGTTCGTCGCCCTGTGCGCCTTCCTCGGCATGGCCGCGGTCGTCTATCTCGAGGTCACACTCTCGATGATGGCCATGGCCCGCATCATGTTCGCCTGGGGCATGGACCGCATGGGTCCGAAGTGGTTCACGGACATCAGCCCGCGCTTTGCAGCTCCGATGAAGAACTACGTCTTCGGTTTGGTCGTGATGGCGGTCGGCACGGGCCTCTACGTGCTCTGGTTCACGAGCGCTCTGACGGGTCTGGCCGCGACCGGCATGCAGCTGGTCTCGCTGTTCCTCATCACCGGCATCTCGGCCGTCGTGCTTCCCTATCGTAAGAAGCTGCGCAACATCTGGAACTCGTCGCCCTACCACACCTGGAAGATCCTCGGGGTCCCCATCCTGGCCATCTCGGGCTGCATCTATGTGGTCTACATCTGCGCCATGATCTACTACGCCTTCATCGACCCCACATCGCGCGACGTGACCGGCAAGAACATGATCACCTTCGCCGTGGCCTGGGCTGCCGGCATCGCCTGGTACCTCGGCTGGCGGAGGTATAACAAGGTCAAGTCGGGCGTCGACATGTCGATCGCCTACGGGGACCTGCCGCCCGATTGACCGGCGCTCAGCCCGCGCGAGCAAAGGAAGGCGCCGGCCATTGGCCCCCGTGGCCGGCGCCTTCTCTCACAGGTTCGACCGGCCGCGGGCGCTGAGGGGCCTCGTGACCACGATGGAGGACGTATGACCGACCCGTGCTACCTGTCCGCGACGGAGGCTCTGCGCCTCTTTCGCTCCAGAGGACTCTCTCCGGTCGAGCTTATGGAGGCGGTGATCGCGCGCGCCGAGGCCGTCGAGCCGACGGTCAACGCCTTGTGCGCCACGTACTTCGACAGAGCGATGGACCAGGCGCGAGCGGCAGAAGCCGCCTACATGGGCAAGGGTGAGAGGCTGCGGCCGCTCACCGGGATTCCCGTGGCGATCAAGGAGGAGATGCCGATCGAGGGAGAGCCCTGGCAGCTCGGCTCGCTCACTCGCGTCGGCGAGGTCGCCGATCACACCAGCATGCTGGTCGAACGCGTGCTGGCGGCGGGCGGCATCGTGCATGCGCGCACCACAACGCCCGAGTTCTCGTGCGCCGCCTTTACGCACTCGCGCCTCTGGGGCGTGACGCGCAACCCCTGGAACCCCGAGTACGCGGTGGGCGGCTCCTCCGGCGGCTCCGGCGCTGCGCTCGCCAGCGGCACGGCGACACTCGCCAGCGGCTCGGACATCGGCGGCTCGATCCGCATCCCCTCCGCCTTCAATGGGGTGGTCGGTTTCAAGCCGCCCTACGGCCGGGTGCCACAGGATGCGCCGTTCAACCTCGACACCTACTGCCACGAGGGCCCGCTTGCAAGGACGGTCGCCGACTGCGCTCTCTTCGAGAGCGTGATCGCCGGACCGGACTCCCGCGACCTGACCTGCCTCTCGCCCAAGGTTGAGATCCCCGAGGAGCTGGACGGCATCGCGGGCATGAGGGTGGCGCTGGTCGTCGCGCCACCAGGGTGGCCGATCGACCCGGACGTGGCGGCCAATACGCGGGCCGCAGCCGCGGCGTTCGCGGAGGCCGGCGCCGCCGTAGAGGAGGTCGAGCTGCCGATCAGCAGGGAGCTCCTCATGAAGGCCGTGATGATCCACTTCGGCGCGATGTTCGGCGCCGACATCATGTCCACGGTCGTGCAACATCGCGACTTGGTGAACCCGTATGCGATCTACCTGGCCGAGCATTCCACGAACGCGCTACGTGAGTCCAGCTTCGCGGAGGGCGTGGCGCTTGAGTCGGCGATCCTGAAGGAGATCGGTAAGATCTTCGCCGGGCACGAGCTACTCCTGGCACCGACCTTGCTCACCCGCGGCTTCATCGCCGGCGACGACTACGCAGACCACGGCCTGACGATCGGCAGCGAGTACGTGGAGGACTGGGTGCTGGCGATGCTCACGCTGCTGTTCAACGTCGCCAGCCGCTGTCCGGTGCTCAACGTGCCCTCGGGTTTCGCCGACAACGGCGTGCCCACGGGCCTGCAGATCGCGGGCCGGCCCTACGAAGACGTGAGTGTCTTCCGCGCCGGCGCTGCCTACGAGCGTCTGCGTCCCTGGCTCGACACCCCCGAGCACCGGCCGCTGCAAGTGCAAGAGGGCGGGGCAGACGCGCATCAGGGAGGTTATCGGTGAGCGACATGACGAAGCGTGAGGAGCGGCTCATAGCCCGCATCCGCGACGGTCGCGACGAGCTGACGGCGCTTGCCGCCGAGCTCATCACTTGCGACACGACCGCCCGAGATCCGGGCGACCCGGCACGCGATGAGGAGAAGCTGCAGAAGATCCTCGCCGCACGTCTGCGAGCAATCGGCGCCGAGGTCCAACTGTTCGAACCGCAGGCCATCGTCGCGGGGCAGTCGCCGACCATTCCGTTCGCCCTGGACTTCAAGGGGCGGCCGCAGCTGATCGCCAGACTGCCCGGTTCGGGCGGTGGCCGCTCGCTCGTGCTCAACGGCCATATCGACGCAGTACCTCCCGGCGACCTCACGCAGTGGTCGGTCGACCCGTTCAAGGGCGTGGTCCGCGACGACCAGCTGTGGGGACGCGGCGCCAACGACATGAAGGGGGGTATCGCTGGCTTTCTGTTTGCCCTGGAGTGCCTGCAGCGCGAGGGTATCGCCCTGAAGGGTGGCGTCGTCTTTTGCACCAACACCGATGAGGAGTCCTCGGGGGCCGGCGGTCAGGCTCTTGTCGCCAGGGGCGTGTCGGGCGACGCGGGCATGTGCGCCGAACCGACGAACTTCGATGCCTGGATCGCCTGTCGCGGCTATCTGATTGTCTCGGTGAAGGTGCGCGGCCGGGCAGGCCACGCCGAGATGCCCATGCCGCACTGGCAGGCGGGCGGCGCTGTCAATGCCATCGACAGGCTTGAGGTCGTCCTCGGGGCGATCAGGCGTCTGCGCGAGGACTGGCGCACGCGTCCCGACCATGAGCATCCGCTCCTGGCGCCGGGCGATATCGTGCCGACGCAGGTCACAGGCGGCGAATGGCCGGTCACTTATCCGGCGCTCGTCACTCTGCTCTGCGACGTGCAGTACACACCGTCTCGGGTGGGCAGTGAGGGTTACTGCGTCCCGGTCCGCGACGAAATCACGGCCCGCCTCAGCGCGGCTGCCGCTTCCGACCCCTGGCTTGCCGAGCGTCCGCTGGAGTTCGAGTTCCTCGGCGAGGCGGTACCGGCCGAGATCGCGCCCGACCATCCGCTGGTGGTCACGGCACTCCAGGCCGCCAGCGACGTCGGACGTCGGGGGAAGGTAGGCGGCCTCGACTCGTGGCACGATCCGGCTACCTTCGTCAGGGCTGGCACACCGATGTTCTCGTTCGGGCCGGGAGGGTTTGGGACTGCACACGCGCTCGACGAGAGGGTGTCGATCGACGACCTTGTCGACCACAGCGCAGCCACGGCTCTGGTCGCGATGCGGTTCTGCGAAACATGAATCGCAGTCTCACCGAACGCGGTTCACTGCCCCGCCCGCCCGGTGTCTGCATGTCGTCCTGGGACGCAGGCTACCTATGGGCGTGACGGCGTCGTCGACAGGGGATGGTGCAGGATGAGCAGACAGGAAGACCATGGGGGCCAGGTCGACCTTGCCCTTCTGGGATTTGGCGTTCGGACGCTCGACGGGGAGCGGCCGTTTGCCACAGCCGTGGCGATCCGCCGAGGAACCATCGTCGCTGTAGGCCCTGACGACGAGATCAAAGCCAGCTGCGGCACTGCCACCCGGGTGATCACGGGACCCGGCGCCGTCGTGCCCGGCCTCGTCGATTCCCATAGCCACGTTCTGAGTGCCGGCAGCTTCGTCCGCGGTGCGGACTTGACCACAGTACACTCGCTTGACCAGCTTCACTCTGCCCTTGCGACAGAGCGCGAACGGGTCGGTGACAGCGGCTGGATCCTGGGCTGGGGTCTCGAGTACAACGTCTTTGGTGATTCGCCGATGTCGTCTGATCACGTCGAGGACGCTGTGCTGGGCCAGCCTGCCCTGTTGCGCACCATGGACGCCCACACCGGTCTGGCCAACCGCGCAGCCCTCGACCTTGCCGGTGTCCACGGGCCGCGGGAGTTCGAGGACGGCTCCGAGATTGTCTGCCGAGACGGCGCTCCCACCGGCGAACTCAGGGAGATGAGCGCCATTGCGCTGGTCGCAGATGTGATTCCCGTGCCAAGCAGCAGCGAGAGCAAAGCTGCAGCCCAGGAGGTCTTGCAACGTTACGTCTCGCACGGCGTGACCTGTATCCACCAGATGGACGGGGACGACTTCACTTTCAAGCTTGCCGAGGAGCTGGAACACGAAGGCAGGCTCGACTTGCGGCTAGTCATCTCGGTCTGGCACAAGCCCGAGACCAGCCCTGAGGAAACGGAGGCGCAGCTTGCCATGCGCGACCTTCATGGCAAGCTCTGGCGCGGCGGTGTGGTCAAGATGTTTGGCGACGGTGTGATCGACACGGGCACGGGCTGGCTCCTCGAACCCGACACGCGAGGTGGCTCGCTGACGCCCTTCTGGCCTGAGCCCGCGCGTTACTCGGAGTCCGTTGTGCGCTTCTCGCAGGCCGGCTTTCAGGTGGTCACTCACGCGACGGGCGACGGCGCCGTTCGCAGTGCGCTTGACGCCTACGACAGGGCCGGCGCAAAAGGACCCTTTCGTCATCGCATCGAGCACATCGAGACGTTGCCGGACGAAGAGCTGCGGCGCTTCGCTCAAGAGGGCGTGGTGGCCTCGATGCAGCCGCTGCACATGCAATGGCGCAAGCCCGATGGCTCGGACTGGTGGGCTTCGTTGCTTGGACCCGAACGAACGTCCCACGCGTTTCGCTGCCTCGATCTCCTGATGACCGGCGCGATTGTGCCACTTGGGTCGGACTGGCCCGTGGCCGGCCTCGATCCCCGCGAGGGCATGGCTTGGGCGCGGCTGCGTCGGACGCCCGGGGACGACGGCTTCGTGTTCGAGCCGCAGCAGTGCTTGAGCGGTCTACAGGCGTTGCACGGCTACACGACGATGCCGGCGGCGGCAGTGGGGGAGTCGTTGAGCTCTGGACGGATCAGCCCTGGGCTTCGTGCCGACCTGACCATCTTTGCCGAAGACCCCGTCGATTGTGACCCAGACGACCTGGTCGATCTCCCCGTGCTCATGACGATCGTGGACGGGCGCGTGGTCTGGACAGCTGCGGAGATGGCCGCCAGGCTATGACGTGCCGCCTGAGATCGCGAGCGTGGCGCGGCCGTAGGGCAACAGATTCACTTCAGCGCCGATCGAGAGGTGAACACCCATGACCAGTCACCTTGCGCCCAGACCGCACAATGGGGCCTCGTGACTCCTTGCCAGGAGGAGCCGACCGGACACGGTGGTGAGCTTTGGCGGCTTGACGCGACGACGCTCGCCGGCATGCTGGCGGGTGGCGCCGTCTCTGCCCGTGAGGTCGTCCGTGCGTTTCTGGACCGCGTCTCCCAGGTCGACGAGCAGCTCAACGCGATCCCCACCCTCGTGGCGGAACGGGCATTGGCCGAGGCTGACGCAGCTGACCGCCGGCGTGCCGCCGGCAAGCGCCTGGGCCTCCTCCACGGCCTTCCTATCGCCGTCAAGGATCTCGTCGACACCGCTGGCATAAGGACCACTTACGGCTCCCCGATCTACCGCGACCACGTACCTGCTGAAGACTCCCTGCTGGTCAAGCGGCTCAAGAAGGCCGGAGCGATCATCATCGGCAAGACCAACACGCCCGAGTTCGGCGCCGGCTCACAGACCTTCAACCCGGTCTTCGGACCCACGCGCAATCCCTACGACACCTCGCGCACACCCGGCGGCAGCAGCGGCGGTGCGGCGGCGGCCGTCGCGGCCTGCATGCTGCCCTTTGCCGATGGCTCCGACATGGGCGGCAGCCTGCGCAATCCGGCCAGTTTCTGCAATGTCATCGGGCTGCGTCCTACCCCGGGTCGAGTTCCCGAGGCCCCGACGACCGATGCCTGGGACCCTCTGTCCGTCTCGGGGCCCATTGCCCGTACGGTCGCCGATCTCGAACTGCTCCTCGCGGCCATGTCAGGGCCTGAGCCTGGCTCACCGCTGTCGCTCGTTCGCTTCGGGGCTCGGCGGCGGCAGCTATCGGGGCGACCTCTTCGTCTGGCGTGGAGCTGGGACCTCTGCGGCCTGCCGGTGGCTTCGCAAGTGACCGCAGTCCTGCGCAAGGCTCGCGACCGCATCGACGGGCTTGGCTGGGAGATCGAAGAGGCCGAGCCCGACCTGAGGGAGGCCGACGAAGCCTTCGATGTACTGCGGGCGTTCAGCTTCGCATCTGACTATCGCGCAGAGTACGAGCAGCACCGGGAGCTCCTGAAGGAGACACTCGTGGCCAACATCGAGGCGGGACTGCGGCTGACACCGTTGCAGATCGCCGCAGCGCAAAGCAAGCGCACAGCGATCTTCGCAAGCACGGCGGCGTTCTTCTCACGCTTCGATGTGCTGGCTGCGCCGGCCACTCAGGTCGCACCGTTTGCCGTCGAGATCGAGTGGGTCGATGAGATAGACGGTCATCATCTGGCGACCTACACGGACTGGATGCGCTCGTGCTCGCGCATCACCGTCACGGCACATCCCGCCGTGTCGGTGCCCTGCGGCTTTACCGATGATGGCCTGCCTGTAGGGCTGCAGCTCGTTGGACGCTACGGCGACGAGACCGGCTTGCTCGCGGTCGCCGAGCAAGTCATGGAAGCGACGGGCGCCGGGGCGCGGCGCCCGTCGCTCTAGGCCTATGCTCGCGCGGGCGACGTGGGCCGCCTCGCGCCACGAATCCGAGCCTCTGCATCTTCACATCGCGCCCCATGGCGGCTGCCGCTCTCGACACCGCAGTCGCGATAGGGTAGTCGCAGCGCTGCCGCCTGTCCTGGCACATCCGGATCATCGAAGCGCGTGCGGCAGCGAGTCGTCAAAGGGCGTCCACAGTGAGTGACCGTACCGAGCCGGCGGGAGCCGCAAAGTCAGACAAGGCGCTGGCGTCCCGACGGATCGTCGTGGCCGCGATCATCGGATTGCTCGCCGGCTTTTTGGCCGGCATGTTTGGAGTGGGCGGCGGCATTCTCATTGTGCCGGCACTCGTCCTGGTACTCGGCGTGAAGCAACGCCTGGCTCACGGCACGTCCCTGGCGGCCATCATCCCCATCGCGGTGGTAGGAGTCGTCGGCTATGCCGCCGCGGGCTCCGTTGACTGGGTCGCCGCGGTCATTCTTGCCGCGGGAAGTGCGCTCGGGGCCATCGCCGGCACTCACGGTCTTCAGAGGCTGCCACAGCGGGCCTTGCGTCTGGCCTTCTCGGTGTTCCTGATCGCGAATGCCATCAGTCTCTTCCTGACCCTGGGGTCATCCGGCCCGCAGAAGGGCCTGAGTGTCGCAACCGGCCTCGGGCTGCTGCTCATAGGCCTCGTTGCCGGGACCATCGCGGGACTCCTGGGAGTCGGTGGCGGAGTCGTCGTCGTTCCCGCGCTGATCCTGCTGATCTCGATGGGCGTGGCGAAGGCCAAGGGTACTTCACTAGCAGTGATCGTTCCCACGGCTGTTGTCGGGACATTGAGAAACCTGCGAGCGGGCAACGTGGACCTGGTACTGGCCGCGGTCGTCGGGATCACCGGGATGGCGTCGACCTACGTTGGCACGAAGCTGGCCATGGAGATGAGTCCGCGCCTCTCAAAGACCCTCTTCGCCTGCCTGCTCATTGCTATCGTTGCTATTAGCTTTGTTGGGGCCAGGTCATCAAAGGACGTCGTCTCCGAAGTCGGTCCAACAGCCTCGTAGGGCATCAGAGCCGATGTCGGTTGCGGACTGTGCCGCCGGAGCGTCACCGGCCCTGAGGTGATCGTCATGCGGTGTAGCCTGCGATGGCGGCGGCTGCAGCTCCTGATGCGACAAGGCGAACTCAAACGGCGAGCCCTCGACGCTGCCGTTTGCGACGCCCGGGACCGCGAACTGCGCTTAACAGGTATCAGGTCCGAGAATCTGCTCGACGAGGTTGCCGACTTGATGACGTACCTGCAGGTCGGTCCAGCCTTCCGCAGAGACCATGTGATCGATCAGGTCGATGCGCGCGAGGGAGAGCAGCGCATGGGCAGTCCAGCTCGCGCGCTCGGGGCCCATGATGTCGACGAGCAGCTCGCAGAACAGGGTATGGGCGGACTTGTAGTTCGGCGTGTCGAAGAAGGAGCTGCGGGAGGGACGCCGCTCGATCCGCTCGAGCGCGAGCGTGATCTGCCGGTTGTTCAGCTTGGCCTCGACTATGGCGTCGTGGACGGCGGCAATGCGCTCGCGGGCTGGCGTGGCCGGACCCAGTGGCGGTGGACCTGTGGCGATGGCCTCGGTCAGCGCGGCCATCCGGGTCTCGAAGACCGCGCGCAGCAGCCCGGCCCTATCGCCGTAGCGACGGAACACCGTGCCCTTGCCCACGCCGGCCGCAGCCGCGACATCATCCATCGTGACTGCCAGGGGATCGGAGGTCGTCGCGAACAGAATGCCGGCGGCATCGAGGATCGTCCGCCGGTTGCGGGCCGCGTCAGCTCGTTCCCTGACAGCCAACTTCGCTCCTCGCATCTCGTGGGCTCAGCGCTGCTGGACTCGTATCGGTCCTGGGTCGAGGAGTACGCGGGGACGCACGCCCCGGCCTGTCACATGCGAAACTCGGCGGCGGCAAACTCGCGAAACGAACGAGGCGCTGTGCCGGTCACACGCTCGACGGTATCCGTGGTGCGGTCCTCGATCCCGGACGCGATCGCGGTGTCCATGGTGGCCAGGAACCGGGCGGCTGCCGAGGGCAGGCCAGTGGCTTCGTAGATGGAGCACAGCTCCTTGGCGTCGAGGCGCACATGCGTGATCGTGCGCCCGCTGGCCTCGCTCAGACTCACGGCGACTTGGTCGTAGCTCAGAGCCTCAGGCCCGGTGAGGATCAAATCGGCGTTTGGCGGGGCGGGGGAGAGGAGCGCTGCGACGCCGACGCGGGCGATGTCGCCGGCATCGATGAAGCCGACGCGGCCGCTGCCGGTCGCCGTGCGGATGACAGAGTCGGCGCGGATGCCCTGGGCATGAGGGTGGTTGCCGGTGACGTTCTGCATGAACCAGCTGGGGCGCAGAACGGCCCATTCGTCGAACATCTCGGCGATGGCCTTGTGCACGACCCCCGGGCCCGGGCCACCGGCGGGCACGACAGAGTTGCTGAGCAGTACCACCCGGCGAACGCCTGCGTTGCGCGCGCGTTCCAGGAAGGGCAGCATGACCGCCTGCGGGTCGGCGTCGCGACTGGGTGGGACGAGGTACATGCGCTTGACGCCGGCGAGCGCGCCGGAGTGAGTGTCGGCATCGTACCAGTCGAACCGGGTCGCCAAGGTTCCGCGCGGCCCGGTCGCGGAGCGGTTGGCCGCGGTCACGGCGGCTCCTCGCGCCACCAGGAGGCCGGCCAGCCGGCTGCCAGTAGTTCCACTCGCACCGGTGACAAGAACGCGTCCGACTGGCCGGCCTGACGACATCGCCCGTCTACGCCTCGGCCTCGACGCTGAGCGCCTTCAGCGGGTTCCAGTAGTCGCGATAGCGCGCAATCCGGCCGTCGCGCACGGTCAGCACGACGACGTAGGACATCTCGTAGGGTTCGTCGGTGTCCTTGACCCTGCCGGCTGCGGTCATCTCGAAGATGGCAACGTCGGGATCCACAGTCTGGTGAGTCTCCAGATCGCTCAGCCGCTCGAAATCGACGCGTGACGGTACGGCCGCGAGGTACTCGCCGAGGGCCCGCTTGCCCTCGACCTTGCTGGGCCGTCCCGGAGGGGCGAAGGGAAACTCGAAGACGACATCGTCGATGCACAGATCCAGCCAGGCCTGCACGTCGCTGGACTGCATGGCGTGCAAAGCCTGCCGGAAGATCTCGATTGGGGAAGGTGCGGTCATTCTGCCCCCTCTTCAGTGCTAGACGGACCGCCGGTCCGATTGGAGTATACGGACTGCAAGTCCGTTTGGCAAGTGGTGCAGATACCTTCACTGCGCTAACGTGCAGAACATGACCGTCGAACAGATCGTCAGCGAAGGCCTGTGCATGGAGTGCGGCAACTGTGCCGGGCTCTGTCCCCATGGGGCTGTCGAGATGCGCTGGAGCCTGGCTCGGGGGTGGCTTCCCTGGGTCAGCCAGGAGCGCTGCAAGGACTGTGGCGCCTGCCTCGCCGTTTGCCCGGCAGGCGGCCTCGACTTTGGCAAGACGGCCTGGTGGCGAGCGGCCAACGAGGGTGCGCCCGCCCCCGACTTCCTCGGTCCCTGGCGCAGCCTGTGGTTCGGCTGGGCGACAGACGAAGAGATCCGTTACCAGGGAGCGTCCGGCGGCGTTGCCACGGCGATCCTCCTGGGTGCGCTCGCAGACCGGGCGATCGACGCTGCCGTGGTTGTCCGCCCCAGCCAGAGCCACGCCTTGGCCATGGAGCCCTTCGTGGCCCGCTCAGCCGAGCAGATCGCCGCCTGTCGTGGCTCGAAGTACAACATGGTGGCGCTCAACGTCGCCCTGCGCGAGGTGCTCGCTCGTCCGGGCCGCTACGCGCTGGTCGGCCTGCCATGCCACATCCAGGGGCTGCGCCTGGCCCAGCGTCGCGACCGGCGCTTGGCCGAGCGTGTCGTGCTCGCCCTTGGCATCTTCTGCGGCTGGAGTGCGGAGCCGCGGGCCACGGCCCTCGCTGCCAGGCGTCTCGGCCTCGAACCAGGCGATCTGGCCGACGTGCGCTACCGGGGACCCGGCTGGCCGGGGGGCCTGCGCCTGCAGACGAAGGTCGGCCTGGTGCGCGAACGGCCCTACCCCGACTACTACGACGACGATCGCGCCATGAGGGCCTTCACGCCGCCGCGCTGCCGCCTTTGTCCCGACGGTCTCGCCGAGCTTGCCGACATCTCGGTCGGTGACGCCTGGCTCGAGCGCTTCCAGGGTTCGGTCGGCGTCTCGGACCTGATCGTGCGCACGCCGGCGGGGGAGGCGCTGAACAAGCGACTCGCCAGCGAGTACCTGACCCTGGTCCCCGCCGGTCCCTGCGAGATGCTGCGCTCGCAGCGCGAAACGCACGAGCTGAAGCGCAAGGTCTGGCGTGGGCGCATGTGGCTGCGCGACCGGGCCGGGCGCAGAGTCCCGGTCTATCCCGGTCTGCCCGACCGAGCGCAACTGAGCGACAAACTGGTCGGCCTTCGAGACGCCGCCGATGAGGTCGTGCAGCGCAAGGTCGCCGCCTTGCGTTTCGGTCTCTAGCTCACGTCATCCAGCGCACCCCGTTCGACCGACACGCCGACTCAGGGGGCCTGATCGGCGAGTAACAGTCGTGCCATGTCGGCCAGCAGAGCGAACACCGCGTCGCGGTCGACTCCGTCGGGGTCGACCGCGACCTGCAGCGCAAGCCCGTCGATGACCGCGACGATCATGCTGGCGAGGGCCTGGAGGCGACGATCGCGGGGGGTGTCGCCGGGGCGCGAGCCGGCGGGGCGCAGTCCGGTGATCTCGAGCGTGCTGCTGCGCGCCAGGTCGTAGTCGTCGGCGAGCTTCTCGCGCACGACGGGGTCGCGAAACCCGTGGGATGCGAGCTCGGCGAGGCCGATGGCGATGAGCGGGTCGGCGATGAGGTCGCCCAGGCCGCTGACATAGGCATGGAGGCGCTCGTCGAGTGGCTCGATGTTCTTTGTCCGCTCGACGAGGGCCTCCCAGGGCTCGATCTGCAGGCGGTCCCAGACGGCATGGATCAGGCCGGCCTTGCTGGCAAAGAGACGGCGTACCGTGCCGGGCGAGACGTTCGCCTCGAGGGCCACGTTCTCGATGGTCAGGGCGTCGAAGCCTCGTTCGATGAGCAGCCGGCGGGCCACGATGATGATATGCAGAGCAGTCGGCGAGAGGTCGTTCAGCCACTGGCCGAGCGGACCTTGCGGGTTTGAGTAACGCCGCGGGCGGCCGCGGCGCGGCGTGTCCTTGCCGCTCACGTCGACTGACGGCTCACTGGGCTTTCGTTCCCTGAAACGGCTCGGCCATTTCATGTCCTTGACAGACGGCCTGCGTACCGTAGCTTCGCCAGTGTAGCGCACAGGTCGGGGCGCGGCCCAGAACGCCTCGTCGTCTCGGAGCAGGGGGTCTGTCATGAGGCAGAGAATCCGTCTTTCGCGGGTCGGCCCGACGCTCGTCGTGGCCGCAGTGCTCACTGCCGGGGTCGTCTGGGGCGTGGTCGGCGCGCTGGCGTCGAGCACGCCGCCGTCGCCCGTCGCCGGCGCGACCGTCCTGCACGTCGGCTGGACGGCCGAGCCCGACAACCTGAATCCGTTCATCGGCTACGAGTCGTCGGCCCTCGAGATCTTCCATCTCAACTACGATTTTCTCGTTGGGTTCAGGGCAAGCGATCTGCAGCCCGTTCCCGAGCTGGCCACCAGCTGGTCGCACTCCCCCGACGGCAAGACCTGGACGTTCAACCTTCGCCATGGCGTGACCTGGCAGGACGGCGTGCCGTTCACGGCCAGCGACGTGGTCTTCACGTTCAATTACATCATCAAGAACCAGCTGACCAACTTCACGACCTACACCGAGTTCATCAAGAAGGTCGTGGCCGTCAACCAGTACACGGTGCGCTTCGACTGCAGCGAGCCCAAGTCCAACATGCTGGGCATGGTCGTGTGGATCATGCCGGAACACATCTGGTCGAAGATCTCGGGCAAGGCGGCGGCCAACGGCTTTGCCAACAACCCGCCGATCGTCGGCACGGGGCCCTTTCAGACCGTGCAGTGGGTCAAGGGCAACTACGTGCGCATGGTCGCCAACAAGCACTACTGGCGAGGGGCTCCCAAGATCGACGAGATCATCTTTCAGTACTACACCAACGCGGACACCATGGCCTCCGACCTCAAAGCCGGCACGCTGCAACTTGCCTGGGACATACCGCAGGCCCAGGCTTCGAGCCTGAACGGCGCGGACGGCCTGACCGCGATCGGCGGCGTGCTGAACGGCTTCGACGAGCTGGGCTTCAACTGCTTCAGCGGACCGACGTCGCTGGGCAACCCTGCGCTGCGGGACTGGCGGTTCCGGCAAGCCCTGCAGTGGGCGGTCGACAAGAACAAGATCGTGCAGATCGGCTACGAAGGGCACGCGACGCCCGCCACGACGATCATTCGTTCCGGATACTACAAGCCGCCCCTGGACTGGCACTGGCAGCCGCCGGCTGATCAGACCTACACCTTCGACCTGACCAGGGCCGGCCAGATGCTCAGCGCCGCCGGCTACCCGCTGAGGAACGGCGTGCGTCTCGACAAGCAGGGCAAGCCGATCGTGCTGCGCCTGTTCGCCCGCAGTGAGTCGGAGACCGACCAGACGGTCGCCAAACTGATCGTCGGCTGGCTCAAACAGATCGGCCTGAAGGTCGATCTGACGATCATGGACGAGGGTTCGCTCACGTCAAAGATCTTCAACACCAACAGCGCCGGCCAGTATGCTCCGGACTACGACATGTTTCTCTGGTACTGGTACAGCGACCCCGACCCGGATTTCATGCTGTCGGTACTCACCCGGAGCCAGATCAACGGCTGGAGCGACACCGGCTTTTACGATCCCCAGTACGACCGCCTGTACGCTCGACAGCAGGTCACGGTCGATTCCCAGGCGCGCCAGCGGATCGTCTGGGCCATGCAGCAGCTCATCTATCAGAAATCTCCTTACGTCCCGCTGGTCTACCCGCAGTGGCTCGAGGCCTACAACACCAGGGACTGGACGGGCTGGGTGCGCTCTCCGGCCGGGGACGGGACCGTCTTCTACACCGAGTACAACATCGATACGTTCCTTTACGTCCACCCGGTGCCGGCGACGACCGGCGGCGGCGGCGGTTCGACCGGACTATGGGTCGCGATCGCGGTCGTCGTGATCGCCGGGCTCGGGGTCGTCCTGGTCGTCAGGAGACGTGGCGGGCGGCGGACCGTGGAGGAGGCCTGATGAGGGCGAACAGTCACCGACGGAGTGCGACATGCGTACGCTGAGCTGGGATGATATCGAGGACATTCTGGCCGGGGCGACGATTCTCGGCTGCGGCGGGGGCGGCGAGCTTGCCGAGGGCCGCGAGCAGATGCGGCGCGCCTACGACGCCGGACACCAGGTGAGACTTGTGGCCGCGGACGAGCTGTCCGCCGAGGCGCTCGTCTCCTGCCCTTACGGTGTGGGCGCCATGCTCGTCGGCGACGAGGCCGCCTATGGTGGCCGGCCGTTCGCCGACGAGCATCCCGGAGTGCTGGCCGTGCGGGCGCTGGCCGAGCATCTCGGCAGCGACTTCGCCGCCCTGATCTGCGGCGAGCTCGGTGGCACGAGCATCGCCGACGCCTTCTACCCGGCGGCGATGCTCGGTCTGCCGATCGTCGATGCCGACCCTGTCGGCAGGGCCGTACCCGAGCTCGAGCACTCCCTCTTCTACGTGCACGGCGTGCCGATCGCTCCCCAGGCGGTGGTCAACGAGATCGGCGACACGGTGCTGATCACCCGGGTGGCCGACGACCTGCGGGCCGAGGCGCTCGTGCGGGCCCTGTCCGTGGCCAGTCGCAATCTGGTTTGGGTCGCCGATCATGCCCGTGCGTGGGGCGAGCTTCGCGGGGCCGCCGTCCTGGGGTCGATCGGCGCCTCGCTCGCCGTCGGCGCCGCGTGGCGGCAGGCGAGGGCCGGCGGCGCCGACGTGCCGAGCGCCGTAGCGGCCGCCGCCCACGGCGCCGTCGTCTTTCGCGGTCGGCTCGAATCGCAGGTCACTGCCGACGCCGACGGATTCACGGTTGGAGACACCCGCATCGCGGGGCGCGGCGACGACGATGGCGCGGCCTACCGCATCTGGTTCAAGAACGAGAACCTGATGGCGTGGCGCGACGACGTGCCGGACGTCATGTGCCCCGACCTCATCTGCGTCTTGGACGAGGCTACCGGAGCGGTCGTGACCAACCCGTTCGCGACCGGCGGCGCCGGCGTGGCCGTCGTCGGCCTGCCGGCGCCGCCGCAGTGGCGGACCGCGAAGGGGATCGCCACCCTTGGCCCGCGCCATTTCGGCTTCGACGTCGAGTTCGTGCCGCTCGAGGAGCGCGTCTCCGCCCGGACGGGGTCCTGAGCGCCCGGCCGGTGGGGCAGCGCGGCACGGTCACCTCCGCTATACTGCGTTCGTGCCTCTGATCAGTCGCATCCTCCCCGAGCAACTCTACGCGCGACGCTGGCAGCTGCTCGCCCTGACCTCGGTGGGCGCCTTCATGGGACCCCTCGACGGCTCCATCGTCTCGGTGGCGCTGCCCAAGATGGGTCGCAGTCTCCATCTGAGCTTCACCGCCTCGATCTGGGTCCAGGCCGCCTATCTGCTCGTCATGGCGGTGTTTCTCATACCGCTGGGGCGCCTCGCCGACCAGCGCGGCCGCGTGCACTACTACCTGGCCGGCATCGCCGTCTTCACGATCGGCTCGCTGTTCTCGGCGCTCAGCATGAACGTGACCTGGCTGATCGCCAGTCGCGCCCTGCAGGGGGTAGGAGCGGCGCTGCTCGTGGCCACCTCGGCGGCGATCGTCACCGCTGTCTTTCCGCCGCAGGAGCGGGGCCGAGCCCTGGGCATCAACGTCATGGCGGTCTACCTCGGACTGAGCGTAGGACCGCCGCTCGGCGGCTTTCTCACCGACCACTTCGGCTGGCGCTCGATCTTCTTTGTCAACCTGCCCATCGGCATCGCCGTCGCGGCCTGCGGCTACCTGCTTCTGCCGCGCCACGAGCTCGGCGACGAGCGCGCCATGCACCCGGACCCGCTGGGGACGGGTCTCTGGGGCCTGGCCCTCGTCTGCCTTCTGGTACCGATGACCTTTGCCTCGCAGTGGGGCTGGACGTCGCCTCGCACCCTGGGCCTGCTGGCCATCGCCGCCGCCGCCCTGGCGGTGTTCATCGCGGCTGAGCGGCGCGTGGCCGACCCGCTGCTCGACCTCGACCTGCTCTTTCACAATCGCCTTTTTGCGGCCGCCAACGTCGCCGCCCTGCTCAACTACATGGCTCTCGGCGCCATCACCATCCTGACGGCGGTCTACCTCGAGGTCGTGCAGGGACGCTCGGCGGGCCTCACCGGCTGGCTGATGCTCGCCCAACCGGCCGTGATGGCCGCCCTGAGTCCTTTCAGCGGACGCCTGAGCGACAGGGTCGGTTCACGCCTGCTGGCCAGCGGCGGCATGGCCATCGTGGCCCTCGGCATGCTGCTTCTGGCGACCATGCCCACCTCGTCGGGCCTCGTGCGGGTGATGGCCAGTCTCGGCGTCGTGGGGCTCGGCATGGCCGCCTTCAGCGCCCCCAACATGAGCGCCATCATGGGCAGCGTGCAAAAGCGGCAGCTCGGCTTGGCGAGCGCCTTCGTCGGCACCATGCGGGTCACCGGCCAGGCGCTCAGCGTGGCTGTTCTGGGCGGGATCGCAGCGAGCGCCCTGGGGCCGGCGGGCGGTCGCCTGCTGCTGACCCTCGGCACGCCGGTGCCGGGCCAGAACCGCGCCGCGGCGCTGGCGTCGGCCGCCTACGTGCTGCTGCACTTCGCCCGTGGCTACCGCTACGCGATGCTGACCGGCGCCGGCCTCGCCCTGGTGGGCGCGCTTGCCTCGCTGACTCGCGGCCAGCACGTGCCGTCTCGCCCTTAGTCCCGGCCGAGCGCCACCAGGTGCGTCTTTAGTCCCGGCCGAGCGCCACCAGGTGCGTCTCGAGCCGGGGGCCTCCCTTCGGCAGGCCGAGCTTGCGCCGTACGTTGGCCCTGTGGAAGGCGACCGACGACGACGAGATGTGCAGCGCTTCGGCGATCTCGGCGCTGGTCTTGCCCAGACGCACCAGATTGGCCACCTCGGTCTCGCGCCGGGTGAGAGGCAGACCCGAGGCATGGGGGCCGGCGAGGCGCTCGGCGAAGGGGCCGATGATCTCGCGCGGGTTGACCCGCACTGCCTCGACTTCGAGCCGCTCGGCCTGGTGGCGCAGCGCCCGGCTGAGGCGGTCGAGGGAGGGGTCGATCAGGCGCTCGACGTTGCCGACGATGCGCTGTTCGAGCTCGCGCCGGTCCTGCTCGCGCTGTTCGAGCAGCACGCGCAGCGCCGTGTTGCGCTCATCGAGGATGGTCGTCTGGCGCCGTAGCGCGCGCGCCGTGTAGGCGAGCTCCTCCTGCATGGCCTGCTGCGCCGTGATGTCGGTGCCCAGTAGAAAGCAGCAGCGCCGCTCGCCCAGGTGCGTGGGTATCACGCTGAGCAGCAGCGTCTTTGCCCGGCCGCGCACCTCGCAGGTCACGCCGTCGAGCTCGACCGCCCCCTGGTCGCCGTCGAGCTCGCTGCCGACGACCGCGCAGACCGCGGGCGAAAAGTCGTCGGCCAGCCGGGCGGCGAGCATCTCGTCGCGACTGCGCTCGAAGAACAGAAGGGCGGCCTCGCTGGCATCGAGGTACGCGCCTTGCGCGTCGACCAGCACGGCAGGGCTCGGCAGGCGAAAGAGCACGCGATGCAGTTCGGTCGCCTCGCGGGCGGCGAGCTCCGCCTCGCGTTCGGCCGTGACGTCGCGCATGGCGCCGATCATGTTGGTCGGCTCGCCCTGGGCGTCGGCCAGGATCACCCCCTGGTCGACGATCGTGCGGAAGGTGCCGTTGCCGTGACGAAAGCGGTACTCGCAGCGAAACGGGCAGCGTTCGGCGATGCTGCGCCACACCGTGTCGCCGGCCAGCCCGCGATCGTCGGGGTGGATGCGCTCGAGCCAGCCGGCGAGGTTGCGCGGAAACTCCCCGGCGGGGAGCCCCAGCATGTGGTCGATCTGCTCGCCGAAGTAGATCGCCCCGGTCTGCACGTTCAGGTCGTAGAGGACGTCGAAGGTGACAGACAGAAACGCCTGCAACCGCGGGTCGTCCTGGGTGAGCGGCGGCTGGGGCGCGGCGCCGTCGACCCCGAAAGACGTGAAGTCACGAGCCTCCCCGCCGGGAGAGGGACCGCGGAGCAGACGCGGTGACGAAATACCAGGAAACACCTGTCAGAAACCTCACAGACAATTGGTCTTGCCACGCCCCATTTTGTCGATAGTGTCAGGTCGGGTCAAGGTTCGCTCGTCAGGATGACGCACCGGCATAGTGCGGCGAGGGCGGAAGGGAGCGGCGGCTGACAGACACACTGAGGCAGCGATCGCACGGGTCCAACTCCATCCTCCACGGAGGTACGGCATGGAATTCCATCTGGTGCCCGCCGGCGAGATCGAGACCGAACCGCTCGACGTCGGACCCGACAGCAAGCTCAACCTGGTCGATGTGATCGACCGCACGCAGGGCGCCCCCTTCTGCGCCGGTGTCTGTGAAGTGTTCCCCGGCTCACCAGTCGACTTCGACTACGACGACGACGCGGCCGCCTGCTACATGCTCGAGGGTGAGATCACCCTGACCGAGAACGGCGAGTCGCGTGAGTTCAGGCCCGGCGACCTCGTCTACATCCCGCGCAAGAAGGGCCTGCTCGTCTACTGGAGCACGGAGTCGTACGGCAAGTTCTTCTATGTGACCTACCCGCACTGGCGGTAGGCGAAGGGGGGGTACGTGCCAACGGAGACCGAACACCCTGACCACCACCTGTTTCACGACTCGGCCGACTCTCAACACCAGCGTGACCAGGCGCAGCTTGCCAAGTTCGGCTATGCGCAGGAGCTTCACCGGTCGCTCGGGTTCTTCTCGACATTCGCCATCGCCTTCAGCTTCATCTCAGCCACCAACGGCTTCTACGCCCTCTTTTACTACGGCCTCGACACTGGCGGACCGAAAGCGCTCATCTGGAGCTGGCCGATCGTCGTGTTCGGTCAGCTCATGGTGGCCCTGACTTTTGCCGAAGCCGCCTCGCACTACCCGCTCGCGGGAGGCGTGTACCAGTGGGCCAAGCGGCTGGTCAACGGCACCTACGGCTGGTTTGCCGCCTGGATGTTCGCGGGCGCGCTGCTCGTGACGGTGGCCGGAGTGGCCTATGGCGTGGCGCCCATCATCTGCTCGCTGTTCGGCTGGAACGCGAGCAACACCACCATCCTCTTCTGGATCGCCGTCTTCTACACGGTGGCGCCGATGCTTATCAACATCCTGAGCGTCGAGATCACCGCCTTCTTCAACAACATCGGCACCCTGACCGAGATCATCGGCCTCGTGGTCATCGCCATCGCCCTCTACATCGCGGTCATCATCGGCCATGGTCAGCACCAGAGTCTCAGCGTGCTGTTCAACCAGGGCGGCACGGCGGCCGGCCACCATTGGGGGTACATCACCCCGTTCCTCGCTGCGATGCTGACCTCGGCGTGGGTCATGTACGGCTTCGACGCCGCCGGCGGCATGGCTGAGGAGACCGTGAACCCGACAAAAGAGGTGCCGCGCGCCATCGTGTTCTCGGTCGTCATCACGGCGATTATCAGCGCCTTCTGGCTGGTCGCCATGGTGCTGGCGATCCCCAACGTCGCCAAGACGCAGGCGCAGGGGACCAACGCCATCGCCTACATCTTCGAGGCGCACTACCCCCATTGGGTGACCGACGCCTTCCTCGTAGCGGTGTGCATCGCCATCTTCGTCTGCTGCCTCGCCATTCAGGCGGCGACGACGCGACTGCTGTTCGCCTACGGTCGCGACAAGATGGTGCCGGCCTCGCGGTTCTTCGGCTACGTCAACAAGAGGACCAGGACGCCGATGTGGTCGGCCATCTTCGTGGGCGCCGCCACGATCGCCGTCCTGCTCTACTCGAGCCAGCTGGCCAAGATCATCGCCTGGGCCACGGTCGGCACCTACATCGTCTACCAGATGGTCGTGGCGGGTGCGATCTACGCCCGCCGGAAGGGCTGGCCCAAAGACAAGGCCTACTTCAACCTGGGTCGCTGGGGCTGGCCGGTCAACATCATCGCGCTGGCTTACGGTGTGTTCATGATCATCGACCTGTCCTGGCCCTGGACTACGGGGAGCTGGTTCGATCGCTATCTCGTGCCGGTCTCGGCCGCTTTCGTGCTGGGCGCCGGTATCATCGTCTACTTCATCCAGCGGGCACGTGGTGTCGACCTGAGCGGCACCATCCACGAGATCGGCCAGTCGCCGGTCGATGCCGAGGCTGCCCTTGCCATGGCGGCCGGCGAGGCCGGCAAGGTGCTGCCCGCCGGCTCGCGCGTCTCCGAAATGACGGGGCCGCAGCGCCCCGACGGCCCCGGAGGCCTGGGCGGGTAGTCCGGCAGACATGAAGCGGCGCCGCTGCCCGTGCCGTCTGAGCGGCGCCCACTGCGGCGCAGTCGCCCTCAGGGCTCCGCGCCGGGTCACCTTGTGCAGGCCCGGCGCGGAGCCCGCCCTGCCCGACGGCGCGGGGCCAAAGCCGCGGCGTCCATCTTTGGGCGGGCGCGGCGAAAGGGCCGCGGTCCGTTGTGGGCGCGCCGACGTTGAGACGTTGCCAACCGGAAGGGCGTGGCAGGTGTCCGTCCAGATGATCACTGCCGTTCACGCGGTCGCCGATGGCCTGCACAGTGCTTGAAGAGCACGGTGAACGACCGCGAGCGCTGTCCTGGGACGAGGTGCGCCGTGAGTCGCTGCCGGCCTGGAACCTTCGTGGCGCCGATCGCTACTACTATGACCCGCAAAGCGGCGCCGTGCTGTTCGGCGATGCGCTCGATCTGCCGCACACCTACCCGTGGCGCGTGACAAATCAGGAGGTGCTGCCAAAGGAGGGCTGGGCGCACG
>Ga0182014_10002734_pt1 | contig 21827 bp, 29 predicted proteins | sample 612S2DmetaG_FD_120489 | JGI IMG/M metagenome (GOLD analysis project Ga0182014, IMG submission 120489) | Permafrost microbial communities from Stordalen Mire, Sweden - 612S2D metaG | ecosystem: Environmental > Terrestrial > Soil > Wetlands > Permafrost | place: Sweden: Stordalen | collected...
CCCAAGGTCCTTCCGGAAGTTCACGGGCGAGATGATCTCCATGACGCTGTCATCGTAGTGGGTCCTGTCGATCACGAGGATCGCCGCCGGATACTTGCCGTTGACCAAGGAACGGTAGCACCTCGCCCCGCCGTATGTCCTTGTGCCGTTCTCGAACCCCTGTATCCTCAGTCCCTCGCGGGAACGGAGCTCGCGCTTTTGCTCCATCTGGATCGGTGACTCGAGCTTCACGTTAAAGGTCCCCGGATACGGGTCGAAGCCCAGGACCTTGACGAACTGCTGCAGGTACCCCTCGAGCCCGATGTAGTAGGCGCCCTCCCCGAGGCCCCTGAAGACCCGGCCCTTGAAGACGATATCCCTCCCCTTCTCCTCGACCGCGGCCTTCAGTTGGGAGTAGTGCGAACGGACCAGGTCGTAGCCCTTAGGGGTGAGCTTTATCGCGAATCTGAGTCCGGCCCTCTTCCTTTCGATGAGCCCGAGCTTCTCGAGCTTCTGAAGGTGCTGGGACGCCGCCTGCTGGCTCTGGCCCATCTTCGAGGCCAGGTCCTCGGAAGAGACGTTGACGAACTTCAGGTGGGCCTTGAGCTTGACGAGCTCGAACAGCTCCGACATCAGTACTGGGCTCAGCTTCTCCATCTCTCAAATCAACTCCTGGATATGCAGGAACCTGCCTTCGGCCGGGCGTATAAGACCGTATTTACACATCGGTCGGGGACCCCTCGCGAGGGCCGAAGCCCGGGCGACGGCTCATCGCGGGGCATCCTTGCGCCTCCTGATGTCCTTCTGCAGGCTCTTTATCGAGGTGAGGAGGGCCTCTCTCCGCGTCTCCTCCGCTATTATTCCGCGGGTGTCCTCTGTGATCATCCTCGCAACGTCGATCTTCCTCCTGACCCCGTTGACGACGTTGTCGAAGACAGCGAACGGGGAGAGGTGCGCATAGAGCTCCTCGATCGCAGCGAAGTACTCCTTGGTCTTGTTTGCGTCACCCTTTGTGATCGTGACGAGGAGGAGCCTCTTCAGCTCGCCCACCGTGTCCAGGAGCCCCAGGAGGTAAGCCTCGTCAGAGACGCCGAGCGCACGGGCGTCCTTGATGGTCTTCCCTAATACGATTGACTCGACGGTAGAGGCCTCAACGAATTCCGTCTCCGGGGAGATCAGATAACGTGACAGGTTGCCCAGGCCGTCCTTTCTGAGCTTCTCGAGCACCTGCTTGGCTTTGGCGATTTCGCTCCGGGCCTCCTTGGTCTTCCCGGAGTGAAGGTAGACAATCGCCCTGGAGCATGAGAGGATCACGTCCCTGCTCTCCTTGAGGATCCGTTCCCTGCGGTCGAGTGTCAGCTGCAGGTTCACCTGTATCCCTTCGAGGGAGCCTTCCACGCTCTTTAGGTCCATTGTTGTTCAACCTCGGTTCGCAACTGCCACGACATAAGCTTACCCGGTGAGCGAGAACCTATCTATCAATCAGGAGACCACCGAAGGGCGCGGGTTTGGTCAGCAGGCAACGTTGCGTGGAGATTTTATGCGCCCCCGTACCGTCCCCCTCGGGGAAGCCGCGGGTGGACGAGAGGCGAAGTCTCGGGGTTCGTCGGGGGCCGATCCGGATTGGTTAACCGGCTCTACAACAGGGGTCGTGCAAAGGAGTACAGGTGCATGGAAATCCTGAGGGGCGAGGGATGGGTGGTCGGCCGGAGCGCGGCTTCGCACAGCCCCGTCGACCTGTTCGCCGCAAAGGACGGAAAGGTCCTGCTCGTCCAGGTCAAGAGTGGGAAGGCCCGCATAAAGAGCGAGGAGTTGAGGGAATTAGTTAAATGGGCAGAGGCGTTCAACGCCGACGCTGAAGTTTGGCATTTCAAGGAGAGAGGGAATCTCCAGAAGCGGCGCGTCTCGAGAACCAAAGGTTGAGATCGTGGAAGTAAGGTGTTATCTCTGTGACGAAGAGCTGGACAAGGACGCCAAGCCGTTCAAGGTAGGGATGAAGGAAGAGCTCGTCTGCAACGAGTGCTACCAGAAGACGGTCAACCGGCGCAAGGCGCTCGACGAGTCAAAGTAGGCCGTCCGACAGGCGGCTCGGGGCGTTTGGCACCAGGTCACGAGGCCGCGTACGTGTGCTTCAGTTCGTCGATGATCTGAAGGCACTTCTGGACTGATTCCTCGTCCTCCCCCTGCTCGTGGCAGGTCAAGGCCCTCTCGTACTGCTCCAGCGCCATAAGGGCGTTGATCAGCTCCGACCCCGTCTCTGAGAGGCAGAGGAGCCCGGCCATCTCGTACCACTCGGCGGCCTGCTCGTAGTCGTTCAGGTTCTCGAAGCAACTCGCTATCCACTCGCAGAGTTGCACCTTGTGCTCGGACGACTGCAGCCTCTGGAACTCCTGCTTCAGGACGCTCACGGCGGTGGCGCGCTCGCCGCTCCTGGCCAGGTCGAAGACCTCGGATACGCTCACCATCGCTCCATCAACCTGCACACCGGTTAATAGAGGAATGCTCTACATTTGTTGAGTCGATAATCAAACTCCCAACTTCCGTATCTCCGCCCTCTCCACCTGCCTCAGCTTCCGCCGGGTCTCTGCCTCGCGGTGCCTCCTCTTCTCGTCGGGGGTGACGGGTATCACGGGATCCACGGGCGTCGGGTTCCCGCCGTCATCGAGGGCCACATATGTCAGGAAGCACGATCCCACGTGCGTGACCTTCCCCGAAAGCAGGTTCTCCGCCTCCATCCTGACCCCGACTTCCATCGACGTTCTCCCGACGTAGTTGATCGAGGCCTTCATCACGAGCAGGTCGCCGAGGTAGACTGGTGCGATGAAGTTCATCCGATCTATCGAGGCCGTGACGACCGGCTTCTTGGCGTGGCGGAAGGCGGTCACGGCAGCGATCTCATCCATGTACTTCATTATAGCGCCGCCGAAGACGTTGCCCCGGATGTTCGCGTCGGCCGGCATCATTATCCGGACCGAGGTCGTCGTGGACTCTGAGACTGGCCTCCCGGCCGGTTTGCTCTTGGCCATGCTTGGACCTGGAGCGGCAAAGTCAGATTGATAAAGGTAGTTTCGTCGAATCGCCACGCATGGAATATGTAACCCCGCAGGAGATGCGGGACGCCGAGGCGAGGGCTGGCACCTACGGGCTCGGTCCTTCGGAACTGATGGAGAACGCCGGCGCGGCGGTCGCCAAGGTCGTCGAGGAGAGGTACGCTCGCACTGGGCGAGGGAACGTCCTCGTCGTGTGTGGCCTCGGAAACAATGGGGGAGACGGGCTTGTGGCGGCGAGGCACCTCGCGAGCGGCTGGCGGGTTCGCGTCCTGCTCCTCGGATCGGCGGCCGGCCTCAAGACCAGCGAGGCGGCGAGGAACTGGGCTCGGCTGAGAGCGCCCGTCGAGACGGCCGAGGTCCTCGACCAGCAGTCCCTGATGGCCCACCGGGAGTGGTTCGCTTCGTCCGACGTGATCCTCGATGCGATTCTTGGGACCGGGGTAAAGGGCGACGTGAGGGAGCCGGTGGCCTCGGCGGTCAGACTGATGAACGATACGGGTTCGGCGAAGGTCGCTATCGACGTCCCATCCGGGCTCGACCCCCTAACGGGCGCGGCGAGTGCCGCGACGGTCCGTGCCGACCTGACCATCACGCTCCACCGGGCGAAGGTGGGGATGCGCGGAAAAGCCGAATATACCGGCGAGGTCCTCGCCGTCCCCATAGGGATCAGAGAGTAAGATGATCGTCAGACAGATTCCGGTCGGGCCTATGAAGAACTTAGACTACCTCGTGATGGACGAGACGAGCATGGAGGCCATCGTAGTCGATTCTGGTTGGGAGACAGGGCCGGTCGTCGCCGCCGCGAAGGCAGGCGGGATGAGGGTAAGGTACGTGGTCGCCACCCACGGGCATTTCGACCACGTCGAGACCATCGCCGAACTCGCCGGGAAGCTCGGCGCGCAGACCGTGGCGCACGAGTCCTCCGAGCTGAAGACTGACCTAAGGGTCAGAGGGGGAGACACCCTTACACTGGGAGGAGCGCGCGTCAGCGTCATCCACACACCGGGTCACACCCAAGACAGCATCTGCCTCTATGACGGGAAGAACCTGTTCACGGGCGACACGCTCTTCATCGGCAACTGCGGGAGGACCGACCTGCCCGGAGGGTCCACCAGCGAGCTCTTCCACAGTCTCCACGCCGTTCTGATGGCGCTGCCGGGTGAGACCATGATCTATCCGGGGCACGACTACGGGGATGTCCGGAGCAGGAGGCTAGGGGAGGAGGCGAAGCTGAACCCGACGCTCCTGGCGAGGAACCTGAGAGAGTTCACCGGTGTGGAGTAGGGCTACCCGAACCACTTCTCGAGCGACTCGTTCTTGGCGCTCTCCACCCCAGCGAGCCGTTTTGCGGCCGCGTCCACCCTCTCCGCCGAGAACGAGTGCTCGTCGACCAGGAACGCCTTGACCGCGTCGGCCTTGTACTCCTTCCAGACCGGCTTGATCCCGCGGTCGGCCGGCGGCGATAGAAACAGCTCTCTGATCGCCGGGTAGTTGATCTTGGCCAGCTCCTCCCTTATCGGTTCGATCTTCTCCAGCGACCCGGAGGCCCTGAGGAACTTGAGAGCGCGCGCGGGCCCGATCCCCTTGAATCCGTCGGGGTTGAAGTCTGTCCCGACGAGGATGCCGAGGTCGACGAGCTGCTCGCGGGTCAGTTGGAGGTCGCGCAGAGTCTCCGCCTCGCTGATCGTCTCAGGCTCGACTTCGATGAAGATGTTCTTGCTCGGGAGGCGCCTCCTGCCGGAAATGGTGATGTTCCTCACCAGCAGGGGGGCCCCGAAGAGCAGGGAGTCGTGATCCTGGGAGGCCACGCCGTCGACCGTTCCTTCGGAGGCCATCACCGAGGCCTGCGCCTCCCCCTCCGACGGCGCGTCAATCCATGGTATCCCCATCGCGTCCAGGAGGCGCTTCGAGTCCGAGATCATGTCGTTCCTGAGGGAGGTCGAGGCCTCCGCATACTTCCTCGCGCTCGTCATGTCGCCCGCAGCGACCGCTTCGACATAGTGCCGCCCCGCCTCCTCGCGGACCTTCCGCCTCCGCTGTATCTCCTCGGTCTTGAGCTCAGGAGGGACGCCGTCGAAGACGTAGACGAGCTTGATGTTCAGCTCCATGAGGTTGATGTTCCGATAGAATAGACCGCTCAGGTGGCTCGTGACCCTGCCGCTGGAGTCCTTGAGGTGCTCCCCGCCGACACCCCTGATTATCGCGAGGAACTGGTAGAGAGTGTTGTAGGCGTCGACGGCAAGCTTCTTGTTCGAGAGGCTCACCAGCTCGACCTTCCGCCTGGGTATAATGTCGCCGAGGTCTACGCCCATGTAACGACAGCGGTCATTGCTCTGTTAATAATTAACCTTCGCCGTATCGGGTGGTCTCGAGGGGCGTCTCCACGAACTCGACCCTTCTCTTCTCCTTGGCGACCCACCTTATGCTCACCGCCCCGAGGATCTCCAGGTCCATGAGGCACTTGTTGAGATCGTGTATGGAGTAATTGTCAGACTTCTTTAGGAAGTCCATTATCTCGTCGTCCGTCACGGCCTTCTTCTCCTTGACGAACTCGAAGACCTGGTACTTGAGAGGAGGTTTCATGAATCATTCAGTTCCGAGAAGATATGAAACCACGGGGGCAGCTCGTATTAAGTCTTCGGCTACAGGTTCTTGAGCTGGCTGGATAGCCGGCTCGCACCCATGAGCTCGGACTGCGCCACGAGTGGTGCGCTGGCCACCGCGACCTCGACCTTGTCGATCATCCCTTCGACCTCCGGGACGACGATGTCGATGGTCAGAGAGTATAGCCCGAACGCAATAGGATCTTCCTTGCTGTTCTTGAAGACCATGTCTTTCTCCAGTCTCCCCTTGACCGATTCGATGAGCTGCTGCGAGGGAACTTCGGGGCCCGTGGGGAGGACCTTGAGTCGGACTAGATAAGAACCCATCTTGTAGCTTCACTAGGGCCCTTCAAAACCGCAGTTGATGCACTTGTATTTGCGGGAGAACTTCCGGCATCTCTCGCATCGCCAGACGAAGACCTGGTGACAGTTTGGGCAGTAGAACCTGGATGCCTTCTCTCGAGGCATTATCGGCCTGTTGCATGAAGTACAGGTCGGGAGTGTTACGCTCGACTGCGACAAACTGCCGAGGCCTCTCCGGCACTACCAGATATACCTTGCTGAGAACGGGCGACCTGCCGGCCTAGGCTAGGGACGAAAGGGCCTGCCTGGCCTCCGCCGAAAGCAGGATGCTCGCCAGCTGGAGCGTCCCCTTCGCACCGAGCGCGGAGATGAACGCGGTGGCGTGGAAGTCAAAGTCCGTCTTGGCCAGCCTCTCCGAGACCCTCTTCGAGCCGAGGGCCGAGACTATCCTGTCGATGTCCGGGTTGGAGAGGCTTTCGTACATGTGCCTGAGCCGTTTCATCGTCCTGAACTCATCCCCGAACTCCTTCGTCCACTCTCTCTGATAGCCCAAGAGCAGCGATGGATCGGCGCTCCCAATGGACTCGGTTACCCATCTGGCTGCGATCGACCCGCCGGCAACGGAACTGAGTATCCCTCCTGCGGTGGTGGGCTTGACCTGCCCCGCGGACTCGCCCACAAGTATCGTCCGTCCCGAGACGAACTCCTCTACGGGGCCGCCGACGTATATCGGGGCGGCGACCCGAGTCAAGGTCCGGTAGGTCCTGCCCTCCAGGAAGGAGTCTAGCGTCTTGAAGCTGTTGATCCCGAAACCCGCCGCCCCCACCTTGGCGGTACCGTTGCCCCGGGGTATCACCCAGGCGAAGAAACCCGGATACTTCTTCTGATCGACGAAGACCTGCACCTCGCCGTCCGCGAACCAGTCGCCTTGGATTTCGTACTTCGCGGCAGGGACGAGGCGGAGCCGGTTGCGCCTCAGGATCCCGACAGGCCCGGTCGCGTCGACGTAGTATGAACACGAGTACGCCGAGTCCGCCTTGACCTTCACCGCGTCGCCCTCCTCGACGGTCGCCTCCACCCTGACGCCGGTCTTGACTGTGGCCCCGGCCGAGACGGCCATCGACGCCAGCTGCTTCTCGTAGGCGCTCCTGTCGATGACGACGACCTCGAACCGCGAGGCATCGAGCGAGGCGACCAGGCCAGAAGGCGAGTGTACAACGCCCGAGGTGACCCTGCTCTGGACGCACGCCTCCTCTGGAGGGATGTACCGCCTCATCGCCCTGAGCGAGACCAGGCCGTCGCACTTCTCTGGCTCGCCTATCTCGTCGTCCTCCTCGAGGACGAGGACCTTCAAACCCCTCGAGGCGGCGCCGATGGCGAAGCTCAGGCCTCCGACGCTCCCGCCCCCTACAACGATATCGTAGCCGGAGGTCAACCTTGTAGGTAAACCCTTAACCAGTTCCGCTATAACCCTTGCATCCAACCGAGAAGAAAAATGGCCGAGATCAAGCAGGTGATCGTGGTGAGGACCGACCTGAAGATGGGAAAGGGCAAACTCGCCGCCCAGGTCGCCCATGCCGCCCTCGCTTCGGCAGAGGAGAGCATGGGGAGGCACGCTTCGTGGTATCATGAATGGAAGGACCAGGGGCAGGCCAAGGTCGTCGTGAAGGGCGCGGATGAGTCGGAGCTCCAGGAGCTCTTCAAGAAGGCGAAGACGATGGGGCTCCCGTCGTCGCTGATCCAGGACGCGGGACGCACGCAGCTCGAGCCGGGCACCGTGACCTGCATGGCCGTCGGGCCCGCCCCCGCAGAGCTCGTCGACAGGCTGACGGGGCAGCTCAAGCTACTTTGAGCCTCCTCCCGCCGCCGCCGGACGTCGCGTCCGGGATGGGCGTCTACACCACGTCAACCGGAAGGTGCTCCGGCGTCCTGAGGTCTAGCAGGGAGGACTTCCAGGTCAACGAGATCCTCGACCTCGGTCTGGTCGAGAAGGAGCGGAAGGCCGGGTACGTCCCGGTCTACAGCGTCAGGAAGGACGGGGTCGACACGCCCCACGCGGCGGATGAACTCGCCGAGAGCCTCAAGAGCAAGGTGAACTTTGCCGGCCTCAAGGACAGCAACGCAGTTACGGTGCAGTACGCGAGCGCCCGGAGCAGCAGGGCAGACGACCCTCCGGTGGTCCACGGGAGGATGTTCGACGCGGAGCGAATCGGCTACCTCCCCCGCCCGATTAGCCGCGGGATGATGACGGGGAACCACTTCAGGATAGTCATAAGGACAGAGGAGGTGATCTCCGACCGGGTGGAGGCGGCGTACCTCGCCTGCGCCGAGAAGAGGATACCGAACTTCTTCGGGTACCAGAGGTTCGGCCTCCGCGGGATGGTCAACCACCGGGTCGGCCACGCCATCCTGGCGAGGGACTTCCGGGCGGCGGTCAAGATTTTCCTCGGGGAGCCTCGGGAGGGCGAGGGCCCGGAGGCGCGGGAGGCGAGGAGGCTCGCCGGCGAAGAACGCTTCCGGGAGGCGCGCGAGCTCCTCTCGCCCAGGCAGGACATCGAGAGGAAGATTACCGCGCGTCTGGCCGAGAAGCCTGACGACTACCTCGGCGCGATAAGGAGGATCCCGATCGTCCCCAGGAGGCTGTTCGTGCAGGCGTTCCAGTCGTACATCTTCAACCGGACCGCGAGCGAAGCCGTCCGCGAGGGGCTGGACCTCTCCCGGGCCGAGAAGGGCGACAACTGGACCACGCTCGCCCCGGACATGCTCAGGTCAACTAAGACCCACGGCGTCAAGGAACCCATTGTCGGAGAAGCGGTCCCTCTCATCCAGATAGTCGGATACGGATTCAGGAACTACGGGTCGAGGTTCGACGCGCTGATGCTGTCCATCCTCAAAGAGCTCTCCGTCGAGCCCTCGAGGTTCTACATCAAGGAAGCCGAGGAGCTGAGCAACGAGGGGGGCTTCAGGCACGCACCCCTCCTAGCGAAGGACCTGGCACACGAGTCAGGACCCGGGAGCACCACGCTCTCGTTCAGCCTCGGCAAAGGCGAATACGCGACGACGCTGCTCAGGGAGGTGCTGAAGCCGGAGGACCCCCTCCGTTCCGGATTCTAGTGCCCAATCCGTTTATATCGCATGCAAAAGGCCCTGAATCAGAGGATGATGTCCGAGAAGGACGTTTACGACATCACTATCGTCGGAGGCGGTCCAACCGGCCTCTTCGCATCGTTCTACGCAGGCCTCAGACAGATGAGGACCAAGCTCGTGGACGCGCTAGAGGAACTTGGTGGGCAGGTGGAGGTCCTGTACCCCGAGAAGTACATCTATGACGTAGGGGGGTTTGCGAAGGTCACGGGGAAGGAGCTGGTCAAGGGGATGGTGGAGCAGGCCCTGAAGTTCAATCCGGCCGTCGTGCTCGGAGAGAGGATCGTCTCGATAAAGGCGGTCGACGGAGGCATCATCCAGCTCGACTCGGCCAGCGGCCGTCACCACTACTCAAAGACGGTGCTGGTAGCGGCCGGAGTCGGCGCGTTCTCCCCCAACAGGACGGAGGCGGTGGGCTCCCTCGAGTACGAAGGCCGAGGCGTCTACTACTTCCTCAAGGACAAGAACGTCATGAAGGGCAAGAAGATCCTGATCGTCGGAGGGGGAGACTCGGCGGTCGACTGGGCGCTCAACCTGAACCACTGGTCGGAGAGCATCACGCTCGTCCACCGGCGAGACGTCTTCAGGGCCCACGAAGAGAGCGTCGCCGAGCTGATGAGATCTGGGGTCGAGGTCAAGCTCTTCTTCGAATTGAAGGAGGTGCTAGCCGACGGCCAGAAGGTCACGGGGGCGGTGCTCTACGACAGCAAGAACAAGACCGAGACCAGAATCGACGTAGACGCCATCCTGGTGAACATCGGCTTCAGGGCGGACATCGGGCCAATCAAGGACTGGGGACTCAGAATCGAAGGGCGCGAGATCAGCGCGACCGGCAGGATGGAGACCAACATCCCCGGCGTCTTCGTCGCAGGGGACATCGCTGCGCCCCAGGGGACCGTCAAGCTCAACCTGATAGCAGTCGGTTACGCTCAAGCCGCTGTGGCCGTGAACGTGGCCAAGAACTACATCGACCCTAAGGCGAGGATCTTCCCCGGGCACAGCAGCGAGATGAAGGTCTAGTTTAGGCCGAGCACACGTCTGTAGTTGTAATCACTCGAGATAGACGGATTGAGCGGGTCGATAAGGATGCACTCGAACCACTTGTGCTTTCCGTCCTTGTAGAAGATGTAGGACCCGAGGAGCTTGAGGTTCGGGAACTTCTCTCGGACACGCCTCTCGGCGACGCCCTGGACCGGCTCGTCCGACTTCATCCTCAGGACGCCGAGGTGTTTCGGCCTGCGGCCGGAGGTGGGCCTCTTCCTCCTCATCCCCCCGCTTGAGACCTTGATCCTGACCACGACCACGCCCTGCTTGGCCTTATACCCGAGCATCCTTGCTCGGTCCAGCCTGGACGGCTTCTCCAGCCTCTCGATGGTGGGCCCCCTCCTGAGCAGCACGGCCCGGGCGGAGATGTCCCCGGCCTTCTCATGGAAGACCTTGTGCCAAGACTTCCCGATCTCGACGTACAAAGTAAACGGAGCCCCGTTTCGGGACGAGCAGATAAATCTTCGCTATCCGTGCCGCTGAAAGAACTGTGTTATCTTCGAGCCGGTCACGCTGATGGCCATCCGCTGAGCCTCGGCGGTCTGTCCTCCTATGTGCGGCGTCGCGATCAGGTTGGGGGCAGTGAGTATCTCCGGGCTCGGCGGCTCTGTCTCGAAGACGTCCAGGGCGGCTCCCCCGATTGTCCCGGCCGTCAGCGCCTCGACGAGGGCGTACTCCTCGATTACCTCCCCGCGGGAGGTGTTTATGAGGAACGAACCCTTCTTCATGAGGGAGAGCCGTCTCGAGTCCACGAGGTGCCGCGTCTCCGGCGAGAGGGGGACGTGGAGGGTCACAAAATCGGACGAGGAGAAGAGGGTGTCGAGGTCGACCATCGTGCAACCGATCGAAGCGAGGACGTCCCTGCCAATCTCAATGATATCGTAGCCGAGCACCGACATACCGAGGACCTTGGCGATCTCGCCGACTCTCCGCCCGATCCTTCCCATGCCGGCGATGCCGATGGTCCTTCCCCTCAGCTCTACTCCGACGAACCTCTCCTTCTCCCACCTTCCGGACCGGGTGGACGCGTCGGCCGAGGGGGTCTTCCTGGCGAGCGCGAGCATGAGCCCGACCACCTGCTCAGCCACCGCCTCGACGAGGGCCTCCGGGCTGTTGACGACCTCGATTCCCTTCGCGTTGGCCGCGCGCAGGTCGATGTTGTCGAGGCCGGTCCCGGGCCGAGCTATCAGCTTCAGCCTCACGGCCCTCTCGATCACGTTCGAGTCTATCTTGGTCCGGCTCCGGACCACCACCGCGTCGTAGTTCGCGACCTTCTCGAGGAGCTCCTCGGGAGTAATCTTCGGGAGGTAGTCGACCTCAAAATCCTCTGAGAGCGCGAGCGATGCCACGTCGACAGTGTCGCAGATCAGTACCTTGCGGTTGGCCAACTTGCTACCCTCTTGCTCGGGTGAGCGCCCGGCTTGCTGTTAAGGATATTGGAGACTTGTCCCTGTTAAAACTGGGCAGGTATGGGGATTCCTGGTAGGCGAGGTCGCCGAGGCTTGCCCCGGAGGCGACCGCGAGGGAGATGTAGTCGGAGAGTCCCAGGGCGCCCCTGCCCGCCAGCTGAACCCCGTAGAGCCTAAGGGTGACCCTGTCGTAGACGAGCGACGCGTCGGGCTCGCCATTCTCTCCCAACGCGTCGAACTCGACCGCGTCCAGGCCCGCCCTCCGGGCCCCATCCGCGTCGAGGCCTGCCACACATACCTCGACCCCGAACAGGTCTAGGGCGAGGCACCGGGAGATCGAGGCCCTCGCGGCGCCGCCGGCGGCGTTCACCCCTGCAACCTCTCCCATGGAGAGCGAGGAAGAGCGGAGCCGCGAGGGGAGCGACCCCAAGCCGCACCTGAGTTCAGCGCAGTCACCCGCGGCAAAGACGACGGGGCTCGTCGTCCTCATCGAGTCGTCGACTACCGCCCCCCCATGCTCGCCCTTCACGCAATCCACCGAGGGGAGGCAGGGAAGGCTCCGGGGGAGGATCACGGCGCCGTCGCAGGGATGAACCTCACCGGCCGACATCACCGCCTCGACGCGATCCACGCCGACTATCGCGTCCACAGGCTTGAAGAGGAGCCTCGCGCCCACGGACGACGCGGACTAGGAGACCGCTCCCAGCACCCGCTGCGTGAACCTCTGGAGCGTCCCGCCTCCCACGAAGACCGAGACACGCGCGACCCGCGACAGGGTCTGGGCTAGGATCAGCGACAGAGGGAGCGGGCCTGAGATCGCGATGCTGGAGAGGCCCCCGAGCGATGCGGAGAGGGCGAGATAGTCCCCGAGTGCCCTCAGCGTGAAGACCCCCCTCTTCGAGACGCCCCGGACGTCGTCCAGGACCGCGCGCGAGCCGGTGGCGATGATGGCCCTGTCGAACCCGACGCGGCCTCCGCGGATGCGGGCGAGCCCAGAGGACGTTTGAATTGAGGCGACCTGATCGCCCAGCCTCACCTCGATTCCGAAGCGCGCTCTGAGGTCCTCGGGGTCCGCCGCTCGCAGCTCTGACTGGGTGACTCCACCGAATAGCAGGAGCGGGAAGAGGCTCTTGTTGGGGGCCAGACCTCCTGACCCTTATGCCAGGACGACGTCGGCGCCCCTCTTGCTTGCCGAGACGGCCGCGGCAACGCCCGCGACTCCTCCGCCGGCAACGAGTATCCTGGTCACATCCGCGATGGCGCCCCCGCTGGGCTATAGGGTGGGCTCGCGCACATGGGTAGTAAGGCGGAGGGCTGATTGAAACTGCAGTCGTGGGTCGGCCATACTCGACCGGCGACCCTCCTTCCGAAGACTTCATTATAGCGAGTTCGGCGGTCCGCGACCGTATTGCTAGTCGGAATCGTCGGCAAGCCAAACGTGGGCAAATCCACCTTCTTCTCGGCAGCGACACTGAAGAACGTCCCGATCGCCGACTACCCGTTCACCACCATCAACCCGAACCTGGGGATGGGCTACCTGAGGACAAAGTGCGTCTGCAAGGAGATGGGAGTCAAGGACACGCCCAAGAACTCCGTCTGCACCGACGGCGTAAGGCTGATACCCGTGAAGCTCGTCGACGTCGCTGGCCTCGTGTCGGGCGCCTCGGCCGGCAGGGGGAGAGGTAACCAGTTCCTCGACGAGCTGAGGCAGGCGGACGCCCTCATACACGTCGTGGACGCCTCGGGCGGGACCGACGAGGAAGGGAGGAAGGTGGAGGTCGGGACCAACGACCCCGTCCAGGACGTCCTGATGGTCGAGAACGAGCTCGACCTCTGGGTCCTCGGCATCATCGGCAAGGACTGGGAGAAGTCCGCCCGCTTGGCCGAGCAGACGGGCTCCAGCATAGTCGCGCACCTCGCCCAGCGGCTGTCCGGGTTGGGCATCGACGAAGGAGGCATCGAGGGGGCGGTCCTCCATCTGAAGCTGAAGCCGGACAAGCCCTCCGGATGGACCGAGCAGGACCTCATGAACCTCGTGAAGGCCTTCAGGGAGACCAACAAACCGAGCCTCATCGCGGCGAACAAGGCTGACCTACCGGGAGCGGCGGAGAGAATCGAGAAGCTCAGGAAGACCGAGAAGACAGTCATCCCGTGCGCGGCCGAAGCCGAGCTGCTTCTCAGGCGGGCCTCCGAACACGCGCTGATAAGGTACACCCCCGGGGACGGTTCCTTCGAAGTCGCCAAGCCCGACCTGTCACCCCAACAGACCAGGGCCCTGCAGCTAGTGAAGGAGAAGGTCTTGGACCCCTACGGCGCCACAGGGGTGCAGCAGGCGATCGACCAGGCCTACTTCGGCCTCCTGAAGGCCATCGTCGTCTATCCCGTCGAGGACGAGACGAAGCTCTCCGACAAGAACGGCAACGTGCTGCCGGACGCTCACGTGATGAGGGGCGGCTCGACGGCCATCGACCTCGCTGGCAGAATCCACACCGACCTCGCGAAGGGGTTCCTGTATGCAATCGACGCCCGGTCAGGGATGAGAGTCTCGGCGGAGCACACCCTCAAGAACGGCGACATTCTGAAGATAGTATCAGGCAGCAGGCGCAGCTAGGATCTCCGGGGCGGCAGCCGCCGGCGCCGCGACGGGCCTGCTCACGAGCTTCGTCTTCCTGACCCCTACGTGCCTCAGCCTCGTGACCTTCTTCGCTTCGTTGTAGACGTCGGACGCTACCTTCTGGAGGACCGTCTCTTGGACGAACTGGTCGTAGGTCAGTGCGGCCGCCCTCTCGGCAATGGTCTTGTCCATGACTGCTCTGATAGCGTGCTTCTTGGAGGAGTTCATCCTCCCCTGCGACAGCGCGATGCAGTAGACCCGGACGACGTATCCGTCCTTGGTCGTGTAGTCCTTGATGAAATCGGACATGGACGAGCCGCGTCTCATGAGGCTCCTCAGGTACTCCCTTGAGTACTCGTGGCCCTTCAGGATGGTGTAGGCGGTGTCACCCTCGACCTTGTCGATCTGGAAATAGAGCTTGAAGCTGTAGTGCTGCGGATCCTGCTTCAGGATGTCGTAGAGAGTCGTCTCGACGACGCGTCCTCCCGGTTTCTCTACGTCGCTCAGCGGAACCCTTCCTATGGGAGCGTTGCCGAAAGACGGAGAAGCGAGCACAGTGACCCATTGCTTCGCCTTCCACTTGTCCTTTACCTTACCCGCTCCTTTCTTTACCAAGCTAGGAAGCGCCCCCCGATTATCCCGCCTTAAAAACTCAGCCTTTCCTCAGCCGATTCTTTCCTTGCCGCCCATGTACGAGACCAGGGGTTCGGGTATCGTGATCGAACCGTTGGCCTGCTGGTAGTTCTCCACCACCGCCACGAGCGCCCGGGTCGTCACGGCGGTCGAATTCAGGATGTGGACGAGCCTTGGGTCCGCCCCGGGCTTCTCCCTGTACCGTATCATGAGCCGTCGGGCCTGATAGTCCGTGGTGTTGCTGCAGGAGACCATCTCCCTGAACTTCTGCTGGGCGGGCATCCAGGCCTCCAGGTCGTACTTCTTTGCGGCGACCGTGCCCATGTCGCCCGTGCACACGTTCACAATCCGGTAGTGCAGACCCAGGCTCTGGAAGATCGCCTCCGCGTTCGCGATCAGCTGCTCGTGGATGGTCCAGCTCTCCTCGGGGCGCGAGAAGACAATCTGCTCCACCTTGTAGAACTGGTGGGTCCTGAATATCCCCTTCGTGTCTTTCCCGTGAGCGCCGGCCTCCGCCCTGAAGTTCGGGCTGAAGCCGCAGTACTTTATCGGGAGGTTGCGACCGTCCAGTATCTCGTCCATGTGCATCGCGACGAGCGGGTGCTCGGAGGTCGCGATCAAGTACAGGTCCTCTCCCTCCACCTTGTAGATCACGGGCCCGAAGTCATTCAGGTCGACGACGCCCTGGTAGGCCTCCCTCTTCATCATCAGCGGAGGTCCGACGGGAGTGAACCCCCTCTTCACGAGGGTGTCAAGCGCGTAACGCATGATCGACTGCTCGAGGAGCATCGCGTCCCCCTTCAGGAAGAAGAAGCGCGCGCCCGCCACCTTTGCCGCCCGTTCCATGTCCACCAGTCCGAGCGCCGTCAGGATGTCGATGTGGTCGCGGAGCGGGAAATCGGTCGATCTGGGCGCGCCGAAGGTGCGCACGGTGACGTTCCCGCTGTCGTCGGGTCCGAGCGGGACCGACCCGTCAAGGATGTTGGGCAGCCCCATGAGGATGTCCCTGACCCTCTTCTGGGCCTCCTCCGCCTTGGTGTCGAGTTCCTTTATCCGCTGCGGGATTCCCTTGACCTCGGCCAGCTTCTCGGCCGTGTCGACTCCCGACCGCTTTAGCGCGGCTATCTCCGCGGTCAGCTGATTCTGTCTGTGCCTCGCGTCGTCGACCTCCTTCTTCAGAAGGCGCCATTCGCGGTCGAGGGCTACGGCCTCGTCAACCAGCGGGAGCTTGTCGTCCCAGCCCCTCCTGCGCAGGTCGTGCCTGATGACGTCGGGGGACTCCCGTACCAGTTTCACGTCGAGCATTGTGCAGCCTACCCCGCGGAAGCCCTGGAGATAATCATGACGCCGCGGACCAGACCTCGTCGAAGAGCCTCGCGTCCGAGAGAAGGCTCATGGCCGAGGATATGCAGCTTGACTGGCGGTCCGAGCTGATCCTGAAGCTCAGGACGCTCCCGTTCCTGGTCGATGAAAACCGCTGGCCCTTCGGGAGAGGGCGGTTGTCGGGGGTCAGCGCGGCCTCAAGGGAGGCCGCCTCCCGCTCTCCGAGACACTCGATCGTGATCTCGATCGTGAGCGTCATTCTGCGACCTTCTTCAGTACGGCCCTGGTGAACTCGTCCCTCTTCGCCATCGGGATCTTCGCGCCGGCCGCCATGCTGTGTCCCCCTCCCACGCCTCCGACAAGCTCCGCGGCCTGCTGCATAATGAGCCCGAGGTTGACCTCCTTGGGGAAGGAGTCGCCCAGCCTGGAAGAGAACTTCAGCTCGGTCTCGCCGGAGCGCGCGCGGACGAGGACCATCTTGTCCTTGTACTTCTCGGACGATGCCAGGAGCGAGGATATGGAGCCCGTCATCCTCTCCTCGATGAACTCATCCCCCACCACGACCGCGACGTCCCCCTGGGTCGAGACCCGCTCGCCGGGCGTCTGGAGCATCTGGAGCGCCTTTCCGATCTTCACGCGGTACTCTCCGATGAGCCTCAGGGCCTCCGAGAGGCCGCCGTCCCTGTCGCCAAGGGCGATGGCTATGCCGACGTCGGTCGCGTCCATCCTGCCGCACGCGTTGATGAGCGTCGCGAACTCCCTCGCGTCGTGGAGCGGTGTCAACGAATCCTCTTCGCGGAGAGAGTAGACCTCGCCTATCATCTCGGAGATGACCGCAGAACCGCCCCCGTCCGTGCTCGCGAAGCTCGAAAGGATCTCGAGGAGCTTCTGCTTCTCCGGGTCAGAGAGCTCGGCGAGGTTGCGCCACCTCCCGTGCTCCTTCAGGACGAAGCCGCTGTTCGAGAGGGCCGCCAGACAAGCGTCCTTGGCTCCCGAGAGCCCGGCGATGTAGGGGGTGTAGGTCATCGCTATCGCCTCGTGAATCGGGCGAGTCTCGCGTCCGTGGAAGAGGAAGTCCTTCGAGACCGTGACAAGGCCCTTCTCCAGCGCGTCCTCCAGGACCTTCCTGTTGAGGCCTGCGAGGGAACGGCCCGGCCCGTTGTCCTGACGGTCGCCGAGCGCGCCGATGATCGCTATGGGCGATAGGTTCTTGTTGCCCTCGTCGAATGCAAGAGCCACCACGTACGCCATGGTGGCGGAGCTGGCGTCGGTCCCCCCGTCGTAGCCGAACCCCCACGCGTTCATCACGTTCGGATGGACATACAGGTCGGGACTCAGCTGGTGATGGTCGACGACGAGGTAGTTGGTGCCGAAGGCGGCCGTCAGCTGGTCGATGAGCCCGGAGCCGAGGTCCGTGAACAGGTAGAAATCGAACTTGTCGTTCTTGAGGGCGTCTATCGCCCTGCCGTCCAGGTCGGGCAGAGCCCTGACCGAGGCTATCGCTCCGATCCTCTCGAGGGCCTGGAAGGCAATGGAGCCGCTGGAGAGACCGTCGGCGTCGATGTGGGTGACGACGAGTATCCGCTTCTTTTCCTTGGCGAGGCCCGAGAGGAGCTTGGAGGCCTCCGACGCCCTGGCCGTGAGCGCCTCGAGGTCAGGCATGCCCTATGCCAGACCTCCTCTAGGTCAGTTGAGCTACAACGGCGGCGTACTTGAAGTCGTTGGAGATGACTCCTACTTTCTTGTAGTGCTTTGAGAGCCGGTAAATCTTGGCCTCTATGAGTTCGAGGGAGCGGACGTTTCTCCTGTCCGACTTGTAGGTGGCCAGGTGAAGCTGGACGCGCTTCGCCCTCTCGAGCAGGTTCTGCAGGTCCTCGGGGAGCGCGGGGGCGAGCTTGTTCTCCCTCAGGAGCGTGGAGATCGACTTGCCGATTATCGGCTTCACGAGCGGGATGCCGTACTCGTCCCTCAGCCTGACGCCGATCTGGCTGGGCGTGAGGCCTTCCTTGCCCATCTTTATCGTCATGGAGCTGACCTCATCGGCGCTGTAGGTGAGCCAGCTCGGAGGCCGCTTGCTGGTGGGCCTCGTCTGGTGGCTCTTCCCGTGCCGATGCGAATGAATTCTTGCCAATATGAAGCAGCCGCGACTCCGAAGGCGGCCTGTTTAAAACAGTTGCCCAGTGTTCGATTCGGTGTACCACGCAGCGAACTTCCGGAGCGCCTCGCCCCTGTGGGACACCTCGCACTTCTCCTCCAACGTGAGTTGTCCCATCGACCTCCTGCTGCCCGAGGGCACGAAGACCGGGTCGAAACCGAACCCGTTCGCACCCGAGGGCGACCTGGAGATCATGCCCGTAACGAGGCCCTCGAAGACGCGTGGCTCCCCGGCAGGATCGCAGTAGGCCACAGCGCTCTTGAACGACGCACGTCTTGACCTGGTCCCGTCCAGCAGCGAGAGCAGCCCGCCGATCCCCAGCGTCTTGTATGAGTAGGAAGAGAACGGGCCGGGGAACCCGTGGAGCGATTCGATGAAGAGGCCGGCGTCCTCTACTATCAGCGCGCGCCGGTACGTCCGGGAGGCGACCTTCGCCGAGAACGCGGCCACCTCGGAGACGGTCTCGGCCTGTATCTCGAGCCCCTTCCCGTTGAACGGTCTCACGGCTATCCCGAACGGCGAGAGGACGATCCGGGCCTCCTCGATCTTCCCCTTGTTCGACGTGGCGAACGCGACCTGCTTACTCGAGCCTGGCATACCTCCCCCTCCGCTCGATCTCGACGAGCTTTCTGCCGACCGTCTTGGCCCTCGCCTCCCCCACCTCGCTCGCGTAGCCTTTCATGAAGGAGGCCATCACGACGGCCGCTATCTTTGAGTGCGCACCGGCGAGCGTCTCCTTGATCAGCCTGAGATCGACGGCGTGGTCCTCGACCTTGATCGAGTGCGCCGAGAGCCCGAAGTCTATCAGCCGGACGCCCGCCCGGTCCACGAGGACATTTGACGTGGTAAGGTCGCCGTGCATGATTCCGCCCCTGTGGAGTCGCCCGACGGTGACGCCGAAATCGAAGGAGATGCCCTCTGGATCGCGGCCAGGCGACGACAGGAGGGACTTGAGCCGGGGGCCGTTGATCTCCTCCATCACGATGAGCGACTCGGGTTGTGACACGTAGTAGAGCGAGGGCGCGTTCACGCCCGCCGCCTTGGCGTCGTGTATGATCTCCGCCTCGCGCACCGTGCGCTGGGCCCTGATCTCGGCGTCGAGCTCGGGGTGCCTGTAAGGGAGCGGCTTCCTGAACTTGAAGATTGCGCCCTCTCCACCCCACTCGTCAGAGAAGATGTCGGCCTCCGCCCCGCGGTAGACCAGCTTCACGCCGCAGTCCTCCAGGGAAGGGGGACTGTGTCGAGTCTCCACGACTGTCTGATCACGCTCTTCTCCACCGGTATAGTCACGCCCTCCTTGAATGCGAGAAGGCCCGTCCAGGCGATCTGCGCGCCGCAGTCGCCGCTGTAGCGCAGTGGGACGACCGAGAGCCTCGCGGAGTGTCTCTCGACCATCACGTTCAGCATCTCCGAGAGCCGCTTGTTCGCGGCCACGCCTCCAACCACCATCACCTCCTTGCTCCCCGTGAAGGCGAGGGCGCGCTCCGTTACCTCCACGGTCGTCGCGAAGGCGCTCTCTTGGACCGAGAAGCAGACGTCCTCGAAGGGCTCCCCCACGTCGACCAGCCGTTTCGCCGCCGTGATCAGGCCCGAGAACGAGACGTCGTTGCCCTTCACCGTGTAGGGCAGCCTCAGGTATCTGTGCGAGCGGGAGGCGGCCTCCTCGATGCGTCTTCCGCAGGGGGAGGAGTAGCCGAAGTGTCGGCCGAGTTGGTCAAGCAGCTGGCCGAGCGTGAGGTCGAGTGTCTCGCCCAGGACGCGCCACATCCCCGCCGAACAGGAGATCACCATGGTGTGTCCACCGGAGATAAGAAGCACCAAAGGAGATTTGGCGCCGGTGAGCATGCATCCGAGCTCGATGTGACCGATGGCGTGGTTCACGGGTACCAGTGGCCTGCCGAGGGCCAGCGCCATGGTCCGCGCCGAGACCGCACCAACCCTCAGGCACGGACCGAGTCCGGGGCCCATGGCATAGGCGACCGCATCTAGGTCCCCCGCCTTCACGCCCGACGCGGACAGCGCCTCTTTGATGACCTTCGCAGCGACGAGGGCGTGATGCTTCGCGGCCTCGGTGGGATGGATTCCGCTCCCCTCCGGGGGGACGTAGACGTCCTTCACGTCGCTCAGTACCTTCTCATTCTCCTTAGTCACGGAGGCCGAGAACGTGTGGGCAGTGCTCTCGATGCCAAGGACGCAGAGGTTTCCCCTCACGGCTCTATCTTTCCTGCGCGCACACCTTCAGTGCTGATAAAGTTATGTTGCCCTTGTATGACCTCAACAAAACCGCTTTTACCTAATAGGATGAACAGCATCGAGAGAGGAGCAGCTCAGAACCTCGCCGGACCGGAACCGTCGAGATAGGCGCGAATCTCCGCCTCGCAGATGAAAGCTGCGGCGTTCACCACGGAGTGGTCGGGCATGAAATCCTTGAACATCTGGTCCAGCCTGCTCAGGCAGTAGCGCTTCAGCCTGTCACTCGCATCCCCTTCGAGGAAGCGCGCTGCCTGAAGGCTCAGCTTGATCGGCGGCCGGTCGTCGAAGCCTCCGTGGATCCTGTTCCTTATCTCGTGGGTAAAGAAACCTTGGAAACCCCGCTGCTGGGCGAGCTCGAGGCCGCACCTGTGGCAGACGCCGTCGTACCTGCAGAGCGCCAGGCACTCCGGGCAGAGGCGCTCGGGGTCGATCTCCCCTACCCTCCTGCTCAGCTTGTTCAGCGCCAGCTTTACCGCATTTCTGCTGCACCGGAGCTTCTCCGCGATGATGCTGGGGCGGTGAAGGCGCTCGGGGTGGCCGATCAGGCACCACGCGACCTGCCGCTGGCGAATGGGGGCCTTCATCATCTTCAGTGGTGTTTCCCGGATATAACACCGGTCAGAGGCGAAGGAACCTCGACGACGCTGCAGATCCTTCGTCCTGTTGAAGCTCTACAGCGGGTGATATTCCACGGCGGAGGCGCAATGAGACCTCTGAACGACCAGCGTTCACTTTCAGCTCGCTCTCCCTGAAGCCAGCGGGAATCTCAACCTCCATTATTAGCCCGGACTCGCAACGGCCGCTTCATGCCGTTCGCCGGTGAGGACAAGGTCACGATCAGGCTGCTCAAGGAGGAGCTGGAGGGCTGGAGGCCCTTCGTCGAGGCGCTGAGGTTCGAGGACAGGCAGGTCGCACGGGAGATGATGGAGTCCTGCTGGAGGTACTCCGAGGCCGTCGAGCAGTCCGGCAAGGAGTTTCTCACCGAGCCGTTCTTCCTCACGGTCCTCCTCGCCCAGGAGAAGCGCCTGAAGGAGTTCGAGGCCGAGTTCGAGACGCTCAAGGCTGAGGTCGAGGCGTGGAAATCAAAGGCTGGCTCGCAAGGACCTATCTCGGCGGAGGCGCGATGAACCCTATACATGGCGAAAAGCTCTCTTCTTCACGCCCTAGGTTGCTGAGGAACTGGAAAGTATGCTGGTTCGGACATAACTAGTCGTATGTGGGCAAGAACCGTAATAATCGGACAGGCGATCTCTCCCGCATGTACGTGGGATTGGATCTGCACAAGAACTACTCTGAGTTTGCCGTCATGGACGTCAC
>Ga0182014_10002735_pt1 | contig 21824 bp, 15 predicted proteins | sample 612S2DmetaG_FD_120489 | JGI IMG/M metagenome (GOLD analysis project Ga0182014, IMG submission 120489) | Permafrost microbial communities from Stordalen Mire, Sweden - 612S2D metaG | ecosystem: Environmental > Terrestrial > Soil > Wetlands > Permafrost | place: Sweden: Stordalen | collected...
GCTTCTGCGGTGGCTGGTTTCCGACACCCCCGGCCACGTGGCGGCTTCCGTCCCCGCGCAGATGCTGCTCGATAACGGCGCCGTAACTTTCACCGCCGAGGTTCGCGACCAGAACTACAACCCCGCTCCCGATGCCCGGGTGGAAGCGCATATCCTGGGCCCGAGCGGCGTCAGCGCCCTGGTGGAGATGACCGGGGTGCCCGATAGTCCCGGCCAGTTCCAAGCCGCCTGGTCCGCTCCCAAATCCGGCGCCTATTTGACCGAAGTCACTGCCCAGCGCGCGGATGCCAAGACCGGGACCGTCAAGGAATTAGGCCGCGACGTATTGACTTTTCAGCGCATGGACGGCGTAGCCGAGAATTTTCACACCGAACAGAACCGCGACCTGCTGGAACGCCTCGCCGCGCAAACCGGCGGACAATATTGGAAGCCCGCCGACCTCGGCAAACTCGCCGCCGACATTCCCTTTTCGGAGGCTGGCGTGACTATGCGTGAGACCAGGGATCTGTGGAATTTGCCGCTCGTGTTCCTGGTCTTATTGCTGCTGCGCTTTTCGGAGTGGTGGCTGCGGCGAAAGTGGGGGATCGTTTAGCTCTTTATGTTACAGCGCTTCCTCCAGCCCTCCGTTCTCGGCGCCATCTCCAGCCTTGAGCTGGTCGCCAAGACCGTGGTCGATGGCTTCGTCGCCGGCCTGCACCGCTCTCCCGATTTCGGGTTCAGCCAGGAGTTCGCCGAGTATCGCGCCTATGTTCCGGGCGACGATCTTCGCTACGTCGATTGGAACGTTTACGCCCGCACCGAGCGGATGTATCTCAAGCGCTATCTGGGCGAGACGAACAGCTTATTGACCATCTTACTCGACGCCAGTAACTCCATGCAGTTCGGCTCCCACAGCGTCAATAAGATGGATTACGCCCGTTACCTGGCCGCGTCGCTGTTCTATCTGGCCATCCACGGGCAGCGCGATGCCGCCGGGCTGATTACCTTCGACGACGAGATCCGCAACTATATACGCCCCTCAACCCGCCAGGGCCAGTTGCATCGTTTGCTGGCCGGTCTGGAACAGGCCGAAGCGCGCGCCCGCACCGATTTCTCGAAGCCCATGCGCTACTTCCAGGAGCTGCTGAGCCGCCGCGGCATCGTGCTGATCGTCTCCGATTTCTGGGAATCGCCCGAGAGCATTGTCCGCACCATTGAGCCGTTGCGCTTCCGCGGCAATGAAGTGGTCCTGTTCCATGTCCTCGATCCCGAGGATGTGGTCCCCAGGTTGAACGGCCCGTCCATCCTGGTCGATATGGAGACCCGGCAGCAACTCGAGGTCACCCCCGATTACACCAAAAACGAGTATCGGGAAAAAGTGGCGGCGCATCTTGCCGATCTGCGCGACCGTACCAGGGCCGCGGGCATGGGCTACTACCTGCTCATGACCGACCGTCCGCTCGACGAAGCCCTGCGCGAATACCTCACCCTGCGCGGAGGCCGCAATTAGATGGGACTCTTCGCGCCCTGGTTCCTGGCCGGCTTGGCCGGGCTCGCGCTGCCGTTCTACCTGCATTTGTTGAAGCGCCAAACCCGCACGCCCAAGGCGGTGAGCTCGTTGATGTTGTACGAGTCGCGCACGCAAAGCTCCACCCGTCATCGAAGGCTCCGCTATTTTCTGTTGCTGTCGCTGCGGCTGCTGATGCTGCTGCTGTTGATCCTCGCCTTCGCCAATCCTTTCATCAATCGCAATACGGCCTCGCTCGCCAGCGAGCGGCTGGTGCTGCTCGTGATCGACAACTCCTTCAGCATGCGCGCCGGAAGCCGCCTGGCCGATGCCAGGGACGCGGCCATGAGCGTGCTGTCCGGAAAGGGCGCCGCGCGCGCCCAGGTGGCGGCGTTTGGCTCGCAACTGCGGCTGATGACGCAACCCATCGAGGATCAATCGGCGTTGCGCGCCGCGGTCGAGGCCATTCAACCCGGCGATGGCCACGGGAACTTCGGCGAACTGTCGCGCGCCGTGCGGGCCATGGCTGAAGCGGTCCACACTCCCATCGAGCTGCATCTGTTCAGCGACATGCAACGCGGCGATCTGGCCGCCAGTTTCTCCGACATGGCCCTGCCGGCCAACGTCAATCTGGTGAAGCACGCGGTGGTCTCGAAGGCCCAGCCCAACTGGACGGTGGAATCGGTGGATGCCCCCGGGCAAGTCTGGGGCAAAGACGCCAAGCCGGTTCACGTGGGAGCGGTGATTGCCGGCTACGGCACGCCTGCGGCCCAACGCACCGTATCGCTGGTGGTAAACGGCAAGACCACCGCCGCCAAGACCGTCGCGGTACCAGCCAACGGACGGGCCGCCGTCGACTTCCCCGCGCTGGAAGTGCCTTACGGCTTCAGCCGCTGCGAGATCAAAATCGACGCTGCCGACGGATTCCCGGCCGACGACCTCCGACGCTTCGCCGTGGAGCGGTCCGACCCGCAAAAAGCCTTGCTGATCCATAACTACGGCGACACCCGCTCCCCGTTCTACGTGGGCGCCGCGCTCTCCGCGGCCGCGCAATCGGCCTTCATCCTGGAATCGATCGTCGTCAATGAGGCCGCCGACCGTCAACCGTCGAATTACGCTTTCATGGTTCTCTCCGATCTCAACGCGGTGCCTTCGCTGCTGGAACACTCGCTCACCGAGTACGTGCGCTCCGGCGGCAGCATCCTGATTGCCGCCGGCACTTCCGCCGGCAGCCGCTTGCAGATTCCGATTTTCGGCGCGCATATCGTGGAAACCCGCGATTACAGCCGCGTTCCGGATCGGTATATGGCGGTAGGCTCGAGCGACTCCTCCTACCCCGCCGTGGCCAGGGCCAATGGCTGGACGGGCGTGAAGTTCTTTTACGCTCTGGCTGTCGACCCGGGCGACGCTCGCGTGATTGTTCGCTTAGGGGACCAGACGCCGCTGTTGCTGGAGAAACGCATCGGCGAGGGCCGCGTGGTGCTGCTCACTACCGGGCTCGACAACCTCACTAACGATTTCCCGTTGCATCCCGCCTTCGTCCCCTTCATCGAGCAGACCGCGCGCTATCTGGCGGGCAGCGAACGCCAGGGGGGTGCGCGCCCGGTAGACGCCTTCCTCGAACTCCGCAATGCTCAGGAACGAACCCAAAATGTGGAGGTCACCGATCCAGAGGGGAAGCGGCCGCTCACGCTGGGCGAGGCCGCCTCCGCGCAGTCGTTCCAACTGACCGAGGCCGGCTATTATCAGCTCCGCCTGGCCAATGGCCGCCAGGACGAAGTGGGAGTCAACCCCGATCCCAAGGAATCGAACCTCGACGTGATCCCCGGCGACGTGTTGGCATTGTGGCAGGGCAAGGGCGGGCAATCTTCACGGGAAGCGGCTACGCCCGGCGCGGCGGCGCACAAGACGCCGGAGACGCTGTGGTGGTACGTGATGCTGCTGGTGTTCGTTTCCGCGGTTGCCGAATCGGCGCTGGCGAGCGGATATCTGGGGACGCAGAGAGAGGAAGGGTAGGGCGGCGGAATCTGCGTTCGCCTGCGGCCAAAACGACAATGGTCGTGATGGTGACCTGCGATCTACAATGGTCGTGAAGCGAAGGGCGACATACACAGCAGATAGACCGCCATGGCACAGCTCAGATATCACGCCGTATTGACTGGAGACATCATAGGTTCCAGCCGCCTCCGGCCAGCGCAACTCAAATCGGTTCGTTCGTCGCTCACCAACGCCGTGGATGTGGTTCGGGGCTGGAAGCGGGGGCTTGTCAAAGGCAGCCTGGAGTTTTTCCGGGGCGATGGCTGGCAGTTGCTGCTGACGGATCCGGCCATGGCGATGCGCGCCGGCATCTTCCTCCGCGCCTCATTGCGGGCTGGAGGCGTGGCAGATAGCCGGATCGCGATCGGGTTGGGGGCAGGCGAAGAGACTTCGTCGAGGCGGGTTGCATTGTCGACGGGCCCCGCATTCGTTCTCTCGGGCCGCGCTTTGGATGAGATGACTCAGCGTGCGAGTATGACGATCGAGATGCCGCAGTCGGCCGGTCCTTTGTCCGACTGGATGCCCGTCATCGCCCATCTGTGCGATGCCCTCATTGACCAATGGACTGGACGCCAGGCTGAAATCGTTTGTGTTGCCATCGACCCGAAAGAGCCCGACTATGAACAGGTCGGGCAATCGTTGCGGCCGCGCGTTTCGAAGCAGGCCGTGGCAAAGGGACTTGGCGGCGCAAACTGGCATGTGATTCGGGAGACGATTCATCGATTTGAAGAGATGCCCTGGGAAGCCCTTTTGCAGCCGAAGAAACAGACGAACCAAAAAGGGTTGTCTGGCCTGAGACAACCAAAAAGGGTTGTCCTGCGCCAGACAACCAAAAAGGGTTGACGGATGCCGATGACGGCAACCTTCTGCGCGATCTTGACGGCATATCTGCTCGGACGCTTTGTTTTCCAGGCGAAGTGGATCGCCGGGCGCGCACGTCCGATCTGGCGCCCGGTCCTTCAGGGCGCTATTGTCACGTCGATATCCTGCCTGTTGCTGGGTGCGTTTCACTGGCGGATTCTGCTCGGGATTTTGCTGGCGCTCTCCCTCATGGCCGCCATTGAGGCGCGTCTGCTTCCCGATTCGGGCCGACGATTTCTCGTGGACCAGGGCGCGCACATGATTGTCCTTTTGGGACTAGCCTGGTATTTTCCGGACGCAGCGGAGAATGGATGGTGGATGGCTGGCATGAAGCCCGATTTATCGAGGTGGTACTTTGCGTTTCTGAGCTGCGCCTCGGGAATCGTCCTCAGTGTTCCGGCGGGGGGAGTTCTGATTGCCAAGCTGATCAAGCCCTTCACGAATGAGATTCGCGACAACGATATCTCCGGGCTGACGCAAGGGGGGCGGTATATCGGCTGGTTAGAACGCCTTCTGGTCATGCTGCTCGTGCTGATGGACCAGCCTAACGGCATTGGCTTCCTGATCGCCGCAAAATCCATTCTTCGATTCGGCGAGATCAAGGACGGAAGCCAACGCAAGGTCGCCGAGTACATCATTATCGGAACATTTCTCAGCTTTGGATGGGCACTGTTCATTTCGGTATTGACGCAGAGGGCAATCACATACTGGCTCCGGCAGCCCTAACCGATTGCCGCCGGAGTCCCGCCGATCGGCAGCCCGCCGCCACCGCCAGTGCGATATCCTTTAGGTAATTCGTTCGCCACGCCATTGGAGGGTCCATGAGTTTTCGCGAACAGCTTCACGCATACATTGCGCAACTGGAACAACGCCTGCGTTGGAGCACCATCCTGCGCGGCTTGGCCATCCTCACCGGCAGCGCTTTGGCAGCCACGCTGGTGCTGGTCACCATCGCCAATGCGCGCGCCTTTTCGCAGGGCAGCGTCACATTCGCGCGCTTTGGACTGGTCCTGATACTGGCCATTGCCGCGGCCGCCGGGTTGGCGCTGCCCTTGCGCCGCCTCACCCGCCGACGCGCCATCGGAACCGCCGAAGCCGCCTTCCCGCAATTCCAGCAGCGCCTCACCACTTTCGCCGAGCGCGACGGCCAGGACCCCTTTATCGAGCTTTTAGCCGGCGACACCCTCGAAATCGCTCAGTCCGCCCAGCCCCGGCAAATGGTCACTGACAATCGCCTGTGGATCTCGTTGGGCACGGGCGTCGGAGCCTTGGCAATCCTGGTCTGGGTGATTGCCGCCGGACCCGGTTTTCTGGGGTATGGCGCTTCGCTGCTTTGGACCGGTCCGCACCACGACAAGCCCGCGCTCTACGATCTGCGCGTCACTCCCGGCGACGCGGTGGTGCGCCGCCACGCCGACCAGTTGGTCTCGGCGCTCCCCACCGGTCTGCGGTCGCCCATCGTCAAGTTGTTTGCCCGCTTTCAAAGCTCCTCCAAGTGGGAAGAAATTACCATGCAGGCCAAGGCGGCTGGCAGTTTCGGCGGCGGCTATCAATTTCTATTTGCCGGCCTGCCCGAGAACGTCGAATACTATGTGACCGCCGGCGCGATGACGTCGAAGCACTTCAACATTCGCGTCAGCGATTTACCGGCGGTGAAGCAGATTCGCGTCACCTACCGGTACCCCGCGTGGACCGGCATGCCGCCGGAGGTGGAGGAGCGCGGCGGCGATCTGCGCGCCCTCACCGGCACCGAGGCCGAACTCGAAGTCTCCACCGACCGCCCCCTTCAGGACGGCCGGATCCAACTCGACAACGGCCAGCAGATCCGGCTCACCGGCGGACAGAATAACGTCTACCGCGGCAATATCAAAATGGACCGGGACGGCGTCTACCACGTCGCCGGCATGGCGGAGAACCAGCCCGTACGCGTCAGCGAGGATTTCTTCATCGAGGCCCGCAAAGCCAACCCGCCGCAGATAGCGCTGGTGCGTCCCGGCCACGGCGACTATCACGCCAGCCCCATCGAAGAGGTGACCGTGGCCGCCAAGGCCAGCGACGAGTACGGCCTCAATGGCGCAGCGCTGCACTATTCGGTGAATGGCGGCCCCGAGACTACCGTGGATCTGCTCCCGCGCAAGGGCGAACGGCAAGCCGACGGCTCCACCACGCTCTCGCTGGAGGCTTTCCATGCCGTTCCGGGCGATCTGGTGAGCGTTTACGCCACTGCCAGGGACGCCAACAACGTGGAGGCCCATACCGATATGATGTTCATCCAGGCCGACCCGTTCGAGCGCGAGTTTTCGCAATCGCAACAGTCGGGTGGTAGCGGCGGCGGCGGGGGTGGCGGCCAGGGCGATCCATCCGCGCAGATTTCGCGCCGCGAGAAGGAGATCGTCTCCGCCACCTTCAAACAGCAGGGAGACAAGAACGCGACCCAGCAGCAGGCCACCGATATCGCCAAGCTGCTGTCGCAATCCCAAGCCACCTTGCACGACCAGGCCGTCACGCTTTCCGGCCGCTTGCAGGCCCGCGAGTTGACCGATGAAGTGGAGGCCATTAGCGATTTCCAGAAGGATATGATGGCCGCTTCCGCCGCCATGGCGCCGGCCGCGCAACAATTGCAGCAGCAGAAATGGAAAGACGCCATCCCCAATGAGCAGAAGGCTCTGCAATACCTGCTCCGCGCCGAAGCCACCTTCCGGCAAATTCAGGTTGCACTGGGGGGGCGCGGCGGGGGTGGCGGCGGCGGGGGCGGTGCGGCGCGCGATTTGGCTGCCCTCTTCGATCTCGAGCTCGATACCGAGAAAAATCAATACGAGGCCCGGCAAACCACCGCTGGTACCGCCGAACAGAAGGCGCAGGAAATCGAAGACGCTCTGAAAAAGCTCGACGAACTGGCCAAGCGCGAGGATGACTTGGCCCAGCAGCAACGCAATGGCGTCCGGACCGCCGAAGAAAAATGGCAACAGGAAATGTTGCAACGCGAAGCGCAACAGCTCCAGCGGCAAATGGAACAGCAACTCGCTCAGAACGGTCAGCAGGGACAACAGGGTTCGCAGGGCCAGCAAGGGCAGCAGAGCGGTTCCGCATCCGGGCAATCCAGCGGACAGGCGGGCCAACGCGGCGGGCAAGCGGGCGGTTCCTCCGCCGGCCAGGGCAATGCCGGCGCCGACAGCCGCCAGCAGGCAGCCCAACAGGCGCTCGACCGCTTGCGCCAGGCCAACGACGACATGCAGCGCGCCTCCTCCCAGGAGGCCAGCGCGGCCGACGCCCGGCGCGCCGCCGACCGCTTGCGCGAAGCCACCGACCTGCTGGGCGGTTTGCAGCAGCAGGATGCCGCCGGCCGTCTCAACTCCATGGCCCAGGCGGCCGATCGACTGGCGGCACAGCAAAAGCAGCAGGCGGATCGCGTGCGCGACCTGGTATCCCGGCAGAACGCCGCTCGCGCCTCCAGCCAGCCGCAAACCTACCCGTCCGCCCAGGAAATCGACAAGATGGTCAACGATCGCCAAAAGGTGAGCGATGACCTGGCGCACCTCACCCAGCAAATGCGCACCACGGCGCGCGAACTCGCGCCCACGCAACCGGCGGCTTCCGGCAAGTTGCGGACCGCGCTCGACAGCATGGATGAGAACGATCTCGGCAACCGCATGCAGCGGAGCTCGGATTGGCTGCGTAGCGGCGAGTTTTCCGATCCGGTGGAAGCGGCCCTCACCAACGACCTGCAAAAGCTGGGCCGCGAGGCCGGCGACGCGGCTCGCGCCGTGGGCACTGCGCAGCACGCTTCCCAGGACGCCGCGATCAACCGGGCCATGGACGATCTATCCCGTCTGCGCGACCAGGTCGCCGGCCTCGGTGGCCGCTCCAACGCTCAGCCCGGACAGGGCCAGCCCGGCCGTGGCGGCCAACAGTCGCAAGCCGGACAACTCAGCCGCAACGGGCAATCCAGTCAGGGCGGCCAGCCCGGTCAGGGCGGTCAACAGGGCGGCCAGCAAGCAGGTCAAGCCGGCGGAGGCCAGCCGGGTCCGATGGGCAACCGCCTCGCCGGTGCGACAGGCAACGGCGGTGGCAATCGCGGAGGCAGCGTGATGGGCAACTATGACACCGGCAATACGCGCATCACGGGTCAGGCCGCGGCGCCACAACAGGGTTCGAACCCGGCCGATACCCAGCGCCAGATTGAACAAGGATTGAACCTTCTCGATCAGGTGCGTGCCGCGGTGCAGGATAGTCCCGAGGCGCGGCAGCAGTTGCAGTCCCTGATCGATCAAATGCGCAAGCTGGATCCCAGCCGTTTCCCCGGGAATCCCGCCCTGGTCGAGCAGATGCACCAGCAGCTCGTCAGCGGTGTGGACGCGCTCGAATTGCAATTGCGCCGCCAACTCGATGAAGGCCGGAGCGGCGCCATCCGCAACACCGATCCGAATAAGGTCCCCGCCGGGTATAAGGACTCGGTCGCCGAGTACTACCGCAAGCTCTCCGGTGGCGGCCACTAATTATTAATTAGTTTTTGTCGCGAAACTCAAGAAACCGCTCCCTTGCGGGGGGCCCTCTGGGCCCGGCTCGGTAACGGAGCGATGACTCCACCGGACTTGTTACTGAGCCGGGCCCAGAGGGCACTCCGCAAGGGACAGAACTCCTGATGTCGCCCCGCAATTTCTGGCTGGCGGGGAAAATGGGCTGAGCCATTCCTTTCGATGGCGAGAGCTTCGCAGGTGGGGCAGGCGGTACCGCCTGCCCGCCCGCACGGAATTAGGCCCGCTGTTCGAATAGGATCGAGGGCAGGCGAGCACCGCCTGCCCCACCTGCGGGCTCACTGCAAATTCCACGACATCAGGAGTTCTGAGGGAGCGGTTTCTTGTCTGCCCGCCTTTGGTAGACTCGACCTTATGATTCGCCGGTATCTCTGTCTGCTGGCGCTGGCGGGCGCGGGCAGCGCCGCGGTGCGCAGCGTGGAAATTTCGGAGCGCACGCCCGTTCTCGATGGCGTTTACGAACGAATTGTGGGACGGGCCCACTTCGGGATGAATCCCAAGCTCGCGGCCAACCGCATTGTGCGCGATCTGGAACTGGCGCAGCTCGATGCCGCCGGAGGGGCGGAGTGCGCCGCGGATTTCTATATCCTGCAACCCACCGATGCGGCGAAGGGTAACGGGACGGTGCTGTTCGAGGTTTCCAATCGCGGCGGCAAGGGCATGCTCAACCGTTTCAACTTCGCAGCGGGCGCGAACGATTTCGGCGACGGCTGGGTCATGAAACAAGGCTACACGCTGGTGTGGCTCGGGTGGGAATGGGATATCCCGGCATCGAATCGCGGCGCGCTCCACTTCACCGCGCCGCACTATCGCGCCGAGGCGCCCACGGATGGGTTGGTGCGCGCCGAGTTTACTCCCGAAAAGAGCGGGAGCTCAATGCCGCTGAGCGACCGCAATCAGGATGCGATTCCAGTCGCGAAGGCGATCGCGCTATACGTGCGCAGCGGCACGGAGTCGGCTCCGCGGCGGATTCCGGCGGAGAAATATTCGCTCGGGGCCGACGGCCATTCCGTGGAGATGCCCAGCGGCTTCGAAGCCGGGATGCTCTACGAATTCGTCTACCAGGGTAAGGATCCGGTGGTGGCCGGCACGGGCCTCGCCGCGGTGCGCGACTTCATCTCGTTTCTGAAATATGGCGGGGAAGCCGGCGGATGGAGCGGCCCGCGGCCCTCCGTGAAACTCGCCATCGGCTTCGGCATTTCGCAGAGCGGACGGTGGCTGCGCGAGTTCGTCTACGATGGATTCAACGCCGACGAAAGCGGGCGCAAGGTCTTCGACGGCATCTGGGCCGACGTGGCCGGCGCCGGGCGCGGCAGCTTCAACTTTCGCTACGCGCAGCCTTCCCGCGATGGCTGGCCGTACGCCAACGTCTTCTATCCCACCGATGTGTTTCCCTTCACCGACACTGACGAAACCGATCCGGTGACGGGCCAGACCGGCGGGCTGCTCGACCGCGCGCGGGCCGCGCGGGTGCTGCCGAAGATATTTTTCACCAACGATTCCTCGGAATACTGGGGACGCGCGGCATCCCTGATCCACGTCGCCGCGGATGGCCGGAGCGATGCGCCGATTTCGACGGATACGCGGATCTATTTCATGGCCGGGGTACAGCATTTTCCGCGTTCGCTGCCGCTGGCGAAGCAGGGGACCGAGTACCCGATCGACGTGGTGGATCACCGCCCGGTGCAGCGCGCACTGCTGGCGGCGATGGAGGCTTGGATCAAAGATGGCGTAACGCCGCCGGCTTCGGCGTATCCGCACATTGCGGACGGGCAGTTGACGAATCTGGCGGGCTTGAGATTTCCGGCCATCGAGGGCGTGACGCCGCCGCAACATCCGCGCGTGGCGCGGCGGCTCGATTTCGGGCCGGAGTTCGAATCGCGCGGCGTGATTCTGCAAGAGCCGCCGAAGGTGACGGGCGCGTTCCCCGTATTGGTGCCGCAGGTGGACGCGGATGGAATCGATCTGGGAGGCGTGCGGCTGCCGGAGGTCTCGGTCCCGCTGGCCACGCTGACGGGTTGGAACCTGCGGGCGGCGGAGCGCGGCGCACCGGGGGAGATGGCGGAGTTTTACGGATCGACGTTCCCGCTGGCGAAGACCAAAGAGGCGCGCGCGGCAGCGCACGATCCGCGGCTTTCGATTGCGGAGCGGTACGGCAGCCGCAAGGACTATCTGGAGCGCGTGAATGCCGCGGCGGATGAACTGATTGGCCGGAGATTCGCGATGCCGCAGGATCGCGATTTCGTAGTGGAGCGGGCAGCGCGCTTGTGGGATGCGCTGGCGCAATAGTCCGGCAGGCGCCCGTCGGAAGCGGAGCACGGCTGCCTGCGCGAGGAATCGGAACAAACGATTGAACACGGATAAAACAAGGCCTTTGCCGATCCGTGGTTATTATCCACGGTGATCGATGTTCCTGGCTCGACTCGACGCAGGTCTCCGAACTCCTGGCCTGATGTCGTGGAATTTGTGGTAAGCCCGGAGGTGGGGCAGGTGGTGCTCGCCTGCCCGCCCGTGCTCGTTGAACCAAGCCCGCTGCCTAAACAGGATAGAGGGCAGGCGAGCACCGCCTGCCCCACCGAGTAAGGAATGGGTCAGCGCATTTTCCCAAGCCACCCGAACTGCGGGGCGACCAGGAGTTCGGAGTCTCGGCGCGGCGCCGGCAGCCGCGTGGGCTTTATCTTGCGAAGGCCGTCGCGGAGTTGCATGAGGGTGTAGGCGCTTGGTGGCGTGCCTCTAATCGGCACATGCTGTAAGATTGTCGTTTATGACCTGGCGCATTCCCGCAGTCTCTCTCATGTTGGTCCTGGCCGGCGGCGCCGCGATAGCCGACGATCCGCCCAGCCTCACCGAGCAATATCGTGCCACTGCCGACAAATTGATTCGCGCTGCCATGGCGGATAACGAGGGCTACAACCGGCTGGCGTACCTTTGTTACCGCATTGGCAACCGCCTGAGCGGGTCGGTGGGACTGGAACGCGCCATCGCCTGGTCGGTGGAACAGATGAAGGCCGTGGGGCTGAGCAACGTCCAGGTGATCCCCGCCAAAGTCCCGCACTGGGTGCGCCATGGCGAATCGGCGAAAATGCTCACGCCGCTCGAAAAACCGCTGCATATGCTGGGCCTGGGGATGAGCGTCGGGACGCCGCCCGGAGGCATCACCGCCGACACCGTGGTAGTCTCCAGCTTCGACGACCTCGCCAAGTTGGGCCGCGACAAGGTGCAGGGCAAGATCGTGGTTTACAACTACGTCTTTACCAATTACGGCTCGGGCCGGAATTATCGTACCAGCGGGGCGTCGCGGGCCGCGGCCCTGGGCGCGGTGGCCGTGCTGGTGCGGTCGGCCACCCCGCTGGCCATGCAGACGCCGCACACCGGCGCCATGGAGTACGACCCGGACCAGCCCAGGATTCCCGCCGCGGCCATCACTCCCGAAGATGCCTATATGCTGGCGCGTCTCGAGGCCGACGGCGTCCCCGCGAAGGTCCACCTGGAAATGGGCGCCGAGATGCTGCCCGACGCCGATAGCGGCGACGTGATCGGCGAGATTCCCGGTAAGGAGCATCCCGAGGAAGTAGTGGTGATCGGCGGCCACATCGATTCCTGGGACGTGGGACAGGGGGCGCAGGACGACGGCGCCTCCATCATGGCCTGCCTGCAGGCCCTGGCGCTGATTCACAAACTGGGACTCCAGCCGCGGCGGACGCTGCGCGTGGCCTTCTGGGTGAATGAGGAGAACGGCACCCGCGGCGGCGAGGCCTATCGCGCCTTCGTGGGCGACCAGCTCAAGAATCAGGCGATGGCGCTCGAAATGGATGGCGGCGCGGAGACTCCGCGAGGCTTCGGCGCCGGGGTCGACGAGAAATCCATGGATCTGCTGAAGCAGATCGGCAAGCTGCTGGAGCCCATTGGCGCGGGCGAAATCACCGGCGGCGGCGGGGGCGAGGACATCGGCGCGCTGCTCCGCGATGGCGTAGTGGGGATGAGCGAGCGCGCTGCCGGCACCCACTATTTCGACTGGCACCACAGCGAGGCCGACACCCTGGACAAGGTGGACCCCGAGGACTTCCGCAAGAGCGTCGCCGCCCTGGCCGTAATGAGCTTTGCCGTGGCCGACATGCCGGCCAGACTGGTGGCGGCAGCGGGTGGAGGGAGACGAGGACGGTAGTGCCGCGTCTATACTGGATATAGATGCACAGAGGCTCAATTCTTGCGGGACTGGTTGGCTGTGGCTTGGTGGTGTGTACCATTTGGGCGCAAGACCCCTTTCGGGAGTACCCGGCCTGGGAATATAACAATTTTCCATTGGCGAAAGACTATCTGGTGCCGGGCGAGTGGACTTTCGCCCGCCTGATGTACCCTAGCAGCCCGGTATACGTCGATTGGCAGTCCACCTTTAAACAGGGATACGACTGGCACGAAGGCAATACCAACTGGACCATCGACTATCCGCGGTCGGACCGCCATTTATCCGCGGCGATCCGGCGGCTGACGCGGATCGACGGCAAGTCGGCGGAGCAACCTATTAACCTGGAACAGGACGACGATGTATTCAACTACCCGTGGCTGTACGCCGTGGAAGTGGGCCACTGGGAGTTGACCGACCAGATGGTGAAGAAGTTCCGCGAGTTTCTGGATCGCGGGGGTTTCTTCATGTGCGACGATTTCCACGGCACCAAGGAATGGGAAGTCTTCCTGCATAGCTTTAAGAAGATCATGCCCGACCGGGAGATTGTGGACATCCCGTTGGACGATCCCATCAACCATACGGTGTATGACATCAACGAGCGTTACCAGGTTCCGGGCGCGCAATACGAGTACCCGCCTTACAGCATCTGCGAAAAGTGCCGCACCAATCCGACCTGGGGAAGCGGCGGCGACGATCCGCATTTTCGCGGCGTTTACGACGATCATGGCCGGCTGATTGCGGTGATGACGCACGACAACGATCTGGGCGATTCCTGGGAAAATGCCGACGACCCCAAGTATCCCGAGAAGTTTTCCTGGCTGGGCATCCGGATCGGGGTCAACTATATCGTATACGCCATGACGCATTAAGAAAGCTTTCAGCTAAGGAGCTCTTAAGAAATAAACTTGCCTAACGCTCCCTTACGGTCCCTTACGGTCGCGGCTCCGATGCGCGTTCAGAGCCGCGACCGTAAGGGAGCGTTAGGTGGCCCTAACAGCTTTCAGCCCGGGGCACCGCGTCGAGGCGCGGTCCATGGGAGTATGAAACTGCGGGATGGCGAGAGATCCTCAGAACTCCTGACGTCGTGGAATTTGGGACGAGCCCGTTTTCGTGGCGCAGGCACTCCTGCCTGCTGGGTCGAGACTCATCTCGACCCTTTTCGCGAGCGGCATCCACTGTCCCGGAGCGCCGAGATGAGTCTCGGCGCCGCAGACACGAGTGTCTGCGCCACGTCATGGCTCAGGTCAATTTCCCCAACTATCCGAAATCCCCGGCCGACATCAGGAGTTCTGATCCTGGGGTGGGGCAGGCGGTGCTCGCCTGCCGGCCGGCCCGCGCTGAACCAGGCCGGCTGCCCAAATAGAATAGCGGGCAGGCGAGCACCGCCTGCCCCACCTTGGGAGTCATCCCAGGTCTGACCAAGAATCAAGAACTTGCGAGCAGTTTCCGACCGCTTTCTCTCAGCCCCCGATCTTCTTCACCGCCGCGGCCCACTCGCCGGCCGAGATCACTGTCACGCTTACCTGCTTCTTGTCGCTCTCCTTTAACTCCAGTTCCACCGACTTCGCCTCCAGTACCTTCGCCAGTTCCGGACTGCCCCATTCATCGTCGTCAAACCCCTGGATGGCGAACAGCCGGTACTTCCCCGGCGCCAGCCCCGGCATGCGGAATCGCCCTTTCTGGTCGGTGCCCGCCTCGCCGGCAATGCGCACTTTCGCTTCGTCTACCAGAATCACGGTAAGGTCGGCGCTCTCGTCTTCGACTGCCGTAACTCGCCCCTGTACCTCCGCCACATTGGAGCTAAGAGTAATTTCCAAACCACCCGGGCGGGCGCTACGCAGGTCCACCTTGTCTCCGGTTTGAGTCTCGCCGCCGTAAGTTACTCCCTTGAGATATAACTTCTGCCCCGCCAGTTCTATTTGCAGCCGGTAGGCGCCGCGTTCCACGCCGGGGAAACGGTAAGTGCCGTCGTCGGCCATCTGCAACCCGACGGCCTCATCCGATCCCTCCCGCACCAGCATACTCGCTCCCCAACCGGGACCCGCGGGCCGAGGCCGAAATGCCGGCCCCTTGCCCTCCGTCCGAAAAGTCACCGGGACGTCCACCGTCTCCGTGGGCTCGAGCGTAATCCCCAACGCGTCGCCGGCGGACAAATCGACGTCTTTCCGCGCGATCAGCTTCTGGCCGTCCTTGAGGCGGAAGCTATACCTGGCCGGGGGCAGGTCGGCTTTCGCGAAACTGCCGTCACTCGAAATCGGAATCGCTCCGCCATCGTCCGCACCGGTCTCCGTTTCACTCTCGAAATACAGGAAACCCGAGCGCGGAGGAGTCACGATTCGTCCCGTCACGCGGCGCAGGCGCGTCTTCCTGAGCGCCAGCACCAGGTTGTCCAACTTCTGCCCGGCCTTCAACTCCACCGCGGTGGCGTCCGCAAAAGTGAACGACGCGGCGTAGAATGTCTCTACTTCCCGCTCGCGCGGCATCTGTCCGCGGCTGTCGACGAATGGGTTGACATACCTGCTCTCGTACAGGGAACCGCTATTCGCACTCAGATAGTAAGTGCCCGGGGACAACTGCGAGATATGGAATGCGCCTTGGCCGTCGGCGTGGGTTCGATCCACTTCGTCCGGACCGCCGCCGTTCTGGCCCCGCAAGCGCTGCCAAACGATCACTTCGGCGCCGGGCAGCGGCTCGCCCTCGGCGTCCAACACCGTGCCGGAAAGGCCGGCATACCGTGTCATGCGGATGGCCAGAGGCTTTAACGGGCTGTTTTCTTCCACCGCCAGGGTCACCGGATGGCGCCACTCCTCATACCCGGCCTTCTGCACCGTCACGTGGTAATCGTTAGGAGTAAGCCGCTCGAAACAGAAATTACCCTGGTCGTTCGTCAACTTCAGGAACGAATAACTCGCCGCTTCCACGATCACTCTTGCTCTTACTACAGGCTTACTACTGCCTTCGTCCACCACGGCGCCGCCGATGGTGCATGGGACGGGCTCCTGGGCCATGGCCCGCAGGCAGAGAATTGCGATGGCAGCGCCAGCCGTCCGCATCACTCGAGCCGCTCCTCTACCTGCCGCACATCGGCCGCGCGCAACGCCGGCACCTCGATCGGCGCGCCCGATTTGCCCGCAACTTCCAGGGCCACGCCGCGGTCCGCCACCTGGCGCAGGAATTCGGCGTTCTGCCACAGGCCCAGATCGTAGTGAGTCACCGCGAAAGCGCGATAAGTTCCCGGCTCCAGGTCGGTCACCTGGAAGCGGCCATCCTGATCGAGATAGGCTTCCACCGGACGGGTATCTCCGGACGGCACTTTCTCCGGAATCAACACCACCGTCAATTCCGCCGCCGGCTCCGGCGCGGCATGATTGTCCCCGCGTTCTTCCGGCCAAACCACCGTTCCCGCCGCGCTCCCCACGGCCGCGCTCAGAATCAATTCCACGTCCCCCACCGGGCCGTCGGTCAGGTCGATCTCGCGGCCGGCCGCCTCTACGCCGTTGACGTATACCGATTTCAGATAGAAACCGCCCTCCTTGCCGGTGTCCAGGTTGGCGATCCGGATGGTGTAACGGTCGGGGGTCAGATCGCGAATGGCGAAAGTTCCGTCGGGCTGGGGCTCGGCCCTCCGCTGGTACGACGTGTACTCGTCGGCCTCGCTGCCCTCATAGAAAATCTGCACCGGGATCTTCTCCGGCGGGCCGCCGCCCTCCACCCGGGCCCGCCCCTTTAGTTCGAATCGCGCCACCGGCGGCGCCACCACTCCGGCGCTGTCCTGGGACACGACGGTGACCGGCAGTTTGGCGCTCACCAGTCGATCGTGGAGGCTGGTTTCGAAGGAGGATAAGAAGTAAGTGCCCGGTGTCACACCCTCTAAGTCGAACTTACCGTCGCTCCCGATGGAAGCGCTCTCCGCCGCCCAGTCCAGCGTCTGGTCGTCATACCGGGGCTTGAGGTCGATACCCGTGGCCGCGGCTTCGCCCTGTGCGGCGGTGCCTGTAAGGTGAAATACCGGCGCGAACGGGAGCTTGAAGTCGATGCCGGAGACCTCTTCGCCGGGGCGGAGTTCGATGGCGGCGGCCCCGTCCACCTGCGCGGCATTGGGGTGATAGCGGCCGGCGACGCGCATTTCCGGTTTACCCGGCGCTTCCAGAACGGAACCAGCTAATGGACCCTGCCGCGGCCGCGCGGCATAAATCAGATAGCGGCCGGCGGCCACCGCGGAAAATCGGAACGCTCCCGTGTCGTCGGTAGTCTCGCTGCCGGCCCCCACGTAGACGCGCTTCCCGCGCCGCCATTGCCGCGCGATCAGCGTGACGGATGCCGCGGGAAGCGGCTCGCCATCGGGTCCCATCACCTGGCCTTCAATCGCGCCTTCGGGCGTAAACCAGAGATCGTTTCCCGAGAAAACCTTGCCTGGCGCCAGATGCAGCGTGGAGACCGCGCGCCCCGACTTATCGGACAGCACCCACTGCGCCGAGTAACCGGTCCGTTGCGCTTCCAACATGTAGTCGCCGGCCACCACTCCTTCGAAGCGGAAAGTACCGTCGGCCTTGCTGGAGCCCGCATAGCCGATGGCCCGGTTGCTGGGAATCAAGTGGATCGAGACTTTTCCCAGGGCCAGCAAGGTCACGCTATTGCGCGCGGTACCCTCGAAGACACATTTCTCCGCGGGCGCTTCCTGCGCCAGCAGTGGAGCGGCCGGCGCCCAGACCGCCAAACCGACGGCCCAAGCGGACCACACTGTGACCGCCACGTACCACCTCCCTGGCATCGATTTTCGCATTTCCGGGCAGTTGTTCCGCGCCGGCGTTGTTCCAGCAGTCCTCGGGCCATCGCGTGACGAGTTCAGAACTCCTGACGTCGTGGAATTTGCAGTGAGCCCGAAGGTGGGGCAGGCGGTGCGTAACCGATCTGGGGAAGGTCCGTCACCCGGGCAGAAGTGGAAGCTACAGGTAAAACCCGTCGATGGGATAACCGGGCAGATCCCTGGCAGCCTGCGCCTGAAGATCCTGACACAGCCGATGCACCTGGTCGGCCGCCTTTTGGAAGGTAAAGGCAGCCTGCGTGTGGGGACCATAGACGCTGACCACCACTTTGCACAGCTCTTGCAAGCGCGCGTTGACAGCCCGCATCTCCGCGCCCAGCTCCCGATGTTCCTCTAAGGTTAGAGGTACGGGAGTCTGAGGACGCATGTCCAACCCTTCGACGACAAGCTCATAATTCAGTGTAAGGTCACGATTTGGTCCGCCGAGGAACCGGTACGCCAAGGCGTGGAATCCCGCAGAAGCCAACGAACTACCTGAGCCAGTTTAACATGGCGCCAGTCAGTCTTCTGGCTCCTTCCTGAATCTTACGGCCATTGGTCGACCAGTATCCCAGCCATAAACCGGGGCGCGCGGTGGCCGAAAGATAGTAAGCCGACAGGGGCGGCGCGCTCACGCCCGCGACGGTATTGCGCGAGACGGCCAAGTCCGCCGCCCTGGTGGACGGCAGCCGCGCACCGGCAGACAGGCGTCCTCCGAGCACCGCGGCACGGATCCCTTCGTAGAGTCGGAACTCCTGATGTCGCCCCACAATTTCTGCCTGGCGGGGAAAATGGGTTGAGCCATTCCTTTCGATGGCGAGAGGTTGCCCGCGCTGAATTAGGGCCGCCGCTCGAATAGGATCGAGCGAAGGCGAGCACCGCCTGCCCCACCTGCGGGCTCGCGGCAAATTCCACGACATCAGGAGTGCTGAAGTGGGCGACGCAGCGGGGAGGCGGATCGCGGGTCGAGCGAGAGGACGAGGGGCGCCTTAAGATTTCCGGAAGTGGCTCTTTTGGCGGAGCCAGTAAAGACAGTATAGTCAGGTGATGTCACCACGCTCCACCATTCGCACCCATGCCGACCGCAGCGTGCCCGAAGAAGCGGCGAAAATTCTGGCGGAAGGCTACGTCGCGCACGTGGGCTTCGTCGAGGAGGGCCAGCCGTACGTGATTCCGGTGGGATATCAATTCAGTCCGGCGACTTCCCCGCAGCCTCTATTTTCACGGCTCCCTGGCCAGCCGGCTCATGCGGCATCTGGCCTCGGGCGCGCCGGTTTGCGTCTCGGTCACCCTGCTCGACGGGCTGGTCTACTCGCGCACGGCGCTCAATCATTCCATGAACTATCGCAGCGCGGTGTGCTTCGGCCGCGGGCGGCGGGTGACGGATTCCGCGGTGCAGCGCACCGTTTATGAGGCCATGGTGAGCCGCTATTTTCCGGGACGGACCGAGGGCCGCGACTATGCCGCGCCCACGGCTGCGCATCTGGAATCCACCGCGTTGATCGAAGTGGAGATCGAGCAATGGAGCGCCAAGATGCGGACCGGCGGACCGCTAGGACCGCGGGACGCCGAAGAGGGCGCGCCCGGCACTCGCGGAGTGGTGGATCTCTAGCTGGAGACCGGTGGACCGGGCACCGGCAGATCCGGCCCGTCCACACTACGCTTCCGAAGGGCTAGCTTGAGAAGATCGACCGCGTACAACGTGGCTGACGGATGGAGCCGGGCGCGCAGGCATTCCGCGTGGCAGAAGTCGATCTGCTCGTGTTGCAGATCCGAGGGGCCACCGTGGCACGTGGTGAACAGAAGCGATCCGACGTCCGGGGGAACGGGCTCGACAGTTTTGCCACAAAAGCAACATTGGTAGGTTGGGGTGTTCATCTCATCCGATCCGCAGCGTGTTTCAAGTGTAGCAGCGTTCCAACTTGCTACAATCGCAGAGATGGCCAACGAGATCTACGCAGTATTCGATACCACAGAAGGCAAGTTCAAACTCAAGCTTTTCGCCGACAAAGTTCCCGCCACCGTGGAGAACTTCGTCAGCCTGGCGGAAGGCGCCAAAACGGGCAAACCGTTTTACGACGGGACCGTCTTTCATCGCGTGATCCCCGACTTCATGATTCAAGGCGGCGATCCGGAAGGCACGGGACGCGGCGGACCGGGCTACCGCTTCGCCGACGAGTTTCACCCCGACCTCAAGCATTCCAAGAAGGGCATCATGTCCATGGCCAACGCCGGCCCCAACACCAACGGCAGCCAGTTCTTCATCACCGTAGCGCCAACGCCGTGGCTGGACAAAAAGCACAGCGTATTCGGCGAGGTGGTGGAAGGCTACGACGTGGTAAATAAAATCTCCATGGCCCCGCGCGGCGCGCAGGACCGGCCGGCGAAGGAAATCAAGGTTCTCTCGGTAAAGATCGAGCGGGCATAGCCGCGTGCTGTGAGACTGGCGATCTTCGGCGGTACTTTCGACCCTATTCATCAAGCCCACCTGGCAATCGCCCAAGAAGCCGCGGAACGCTGCCGCCTGGACCTGGTTCTGCTGGTACCGGCAGCCAATCCGCCGCACAAAACCGCGGTCACGCACACCCCCTACGAGAATCGCGTGCACATGGCGGAACTGGCCTGCCGCGGCCTGGCACACCTGGAAGTGTCACGCCTGGAAGAGGGCACCGTGTGGAGCTACTCCATCGACACCATCGAAAAGGTGCGCGCGCGAATGGCGCCGGACGACCAGCTTTTCTTCGTAATCGGCGCCGATGCCTTCGCCGATATCCGTGCCTGGCGGCGATGGCGGGACGTTGCCCGGGCGGTCTGCTTCCTGGTGGTGAGCCGTCCCGGCGTAAAGTACGAAGCGCCGCCGGAAGTGCGCCTGGAGCGCCTCGAGAGGCTGGAAATGGCGGTCTCTTCATCGGAGATTCGCCGGGAACTGGCGGCCGGCAGGCGGCCGGCTGAGATTCCCCAAGCGGTATTGGACTACATCCTGAAACACGGTCTCTACGGAACCGGAGTGGCGGCGTGAACCGTGCTATAGTGCCAAAGATCGAGTCGTGCCCACGCGTCCGGGTGCCCGGCGCAGGAGGTGTGTCTTGACGAAGCTGTGGCCGCTGTGGAGCCTGTCAATGGCGCTCCTGGCGGCGCCGGCGCTTCACGCCCAAACGCGTTAACGGCGGATCGGCAGTCCCTGGCGTTCACGGCCCCGGTGAAACGGGTCGCCTACGTCGCTGCCTCTCAACATCGGCAGTTCGCCCACTTCAGCGATCATACTGGCAACGGTCGTGGAGCAGACCGATCCGTCGGTTGCATGGCTGAGTGTCAGCCCCAGTGGCGGCCCCACTCCCGCGGTCCTGACGGTAACCGTGGATCCCTCCAAACTGAGTTCGGGCGCCTATACCGGATCGGTGGTGGTCTCAGTTTTTGGTGGCTCCGGTTCCATCACCGTCGCGGTGAGCCTCACGGTGAGCACCATCGACGTGAACCCCGCGTCACTGACTTTTCAGACGGCCGTGGGCAGCACCCCGCTGGTCCAGAGCGTCACTTTGACCAGCACCGCGCCGGTGACATTTACCGCGGCAGGCTCCACTTCGAGCGGCGGCAATTGGCTGGCGGTTTCCCCGGCCTCCGGCACGGTCTCGAACTTCAGCGCCGTGACTGCCATCCCGGACTCCACGATTGTGCCTTTGCTGAGTCCCGGAACGTACAACGGAACCATCACCATCACTCCCACCAGCGGAACCGATCTTACGCCCGTCCTCGTACCGGTTACCTTGACAGTCACGCCGGCCCCGGCCGTCACCGTGAGTCCCGCCTCGCTGAACCTCGAGTACCAGATCGGCGGCTCGACGAGTGCCGCGCAGCAGACCATCACGCTAACCTCGCCGAGTACCCAGGGGGTAGCCTTCACCATCACGGCTACCA
>Ga0182014_10002737_pt1 | contig 21820 bp, 19 predicted proteins | sample 612S2DmetaG_FD_120489 | JGI IMG/M metagenome (GOLD analysis project Ga0182014, IMG submission 120489) | Permafrost microbial communities from Stordalen Mire, Sweden - 612S2D metaG | ecosystem: Environmental > Terrestrial > Soil > Wetlands > Permafrost | place: Sweden: Stordalen | collected...
CTGCAGCACGGACAGAAAATCACGCAAGCCCCGAAAGAATTGCTTTCCAAGAACGGATTCGTGGTGAAAGATGTGCCCGAGAGCCATTTGTGTTGCGGTTCGGCGGGGACCTACAACATTCTCCAGCCTGACATTGCGAACAAATTGCGCGACCGGAAGGTCGCCAATATTGCGATGGTCAAGCCGGACATGATTGCCGCGGGCAATATTGGATGCATGGTGCAGATTGCCAGCGGCACGTCAGTTCCTGTGGTGCACACGATTGAGCTTCTCGATTGGGCGACAGGCGGTCCAAAGCCTGGGTTGAAAGGCCTGGGATTGAACTGATCGATGGCCCTCGCGCTCGAGGCGAACGACGTGAAACGCTCGATAGACATTGATCGGCGGCAACAGGAGGATCACGATGGCTAAAGGCAAAAAGAAAAAGGGTGGCAAGAAGGCCAAGAAAAAGCTTCTGACGGCGAAGAAGAAATCCGCCAAGAAAGCTTCGAAGAAGGCTGCGAAGAAATCCGCCAAGAAGTCGGTGAAGAAAGCCGGCAAGTCGGCCAAGAAATCGGCCAAGAAGTCAGCGAAGAAATTGGCCAAGAAGGCCAAGGCGGCCGCGCCGAAGAAATCCGCCAAGAAGGCCAGTGCCAAGAAGGCCAGCGCCAAGAAGAGCCCTGCGAAGAAGAAGGCGGTCAAGCCCGCTGCGCCGAAGCCCGTGGCCGCGCCGGCGCCCGCACCCGAACCGAGCTGGGCCACGCCGAGCCCCGCGCCGACCTGGTCGGATGGGACTTCTTTGACCCCGTCCTCGGGCGGGGAGGACGGCGTCTAGCCGAACGCTTCCCTATTTAAAAGGGGCAATGTTCAAGGCCGCAGCGCTCGCCGCTGCGGCCTTTTTGCGTAGCGCTCAACGGCTGGCGCCGCCGGTCGACGAAAACCCCTCTGATTCGGTCATGCAGCCGCGCCCTGAGGCTTCGACCGCGCGCCTCCCACCAGAAGTTGTCCAGCCAACTCCGGAACCGCTCAAAATTGTTGTCGTATTGCAACACCTGACAACAACATTTCCTCGAATCTGTATTTTGCTTAAAAAGACAGCAGATGATTATGTTTTTTGCTTCTCTGTACGAACGGCGCGCCCCAAATTGCAGTCAGTTTTCCACTGGAGTCGGTTACCGCGCCCTTGGGGGCGCCGGAAATCGGACAGGTCTTAAAAAGTGCGATGGGGATCGTCATGAAGAAATTGGTTTTGTTAGCTACGGCGCTGGCACTGGTATCCGGGTTCGCCATGGCGGCGGACTTGCCGCTGAAGGCCGTCAAGGCGCCGCCGCCGGCAGCGTTCGATCCCTGGGATGTCGCCTTCGGTAGCGCGCTCATGAACGACTACATTTTCCGCGGCGTGACCCAGTCCAACCACAAGCCGTCGGTCGCCGCCTACTTCGAGCCGCGCTACAACGTCACCAAGGACCTGCAGCTCTACGTCGGCGCCTCCGGCGAGAGCATTTCCTTCACCAACCGCGCCGCCGCCGAGATCGATATCTACGGCGGCATCCGTCCGACCTTCGGCGCCTTTGCCTTCGACTTCGGTGTCTGGGGTTATCTGTATCCGGGCGGCACCTGCTACTACGGCGCGGCCTTCGACCCCGCCGGCAAGCCGCTCAGTGCCGAATGCGCCGCCAACGTCCTTCCCAACCTGAACGTCATGAAGAAAGACGTCAGCTTCATGGAGGTCTACGGCAAGGTAAACTACACCGTAAACGACAGCTGGCAGTTCGGCGCGAACGAGTTCTATTCGCCGAACTTCCTGAACTCCGGCGCCTGGGGCAACTACGCCTCGATCACCGGCCGCTACAGCGCGCCGAGCACGATCTTCGGCAGCAGCGGCGTTGGCATGTATGTATCGGGAGAGTTCGGCCGCCAGTGGCTCGGAACCTCGGATTCCTTCTACGGCGTGGCTCAGTTGCCTGGTTTCCCGAACTACACCGCGGGAATTCCCTACGCCAGCTATGATACCTGGAACATCGGCATCGGCTTCACCTACAAGGTGTTCACGCTCGATCTGCGTTACTCCGACAGCGACCTGTCGAAGGGCAACTGCAACGCCTTCACCAGCGCCTACAACGCTTCCGGAACGACCAACGTGACGTCGATCAATCCGGGCGGCGCGGGTTCGAACTGGTGCGGCGCGGCCGGCATCGTCAAGCTCTCGGCCGACCTGACCGCGATGACCAGTCTGAAGTAAGCCCTTCTCTCGGGACCAAAGGGGCGGCAGAGCGATCTGCCGCCCCTTTTCGTTTGTGGAAGGCCGAATGAGACCGGATTGGCTGAACAGCGCTCAGGCGATCGGCGCGTCGTCAGGATGCCCGGCGGCTTCGCTGCGGTTCTGCAGCGCAAATCCATCGCCGTCGCGGCTCAGCACGACATTGCGGTCGTGGAAGGCCTCGAGCGTCGAGCGATGGCCGATCGAGACGATGGTGGTCGCCGGCAGCTTCTCCGCCAAGAGCTGGTAGAGCCGGGCCTCCGAGGCCTCATCGAGGGAAGCGGTGGCTTCATCGAGGAAGAGGTATTGCGGTTCGTGCAGCAGCGCGCGGGCAAGGCCGAGGCGTTGCTGCTCGCCCAGCGACAGCAGCCGGTTCCAGTGCGCTTCCTCGTCCAGTCTGGCGACGAGCTGGGGCAGCCCGACCGCAGCCAGAACCTGCCCGACCCGGTCCGAACCGAATGCGCCCGGTTCTGCGGGGTAGACGATCGCAGCCTTCAGGGAGCCGACCGGGAAATACGGCCGCTGCGGCAGCATCATCAGGGTTGCGTGCGCTGGGATAGCGATCGAACCGCTGCCGAACGGCCAGATTCCCGCGATGGCGCGGAACAAGGTCGACTTGCCGGCGCCGGACGGACCACTGACCAAAGTGCGCTCATTGCCGCTGATGCTGAAGGCGTCGGCGGAGACCAGCGGCGTTCCGCCGGGCAGCTCGACCACGAGTTTCCTGAGGTCGATGGATCCCTTGTCGTCCGGCCTGACGTGGATGATGTTTTGCTCGACCCTCAGCGCGGCGGCATTTTCAATCGATGCCTCGAACCCGGCGAGGCGCGCGACCACCGATTGCCATTCGGCCAGCGTCCGGTACGAGGTGATGATGAACGACAGCGCGTCCTGCACGCTGCCGAAGGCGGATGCCGTCTGCATCATGCCGCCGAGTTGGACCTTTTCGGCGAAATAGGCCGGCGCCACCAGGATATAGGGAAAGATCACCGCGGCTTGCGAATAAGCCGAGGTAAACGCCGTCACCTTCTTGGTGCGCCGCATGATGCCGAGCCAGTTCTCGACCACTGAGGCGAATCGCGACGATAGCCGCGTACGCTCGGCGGGCTCGCCGCGCAGCAACGCGATCTGCTCGGCGTTTTCCCGGGCCCGCACCAGATTGAAACGAAAATCGGCTTCATAGCGCTGTTGATCGAAATTGAGTCCGACCAGCGGCTTGCCGATCAGATGGGTCAACACGGTGCCGAACACCGCATAGACCAGGGCGCCCCACAGCAGATATCCGGGAATCGGGATGTCCCTGCCGAACAGGTGCAGCGGCGCATCGTTGGACAAGCCCCACAGAATGTAGACGAACGAGGCCAGCGTCACGACCGCGCTCAATAGCCCGATGCCCAGCGCCAGTGTCAGGTCCACGAAACGCTGGGTGTCTTCGGCGATGCGCTGGTCCGGGTTGTCGGCGGCATCGCCGAGAAGCTGCATCCGGTAGTGATTGGCGTCGTGCAGCCAGTCTCCGAGATAGCGGCCGGTCATCCAGCGCCGCCACCGGATCTGCAGCCACTGATTGAGGTACAGCTGATAGACCTTCAGCGCGACCCAGAAGGTCGCCAGAACGCAGAAATAGCCGAGCTGATAGGTGAAGACGGCCCGGTCCCGCTCCTGAAGCGCATTGTAAAAAACGTTGTTCCAGCGATTGAACAAGACGGTCAGGAACACGCCGCCGAGCTCAAGGACGATCACCGCCGCCAGCAGGCCGCGACCGGCCCATTTGTCCTCGGAACGGAAATACGGGGAGGCGATTCGCCATACGGCGGCGAATGTCGAGCGGGTGTTGTTCACAGATTGCCGTCTCCAGAAGAATGGCTTCAAAGGCCTGAGAAAATGGGAGAATTGGGAGGATTTAGACTAAAGTCGTAGCTTCCGTGACCTGCGTTCGCTTGTCCCGGCCTCCCAGTCGATCCTAGCATGGCGACAACGACGAGGGGCGGGGGGCCTTCCCAATTCGCGAGGTTGTGAGCGGAGTTTGGTGGGTGCCAAATTCGCATCCGGCTTCGCTCATTGCCAGGACATTCCTCGCTACCACGCCAGGCACGCCCGACGTCTCCACGCTGATCGGGGCGCCCTATAAAAGCGTGGGGAGGAACCACTATGTGGAATCAAGTCTATAACCCGCTGGGTAACACGGCGCTGTCGACCATCGCCGCCGCCATTCCGGTGGTCACGCTGCTGGTGCTGATCGCCAGCGGCAGGGTCAAGGCGCACATCGCGGCCATCATTGCGGTGATCCTGACCAACCTGATCGCGATCTACATCTTCAGCATGCCGGCGGGCATGTCGATCCGCGCCTCCGTGCTCGGGATCGTTTCCGGGTTCTTCCCGATCGGCTGGATCGTTCTCAACGTCATCTTTCTCTACCAGCTCACGGTCGCAACGGGCCAATTCGAGCTGTTGAAACGCGCCGTCGGCGGCGTTACCGAAGACCGTCGTTTGCAGCTGCTTCTGATCGCGTTTTCGTTCGGCGCGTTCTTCGAAGGAGCGTCAGGCTTCGGTACGCCGGTCGCCGTCACCGGCGCGGTTCTGATCGGCCTCGGCTTCTCCCCGCTCGCTGCGTCCGGTCTGTCGCTGATCGCCAATACTGCCCCTGTTGCCTATGGCGCGCTCGGCACGCCGATTGCCGGGCTGGCGCAGGTCACCGGGCTCGATCCGTATATCCTGGGCGCGATGGTCGGGCGACAATTGCCGATATTCTCGCTGATCGTGCCGTTCTGGGTGATATGGGCGTTCGCCGGCTGGAAGGGCATGAAGGACATCTGGCCGGCCATTCTCGTCACCGGCATATCGTTCGCGGTCCCGCAATTCGTCATCTCGAACTACATCAACCCCTGGATCGTCGATATCGGCGCTTCGCTGATTTCGATGGGCTGCCTGATCCTGTTCCTGAAGGTGTGGCAGCCGAAGCAGCTCTGGCTGTCGCCTGCGCTGCGCGGCAAGGATGAATCGACGGCGACCATGGCGGCGGCCAAGCCCATGGACAAGACCTCGCTCACCCAGAAGGAGCTTTGGAGCGCGCTACTGCCGTGGATCATCGTCTGCGTCGTGATGCTGATCTGGGGCAATGGTGCGTTCAAGACCTGGGCGAACTCGATCTTCGTCTGGAACTATCCGGTTCCCGACCTGCACAACATGATCAACACGGTGCCGCCGGTGGCGGCGAAGCCGACACCGCAAGGCGCGGTATTCGGCTTCACCTATCTGTCGTTCACCGGAACCGGCATGCTGATCGCCGCGATCATTGCCGGCTTCCTGGAGGGCTTTTCGCCGCTCAGGATGATCACGGAGTACGGCCGCACCATCAAGCTGTGCGCGATCTCGCTGATCACGATCTCGGCGATGCTGGCGATTGGCACGCTGACGCGGCTGTCGGGGGTCGATGCGACGCTCGGTCTGGCGTTCGCTGCGACCGGGGTGCTCTATCCCTTCTTCGGCACGCTGCTCGGCTGGCTGGGCGTGGCGCTGACGGGTTCGGATACGGCGTCGAACATCCTGTTCGGCAATCTGCAGAAGATCACCTCGGAGCAACTGGGACTTTCCTCGGTGCTGATGGGGGCTGCGAACTCGTCCGGCGGCGTGATGGGCAAGATGATCGACGCCCAGTCGATCGTCGTCGCCTCTACCGCCACCAACTGGTACGGCCATGAAGGCACGATCCTGCGCTTCGTGTTCAAGCATTCGATTGCGCTGGCCTGCCTGGTCGGCCTCTTTGTCATGCTGCAGGCCTATGTCTATCCGTTCACGGCGATGGTCCTGAAGTAGGATCGGTCCTGACGGTACCGGCGACGATCCCCGTGGGGCCCAGGGTCCCGCGGGGATTTCTTTGCAGCGGCAATTTTTGCGGCGGCCAATCTGGTCAAGGCCGCGCTTAGCCCTTAGAACAGCGCGGCCGAAAGCGGTGGGATATTTCGAGAGGCTGCATGTTTTCAGTGAAGGGTTTTGCCAAAGCGTTTTCGAGCGAAGTGGAAACCGGTTCGCGTCAAGAGAACGCGTCAAATCAAGAATCTGGAGCCCCGTTTCGATTCAATCGAAACGGAAAAGGCTCCATGCTGGCCGCCATCGCGATGGTCGTCGCCGCGACGTTGCCGGCCGTTCCGGCCCGCGCCGATGCCGAGTTTCCGTTCGGAATGATGATGAACCTGGAGGTGGCGCCGCAGCCGGGTTCGAAGCGCCTGCCGAACCTGGAGATCGGCGACAATGGCGAAGCCATCCTCGAACTGTGGTGCAAGGGCGGCAAGGGCCAGTTCTCGGTGGCCGGCAATACCGTGATCTTCGTCGCCGGGCCGATGGAGGACCGCGCCTGTCCACCGGCCAAGGCCCAGGCCGACGACGATCTGGTGGCGGCGCTGAGCGAGGCCGCCACCTGGAAGCGGCAGGGCGACCTTGTCTCCTTTATCGGAACCAGGACATTGCGGTTCCGGATCAACACCAACTGAGCTTCGTCACCGACCGGCGACGGCCGGCCTATTTCCAGGCCGATTTATCCGAATCCCAGCGCTGGCCCTTGAATTCCTTCGCCAGGGCGTCGACCGAGCCGTTGTCGTCCTTCTGTTCGGCTTCCTCGTCGCCGCCGGAGTCGTCCGCCAGATTGAGCTTGGCGCCGGCGGATTCATCCGCCGTCGAAATCACGGGATTGCCGATCCACAGCATCAGCCGGTCGGAACCGCCGGGCTTGTCGGCGGCGACCAGGGCCGGAACCTCGACCGTTTCGGTGAGGTCGAGCTCCGGAAATAGCCGGCTCGGCCGCTTGAACGTCAGTTTCAGCGTGCCGGTATTGGCGTTCCAGGCCGACGAGGACGATTTCGCCCCGAGCGTTCTGGTCAGGACGCCGGCGATCGCGGTGGCGAGCTTGTCCCTGTTGGGTTTGTCAGCGTCGCGCCAGTCGGCGGCGGCGAACCTGATGCTGCGTTCCATGTCCACGATGCCGCTGCTCCAGCCAGCGGCCACCACGCCCGGCTGCGACTTGAACTTCGCGATCAGGGCGGCGGTACGCTCCGGATCCGCGGACAGGGTGATGGTCTGCTCGCCGGCGCGCAGCGCGTCGCAGGTGACCGCGAGGCTGTTGAGGGCGACCTCGAGCTCCTGCCCCTTCAGCCCTTTCAGGAAATCCAGCGCCGCCTCCAGCTTGACCCTGACGCCGATCGATTCCGGAGAAACCTCGGTAAAATCCTTCGGCGCGGCCGCAATGCCGTCGTCGACGGTCTGGTTGTCCTTGAATTCCTTTTCACTGAGGTCGGAATTGTCGGATGAGGCGACTTCGGTCACGTTCGGGCCGACGCTGATCTGGCCCTTGAATTCGAAGGTGTCGCCGGTCGGCTTGCGCACCAGCTTGACGGTGACCGGCAACTTGTCGCCCAGGCTCTGGGTGGTGCCGGTCATGGTCTGGCCGTTGACCCCGAGATTGGCGACGAAGCGGTCCTTGCGGTCCGAGCCCTTCTCGGCCGGGTAGCAGACGTCGATCACCGCCGAAACGACGGTCTTGCCCTGGCGGGATTCCTTGAGGATGACGTCGGCATTGCCGTCCATCAAGCCGTCGATGGCCGTGAAATATCTGGTTTCGCTGGCGTTGGCGGGCTTGGTCTGGAGTTTGATCTGGGCCAGCGCTGCGTCCGGCGACGCGATCGTCAGACCGAGCAGGCAGAACAGAAGCGCGCGCATGTCACATTCCCTCGACGGACCAAGAATCGGCCGACACCGTAGAACTTTTTCGCCAAAAAAGAAGGCCGCCCGGAGGCGGCCTTCGTCGATCGGTGAAGCCGGCAAGCGGACGGGCTCAGAAGCCCATGCCGCCCATCCCACCCATGCCGCCGCCACCGCCGCCGGGCATCGGGGCGGCCGGCTCCTTCGGCAGCTCGGCGACCATGGCTTCGGTCGTCACCAGCAGGGCGGCGACGGAGGAGGCGTCCTGCAGCGCGGTGCGCACCACCTTGGCCGGGTCGATGATGCCCTTGGCGACCATGTCGACATATTCCTCGGTCTGCGCGTCGAAGCCGAACGTCTCCGACTTGTTCTCGAGGATCTTGCCGACCACGATCGAGCCTTCGACCCCGGCATTCTCGGCAATCTGGCGCAGCGGCGCTTCCAGCGCCTTCAGCACGATATTGATGCCGGCCTGCACGTCCGCGTTCTCGTTGTGGATGCGGCCGACGGCCTTCTTGGCGCGCAGCAGCGCGACGCCGCCGCCCGGCACGATGCCTTCCTGGACCGCCGCGCGGGTGGCGTTGAGGGCGTCCTCGACGCGGTCCTTCTTCTCCTTCACCTCGATCTCGGTCGCGCCGCCGACGCGGATCACCGCGACGCCGCCGGCGAGCTTGGCAAGCCGCTCCTGCAGCTTCTCGCGGTCGTAGTCCGAGGTGGTCTCCTCGATCTGCGCCTTGATCTGCGTGACGCGGGATTCGATGTCCTTCTTCTTGCCGGCGCCTTTGACGATGGTGGTGTTCTCCTTGTCGATCACCACCTTGCCGGCGCGGCCGAGCATGTTGACCGTGACGCTTTCCAGCTTCATGCCGAGCTCGTCGGAAATCAGCTGGCCGCCGGTCAGGATCGCGATGTCTTCCAGCATCGCCTTGCGGCGGTCGCCGAAGCCGGGCGCCTTGACGGCGGCGACCTTGAGGCCGCCGCGCAGGCGGTTGACGACCAATGTAGCCAGCGCCTCGCCCTCGACGTCCTCGGCGATGATCAGCAGCGGGCGGCCCGACTGCACCACCGCTTCCAGCACCGGCAGCATCGACTGCAGGCCGGACAGCTTCTTTTCGTGCAACAGCACGTAGACGTCCTCAAGCTCGGCGGTCATTTTCTCGGCGTTGGTGACGAAATAGGGGCTGAGGTAGCCGCGGTCGAATTTCATGCCTTCGACGATGTCGACCTCGGTTTCGAGCGACTTGTTTTCCTCGACCGTGATCACGCCCTCGTTGCCGACCTTCTGCATCGCCTGCGCGATCATCTTGCCGATCGCGGCATCGCCGTTGGCCGAAATGGTGCCGACCTGGGCGACCTCGGCGGACGAGGCGACCGGCTTGGCGCGCTTCTGGATATCCTTGACCACGGCAAGCACGGCGATCTCGATGCCGCGCTTCAGGTCCATCGGGTTCATGCCGGCGGCGACCGACTTGGCGCCTTCGCGCACGATCGCCTGCGCCAGCACGGTGGCGGTGGTGGTGCCGTCGCCGGCGGTGTCGTTGGTCTTGGAGGCGACTTCGCGCAGCATCTGCGCCCCCATGTTCTCGAACTTGTCCTCGAGTTCGATCTCCTTGGCGACGGTGACGCCGTCCTTGGTGATGCGCGGTGCGCCGAAGCTCTTTTCGATCACGACATTGCGGCCCTTGGGGCCCAGCGTCACCTTCACCGCATTGGCGAGAATGTCGACGCCGCGCAGCATGCGATCGCGCGCGTCTCCGGAAAACTTAACGTCCTTGGCTGCCATTTGAATTGCTCCTGGAAATGATTGGATACGGGCGTTCGCCGCGCTTGCTGGTCGTCATGGCCGGGCTTCTCTTCCCCTCTCCCCCTGTGGGAGAGGGTGGCACGAATGCGCGGAGCGCGTTCGTGACGGGTGAGGGGTCTGTCTCCGCGGATAGAGACCCCTCATCCGATCCTCGCTTCGCGAGGATCACCTTCTCCCACAAGGGGAGAAGGGAAGAAGCAACGGCCTGGCAATGACGACTGGTTTGCGGTGGCGGTATCGGTTGGCCTCAGGCCAGCACGCCCATGATGTCGCTCTCCTTCATGATCAGGAGCTCCTCGCCGTCGAGCTTGATCTCGGTGCCCGACCACTTGCCGAACAGCACGCGGTCGCCGACCTTGAGGTCGATCGGGATCAGCTTGCCGCTCTCGTCGCGGCCGCCGGGGCCCACCGCGGTGATTTCGCCCTGCGAGGGCTTTTCCTTGGCGCTGTCGGGGATGATGATGCCGCCCTTGGTCTTTTCTTCGGCGTCGATACGCTTGACCACAACACGGTCATGCAGCGGACGAAATTTGGATTTAGCCATGACGGTTCCTTTTGGAGGCTCGTTCTTTCGGATCTGGTCTGCGGTCGGAAGTGGACCGGAATACGGGCGAATTCGACACCGCCAGAGGGGCAAACAGCCCGTATCCTTAGCAATCGCGATCGCGGAGTGCTAATTTTGCGCCCGGGAATATGGCTTGACGCTGTTTCTGTCAAGCAAAGGCCAGTTAATCCGTTGGTGAGGCCGATATAGGATGCTTTAAGGAAACCAAATCGGAGCACCGGCGTAGTTTACCGGACGTCATTGCTCCGACAGCGGTTTTACGCTTGGCTGCGGGACGGGTGCGGCCACGAATTTGCTCGGGGGAATGCCATGGTCAGGTCACTTAGCGCGCGGACGGTTGCCAATCTGGGAATCGCCTCGGCGCTGGCGCTATTGCTCGGAGCGTGCGGAAGTATCAGCCTGCCGTCCTTTTCGTCTTCGACCCCCACGGCGGCGCCGGAGCCCGGCGTGGCGCCCGAAATGCCGGCGACCATCCGCGCCGACGAGATCGTCGGCCGCTGGGGTCTGGCGTCCTACCAGAATCCGGCCGACCGTCCCCGCACCGAAGCCGCGGCGAAGGCGCAATGCAAGCAGCCCTATGTGATCGGAGCCGGCACCTCGGGCGGCGTCGTCATGCATCTGGCCGACCAGGCGACGCCGCAGGAACTGCGCCTGAAGGGCAGTCCGGGCGGCAAGAACTATATCGGTCCGCCCGGACCGGCCGGCGGCGAACAGGATCGCGAGATCGTCTCGTTCGACGGCCGGGTGCTGATCACCCGGTTCACCGACAAGGATGCCGCGACCCGCTACGGCAACATGGTCTACGTCCGCTGCGGGCCGCGGGCGTAAGACGCTGAATTCCGTCCCTTCAATCGTCATTCCGGGATGGTGCGCAGCACCAGACCCGGAATCCCGAGATTCCGGGTTCGATGCGTTGCATCGCCCCGGAATGACGATCTAACGAAAAACGCCGGCCCTCGGGCCGGCGTTTTTGTTGGTTTGACGAAGACCCGACTCAGTCGAACAGCGCGTCGATGTCGTTCTGCGAGGCGTGGCCGTCGTCGCCGTCCAGCTTCGGTCCGTTCAGCAGCCGGGCGTCGCCTTCGCGATCGTCGACGATCGCGGGCGCGTGCGCCTTGATGGCGTCGACGCCGCCCCAGATATCCATCATGACGGTGATGTGGTTCTCGATGAACTTCATCGTGGTCATCACCTTGCTGATGCGCTGGCCGGTCAAGTCCTGGAAATTGCAGGCCTCGAAGATCGAGACCACGCGTTCCAGGATTTCCTCGCTGAGGATCTTCTGCTGATCCGGCGAGTTCACCTTGCCCAGTGCGCTTGCCGCCTGGTCGATCGCCTCGGCGGCTTCCAGGATCTGCTGGGTCGCCTCCTCGGTGCCGCCGACCACGGCGCCGAGTTCGCCATTGACCTTGGCCATCTCCTGGCCGTCGAAGCTCTTGCCGTGCAGCACCGCGATTTCGCGCTTGGTGCGGTTGATGGCGTCGTAGATCAGGTCGAGTTCGACCTTGAGTTTCTCGCACTGCTCGATCTGGGCGCGGTAGGTTTCCAGCAGCGCCATGGCCTCGGCGGTTTCGCGCGAGACCGAGGCTTCCATGGTTTCCGCCGTCGCGCTGCGCGCGGCGCCGACGACCCCGCTCGCCATCTGGACCCGGATGGCGCGCAGTTCGCTCATGATCTCGCGATGCATGGGACCGATGTCGCCGTCGGCGTCGGCGGGCATCGGCACGTCGCCGCCGCTGATTGCTTCTTCGATACGAAAACGTCTGCGATGCATCGGCATGAGTTTGTTCCTGACCTTACACTCGCCTAGTTTTACCCAGATGCGATTTAACATCAGGTTCACGCCGGGAACCCGTTCGCAGAATGCGGTTCGCTGAAGCACACCAACGATTAACCATGCGGCTGCGCCGTTCATCGAAAATAAACGCTACCGGGCAAAACCGCGCCGAGTTGGCGACGTGGTGAATCGAAAAGCCGCTTCTGTTTACCAAACCGACGCGAATTTGATTTTAGTTGGTGGCGTGCAAGGGCGCTCGACGCGGGCGCTTCCCAAGAAACAGTTTCAACAAGACGAAACAGTACAGAGTACGTCGATGTTCAAAAGAATGTCTCTTGCGCTCCTCGCGAGTGCGTCTTGCCTCGGACTTCATCAGGCCAAAGCGATCGAAACCGCGGCCTTGCCCGAGCCCAGCGTGATCTATGCCGAGCAGCCCGCGCAGCGGCCTGCTCCGGTGCGCACGGCCTATGCCGAGCGCTCCAATATGGGTGGCGGCTTCATCGAATTCCTGTTCGGCGACGGACCCGGCCAGGGCGAGCGTTACCAGCAGCAGCCGGCCTATCAGCAGCAGCCATCATACCCGGCGCAGGGCCCGATGCTGACGCCGATGGCGCCGCAGCCGGCGATGCGCCAGGAGGAGGATGCCGGCGACGCCTCGCATCAGCCCTTCAATCCGGTGTTCGAGAAGCAGATGGTCGAATATCACGGCAAGGAGAGCGCCGGCACCATCATCGTCGATACGCCCAACAAGTTCCTGTTCCTGGTGCAGGGCGACGGCAAGGCGCTGCGCTACGGCATCGGCGTCGGCCGCCCCGGCTTCACCTGGTCGGGCGTCAAACAGATTTCCGCCAAGAAGGAATGGCCGGCGTGGACGCCGCCGCCGGAAATGCTGGTGCGGCGTCCGGATCTGCCGCGGCACATGGAAGGCGGTCCGCAAAATCCGCTCGGCGCGCGTGCGATGTATCTCGGATCGTCGCTCTATCGCATCCACGGCTCCAACGAGCCCTGGACGATCGGCACCAACGTCTCGTCCGGCTGCATCCGGATGCGCAACGAGGACGTGATCGACCTGTACGGACGCGTCAATGTCGGCGCCAGGGTCATCGTGATCTGATGGCGCCTGGACTGAACTGAAAACGGCCGCCCGATCGGGCGGCCGTTTTGTTTTCTGCGGATGTCGAAAATCGATCAGGCGTAGTCGCTGTCGCCGTCACCGCCGAAATCGTCGGCGTCCATGTCCATGTCGTCGTGGTCCTCGTTGCCGTCCTCGTTCGAGGCGGTGTCGAACAGGCCTGCGCGCGAATGGTCGTCGGCGCGACCCGCGGATGAACCGACGTCGTCGATCCCGGCATCGCGCGCCAGCGTGCTGCCGGATTGATCGCTCCACGGTTTTTGGCTGACCCCGCTGTCGGCGAAGGCGCTCGGATTGCCGAAGCCCTGATGGCTGCCGCCCATCATCGAGCGGATGCCGCCGAGCAACAGCGATCCGCCGACCATGCCGGCCGCCGCAGCCGCCGCAGTGCCGAGAAACGAACCGCCGCCACCCAAGGGAGCCTGGGGCGCGCCATAGGGCTGACCGTAGGAGGGCTGACCGTAAGGCGCCTGCTCATATTGCCCCGGAGACTGCGCCTGCTGCATCACCTGGCCCGAGTTCCAGACCGGACGGCCGGGCGCCTCGGACGGCCGGACGTTCGGCACCGAGCTGCGCGGCTGGTTCTGCCCGAAGATGGTTTCGCGCATCGAATCGAGGAACCCGCCGGAGGCATGTGGCTCGCCCGCACCCGCCGCTTCCAGTTCCTGGATGCGGCTGTTGGCACGCTTCAGCGCCTCGTCCTGGACCAGGACGGTTTGCACCAGCGCATAGACCGCGTTGGGCGCCCGGCGCAGGTCCTGCGCGATGGTACTGGCCGCCTCCGGATCGCGCGGCGCGCCCTCCAGTTGGGCGAGCCGGTCGAATAGGTCGTCGATCATCTGGCGTTCTTGCGGTGTCATGGATTCTCTCCCTCGCGTCGAAGCGCCGGGCTGATGTAGGGGAACTTTGTGTCGCCAGTAGTGCCGTGGCGGATTAAATTTCGGTAGGTGACGGCATTCCGGACGGCGGGTCAGCCCAATGTAACTTTATTCGTCGCCAGCAGGCGCGGGAAATGCTCGCCGCCGAGGAAGGCGTGTTCGTGTTCGCGCTGGGTCGTCAGCGGGTCGAGGCTCGCCAGGGTCTCGTCGACGAAGCCGGGATGGCACATGATGAGCCCGTTCTCCGGCAGCCCGTCGAGAAACTGCCGCATCAGGGCGCCGAAATCGGGCCGCCGCGAGAAATCATAGGCACCGGCGAATCCGGCATTGAAGGCGATCCCGGCCCGCGCGGCGCGGCGGCGAAACTGCGCGCTCAGGACGTCGAGAACCAGCGCCTTGGGCGAACCGAGCCGCCGCGCCGGCGGCTGATGGCGGCCGCCCTGACGGACCCAGGCCTCGGGCGCGGCCCGCTTCACCGCGCCCAGAAACGCGTCGCGCACCTGCGGGAACAGCTGCGTATGCTGGTGGCCGTCGACGAAATCGGGCGCCCGGCCGAACATGTCGGCGAAGGCCGCAAGCTGCACCATCAGCTCGGCATGGATGATTTCAGGATCGAGCCGGCGCATCAGGCCGGCGCGCAGCAACTTCGGGAAGGCCGGGAACATGCCGCCATCGAGCGGTTGAAAGTGCATCGTCAGCGGGCGAAACGGCGCCGTCAGGGTGACGTGCAGGCCGATCGCGCAACGCGGGCTGTCGGCGGCGGCGGCCTGCAGCGCGCCGATTTCGTCGCGGCCGACGGCCGGGCCGACCACCATCACCGATGTCGCATTGAGGCGGCCGCGCCCGATCAGGTCGCGAATGGCGCGGTTGACGCCGGGGCTGAGACCGTAATCGTCGGCGCACAGCCAGATCCGGCGCGGCGGCGCGTCGTCGGTCATTCAGCCGCGGTCCTTTCGCTGGCGTCTGCGCTCTTTTCCGTCTCGGCGCGCTTGTCGCTGTGTTCGGCGACAAAATAGATCGGGCGTGCCTTCATCTCCGACAGGATCTTCCCGATATATTCCCCGACGATGCCGATCATGATGAGCTGCACGCCGCCGATGGTCATCAGGCCGACCACCAGCGAGGGATAGCCGGGGACCGACTTGCCGGTGGTCCAGGTTTCCCACAGGATCGACAACCCGAACAGAAAGGCCCCGGTGGCCAGCAGCACGCCGAGCAGGCTGGCAAACCGCAGCGGCGCCACCGAGAACGAGGTCAGGCCCTCGATCGAAAGCCCGACCAGCCGGCCGGCGCTGAAGGTGGTGATACCGTGAGCGCGGGCGGCGGGTTCGTAGTCGACGCGGATCTGGCGGAAGCCGATCCAGCTCGCCAGCCCCTTGAAGAAACGGTTGCGTTCGGGAAGCTGCCGAAGGGCCGCCACCGCGCGCGGCGACAGCAGGCGGAAATCGCCGGCGTCTTCGGGGATCTTCTGCCGCGCGCCCCAATTGATCAGCGCGTAGAAGCCGCGCACGGCCAGCCGCCGCGGCAGCGATTCGTTGTCGCGGTGCGCCTTGGCGGTATAGACCACGTCGAAGCCGCCATCGATCCAGTGGCTGACCAGCTGCTCGACCAGCGCGGGCGGATGCTGGCCGTCGCCGTCCATGAACAGCACCGCGCCGCGCCGGGCATGGTCCAGTCCCGCCATCAGGGCGGCTTCCTTGCCGAAATTGCGCGACAGCGACACCACCTGGACGTCGAGCGTATCGGCCGCAAGGGAGCGTGCGATGGCCAGCGTGGTGTCGGTGCTGCCGTCATCGACATAGACGACCTCGCAGGCAAGGCCGTAGCGCTGGCGCAGCGTTCCGGCCAGATCGCTCAAGCGCTGGTGCAGGCCGGCCAGTCCGGCCGCCTCGTTATACACGGGCACGACGATCGACAGCCCCTGCGCCGCGGCGGTGGCCGCGGTGGTTGACAGGCTAGAAACGTCCGTACCCAGCATCATCGATCAGGTTCCAGTATCCCGGCCCCTACATATGGCAATCGCGGCGCGTTGTCGCCACGGGGATGGGCCGTGGCGCTGCGCCTCAGCGCCGCAGGAACGCCTCGAGCTTCGCGAACAGCGGATTGTCGCGATCGAGCACATAGTCGAGCGACGCCACCGATACCGTGTCGGCACCGTGCGCGCGAAGGAAACTGCCGAGCGCGTAAAGCTGCGCCGGCGGGCAGTGCAGCGTCACCATCCCCGAAGAGGTCGGGCCGCCGAACGGCGAGACCACGCCGAACCGGTTATGCGCCTCGGCGAGCAGGGCGGCGTCGCAGCCGGCAAAGCGGGTGCGGACCTCCCGGTACTTGCTGGCGCGGGCGCGGGCGGCGATGTGATCCAGGATCACGCGCGCGGTCTCGCGGGCCTGGTCCGACCAGTCGGCGTCCTTGGACGCCACGAGGTTGGCGTGGCTGCGCAGGATCACGCCGTCGTCGAGCACCTTGAGGCCGTTGGCCGCCAGGGTCGCGCCGGTGGTGGTGATATCGACGATCATCTCCGCGGTGCCGACCGCCGGCGCGCCTTCGGTGGCGCCGGCGCTCTCGACGATGCGGTAGTCGACGACGCCGTGCGAGGCGAAGAAGGTCCGGGTCAGATTGATGTATTTGGTCGCCACCCGCATCCGCCGGTTATGCTGGGCGCGGAAGCCGGTGGTGACGTCGTCGAGGTCGGCCATGGTGCGGACGTCGATCCAGGCCTGCGGCACCGCCACCACGACATTGGCGCTGCCGAAGCCCAGGCTGTCGATCATCAGCACGCGCTTGTCGGCATCCGCAATGCTCTCGCGCACCAGGTCCTCGCCGGTGACGCCCAGATGCACCATGCCGCGCGCCAGCTGCGAGGCGATCTCGCTCGCCGACAGGTAGGCGATCTCGACATGGTCGAGCCCGGAGATGGTGCCGCGATAGTCGCGGGCGCCGCGCGGCTTTGCCAGGGCAAGGCCGGCCCGGTTGAAAAAGGCCTCGGCGTTTTCCTGCAGCCGGCCCTTGGAGGGAACGGCGAGAACGAATGGCGTCGTCATGGCGCGCTCCCGCCCAAACCGCCCGCGGCAGGTTTGCGGCCCAGTTCCGTCAGGGCTTCGACCCACACCGAGAACCCGACCGCGGGGATCGGATCGGGCGAGCCGAGCTGGGTCAACAGCCCGTCATAGCGTCCGCCCGCGACCAGCGGCTCGACGCCGCCGTTGCTGGCGTGCAGTTCGAATTCGAAGCCGGTGTAGTAGTCGAGGCCGCGGCCGAACGAGGTGGAAAAGCGCGTCGCGCCGGTATCGATGCCGCGCGCGGCCATGAAGCCGACCCGGCTTTCGAACTGATCGATCGCGGCGGTGATGTCGAGCCTGGCGTCGGCGGCCAACGCCCGCAACCGAGCGATGGCGTCGTCGGGGTCGCCCGCGATCGCGAGGAACCGCTTGATCAGGTCGAGCGCATCGCGCGGCAGCGCGCCGCCCTTCAAGGTCGACTGCTCGAGGAAGCGGTCGGCGATCTCCGCCACCGTGCGGCCGCCGACATTGGTGGTGCCGGCGATCGACATCAGGTCGGTCACCAGCGCCAGCGCCGCCTTGCGGTCGGAGCCGGCGAGTGCGGCGAGCACGCCCGCATATTCGTTGCGGCCGGGTCCGGTCGCCAGCGTCAGCCGCTCGAGATCCTGCTCCAGGCTGATCTTGCGGTTGAAATCCTTGATCAAGCGCCGCCGCCAGACCGGGTAGAGATCCAGCGCATCGATCAGCGCATTGAACAGCGCGACATCGCCGGTGCGGATTTCGACATCGCCGACCCCGAACGCAGCGGTCGCCTGGAGCGCCAGTGCCAGCATCTCGGCGTCCGCCGCGGCGCGATCCTGCCGCCCGAAGGATTCGATGCCGGCCTGCAGGAATTCGCTCGGCCGGCCGCCGCGATAGCGGAATACCGGCCCGAGATAGCTGAACCCCGCCGGTTGGCCGCAGCGGTTGGAGACGAGATAGTCCCGCGCCACCGGAATGGTGAGGTCCGGGCGCAGGCACAGTTCCTCGCCGCCGGCGTCGGTCGTCAGATAGAGGCTTTTGCGGATGTCCTCGCCGGAGAGGTCGAGAAACGGCTCAGCCGGCTGCAGGATCGCCGGCTCGGCCCTGACGTAGCCGGCCTGCGCGAACGACAACAGCAGCGCGTCCGCCCATGCGGCGGATCCGGTCGCACGAGGGGCGGCGGTCAGGGTCATCTCGAGGTCCAAATATCGGCGAAAACGGGGTCCAAAGCGTGAGCCGGCGCAGCCCCTTAGCATGGCCGCGGGCGGGTTTCGACAGGGATCGGCCAAATGTCTTAACGGCGTGTCTTGACGGGACCGCGACCTATCCGCCTACGTGGCTACCGGTCCAGTCGCCGAGCACCGCCTGCACCAGCGCCAGCGCCGCCACGCCGGCGGTATCGGCGCGCAGGATCCTCGGCCCCAGCGAAAGTCTCAAGGTGCGCTTCTGCCGCGCCAGCAGCACCCGTTCCTCCTCGGCAAAGCCGCCTTCGGGGCCGATCAGGATGTCGATCCCGCCGGCAGCGGCCAACTCGCCCCGCAGCGCCTCGACCGGGCTCGTGACATCGGCGGCCTCGTCGCAGAACACCAGCAGGCGCTGCCCGTCGCGCGTGCCCAGATAACGGTCGAGCGCGATCGGCTCGGCGACGTCGGCCAGGCTGAGGATGCCGCACTGCTCGGCGGCCTCGATCACATTGGCGCGCATCCGTTCGCCGTTGACCCTCGAGACCTGGGTGAAACGGGTCAGGACCGGCTGCAGCGATGCCGCCCCCATTTCGACCGCCTTCTGCACCATGTAGTCGAGCCGGGCATGTTTCAGCGGCGCAAAAACGTAGCCGATGTCGGTCAGGTGGTCCTGCGGCCGGGCCCGGGCCACGACCGTCAGGCTGTCGGGCCGTTTGCGCCCCGCGATCGACGCCTGCCATTCGCCGTCGCGCCCGTTGAAGACCAGAATCGTGTCGCCGGCGGCCAGCCGCAGCACATTGCCGAGATAATTGCTCTGGTTCCGCTCCAGCGCGACCGTTTCGCCCGCCGCCAGGGCGGCGTCGACGAACAGCCGGGGCTGACGAAAATCCGGTTGAGGCATGGCCGATGTTCCAATTTCCGCAGCCTTTTAGCCCAAAGAAGGCGAGATAATGCAATAATTGGCATCAATTCGCACTTGGCGCGGCCCAACGCCGCGCTGTTGCCAAATTCCACGGGTTGTTAAGGAGCGGCAGGAATCGTAAAAAGCCGCAATCGAGATCGCTCTTCTATCGGGAAGACGTTGGGTTGCTATTGGACCTTGCCGGAGAAACAGCTTTGATCATCCGCAGCTTGATTATGCCTCTGACCCTGGCGGTCGTGGCCTTCCATGCTGGTCAGACCCTGGCGCAGGGCGCATTTCCGGCGCCGCTGCCCAGTCAGGTCCAGCCCAACGATCCGGCGTTTCCGCCGGTGAACGGTGCTGCCCCGGCCGTGGGGGGGCTCGGCGGCGCTCCTTCCAGTTCGTTTCCGGTCAACGGCGCGGCGCCCCTTTCCGGCGGCGCGTTCGAGCGCGGTCCGGCGCCACAGTCACAGGCCGGTCCTCCCGACGCCTGCATGAATGCATTCATGCCGCTGCGTGCAGAGGCGGAAAAGCGCGGCAAGTTGATCAAGGCCGCCAGCGACCGCCATGCGCCCCCGGAGGAGGCCTGCAAGCTGATCAGCAATTTCAGCGCGGCCGAATCGAAGATGATCAGCTATGTCGAAGGCCACGCCGCCAAGTGCGGAATTCCGCCGCAGGTCGGGGACCAGCTCAAGGCCGGCCACAAGAATACCGAGAAGATGCAGAAGCAGGTCTGCAACGTCGCCCAGCAGATCCAGCAGCGCGCTCCGGCCGGTCCGAGCCTGAGCGAGGTGCTGGGCTCTGCGGCGTCCGTGCCGGAAGCCACCTCCACCAAGAAGGGCGGCAGCACGTTCGATACCTTGAACGGCAACGTCCTCACCCGATGACGCGTGCCCGATGAGCGACGCGGCCGCCCGCGTTGCTGACGCCACCGGCAACTGGGTCGATACCCGCGCGCCGCAGTGGTCGCGGCCCTATCTGCGGCTCTCCCGGCTCGACCGGCCGATCGGATCGTGGCTGCTGCTGATGCCGTGCTGGTGGTCGGCGGCGCTCGCCGCCGGCGTCGCCGGCAACATGGCCCAGCTGCCCGTGGTCGTCGCGTTGTTCTTCGTCGGCGCCTTCGTCATGCGCGGCGCCGGCTGCACCTGGAACGACATCACCGATCGCGATCTTGACGCCAGGGTGGAACGGACGCGGTCGCGGCCGATCCCGGCGGGGCAGGTCAGTGTGCGGCAGGCGCTGGCCTTCCTGGTGGTACAGGCGCTGATCGGTCTGTTGGTGCTGCTGCAATTCAACCGCTTCGCGATCATGACCGGCATCGCCTCGCTGGCGATCGTGGCGATCTATCCGTTCATGAAGCGGATCACCTGGTGGCCGCAGATCGTGCTCGGGCTGGCGTTCTCCTGGGGCGCGCTGATGGGATTTGCGGTGACGCTGGGGCGGATCGACGCGGCGGCGCTTTCGCTCTACGCCGGCTCGATCGCCTGGGTGATCGGCTACGACACCATCTACGCGCACCAGGATGCCGAGGACGACGCGCTGATCGGCATCAAGTCGACGGCACGCCTGTTCGGCGCGCGCACCCATCGGGCGCTGGTCGCGTTCTACGGGCTGGCGGTGCTGTTGATCGGCCTGGCGTTCGCGCTTGCCGGTGCGGGGCTCGCGGCCTGGATCGGGCTCGCGGCGTTTGCCGTCCATCTGGTCTGGCAGATCAGGCGTCTGGAGATCAGCGATCCCGCTTTGTGCCTGCGCATTTTCAAGTCCAACCGCGATGCAGGCTTGCTGCTGTTTGCAGGTCTGCTCGCCGATGCGGTGATGCGGGCGGCCGGGTAGCTAAAGCGTTTTCCAGCGAAGTGGAAACCGGTTCGCGTCAAGAAAACGCGTCAAAACAAGAATCTGGAGCCCCGTTTCGATTCAATCGAAACGGAAAAGGCTCTAGTCCCGCGCGATGATCTCGCGCTCGTCCTGATGGAGATTGGCCGGATTGAGCAGGTCGCCGCCGCGCCGGCGCACCAGGAATTTCGGCCGCCGCGCCCGGATCGCGTTGTGGCGCCGCCGCCGTTGCGCCGGTTCGCACGGCTTGTCTTCCGGCAATCGCGGCAGCGCGAAGATGTCGCTCCAGATCTGCCAGGCGCTCGCGATCTCTTCCGCGTCGGAACTCACGCACAGGGGAATCGTCAGCGACGGATCGCGATGAGCCAGCACCAGCATCTGGGCGTCGTCGAGGCCGCGCAGCGCGACGCCGAGGAAATCACACACCCGAACGTTCACCGCCATCCGCATGCCATGCAGGGCGCGGCGCAGCACCACGTGTTCGCGATGAAGTTCGATTTGCCTCACGCCGCCGTCTGCGCGCGTATCGTGCGCGTCGAAGCGGACGGGCAGAGAGAGAGGGTCGAGCCGCAAGGCGCGGCTCGACCCGGCGGGATTGATCCCGCTTGTTGCTGTTTGACGCCTCACGGCTTTGATCTCCCCGCCGGGATTATGTTCCCGGTCGATGGCGTGAGCATGCCAGAGCGTTTTGCGAAACCGCTTAAAAAGGCTGGTTAATCGGGCGTCACCTGCCCTGCATTCGCCGGCATGATTGACAGGAGCTTGGCTGACATGATTGACGAGACCTTGCGGCGGC